>Ga0136846_1238443_pt1 | contig 19127 bp, 13 predicted proteins | sample HopSoiMetagenom2_FD_96841 | JGI IMG/M metagenome (GOLD analysis project Ga0136846, IMG submission 96841) | Grasslands soil microbial communities from Hopland, California, USA - 2 Assembly 2016 (version 4) | ecosystem: Environmental > Terrestrial > Soil > Grasslands | place: USA: Hopland...
CAAATGCTCGCCATAGCCCGGGCTATGGCTGTGCTTTGCGCCTAGATCAGGTGCCTTTTGACGCGCTGCTCGGTCACGCTCGAAAAACTCTCAGCCTCTGAAGACGGCGCAACTCGTTCGAACGCGCCATCTCGGCTGGCGCCAGGAGCGCGCGGCAGAAGACGTGGTCTATGCGCCTTTTTGCTCCGCCGTTTTTGTCGCCTGGCTGTGACCAAGGCCAAACTGCTTCTGTTGCTGCTTGGCCTGTCTCTTCAACTCCTTGGCGCGCTTCTGCTTTTGTCTGCGGATACCGCGGTCTTTGTCAGCACTCATGTAGATCTCCTGATGGTCGGATAGGTGTTCACATATTCGTTTGATAGAGCGTTCAGAGAACGCAACACGTCGCAACGAAATGCCGGCCCATTTTGTACCACCCGCCGGCATCTGCCCGGCTTGAGACCGAATTGAGGGCATCGCAATCAGGCACGCGCCTGCGCTTCGTCGAGTACCGCCGCGCCGGACGACATTGATCCGTCCGGGGGGATAAGCAGTACATGGCCCTTCTTCACGCTCTCTGCTATGCGCCCGAGTGCCGCTTCGCAAGGATCAAGCCGAATTGGTCGTCATCGTCCTGATTCAGGGCGATTGCTCCCGCAGATGCCCCGCTCCTTAGTCCCGGTTCGGCTTAGTGCCTGATCGCGGACGAACGTCGTCGCAGCATCGCAATCGCGGGTTCCGTGATGCTCACTTCTGCCGTATCGGAGGCACATCGAACCGCTCCTGTCGCACCGAGCAATCGAAGTTCCTTGCGGAGCGCCAGTTGCTCGCATTGCACGATGCAAGCCAGCGCATCGGTATGAATGCCTCGCGGATTGACGTCCGCCAAGGCCTGCAGAATCGCACGTGTCACGTCAACGTAGGTCACGCATATTCCCTTCGACTACCAGCTGGAACGTGCACGATAAGGCCACCTCCTTGTCATTGGCTTAGGCGATTTCCCGCATATGGCGGACAAGCGTCGAATTGCGCGGTGCACCATAAGTCACTTGCGCTCACAAGGTGAACACCCCCCGCGATGCAACCAACCAGTAAGAGCCGAAACGCATCACGCTACATCTCGTCGTCCACCCATCACCACTTCCTCTGCCGTGCGCGCGAGCACCGGCCTCAACGCCGCTCCTGTGTGACTCGCCGCGCAGCGCACCACGCCCTCAGGCGTCGCCTCGACCACCACCGCCCCTCCGCGCACGCCGCCTTCAGGCCCGAGGTCGATCACCCAGTCGGCTTCCGCAATCACATCCAGATCGTGCTCGATCACGACCACGCTGTGCCCGCCGTTCACCAGCCGATGCAACACGCGAATCAGCTTTTCCACGTCGGCCATGTGCAAGCCCACCGTCGGCTCGTCAAGCACGTACAAGGTGTGCGGCGCCTTGTTGCCGCGACGGGTCACATCGTCGCGCACCTTGGTCAGTTCTGTCACAAGCTTGATGCGTTGCGCCTCGCCGCCCGACAGCGTGGGTGAGGGCTGACCAAGAGTGAGGTAGCCCAAGCCCACGTCCTTCAGCAACTGCAGTGGGTATGAGATGTTGGGCATGGATGCGAAGAACTCCACTGCCTCGTCGACCTCCATGCGCAGCACGTCGCCGATGCTCTTGCCACGCCAACTCACTGCCAGCGTCTCAGCGTTGAAGCGCTGGCCATGGCACACGTCGCAAGGCACCTTCACGTCGGGCAGGAAGCTCATCTCGATGGTGCGCACGCCCTGCCCTTCGCAGGCCGGGCAACGGCCATCGCCGGTGTTGAAGCTGAAGCGTGCTGGTGCATAGCCGCGAGCGCGCGATTCGAGCGTGTCGGCGAAGAGCCTGCGAATGGTGTCCCAGAAACCAATGTAGGTCGCAGGGCAGGAGCGAGGCGTCTTGCCGATGGGCGTCTGGTCGACTTCGAGCACGCGATCGACCTGCTGCCAGCCGTCGATGCTCTCGCAGCCCTGCCATCGCGGCTTGGCACCGCGCGCATTGATGAACTGCAGGTTCGATAGCAGCACGTCTCGCGCCAGCGTGGACTTGCCAGAGCCGCTGACGCCGGTGATGGCAATGAGGCGCTTCAGGGGCACGTCAACGGTGATGTGCTGGAGGTTGTGCAGAGAGGCGGCGTTGATGGTGAGCGCTTCCCTCACCCGCGTCGGGTTGGGCGCTTGGGACGTGGCGCTGGCCTTTCCTTTGCCTTTGGCTTTGGATGCGGTCTTGGCTATGAGGCCGTCGCCCCCGCCCTCCCCCAGCGGCGCAGAGAGCATGTCGCGTCTTGCATTGATCGGGTGGATCAATGGCTGCGCCAGGAACTTGCCGGTGACCGATGTTGCATGCGAGGACAACTCCGTCACCGTGCCTTCGGCGACCAGCGTCCCACCGCGCTTGCCAGCGCCCGGCCCGATGTCGATGATGTGATCTGCTCGACGGATCGTGTCTTCGTCGTGCTCCACCACCACCAGCGTGTTGCCCTTGTCGCCCAGCTTGTGCAGCGCGTCGAGCAGGATCTGGTTGTCGCGCGGATGCAGGCCGATGGTTGGCTCGTCGAGCACGTAGCAGACGCCTTGGAGGTTGCTGCCAAGCTGGGCCGCAAGGCGGATGCGCTGCGCTTCCCCGCCACTGAGCGTCGGCGCTGCGCGGTCGAGCGTGAGGTAGCCGAGGCCGACTTCTTCGAGGAATTCGAGACGGCTGTGAATCTCGGTGATCACGTCTCGCGCAATCTCTGCGTCACGACCTGTGAGGATCAAGCCCTCCACCCACTTGCGCGCATCCGTCACCGACCACTGGGCGATCCACGCGATCGAGTGCGACTCGAAAGTGACACCGCGCGACACCGGGTTCAAGCGCGTGCCGCCGCAGTCCGGGCAAGGCTCGTCGACCACGCCTTCGACTTCCATCTCTTCCGATGGGAAGCTCTGCTCGCGCCCCTTGTTGTCGTCGTCGCGGACGGAATCGTCGTAGGCCTTTCGTTGCTCGCGCGTCAACGCGAGCCCCGTGCCGACACAGGTTTTGCACCACCCATGCTTGCTGTTGTAGCTGAACATGCGCGGGTCGAGCTCTGGGTAGCTTGTGCCGCACACCGGGCACGCGCGCTTGGTCGAGAACACCTTGACCTCGCCGACCTTGCTCGTGGGCGTGCCCGCGAGCATGGCGCCGCGCAGGCCTTCGAGCGGGCTCAGCAGGTGCATGACGCCCTTGCCGAGGTCCAGGGATTTGGTGAGCATCGCTCGCAGCTCAGCTTCGTTCTCGGGCATCACGATGAGGTCGCCCACGGGCAGCTCCAGCGTGTGTTCTTTGAAGCGGTCGATGCGCGGCCACGGGTCCACCTTCGTGAAGTCGCCGTCCACACGCAAATGCGTGTGGCCGCGTGCTTTGGCCCATTTCGCAAGGTCCGTGTAGACGCCCTTGCGGTTGACGACCAGCGGTGCGAGCAGGCCCACGTGCTGGCCCTTGTGGTCGCGAATGATTTGCGCGGCGATGCTCTCGGCGCTTTGCGGCTTGACGGGCGCGCCGTCGTTCACGCAGTGCTGCAGGCCCAGCTTGACGTACAGCAAGCGCAGGAAATGCCACACCTCGGTCGTCGTCGCGACCGTGCTTTTGCGGCCGCCGCGACTCAGGCGCTGTTCGATCGCGACCGTGGGCGGAATACCGTACACCGCATCCACTTCAGGCCGCCCCGCCGGCTGCACGATGCTGCGTGCATAGGCATTCAAGGACTCGAGATAGCGCCGCTGCCCTTCGTTGAATAGGATGTCGAAGGCGAGCGTGCTCTTGCCCGAGCCCGACACGCCGGTGATCACGCTGAACTTGCCGCGAGGGATGCTCACGTCCAGCGACTTGAGGTTATGTTCGCGTGCATTGACGATGCGGATCACCTCCTCGCTCGCACGGCGCTCGTCGCGCAGGGTCTTCACGATGGACTGCAGCGGCCTGCCCTCTTCGACCGCGCTGCCGCCGAAGCCGAGCGCCGTGTCGTAGTCAGCAAGCGCCTTGCCGGTGTGCGATGTGGGATGCCGTTTCACCTCCTCAGGCGTGCCTGCGCACACCACCAGCCCGCCTGCCTCGCCGCCTTCGGGCCCGAGGTCGATCAGCCAGTCGGACGCGCGGATCACGTCGAGGTTGTGCTCGATGACGACGATCGAATGCCCCGCATCGAGCAGCTTGCGAAACGCGCGCATCAGCTTGGCGATGTCATCGAAGTGCAGGCCTGTCGTCGGCTCGTCGAACATGAAGAGCGTGCCCTTCTTCGCCAGGGCCTGCCGGCTCGCTGTCTTGTTCTGCGCCGCTTCGGCAAGGAAGCCCGCAAGCTTCAACCGCTGCGCCTCGCCGCCGCTCAAGGTCGGCACAGGCTGGCCGAGCTTCACGTATTCGAGGCCCACGTCGACGATAGGCTGCAGCACGCGAATCACTTCGCGATCGTTGGCGAACAGCTTCACGGCTTCACTCACCGTGAGTTCGAGCACGTCGGCCACGCTCAGGTCGCGGATCACTTCGCCAGGCATTCGCCGATCGATCTTCACGTCGAGGATTTCCGCGCGATAGCGCCGACCGTCGCAATCGGGGCAGCGCAGGTACACGTCGGACAGAAACTGCATCTCCACATGCTCGAAGCCCGAGCCGCCACAGGTCGGGCAGCGACCGTCGCCCGCGTTGAAGCTGAACATGCCCGGCCCGTAGCCGCGCTGCGATGCAAGCGGCGCTTCTGCGAAAAGCTTGCGGATTTCATCGAAGGCGCCGACATAACTCGCAGGGTTGGACCGCGCCGTCTTGCCGATGGGCGACTGGTCAACGAAGACCGCATCGCTCAGCCAATCACCGCCCAGCAGCCGGTCGTGCTCGCCGGGCGTTTCGGTGGGTTTTCCAAAGTGGCGTTCGAGCGCAGGGAACAGCACGTCCTGCATCAGCGTGCTCTTGCCCGAGCCGGACACCCCCGTCACGCACACAAGGTGCAACAGCGGAAACTCCACCGTCACATTCTTGAGGTTGTGCTCGCGCGCGCCCTCGAGGATGAGTCGCGGCGTCGACTCGGTGACCAAGCGCTTGATGCCCCCCATGCCCACGTGCTTGCGCGCGCCGAGGTAGGCGCCGGTGAGCGTATTGGCGCTCTTGATCTGTTCGGGTGTGCCGTCGAAGACGATGCTGCCGCCGCGCTCGCCAGGGCCCGGGCCCATGTCGATCAGGCGGTCGGCTGCGAGCATCACGGCAGGGTCGTGCTCGACCACCACCAGCGTATTGCCCGCATCGCGCAGCCGATGCATGGCCTCGACGATGCGGTTCATGTCGCGCGGGTGCAGGCCGATGCTCGGCTCATCGAGCACGAACAGGGTGTTGACGAGCGAGGTGCCCAGCGCCGTCGTGAGGTTGATACGCTGCACCTCGCCGCCGCTCAGGGTGCGACTTTGGCGGTCGAGCGTGAGGTACCCGAGGCCGACGTCACAGAGGTACTTCAGCCGTGTGCGTATCTCCGTGAGAAGGAGCTGCATCGCAGTGTTCACTCCTTCCGATTGTCCTGAGCTTGTCGAAGGGAGGCGGGGGCGACTGCCGTCGAGTTCATCCCCGCCTCCCCAAGTGGGCGACGCAGAAAACAGCCGGTCGAAGAAGGAGCGGATCTTTTCAATCGGCATGAGCATCATGTCGTGCAGGACCAGCCCCGGCAGCGATTCAAGCTGTTCGCGAGTCCAGTCCACACCCACCGGCATGAAGCGCTTGTCGGGTCGCATCACATGATCCGCATCGTCCTTCGTGCCCAGGCGCCACAGCAGCGCCTCGGTCTTGAGGCGCGCACCGCCGCACGCGTCGCAGGGCGTATAGCTGCGGTACTTCGACAAGAGCACGCGGATATGCATCTTGTAGGCCTTCGATTCGAGGTATTCGAAGAAGCGCTTGACGCCATACCACTGCTTGTTCCAGTTGCCGTTCCAGTGCGGCGAGCCGTTGATGACCCAGTCGCGCTGGCCTTGGGTCAGCATCGCCCAGGCCGTGTCGCGAGGAATGCCGGCTTCCCCACCGTACTTGAGCAGGTCGTCCTGGCATTCCTTCCAGGCTGGCGTCTGCATGGGTTTGATGGCGCCTGAGCGCAGCGTCTTGCGGTGGTCTGGAATAACGAGACCGTAGTCCACACCGATGACGCGGCCGAATCCGCGGCAGGTTTCGCACGCGCCCATCGCGGAGTTGAAGGAGAAGAGCGCGGGCTGCGGGTCGGTGTAGCGGATGTCGCTGTCGGGGCAATGCAGGCCGGTGGAGAAACGCCAGATGCCGGGTTCGGCGCTGTCGTTCAGCACGTACACGTTCACTCGCCCGCTGCCGCGCTTCAATGCCGTCTCGATCGCTTCGACCGCCCGCACCTTCTCCACGCCTTGAAGACGGATGCGATCCGCCACCACGTCGAGCACCTTGCGCGGCCCCGTGGGCGATGCCACCTCGCGTTGCGCCTGCACTTTCGTGAAGCCACTTGCCGCGAGCCACTGCTCGATCTCTTCTTCGGTCGCGCTCGCGGGCAACTCCACTGGAAACGTCACCACCACCCTCGGATCATCCTCGCGTGTGCGCTCCATCAACTCGGCATAGATCGTCTCGGGCGAGTCGTGTCGCACGCGCTTGGCGGTCTTCTTGTCGAACAGTTCTGCCGCACGCGCCCACAGTAGCTTGAGGTGGTCGTTCAGTTCCGTCATCGTCCCGACGGTCGAACGTGAGGTGCGCACCGGGTTCGTCTGGTCGATGGCGATCGCCGGCGGCACGCCGTCCACGCGGTCCACCGCCGGCCGGTCCATGCGATCGAGGAACTGCCGTGCGTAAGCGCTGAAGGTTTCGACGTAACGGCGCTGCCCTTCGGCGTACAGCGTGTCGAACACGAGGCTCGATTTGCCCGAGCCGCTCGGCCCCGTCACGACGGTGATCTCACCGGTGCGGATGTCGAGGTCCAGGTTCTTGAGGTTGTGCTGGCGAGCACCGCGGATTCGGATCAGACCTGAGGTCATGAGGTGGTGGCTCCGAGAGGGGAGCGGAACATTCTAGGAGGCCCGACCCCGGGTCGTCCCTGGTAGGGCCACACCCATCGGGGCAGGAACTCTTGCGATGACGAAAACGTGCCGACTGGCGGCTTATGCACGCTTTTCGGCGTTCTGGTGTGGTTTTCCATGATCTGTGCGGATCCAGCTAGGACACCATTCGTTGCCCCACCAGTCGCCAATGCGACAGGACGGGGCAGCTCGAAGAAGGGAGGTCATCAACATCGACACAAAATCCGCACTGGAGACATGCAATGACTTCCACGGCACGCCCCGCGGCCCATCGGCGTTTTCGAGCGCTCGCCTTCGGCCTTCTCGCGCTGGCGGCAGCGCCTTGCGTGTTGGCTCAAATCCTCATCGGACAGACCTCCGGCTTCACCGGCCCGGCGTCCTCGGGCGTGAAAGAAAACACGGATGGCGCCAAGCTGTACATCGACCACATCAACGACCACGGCGGCATCCACGGTCAGCACATCGACCTCGTGTCGATGGACGACAAATTCGACCCCAAGCTCGCCGCGGAGAACGCGAAAAAGCTGATCGTCGAGAAGAACGTGCTGGCACTTTTCATGAGCCGGGGCACGCCGCACACCGAGGCGATTCGCCCGCTGCTCGACGAATACCAGATCCCGCTGGTCGCGCCGTCGACGGGCGCGATGAGCCTGCACACGCCGGTGCACCCGTGGATCTTCAACGTACGAGCCCCCTACCAACGCGAGGCCGAGAAAGCGGTGACTCTCCTCACCACCATCGGCATGTCGCGCATAGCGCTCGTGCACGTGGACGACTCCTTCGGCTCCGACTGCGCATTGGGTGCACAAAAGGGCTTTGAGAAGGCCAAGCTCAACCCGCTCTTCATCGAGAAGTTCGACCGGGCCAAGCCCAATTTCGAAACCATCGTAAAGAAGACCAAGGACTTGGATGCGCAGGCCGTGTTCCTCATCGGGTCCTCGGGTTCGGTGTCGGATGCGACCAAGCTGATCCGCGCCGGCGGTTCGCTCGCGCAGATCGTGACAGTGTCGAACAACGCCTCGGGTGGCTTCATCAAGCAAATGGGCGATTTCGCGCACGGCACGATCGTGTCGCAGGTCTTTCCAAATGAACACTCGCTCTCTTCGTCCTTCGTGAAAGAGGCGAGGGACCTTGCCGTCAAGAAGGGCATTTCCGATGTAACGCCTGCAATGCTCGAAGGCTATGCAGGTGCGAAGGTGCTGGTCGAAGGTCTGCGCCGTGCCGGCGACCACCCGACGCGCGCAAAGCTGCAGCATGCACTGGAGAGCTTCAAGAAGGTGGACATCGGCGGACTGGAAGTGAGCTACGGGCCCAACGATCACACGGGCCTGGACTACGCGGACTTGTCCATCATCGGGGCCGACGGAAAGTTCCAACGCTGAACGGTCCGCATCGCAGATATGCAAAGCACAGGACCCAGGCGCCGCCCGCCTCCCAGCCTTTTTATTCCGGGGCGAAGCGACATTTTTGCGGGGTTCCGTACGTGCCGATTTGAGTGTGGATCAGCGCGAGGCCATGCCAGGCGATCACCCCGTCCTCATGCTGCAAGCCCCACTCGGTGAAGTGGATCTCGCGACCTGCGCATAACAAATAGCGCGACGTGCTCGGCATGGCCAGCGGTCTCGATAATCAATCGGGAATGCTCACCGTGCCGCCCGCGTAGCCGATGGCGTTGGCCGTCGTCGGTGCTGCTTCGATGGCCGGAACGTTGGCTGCCGCTATTGCCGGTGCAGCGCCTGCGGTACCACCGCGCGGCACCGTTCGAACCACCTGGCTCGCAGGCAGCGCCGTGCCGCTCTTCAGGTTTGCGTACACCGCATCGAGCGCGCGATTCAAGTACACGTGCAGGGGGATGTAGCGCGTGTCATAGCCAGGCAACACCGTCGGCAGCCCAATGAAAGCATCGAAGTGCTGCGCGTTTTCCACCTCGATGTACGACAGCTTGCTCGCCGCCCCTTCGGTGAGCTTGTTGAGCGCGTAGTACGGACGCGAGGTGTGGCTCACCGGCAGCAGGGCATCGGCGCGGCCATGGACGATGATGGCCGGCTTGCCGTGCAGGTTGCCATTGCGGCGTGTTTCGTTGAGCCCGGTCTGAAGCGCGAGCGACGCCGCATCGGTGCCCGTGAGCAGGTTGCGCAGGCACAGCGCACCGTCGGCATCGAAGTCAGCCGTGCCGCTGGACGCAGACACCGACAGCAGCGCACGCAACGGTCCAGTCGGGTTGTTGTCGTTGATCAACTGCATGTTGGGCACCGGCTGCGGCGGGACGCCATTGCCGGTGGCGAACATCTGCGCAAGTTGCGTGTCGACGATGGTCGTCACCGCCCCACCCGCCGTGGTCGCCGCGAAGCTGATGCCGCAAAGCTTGTCCTTTACGCTCGAACGGGCCAGCGCATTGGCGAAGGTCACCGTCACGGCCGGCGCGACTTCGAAGGCTGAGAGTGATGCGTGTAGCGCGTCGGACTCGGCCTCCCATCCATAGTCGCGCAGCTTTTGCAAAGCCTCGTCGGCTTGCGTTGCGGTGGTGGTCGCCGTCAGCAGTCCCATGGCCTTGAGCGTCGCGCAGCGGTTGCCTGCAAAGAGGCCGAGAGATGTCGCATAGCTCGCCTGGAAGGGTGTGCCCGCGAGCGTCGCCGACAGCGATGCGCAGGACTGGAACAAGTTGGCGTAGCTCGTGAAGTCGATCAGCGACCTGCCGAAAACGGCAAGCGTGGCCGCACCGCGCTTGACCGTGAGGCCCGGGCTTGCAGGCATCTCGACGGCCGGCTCCGACACCGCCACGCCATCGATGAGACCCGCCGTGTCTTGCTCGGCGGCTGCGATGGCCGCACCACCGCCGTTCGAGACGCTCGATGCGATGACGATGGTGTTTGCCGAGGTCAAGGACTGAATCTTGTTGATGCCGTCGGAGCTGATGGCACCCACCTGCTCGTTGAGCACATAGAACGCGAACTCCACCGCCTGAAGCGTGAACTTGCCCCAGTCTTTCTCGGGGTTGCGCTGCGAGTGCGCATGCTTGAGGGCAAAGCGGTTCGGCGACGCCGTGTTGAAGGCCGCCAGTTCCACGCCCGTGAGTGGTGCTCCGAACTGTGCGTTGGCACCAGCGGCGGCCGAGGTGCTGCGCGTGCCGTCGATCAGCGGCACGGTGTCATTTGCGAGATCATGCGGCGCGGCGCCGGTGCCCTTGTCGGTGTAGGCGACTGCACAGCCCTTCTTCAGCCCCCATTCGCCCGTTGAGATCGCGCCATAAATGCCGCGAGAACCCGACGATGTCGCGGTGATGATGCAGGGGTTGGCCTTGTCGAAGGTCGAGGGCACCTGCACCATCAGCGTGACGTTCTGAGCGCCGGTTCCGTCGTCGCTGAAGGCGATGTATTCAGTGCCTGCGATCTTGCCTTCGTCCGTGGTCACCGTGCCGGCGGCATCGACATTCGGGCCGTACAACGTGCCATAGCCACCTGCGGCCGTCATGTCCAGCATGGCGCGGTAGTTGTTGTAGATTGCCGCGCGGCGAAGCTCGGCGGCACTCGGATGCGCCGGATCCACATAGGCCGGCAGCGCGAGCGTCAGGCCGGTCTTGCCGAGGCCGGCGGTGAGCAGGTCGTCGGTGGTGCCGTCGTATGCAGTGGCCTTCACCGTACCGACGTAGCTCGGCTTGACGTTGATGGCCTCGGTCGCGATCTTGCCGCCGCAGGCCGACAGCAATGCCGACGCGGCGATGCCCAAGCGCGCCAGCAGGCACGAACTCTGTTGAAAAATTCGATTCATTGCTGTCTTCTCCTTGATTTTTGACATGTTCAGGCGAGCGCCAAGCCTCTGAGAGGCTGAGCGAAAAACTCTCAGCCTCTGGGCCGCCCTCCGGCGCGTGACCGTCATTTCTTTGGCGGGGAGACTGATGAGCGGATCGTTCGCATTCGACCGACGACGCCGCTTGGAAAGTGATAGACCGAGAGCACGAACAAGATGCCCAGCCACAAGAGCCAGCGCTCTGGCGAGATGATCTGCGAGAGAACCGGGACGCCATCGACCGCAGACGCGCCGAGCTTCATCAGGTCTTGCAGATAGCTTTGCGCAAGCAGGAATAGCACGCCGCCGATGACGGCGCCGTAGATCGTGCCCATGCCGCCGATGACCACGATGAGCAGGATGTCGAGCATGATCTCGAACGAGAGCGACGTGTCGGGCCCGTTGTAGCGAAGCCAGAGCGCGAGCAGCGAACCAGCGAGCGTCGCGAACAGCGCCGACAGCACATTGCTCAGCGTGCGGAAGACCACCGTGCGGTAGCCGATGGACTCGGCGCGGAAGTCGTTTTCACGAATCGCCTGCAGCACACGTCCGAAGGGCGAATTGACAATGCGCAGCATGGTGAGCACGAGCACCAGCGCCGCGAAGAAGAGCAGGTAGTAAGTGACGAAACGGCCGTCGATGGATGCGCCGAGCACCGGGCTCTCGAGGTACTGCGTGCCGGGCTGCAAGGCTTCAGGCACTTTGAAGTTGAGCCCGTCTTCGCCGCCCGTGAAGTCCGACATCTGCGAGGCCAGCGTGAGGAAGGCGGACGCGACGGCGAGCGTGATCATCGCGAAGAAGATCGCTTTCACCCGCAGGCTGAAGAGGCCGATCAACAGCGACAGCAACAACGACACGACGAGCGCCGCGGCAACGCCGATGAGCAACGCGCCCCACCCTGGGCCCATGCGGGTGCTCGCGATGGCGACGCCGTAGGCGCCAATGCCGAAGAACATGGTGTGCGCAAAGCTCACGATGCCGGTGTATCCCAGCAGCAAATCGAAGCTCGCGACGAGCACGATGAATACAAGGATCTTCGCGGCGACGTTGAGCGCCTTGGTGCCGGGGAACAGGAAGGGCGTGAATGCGAGACCCAGCACGATGACGATGAGCAGGAGGCTCAACCAGCGGTTGCGCGGCAGGTCGTGGGAGAGGAGGCGGTTCAGCATGTCAAATCACGGCACTCAGCACGCTCAACGCTTGGCCACCGGATACAGCCCTTGTGGCCGCCACAGCAGCACGAGGACCATCAACCCGATGTTCGAAAACATCGCCACCTTGGGCGCGAGAAATCCGGTGTAGTTGGCGAGCAGCCCCACCAGCAACGCACCCACGAAGCAGCCCAGCGTCGACCCCAGTCCGCCGATGATGATCACAATGAAGATGAGCACGTTCACCTTCGCTCCCATCTGCGGCACCACGCCCTGCTCGTAGAGCGCCCACAGGCTTCCGCCCAGACCCGCAAGCGCCGAGCCGGCAACGAATACGCCGATGAAAAGTCGCCGGATGCGGTAGCCCAGGCTCTCGACCATCTCGCGGTCCTGCACGCCGGCGCGGATCAGCAGGCCGATCTTGGTGCGGTTCAGCGTGAAGAGCATCGCGATCAACACCACAGCGCCAATCACCACGGCAAGGACGCGGAACTTCTCCACTGCCGCATCGCCGAAGATGAATGAGCCCTTGAGCGCACCAGGCAGAGGCAGCGCCTGCTGGCCCGGCCCCCAGATCATCTTGATGATCTCTTCGCCAATGATCATGCCGCCCATGGTGATGAGGATCTGCTTCAAATGCTGGCCGTAGACGGGCCGCACCAGCACACGTTCGAAGGCCCATCCGACGACGCCGGCCACGAGCATCGCGGCCAGCATGGCCGGCAGCACCGCGACGAGGTTCATCCACAGACTCGTGGAGGCCGTCCAGTCGGGCATGGTGCCGAGCACGCTCATCGCGACGAAGGCGCCCATGGCGATGAAGACACCGTGGCCGAAGTTCAGCACGTCCATCAGGCCGAACACCAGTGTCAGGCCGGAGGCGATGATGAAGACGATCATGCCCATCGCCAACCCCGCGACCGTGAGCGTGAGCCAGGTCGAAGGAGAGCCGATGAACGGCATGGCAGCGACTGCGAGCACAACGACCAGCGCCATCGGCACCCAGTCGAAGCTCACCTTGGGGATGGCGGCAGTTGCGGCCGGCATCTGCGCAGCGACGGTGTTCATTGATGGGCTCCCAGCGACAAGCCGAGCAGTCGATGCTGCAGGCTTTCGTCTTCGGCCAGTTCGGCCATGTGTCCGGTGTGCACGATGCGGCCGTCGTCCATCACGGCTACTCGGTCGCCGAGCGACTTCGCCATGCTGAAGTTTTGTTCGACGAGCAGCACAGTGGTCTGCGTGGACTTCAGTTTGCGCAGGGCCGAGATGAGGTTCTGCACGATCACGGGCGCCAAGCCCTTGCTCGGCTCGTCGATGAGCAGCAGGCGGCGCGGCTCGATCATCGCGCGGCAGATCGCAAGCATCTGCTTCTGTCCGCCCGACAGCTTGCCTGCCGGGTAAAGCCAGAACTTCTTGATCGCGGGGAAAAGGCCAAACAGCCACTCGAGCCGCTGTGTGTCGATGTCGTCGATGCTGCTTGCCTTGCGCGCCGCGAGCAGCAGGTTCTCGCGCACGCTGAGGTCGCTGAAGATGCCCATGTTCTCGGGCACGTAGGCAATGCCGAGCTGCGAGATCTCAGGCGTTGCGAGTCGACCCTTTTCGCCACCGATGGGTCTTCCATCGAAGAAGATGTTGCCGCGCGATGCAGGCCACAAGCCCATGATGGTCCGAAGCGTGGTCGTCTTGCCCGCGCCGTTGCGGCCGAGGAGCATCGTCACTTCACCAGACGGCACCTCGAAGTCCACGCCATGGAGGATGTGATAAGCCCCGATGTGCGTGTGCACGCCATCGAGTTTGAGGATGGCATCAGTCATGGGCCTGCGCCGTCGTCATGCCAAGGTAGGCGTTCTGCACCACCGGCGATGCGATGACTTCCGTCGGATCGCCATCGGCCACCAACTGCCCGTTGTGCAGCACGATGATGCGATCCGCCAGCTCGCGCACCACGTCCATCTTGTGCTCGACCAGCAAGATGGTCTTGTCGCGCTGGGCCTTCAAGGCGCGGATCAGATCGAGGATCACCGGCACGTCGTCCACGCTCATGCCGGCCGTCGGTTCGTCGAACATGTACACCTTGGGTTCCAGCGCCATCAGCATCGCCACTTCGAGCTTGCGTTGGTCACCGTGCGGCAGGCTGCTGGCGGCGGCATCGGCGCGGTCGCCGAGCTTCACGCGGCCAACCAGCTCGTGGGCACGGGCCAGCGTGTCGCGATGATCGAGCCACACCGACCAGAGGTTGAGCCCTTCCTTGCGTCGCGCCTGCACCGCCAGCCTCACGTTTTCCACCACCGAAAGATTCGGGAACAACTGCGTCAACTGAAACGCACGACCCAGGCCACGGTGCGTGCGCGACGATGCACTGTCGTTGGTGATGTCCACGCCGTCGAGATGCACCGAGCCTTCCGTCGCGCGCAACTGCCCCGAGATGAGGTTGAAATACGTCGTCTTGCCTGCCCCGTTGGGACCGACGATGGCTGTCAGCGTTCCGGGCGCAAAGGCGCAGCTCACGTGGTCGACCGCCACGTGGCCGCCAAAGCGAATGGTGATGTTCTTGGTCTCGAGCATCCTGGGTTCACCACCCGATCAGGGGCAGCTTCCGATCACGTAGTAGTTGGGGCCGGTCTGCTTGAGCGTCGTCGTGATGAAGACATTCCACAATCCCATGTTCTGGGTAGAGCCGTTGGCGTAGGCATAGCCGCCGCTCTGGTGAGCTCGGCCGGCGGTCGTGTGTGCGTAGTTGCTCGCGGTGAAGCAGACCGCGGCGCTGCCGGTGGTGGTGCCGATCGCAGGCGACGATGCCACACTCTCCGCGCCGTTGCCGTCGACCGTCTTCACTGTCCAACTGTAGGTCGTGCCCGGCGACAGGCCCGTGTCGGTGTAGCTCGTCGACGTGACGAGCGGCGCGTTCGCCTTCGACCCGTCTCGGTACACGTTGTAGCCGCTCGCCGCAGTCACCGCCGACCATTCAATCACCATGCTCGCGTCTGTTGCTCCCGAGGTGCCCACGCCGCTGGGCGCCGGCAGGGTCGAGGCGGGCGTGCCGCTGGACACGCGGTCGACCATGGCTTTCACCGCAGCCATCTGCGGGCCGCTCTTCTTCGAATAGTTGGCGTTGTCATAGCCCCACCAGTCCCAGCAACTGTTGGTCGCCGCCTGGCTGGTCTGCGGATAGAGCATGACGATGTTGTTGGTATCGCCCCAGCGGTTGTAGCCGGTGTCGCGAACGTACTGCTGGCCGACGTCGGCGGTGTTCTGCTTGCAGCCGTGAAGCACTACATGCAGGCGACAAGTCGCGCCGACAACGCAAGCTTGCGGCACATAGACCCAACCGGTGGTCGCCATGCCGTGGCCGCTGATGAAAGTGGTCTGGTCGTACTCGGTGAAGCTGCCCGACAGCGTTCCGTTGTTGCGCGCATTGAGCGTGCCGTACAAGTGCGACAGGATGGCTCCAGCCACGTCGAAGTTGCAGTCATTGATGTAGGGCGGCGCCTTGGTCGAGCAGGTGCTGCCGTAGTCGTCGGTGACCATCGAGTGCTCAGCCGCGACGTCCTTCCGGTAGACGATGTTGTCCGTGGGCACGAAGCTCTGGTAGTACGTGAGCAGATCGTTCATCACAGGCTGCGTGACTACGCTGTCGAGCGAGCCCGAGAACATGTAGACCTTGGAGGCATTGAGGTTCGCCACGGGGTCGATATCGCCGCTCGCGGCCCAGTTCTGGGTCGTGTTGACGAGGCTGGGCACTGGGATGCTGCTGCCGTGCTTCATGCAGCGCCCCGTCGCATTGACGATGGACCCTTCGGCGCAATAGAAGGGACCGCCGGCCACGACGCCCGCGCCCTTCTTGAACGTCGCGGAATACGCCACGTGCAATTGAACCGCCATGAAGCCCCCTGACGACAGGCCGGAGACGCTTGTCTGCGACTTGTCGATCACCAGCACAGGCAGCGGAGATGCTTGTGCCGCAACGGCGAGGGCTGCCCATGCGGCGGCGGCCCATGCCTTCCAACGAAAGAATGTCATGCCAGTCACTCCTTCTCCCGAGGCGGAAGCTATATCTCGCCCTCCCTCTCTGGGGAGGATGGGGTGGAGGCCTCATGGATGAGGCTCTTCTTTTGCGGCCGGACTGATGTGGGTGCCTTGTTTAGGGCGCTGCCTCTCACCCCAACCCTCTTCCCGGAGGGGATAGGGAGATCAATCGATCGCTTTCAGCGCTTGTTCTTCACTGGAACGTTCATCTCTTCCGGCTTTATCTCGCGCACCAGTTCCGGCACACCCCACGCGAACGCCGGGTCCACCTTGATCTTGAAGTGGTACATGCTTTGCATGGCCTGGTGGTCCTCCTTGCGGAAGGTCATCTTGCCCTTGGGCGATTCAAAGCTCATGCCTTCCATGGTCTTGATGAGCTTCTCGGTGTTGGTGTCGCCGCTGGTCTTCTTCAGCGCTTCCACGAGGGCGATGCCGGCCGACATCCCGCCCGCCGTGAAGAAGTCAGGCGGCGACTTGAACTTCGAATAGTGGTTCGCCACCAGCCACTCGTTGACCGGATTCTTGGGAATGCCGAAGTAGTAGTACGCGGCGCCTTCCATGCCCGGCGCGACCTTGTAGTTCACGAGCTGCGGCAGGATGTTGCCGCCGCTCGCGAGCTGGATGCCGAAGCGCTCGGGCTGCAGCTCGGCAATCTTGAACGGGTTGGCGGCGCCAGACCATACGATGAAAATCACCTTCCTGCCTGGCTTGTCCTTGAGCGCATCGAAGATGCGCTGCGCACCGGCGGTGAAGTCCATGGTGTTCTGCGGCAGATATTCCTCGTGGACGATCTTGGCCTTCTTGATGTTGTCCTTGAAGGCCTTCACACCATCGCGGCCGAACGCGTAGTCCTGCGCCAGCGTCGCAATGGACACGCCTTCCTTGTCGAGGGCTACCGCATTGCTGATGGCATCCTGCGAGCTGTTGCGGCCGGTGCGGAAGATGTACTTGTTCCACTTGTCGCCGGTGATGGCGTCGGCCACCGCGGGTTCGACGAGGAGAATCTTCTTGTATTCCTCGGCCACGGGCAGTAGCGCGAGCGCCACACCCGACGACGAGGGGCCGACAGCAATGTCGGCCTTGTCGTCGCCATAAGCCGTGGCGAGCAGGCTCTTTCCGACGTCGGGCTTGCCCTGGTCGTCCTTTTCAACGACGACGAGCTTCTTGCCACCAACCATCATCGTGCCTTGCGTCGCGTACTCGAGCCCCAGCATCAGGCCGATCTGCGTCTGCTTGCCGTAGGCCTCGAGCGGACCTGTCTTGCTGTAGACGTGAGCGATGCGGATTTCCTTGGCTTGCGCATGCGCGAGCGTGGGAGCAGCGAAAGCGCAAGCCAGCATGGACGCCAGCAGTAGCCGACGAGTAGGGACTCGGTTCATGGGTCATGTCTCCTGAGGATGAGCCTCCCCTCGGACGCTATTTGAAAAGCCGTTGTCCGGCAAGCAGACGACGCCGCGGACAAGGAGATGCTTGACACAACGCTAACCGCGCCGTGAACCGTGACGTTTGCGCGGCGCTCCATCACAACGACGCTCGCGCTGCTTCACATCAATGGCCGCGATGATCGAGGGTGGCCATTCGCTCGATCACCGTTGGAAACTGCAGCCTATTTCTTTGCGGCCTTCTTCTCCGGGTCATCATCCGGGTTGACATAAGTGACGGCGAACGGCCCCGCGCCCTGCACCTCGATCTCCGTCGGTCCCTTCACGAGCCAATAGTGGCTGGTCTTGGCGGGAAGGTAGTGGAACGAACCGGCCTTCAGCGCATGCGCTGCCTTGGCGTCAACCTTCTCACCCATGCCGACAGAAGGCGTCCCCGAGAGTACCGTCACCGAGTAAGCCCCGGGATGAGTATGCGGCGCGATCTTGTAGTTCGCCGGCAATTTGAGCCGAATGACGAACGTTCCGTCCTTGCCAGGATCGCCGTGCAGCACGGCGAGCTTCGCGCCTTTCGGCAGCGACGGCGGCGCGTCACCCCACTTCAACTGGTCCGGTGTGATCATCGTCGCCTCGCCGATCGGGGCTGCATCTGCTGCGAACGTGCCAGCTGGGGCCATGCACAGTGCCGTCGCCAACACGAACATTGAACTCGGGATGCGATGGTTCATCTTGGTCTCCTCGGTATGCGCGGATCGACGTTCCGGACGATGGGCCACCGCGCCGGTCCACTGGCCGTCTGGCTGCTTCCAGCGCGAACCTCGTCGCTCAACCCGGACACGACCATACCCCTGCGTCACCGTGTTGTCATGGTTCGACCCTGGAAGCCGCACCGGCATCCAGACCGCGGCCCGGTGCGCAATCGCACGCCGTCCAGATGTCTGCGACGGTCCGATGGGCGGCCGAATTTGACTGCAGCCACCCACCACCCCGAGCACCTGGACGAGAACATGGGTGCCATGCTTGGGCCGCCTGCCAGATGCGGCAACACGCCAGCGGATGCAGCTGTACATTTCGCAGCTGTGACTTCGCAGCTGTGACCGATCCCGGTCTCAAGCCAGCGCCGACAGGGCAATGCGAGCGATGAGCCGAAGATCGACAACATTTCTTCTACCGCAGTGGCACTACGGCGCTGGCATCGTCGTTGCGACAGGGCTGCTCTGCAGCCTCGCCTGGGCTGAACCGTCGGTGCCCACCATTGCGCACTGCGCCGAGTGCGTGGCAGCGCTGAAGGCCCGCGGCGAACCGCTGGCACAACGCGTGAAGCGCGGCGATGCAACGGCCGAGGCACCGCTGATGCCGATCGTGAAGGCATCGTTTTCCTTTATCGGCACGGTCTACAAACAGGGTGTGCGCTCGCCGCAGGCCGAAGAGCTGCTGCGCAGCGCCGAGAAGGCACAGGCCGATTTGCCGCCAGACGATCTCGTCAAGCTACAGGACGCGTGTCAGATCGAGGGCGATCAGTTGCTGAAGGACGCGAACTTCTTCGAGCAGGCGTTCGTGAATCACATGGCGCGAATGCGAATGGACAGGCTGCGTCGCAAGCACTGATGCTGTCGACGTTCGCCACTTGCCATGTTGACGTTACTTGTCGTCCGTGCATGCCCGCTCATCACGCCAAAAGCCCCCTGCTCGTCGTTGCAAATGCTCGCCATAGCCAAGCTATGGCTGCGCTTTGCGCCTAGATCAGGCGCCTTTTGA
>Ga0136846_1219255_pt1 | contig 19122 bp, 11 predicted proteins | sample HopSoiMetagenom2_FD_96841 | JGI IMG/M metagenome (GOLD analysis project Ga0136846, IMG submission 96841) | Grasslands soil microbial communities from Hopland, California, USA - 2 Assembly 2016 (version 4) | ecosystem: Environmental > Terrestrial > Soil > Grasslands | place: USA: Hopland...
CAGGTGGACCGCGCTGGCGCGCAGTCGCTGAAGATGGTCGTGCTGCTGCGGAGTCACCAATCCGATGACACCCATATCAATGATCTGGGTGTAGCCAAGAATCGCATTGAGAGGAGTGCGGAACTCGTGGCTCATGGTGGCGAGGAACTCGCTCTTGCCACGGTTTGCCACCTCGGCGTCTTCCTGCGCGCGCTCGGCGGCGTCTCGAGCCTTGACCGCTTCCTGCAGGGCTAGATCCCGTTGGTGCTCCGCGTACTTCCGCGCAGTGATATCGGTATGGGTACCTACCCATTCCTCGATCTCACCGGTCGAATCGAATACTGGTACTGCGCGCGCGAACATCTGCCGGTACTCACCACTGGGCGTCCGCACGCGGTGCTCCATCTCGCAGATCGTGCCCGTAGCGAGCGCCTTCGCCCAGGTCGCCTCGGTGCGCTCACGATCGGCGGGGTGGACGGCGTTGAGCCAGCCCGAGCCTTTCATCTCTTCGAATGACTGGCCCGTGAGCAAACGCCAGTCGTCCTCCTCGGCGATTATCTGACCCTTCGGATCGGTCTTCCAGACAGCGGCAGCAGTTGCCTCGACGAGCGAGCGCAGCCGTCGCTCGCTCTGCAGGAGCATCCTCTGGGCGCGCTGTTTTTCGGAGACGTCCTCGAAGTAAACGGACAGGCCTTCGCGTGAACCGTATGCGTGGACCTCAAACCATGAATCCAGCGGCGGGTAGTACTCGGTGAATGCCGCGCTCGATTGTGTCTCCAGCGCCTGGCGATATTGCTCATGAAAAACCGAGGCAACTGCTTCCGGGAACTCCTCCCAGATCGTTCTCCCGATCAAGTCTTTCCTCTGCCGCTGAAGCAACAGCGCTGCCTTCTCATTCACATAGGTGAAACGCCAGTCGTCGTCGAGCGCGAAGAACGCGTCGCTGATGCGCTCGAGGACATCGCTCATCTTGCGCGCGCTTTCCTCGGCCTCGGTCGCAGCCGCCTGGGCGCGGACTAAATCGGCTGCCGCTTCCTTTGCCTTCTCCCGGCTTCGATAGAGGTCGCAAAAGACGGTTACCTTGGACCTCACAACGTCGGGTGTCAGCGGCTTGAACAAATAGTCCACAGCGCCGACCGCGTACCCCTGAAGGACCAGACGCTCATCAGCATTCTGAGCCGTGACGAAAATGATCGGCGTATTTTCGGATCCCTGACGGCCCTTGATTCGTCGGGCTACTTCGAAGCCGTCCATATCCGGCATCGCCACGTCCAGAAGTATCACCGCGAAGTCCTGAGTAAGGACCTGGGTCAGCGCGTCACGGCCTGAGCCCGCCAGGACGAGGTTTTCGCCGAGGGGCTCCAGCACTGCTTCGAGCGCCAAAAGGTTTTCCGGCCTGTCGTCGACGAGTAGGACGTTTACCGGAGGGTTGCCCGCGACGGCCGGGTCGCTGGCGAGAGGAGAGGACAGCTGCATGAGTCGGTAGGCCCGACTGTGCAATTAATGGACGACGACGGGTTTCAGCCCTCGTCCAGGACCTTCCTCACTGACTGTAAGAGTGCCTCGGAGGTGAAAGGCTTCTGCAGGAAGACCTTGGAGGGCTCTATGAAGCCCCTTCGGACGATGTCGTCATCTGTGTATCCCGACATATAAAGCGACTTTATGCGGGGACGGATACCGGCGAGCCTCTCGACGAGACCCCTTCCGTTCATTCCGGGCATAACGATGTCGGTCAGCACGAGATCGATATGCCCCTCCTCACTGGCCGCGATGTCCATTGCCTCGCGGCCGTGCTGAGCGGGAATCACCCGGTAGCCCTGCTTCTCCAGAATTCGCGAGGCGAGCCCTCGTACCGCAGCCTCGTCCTCTACGAGGAGGATCGTCTCTGATCCGCGCGCCTGCTCTTTGGGGAAAACCTTGTATTCGCCCGTCTTGAAAGCGGCAGCGGAGCTCACCTCTGGGAAGTAGAGCTTGAGCGTGGTCCCGAGGCCCGGCTCGCTGTAGATCCAGACGTAGCCACCGGACTGCTTCACGATTCCATAAACGGTGGCCAGGCCAAGGCCCGTCCCCTTACCCGCTTCCTTGGTGGTGAAAAACGGATCGAATGCGTGTTCGCGGGTGTCGCGGCTCATTCCGACACCGGTGTCACCGACTGCCAGCATGATGTAGCGGCCTGGAATAACCGGCGCGTGCTCGCTCGTATACGTCTCATCGAGCTCGACGTTCTCGGTCTCGACGCTGATTCTGCCGCCCTGTGGCATCGCGTCGCGGGCATTAACGACGAGATTGACGAGGATCTGCTCGAGCTGGCCTGGGTCGGCAACGATGTATCCGCGAGCGGCCGCGGTGGAGTCGATCTTGATATCCTCGCCGATCAGCCGCTGTAGCATGGGCTCAACGCTCGCCACCACGCTGTTCAAGTCGAGTACGCGTGGCTGAAGAATCTGCTTGCGGCTGAACGCCAGCAGCTGTCTGGTTAGCGACGATGCGCGCTCCGCCGCGCTTCTTATCTGCCTTACATCCTCGCTGCGCGGATCCGTTGGATCGAAGCCTTCCATTATGATCTCGGTGTTCAGCCGGATCACGGTGAGCAGATTGTTGAAATCGTGGGCGATGCCGCCGGCGAGCCGGCCGACCGCGTCCATTTTCTGCGACTGACGGAATTGCTCTTCGAGATTCCTGCGCTCAGTGAGATCGATCGAGACGCGCACGTAACCAAGTACGCTGCCTTGCCTGTCTCGGACCGGCGAAGTCGTCAGAAGAGCGGGGAAGGCCTTTCCGGATTTACCCTGGACGAGAAACTCTCCCGTCCAGCTCTCACCCGCCGCTCCTCGCTCGACGATCTCCGTCGCGTGATCGCGCAAAAATGGCGAAGGAGTCAGCTCTTCGATCTCTTTCCCGGCCGCTTCCTCCGCCGACCAGCCGTAAAGTTTCTCGGCAAAGCTATTCCAGAAAATCACCAGTCCTTCAGGATCCGTCGCGACCACAGCCTGTTGCACCGCGTTCAGCAGCTGCGCCTGGAAGCGGATCGCCGCTTCGGACCGCGACTTCTCGGTTACGTCGGTCATCGCGCCGATCATGCGCAGCGGGACGCCGGCGTTGTCGCGTGCGATGTAGCCGCGATCCATGATGTTGGCATAAGTACCGTCCGCCCGGCGGTAGCGGTATTGATCGCTCCAGGCGGTGCCACCACTGTCGAGAATCGCCTGAACGCCGCCGGTTACCCGTTCGCGGTCATCAGGATGCAGATTGTCGCGCCACCACTGAATTTCCGGATAGATCGTCGTCTGCTTGTGCCCGAATACCGTCTCTACCGCGTCGTTCCAGGTGAGTGAATCGGTTTTCAGATCCCAATCCCAGATCACATCGTTGGTGGCTTTGGCGACGAACTTGAAACGCTCGTCAGTGGCTCTCACCGCGCGCTCGGCTTTCCGTTGATCCGTCACATCGACCACTATTGCCACAGCGGCAACGACGTTCCCATCGGGATCGCGCACAGGAGCGGAGCTCATACGAACGAATCCGTCGGTGCCGTCGCCTCGTCGGATGCGAATCTCCTCGCTGCGCACGGGTTCTTTGGTGATCACCGTTCGCGCCAGCGGCCAGTCGAGCGCCGAATAGCGGTCCCCATTCTCGCGAAAGCCAATCCACTCGCTGTAGCTGTTGAGATCTGGAGCGGGCTTGAATGCCGTGCGGAAGATCTCGGTCATCTGCACGTTTACCGAGACGAGCCGTCCGGAGGGCACCTCAGTGACCACCACGCCGACCGGCATCTGCTGCTGGACGGCATGCGCCATCGTCCGTTCGGCAATCAGCCGCAGTTGCGTGTCCTGCGCGGCCCGCTCGGCAATTCGACGCTGCACTTCGGACATCACCGCTGACGCAAGTGCTGTCAGAACATCGATATCGCGACTGGTCCAATCGCGCGGTCTCTCATCGAGGGCGCAGAACGCTCCGAGGATCTGACCCGCGGAAGTGACGAGCGGAATTCCTGCATATGCGCGTATCTTCGAGCCGCGGCCAGAGAATTCCGGCTCGTTCCACGCATCGGCGAGTACGATCGGCTTTCCAGTTCCGATCACATCCTGGCAATAACAGGCCTCGAGTGGGTACCACCCCGCGGACGGTGCATTGCTCCCGCAAGCGCTCTTGAAGTACTGGGAATGCTCTTCTACGAGGGATATGACAACCGTCGATACTCCCAGAATCTGCGCTGCCAGGCGGGTGAAGCCATCGAGCCGATCTTCGGCTGGGGAGCCGAGAAGTCCGGTGCGGTGGAGTGCGGCGAGTCTTTCGGGACTCGATAGTGCCTGTTCGTTTGCCAAGAGCCTGGAGCTGAGGGGAACTGGTCCTATTTGACGACCAGAAGCCGTGCCGCGACACTGGTTTACGGCAGACCGCCGGACTTCTGCTCAGAGGTACAAATGTCTACCAGTCGGAGCCGAAAGGATCGCCCGGCGGTGCCCGAAGCGCAGGCGTCGGAGCGGGCAGCTCCTGGCGTTCGATCCACCGGTTTATGTCCCCGGCGATGCTCGTCCAATGCGCGCGACGCGCTTCTTCCCCTGAAGGCGCCAGCGTTCGAGCCCTCGCCCGTAATGCCGCAAGCTTGAGATCGGCGATAGACCTGACTTCCGGGGCGGCCTCCTTGTCGGCGGCGAGAAGCAGCAGGCGATCTACAACCGCTCGCTGGCTGACGCGCCGCAATGCTTCGAGCTTTGAGCTGCCGGCATTCTTTGCCGTCCAATCCGCGGTAAGATCGTCGATGATTTCGCCTAGGGTGAGAGGAGTAGTCTCGCGGCTCTCAAAGCCGACCACCCGCGCCGCGCGTTCGCGTTGAAGAATTCCGTCGACGATCATCTGCGCGAGGGTGCGCGCTGCTCCGAGCTCGTCGAAGGCCGGACGGGTGCGGGTACCAAAGAGCTCGACGTACGGCTGATACGAGAACGGCCGTGGCCCGAGCAAAGTGAGCACGGTGTCGGGAATTGCCAGCTCGCGCGGTTGCATTGCCTCGATCAAAGCTGACAGCGCTTTGCGCTGAATAGCGCCGTCGATCGGGTGGGTGGCCTGCAGGTGATCGCCCCTCACAGCGTTCGAGTACTCCATGCCGCCGATGGTTTTGGTGAGGGAGTTGAGCGCAAAGCGGTGCATCAGGTAAAGCGGAACGAATCTCTCCTGAAGCAGCGCGATCGGCTCTCCGATCCGAATGTTGCGCTCACCGAACCGGGAGATCGCCAATCGACGTGCGGCCATCTCATTGCGGAGAAACTCCATTGGAGTAGCGGCGTCGTCCCAGAGATTCGTTCGCGGGTCAGAGGCGAAATCGGGTCGTGCGTCCGCATCGGAGAGAAATAGAAACCCTTTTTTCAATCCGTCTTCGACGATCGCGCGCAGCGAGTCGGCCTCGGATTCGGGCGGAAAGATGCCGTAGCCCCAACGAATCGCGAACACGTCGTAGGCCCCCGGGCCGACGGCGTAGGCGCTCGATACATCTATGTCGCCGCGGGCGTTGATTGTAACGCGCGGCGGTGGATAGTCCATCACCGATCCTCTTTCATACGTCGACGCGATGTAATTGTGCGCCAGGCCCAGGGTGTGTCCGACTTCGTGGGCGCTCACCTGACGAACACGCGCCAGGACGAAGGCGGTATCCGCGGCTGCCGCGTCGGCTCCGAAAAGTCCAGCGTAGATGTTGTAATCGGTACGCGCGCGATGAGAGTCGAGGCGTGCCATCGCCTTGATGATCTCGCCTGTTCGTGGATCGCCCAGCGATCCGCCGATGGACCAGCCCCGCTCGTTGCGGTTCTCCCACTGGACCACGTTGTAACGGGCGTCCATTGGGTCGACACCCTCGGGCAGATCCTCCACTCTGAATGCGCCTTTGAGCCCGGCTTGGTCGAACGCCTCCGTCCACCAGCTGACTCCTTGTTTGGTTGCCGTGCGAATGGGCTCCGGAATACCGCGATCGATGTAGTAAACGAGCGGGTTCTTGATCGGACTGTTGGGATCGTTGGGATTTACCCGCTCCAGTCGATGGCGCGCGATCCAACGCTGTTCGAGCGGCTCCTGGATCGGCTGCGCGTAGTCCTTGAAGGTGATGCCGAAGAAACCGACACGCGGATCGAGTGTGCGCGGTCGATAGCCCGCATCCGGCAAGGGCAGCAGCGAGATGTGCTGCCTGAGAGTGAAGGACCGTCCGTCGGGAACTATGGACGCAACCGTTTGGCCCGGACGTCCCGAGGCTGCGAAAGTCAGCGCGACGTCGACCTCGGTGTTTCGCGGAAACGATTTGGTATACGGCCGGTAAATGCTGGAGCGTTCGCGCGCTACGGAATAGTTGCCCTCATTCGCGGACGTGAGCGTTCCGACGACGTCGTTCCAGTCACGCATGAAGAAATCGGTCGCGTCGACGACGATCCGCTGGCCGTCCTGTGCGAGAATGGGAAGCGCTGCCGGCGTGCTCGGCGGAAACGCTTCGAGGACCGTGCGCGCGTGGGCGGGATTGTCGACCGCCGACGTGCGATAGCTCCAGTTCTCGAAAACCACGAGCACCTTGTCGGCATTCCTGTCGAAACGCGCAATGTATGAGTCACCGCTTGCGCCGCGATCGAGTCCGATGGGATTGGAGCCGAGTCCGGTGGCGAGACTGACGAACACGAGGAGACGCGTAGAGTCGCGCGGGATCTCCAGGAAAATCTTGCCCTGCTTCGAATCCAGATAGAATGGAATGAAGCCGTCTCGGCGCTCCATTCCCGCAGTCTTGGCCTCGATGGATGAAGCTTGTGTTGCGGAGGCCGGCTTGGGAGACTCGCCGGGAGTTTTGGACGGTGCCGATGCGCAGGCATAGACGCCGGCCACTAACGCTGCTTTTAGAAATGCATGCATTACGGGGAAAAGTTCGGGGGACAGCGATTATCCCACCGCCCCCGTCGCGCCGCAAGACCGGCTACTCCTCGTATTCGTCCGAGCCCTGAACCCAGAGAAAGGATTGAATGTCGATCATGTCCTTCGGACGCAGATCGCGGAGATCTTCCTCGACTATCGCGGCAAATTCCAGAAGATTCGCATACGTACCCCAGTTTGGCCGCGACCGGTAGTCAAACTCGAACCCGTATTCGCGCGCCGCCGTCCGGGTGACCATCGGCTTCAAAAAGAAATGATCCTTCGGCTGGGCGATGAAGCCGAACACCGTCAGCAAAGGCCAGGTGAGTACGCGGGTCTGACGCCGGGGCAGCGAGGCTACGGTTTCACACCATTGTTCGAATTTGCTCCGGTCGCTGCCACGGCCGTAGAGAAACTCGTACAGCCCTTCGGCGAAGGTTCTCGCCCCCGCGGTGGATTTCACCGCGTCTCGCAACGCCATTTTCTCGAACGAGAACAGCAGGTTGGTTCGCGATTCGATGGTGACCGCCCGGCGCGCGACATCCGCGAAGTTGCCCTCTGCGATCAGAGCGGTGTGAATCTGCTTGCTGAGAATCTCGTTCCAGCGCAGATGCGCTTCCCATTTGTAGCCGCGCTCCCAGTCGTAATACTTGGGATCGTCGAATCCTTTGGGAAAGAACCGGAGAAATTTCCGCCGGCACTTGAGTGGTCCTTTGCTTTTTTTTGCTGGTGCAACCGCGACTGCCATCTCCTCAACCTCACTCCAACTGGTCAGGATGAGGAAATGCGAAGATCAGACCACGGGGTTGCTTCGGGGCGTAGAACGAAGTTGGGCTTCTCTGCGAGGCGCGTCCTCGGCCCGGCGCGCGGGTGCTCGGGGGAGGGTGAGGGTGAATATCGATCCAACCCCTACCTCGCTCTCCACCGTAATGTCGGCACCCATTCCCCTCGCCAGGCCCCGACTGATTGCCAAGCCGAGTCCGGTGCCGTCGTTCGTGCGGGTGAGCCCGCGGTCCAGCTGGACGAACGGCTCGAAGACCGCTTCGCGTTTGTCCGCGGGGATCCCCGGCCCCGTGTCCTCGACATGAATCGAGACAGATCGCTCCGTGCTCGTCGCGTAGACCCGGATGCGACCTCCCTCCGGAGTGAATTTCACCGCGTTGGAGAGCAGGTTGATCATGATCTGACGGAGCTTGTCAGGATCGGTCCGTGTGAAGAGCCTGCTCGACGGGGATTCGGATTCGTAGAGTAGAGATTTCGCTCGTGCAAGCGAGCTGACCATGGCGTCGAGGTCTCCCACCAGCGCGCGAAGAGGAACATCGATGATCTCGAATTTCACTTCGGTGGCTTCGAGCCGCGTGAAGTTGAGGATGTCGTTGATGATGCCAAGCAGGTGCTCCTGGCTGCGCTTGATTCGCGCCAGATCTGCCCGCTGGGCGTCCGTGAGCGGACCGCGGAGCTCCATCTCGAGGAGATCCACATAACCGCCAATGGAATTCAGCGGAGTCCGCAGCTCGTGACTCATCACGGCCAGAAACTCCGCCTTGGAGCGATTGGCAGCATCGGCGGCAGCCCATGCCTTTCGGGCTTCGCTGATGACCGCGCGCAGCTCCTCGTTGGTGAGGGCCAACTCGTGTGCGAGCTCTCGCGCTTCGTTGGTCTGGTGTTCGAGCTGCTCGGCCTGGCTCTTGAGGACGTGATTGCTCTCCTCGAGCGCAGCCATATGAGCAGCCTCGATCTCGCGCTGCCTGGACATCCTCACAGCGCGAAACACCGCGTTGACCTTTGAAAAGGTGAATGGCATCTTCGCGCCCACAATTCGGGGTACTCTGAAGACGATCATTTCCTGCCTAGAGACACGTGCGCAGTCAGACAATTGAGTTGATCCGCTCTGACGGGCACCCAACGCACATATGTGACGTCGATGCGGAGTGTTACGGGGAAGTTGTACACGCCGCCTGACGTGGTTTAACAACGCGTTTATCTTGCAGGAGCTTCAGACCGGATAGCTCAGTTGGTAGAGCAGGAGACTTTTAATCTTCAGGTCGTGGGTTCGATCCCCACTCCGGTCACTCCCTTCACCAAAAATCTGCTGGCGTTGGGTTGTATTGGCGGCTAGCTTGCCGCAATAAGTGGCTGCTTCCCGGAGGTGGAATGCGTCACTCCAGACTAGCTCCCCTCGCCGGACTTTTCATCGCAGCCTGTCTCACCGACTGCGCCACTTCCGGCTATCATGCTCCCGAAGGCGCCGGTCATACAGACATCATTACCGAGCAGGAAATTGCCAAGTCGTCCTGCACGAATGTCTGGGATCTGCTCCGGAAACGCGCGCGCATGTACAACTACGCGGAAGATCGTTACGGGCGCCCGAAATTCATCACCACCAAGCGCGGCGCCAGCACCATAGCGCTCGCGGGTTCTGACAGCCCGATGATCGTGATCGACGGCGCGCGACTGGGCGACGTAGCTGCTCTGCGCGACATGCCTACCGACTCCGTCGAGAGCATCGAGCTCCAAAGTGGAATCAACGGTACTTCGCAGCAGGGAACCAATGCAGTCGCGGGCGTGATCTACATTCACACCAAGGAAGCCTCGTCGTCCTGAGCCGCGACTTCATCCGCGAAAAAAGCTCCGCCGACCGATCGTCGACGGAGCTTTTTCTTCATGCGGCTTCAGAGTGTTACGGTACGTCCTGCTTGCACAGGCTTGGATCGTACTGCGGGTTATTCTGTTCCTGGAACGGAACCGGAACGTTGACATCCGTTCCGAAAGTGCCCCCCTTGAAGTAGGGACCGTTCGCGAAAACGGTATTTACAGGCCTGCTGTATTGCCTGACCAGACGGCGCATGTCGCCTAGGCGATGCGAGGTCAGATACATCCAGTACGCTCTTTCCTTGAAAAGCTGATCCTGCTGGGCGGCGGGCGTAACCTGCAAGGTGAGCGGCGGCAGGGAATTCGCCGCGTATCCGCGTAGCGCCAGCAACGCCGCGTTGCTGCGAAGCGCGTTCAGTGTAGTGAGCGCGCCAACAGCATCGCCCGCGTTCAGTGCCGCTTCCGCCTCGATCAGGCGAGCTTCGACACCATCCGCGACTGTGATCGGGCTGGAGCGCACTGGATATTTCATCTGCACCCACTGCACTGTGGTACCATCAAAGCCCTTGTTGCCCTGTCCGGATCTGTTGGCCACGCTATCGGCCACGCGAGGATCAAATCCACCGCCCGTCTTTTTGACGTTTCCGTCGGATTGGTACGGCAGGCCCACTCCACCCTTGACGTCAGCCTCGCCATACCGAGCGACGCTCACCGTCAACGACCATGTGCCGTTGTTCTGGCGACCTGTCGTTTCCGAATGGATGTAGTTGTACTGAAACAGCGTCGCCACACCTGCGACTGCAGCGGCGGCCTCTGCATACTTGCCCTGATCGAGCAGTGCGCGGCCTTTACCAATCTGAGCGAGCTGCTTGAGAGAGGTCGTGAGCACCGTGGTTTGCGGAACCGCCAGTGCCTGGTTGAATTTCGAAACCGCGCTATCCAGAAGCGTAGTAGTCGACTCGGCTGCACCGAACGTGAACGAGCCATCAGGATTGGCTTTGCTGATCGGAACGGCGCCGCAATAGTTCTCGGCGAACATTATGTACGACATTCCACTCAGCGACAGAACTTCCGGAAAGCCGACGCTATCCGCCGCCTTCGTCGCGCTGAGCCGATAGTTATCCACTGCAAGGTCAGCGAACGAGCGAGCGCGTGTTAGATCGAAGAACGTGTTGATGAGGCTGGTGTTCGGCAACGTCATGGCTCTTTGATCGATTTCAATGCGGGTGGGGAAGGTCTCCGTATTGATGAATTCGTCGCTTAGCGACGCGGCGAGGTGCACCTGTTCGACATCGGCCGCGCCGCCGTTGAGCGCCACGCCAAAGTTTCCTACCGCGCCCGCGCGTTGCGCCGGCAACGCGCTAACGCCTTGCAGCGCCTCCGGGCGCGCCACATCGGGATCTTCTACCTTGAGAAGCTTGTCGGAATTGCAGGCGACAAGCACGGCAAATCCCGCCGCGGTCGCCAGGCGCGCCGGTGTGAGCCACCGGTCGCGCAATGAGTTTTTATATCGCATTTGATTCATCTCAATGGTTGATGTGGGCTCAGAAGTTGATCGTGAATCGAGCTGTCCAGTTGCGCGTCGGCGGCAGCGTCAGGAAATCAGATGTGCTGAAGTTGGCGCCCGGAGTGGAATTGATCTCCGGATCGAAGCCCTTGTAGTCCGTCCAGGTCTTGAGGTTTCTGCCCGTAATGCTGAAAGACATCGCGTGGCCGACCGCTCGGGTCAACGCTTCCGGTGACTGCACCGTGAAGGTCAGCTCGCGAAGCTTGGTGAAGGTGGCGTCTTCGATATAGCCGGCGTCCGTGCCAAGCGCCGACGCGGCGACCGCCGCCGCCTGATCCGCCAGTGGCTGCGTCTTGTCGTACGCTTCGGGGCAGTTGAAGAAGGTGCACCGGAAACGACGAGTGTTGTCGAAGAGCTTGTATCCGCCCTTGTGATCGAAGAATGCCGAGATCGTGAACATCTTGTTGAGCGTCAGAGTCGGCGTGAATCCGAACTGATGTGTCGGCAATGGATTGCCGAGGTAAACCGACGTGTCGCTCAGCGTGATCTCGCTGCGGGCGATGATACCATCACCATTCGTGTCTTTGAACGTGTAACTCCTCTGAAAATACGATCCCAGAGGAACGCCCGCGCGATGCTGCTGCTGGGTGTTCACCACGATCGGCGGGACTGGATCGCCCGTCGGCAGGAAGCCGAGTGTCAGCAGCTTGTTGTTATTGGTCGAGCTGGTGATCGAAAAGTCGAACCCGACGCGCTGCATGTCGACAACGCGCGCGTTCAGCAGATACTCCCAACCTATGTTGCTCGCAGCGCCAAGGTTCTGGAACTGCGTCGTTGTCAGGCCGAGAGATGGTGGGAGTGGAACCGCGATCAGAAGATCATCGGTGCGCTTGTTGTAGTGCGTCACTTCGAGACCAATCCGTTCATCGAAGAAGCCCGCGTCAAACCCGAGCTCTGTCTCCTTGGACTTCTCCGGACGGAGATTCGGGTTGCCCGTGCCACCCACGGTGATTCCGGGGACGTCGACTCCGGCCACGGTTACGGTCTGAGCGTTGAAGAACGTGATCGCGTCGCGGAAGTTCGGCTTCTGTCCGGATTTGCCATTCGCCGCTCTCAGCCGCAACGAGCTGAAGTAGGGCTGCTTTGGAAAGAAGTCCTCTTCGTTGACGACCCACGACGCGGTTATGGACGGATAATTGATGCTGCCGAAGTCCTGACCGAATGCACTGTTCTTGTCGTTGCGCAATGCACCACTGACGAACACCCGATCACGCCACGCAAGATCTTCACGGATCAGGCGGCTAATGGTCTTGTTGTCGGTGTTCACTTCATTGACGGAGAAGCGCGCGCTGGCGCCGGCCAGCGACTCCGTGCCACCCAGCAGCTTGGCGCCGAAGGCGAGGGTTCCTCTGACCAGTTCCTTGTTGAACAGGCTGCTCACCTTCGTTGTCGATTTGATTCCGGCAAAGGGGGTGAAGCTTGCCGACAACGTCCCGTTGGCGGTGTAGTTGTAGATCGAATACGGGTTCGACGTGCGCTGGCCATCCGGAAGCGAGCCGAAGGCGACCTTGTTGGGCGGCACGAGCTCGTTGTCCCAGCGATTCAGATAGTCGAGTCCTGCCACCACCGTCGCTGTCAGCCAGTTGAGCGGCTGATACGCGGTGTTGACTGTGCTCTCAAATCTGTTGAGGTCCTGCCGGGTGTTGATGTTGTAGATCTGTTCCGGAGTTGCACCGCTCAGGTAGCCGAGGGTGACGGGATTGTCCCGCGCGGCTCCAAGCAGTCCCGCCGAGACGATGCCCAGCGTGTTGTTGTCGTTCTGGGGGAGACGCAGGTGATCGCTCAGATAGCTGCTCCCGATCTGAAGATTCCAGTTGTCGCGCAGCTGCGCTGATACGTTCGCGCGTCCCGAAGCCCGCTGATCGAGGCTCGAAGTGAAAACTCCCTGCTGCTTGTCGAAATTACCCGACACATAGTAGTTCACCTGGTCGCTGCCGCCCGTGACGCTGGCGCCGTACGCACCGCGCTTGCCATTGATGAATGGGCTATGGCTGACGAGTGGGTTGAAGACGAAGTTCGAATCCGGTGCCTGTGTGCACAGCCCGCGAGTCTGGCTATCGAGCGTGCAGCGAGTTCCGGTGAATGGCGCAGTGGTGGCTGTACTGGTCGCCGTTGTGCGGAGGTAGTTCGCCGGATAGCTCGTCACATCCTTGATCGTTCCGCCTTCGGCGAACGTTGTCCACCGCGGTTTCCCTGATCTTCCACGTTTGGTCGTCACCTGAATGACGCCGTTGGCAGCGGCCGTACCATATTGGGCGGCGGCTGCCGGTCCCTTCAGAACCTCGATGGTCTCGATATCCTCGGGGTTGATGTCGTTGAAGCGCGAAGGAACCTGGCCACCAACGCCGATGGTCGTCGACCCGGTGGTGTTGCTCTGTGCGACCGGGTTACCAAACCGAATTCCGTCGACGACGATCAGTGGCTCGTTGGTCAACGACACCGATGTCGCGCCTCGGATGCGGACGCGTGATCCGCCGCCGACGGTTCCGCTCGCCTGCTGCACGTCTACGCCGGCAACCTTTCCAGTCAGAAGTTGGCTGACGTTCTGTGCCGCCGTGATCTGCGCCTCTGCGGGTTGCAAGGTCGCTACTGCGGACCCGATCTCGCGTTTGCGCTCGGCTTCTCCAGTCGCCGTCGTGACGACCTGTTCGAGACTCACCGCTGCCTGCGCCAGCGAGAAAGTGACGTCCGCTGTCGCACCGGACGAAACGGTCACCGTCTGTGCCGACGCCTGATAGCCGAGTCGGAGCACGCGCACCTGGTACGTCCCCGGTCGCACCCCGGAGATCCGGAAGCGTCCATCCTCGCCGGTCACTACCCCCCGCGTGGTGCCGACGATCTGCACCTGCGCCGATGGAACCGGCACTCGAGAGCCTGCGTCGACTACAACGCCGGCGATTGTCCCCGCATCCTGCGCCCGGCCCGGACTTGCCATGCATAGCAGCATGGCCCCGACCGATAGCACGAGACGAAGAATGTTCCTAACGAGTCGATCTGTCATATTCCCCTCCGTTCAGCCCGAAGGCTCACAAAAACGCGCCGCGGCAAAGTGCCGGAGCGCCCGATAACGGCTGCGCCATGGCGCGCCGCATAAGGCGATGTAGGAGAATCCGGGCGTGTGCGAGGAGAGCGCGTATGGAAATACGCGAAGCTATCGCTGTGTGGCGACATTGGAGCGGCCCCCCCGCTTGCTCGTAGGACAACATGCCAGCGGGCGGCGAGAATACCTCGCCCTTGCCACTCACGATGCGAGATCACCAATAGAACTGGCGGAACGCGCAGCGCACGCGGCTGGTCCCAACCTTCGCAACTACACGAAGAGGTAGCAGGCCCGCTACTGCCTCAATAGTACAGGCGGCAATTGGGGGGTCAAGCCTGTGGCTCTATTTCTTACAAACGCGTCGGCGGATAACTTCTGCGTCCCGGTGAGCGACGCCACAGCCGCGGCGGTGGCGTTCGTGGACACTACCATATGAATTGTGCGATACCGAAACTTGTCTGGTGGCAAAGATGAGAGTTGAACCCCAGCCTGATGTGTCCCGCGCGATCAATGCGCTGCGGCGGATGGTACGTGGCCTTCGTTCGTCGGCAGAATCGGCGGAGCGGGAGTTGAGGGTGAGCGCCGCCCAGCTATTCGTGCTTAGCGAGCTTTCCCAGCTTGCTGACCAATCCGTGAAGGATCTCGCCGCCCGAACGATGACTACTCACAGCACCGTTTCCGAAGTTGTCAGTCAGCTGATCGCCAAGGGCCTGGTGGCCCGCACCACCGATGCGTCAGACGGGCGTCGTGCGCTCTTGCGTCTCACACGCCAGGGCGGATCGCTGCTGAAGAAATCTCCGCGCGCGATTCAGGAGGATCTGATCGAAGGGTTCGGAACGCTCCGTCCGTCCGTGAGACGAGGGCTCGCGACCGGTTTGGAGAAATGGCTCGAGGCCTCCGGACTCGGCGATGTCCCGGCGACCATGCTCTTCGACAAACCGGCGGGTCGAAAGGACTCTTCGCGGGCATCAAAATGAAAAAGGGGCGTCCTCGGACGGCCCCCTTTCATCCAACGCTCATCGTACGATCAGGTGCAGGTGATGATACCCGGGGATGTGACTCCATTGTCGCAGGTTTTCGCGGTCTGTGAGTGCGTCGCGGTGGCGGTCCACGAGGACGGCGGTCCGGGGTCGGCAGTCGCAGTGATAGTCACGTTTTGCGATGGCGTGAACCCTTCTACCGCAGACGTCGACGTGGCAGTGCCGCCAAAGTAGGCACCCTGGTTGTCGGCGGCGTATTGCTCTTCGTACGTGGCGAGGTTGCGCAGATCCGACTTCATCGCGGCGACGTACGCCTTCTCCTTCGTATTTGCAAATTTCGGAATCGCGATCGCGGCCAGAATGCCGATAATCACGACCACGATCAGAAGCTCGATAAGTGTAAAGCCCTTCCTGTTTGCTGACATGTTGCTGTTACCTCCGCTGATTGATAGCCTTGTGCCCTCGTTTGGAAGACGAGCACTGAACGGAGCGAGCAACGGAAAATGCGTCGGTACCGACGCATTCTTCCTAAGGTAACTTCCCTAGGTGTCTTTGTCCGGCTTCGCTTGCGGCATGGCGTGAGCGGTCGACGTCGGCGCGGTTGCTGCGGCGGTGTCTGTAGCGGCACCAGGCGTCGCGGGGTGCACGCCGTTGGTCGAGGGGAGCGACGAGAGCTGTATCCCGCCCTCGACTTTTCGGATCATTTGCACGAACGAGCGGGCGATTTCCGGCTCGAACTCCGTGCCCGCACGCTCCTCGATGTAGCCGAGCACGCGCTCAGTTTCCCACGACTCGCGGTAGGGGCGTTTTGTGCGCAGCGCGTCGTAGACATCGCAAACGTGGACGAGGTTGCTCGCCTTGTGGCAGGGACGGTGGTAGTGGCGGGTCGGGTAGCCGTGACCGTTGATCATGATGTGATGCTCGTGCGCCACAGCTGCGGCGAGATCCAGCCGGCGCCCGCTCTCGATAATCAGCTTTGCTCCTTCCACCGGATGATTCTGCATCACCTGACGCTCTTCATCAGTCAGTTTGCCAGGTTTGTTGAGAATGTCCGTAGGAATGGTGACTTTGCCGAGGTCATGCAGCAGGCCCGCGATGCCGAAGGTGCGAACGTCCTGCTGCGCCAGCTCGAGATGCTCCGCTAACGCCATCACCAGCACCGACACGTTCAGCGAGTGAGTGGTGGTGTACTCATCGAACTCTCGCAGCTGGAGCAGCGGCAGGATCATCTCCTGATCGCCGTGCATGGCCATCGACAGCGAACGTACCACGGCTTCAGCCTCGGCTAGCGGAAGCCTCCCACGCTCCAGCACTTCGCGATGCATGGACTGGATCGACTCGGCTTCCTCGCCGAGCGAGTAGGAGATCGTTGCCACCGGCGCCGGCGCCTCGAACGCGTCCTGCAGTTGCTTGTTCTCTCCACGGATTCCCAGTGCGCCGACCTTAATTCCAGTCGGGCGATTGGTCCTGGCTTCCGCCGAATCGATGAACGACAGGGTGATGCGCGCCATCATCTCTTCGAGGAATTCCTCGTACTGCTGTCGACTGACGTCGGCGTCGAATTCCATCCGCTGAATTCCGGCCTGCGCGAGCCGGTTCGCCCATTCCCAGTCTCCGATCTCACGGAGCGAAGTATCCTGATAAATGGTCTCCTCGCCGAGGAACGAGAAGCGGGGGTGCGGGTCGGCCTTCTGCAGATCGCGCAGACACTGGTACGAGCGATCGACCGCCCGTTCGCGGGCGGGATGTCCGTCATTGTACAGCGCCATCGTCGAGACGGCCTGACCGAACGAGACCAGGAATCGAATCGGGTCGCTCATGCCTTCATATCCCTGGGCGTGTCCGAGCGCCCACGAGTGACTTTGCCCCGGACTTCCGGATCGCGGCTCTGTTCGGCGAGCTTGAGTGCCGTTTCCGCGGCGGGGTCAGTGCGCCAGTTGCTGGCGATCATGCTCAGAGCTGCGAGCATTTCTGGAGTCGATGCTCTGAGCTTCGGCCGGCGCGGCCAATGAGCCTCCGTCAGAATGAAGCCGAGGAACCATGCCAGCGTACTGGCGTTGTGTTGCTGCGCAACGATTCGTATGCCCATCGTGCGGAGCTGCGAATCCAGCTCGCCGCGATCCACTCTCTGTCTGATCAATTCGATGCCGGCTGCGGGGCAGCGCTCCTGGGCGACGGTCAGACCGGCGAAGACCACGCGGTCGTCCCCGTCCGAGAGCGCGCTCATAATCGTCTCGTCGCGGTCGGCTGGGTTGCGCAGCAGCAATCGAACAGCTTCGCGACGCACGAGTGGCTCTTCGTTGTCGAGGAAGGGTCTTGCAGAAAATCCGGAGGGTAGCGCGGAAAGTTTGCCAAGCAGCACGAGCAGCTCTCTTTGCACTATCGGCGGCGTGGTTGCGATACGCTCTGCTATCGCACCGCCTATATCGTCGCCGAGCGAAATCAACAGGTCGTAGAACTGTGACCTTGCTTTCGCATCGTCGAATGAAACCGCCGCCGTTAGAAGTGGCGAAACGGCTGTCGGCCCGATTCGTTTGACGAAACGCGTGATGAGAGGGATGTCGAGACGGGGCTGTTTGAGCAGGGCGTCGAGAGTTTTTTCCTCCATCAAAAAATCCCACACGGGCGCAACGGCCTGCGGGTTTGGCGCTCGCTCCACAAGATCGAGCAGCATCTCCGCCCGGCCGCTCTGAAAGAGGTCGACCATCGCCGCGCGGACTTGAGGGCCCATTGCACCAACTTCGATTGCGATTTGAACCATCCGCTCCGGCTCACAGTCGGTGGGCACGGCACTGTTCGATGCTGTCTTGGTGCTCCCGCGCCCGCTCGACATGGACTGGAGCGCCTGGCGGTACGCTTCCGGGTTCGGGTCGTCGAGCGACCAGTCGTCCACCAGGCGGCGCATCACGTCGCGAATGGTCGGATCCGTTCGAGCGCGCGGTGCATCTCCTGATGACGGGTGGTGCGCGAGCTTCGAGAGCATGCGCAGCATCGAATGCGACACCGTTTGTCCTTCCGCCGCGGATGCTGCTTTCACCAGGTCGATCACAGCTTCGACGGTGATGCCCTGAGAGGCGTCGAGGAGGAACCGCCGACGCTGGGTCTTGTCGCCACCCATTTCCAGCAGCCGCTCGAGAGTGGACGTCTTGAGCGAGCCGACCAGCCGCGACACACGTCGCTGGAGTCCCGCTGCTTCCGGGCCTTCGGCGGTCTTGAGCTCCTCTCCGATCTGCAGCAAGTAGCCGACGATGACCTGGTCGTAGGCCTCCTCGCGCTGGTGCTCGTCGATTGCGCGGGCGACGGCTGCGGGCTCGAGCGCGGCATTGTCAGCCGCTTCGTCGCGTTTGCCCGGTTCCGACGTATCCGACACGAGAGCGGCACGCGCCAGACCGATCCACAGCTGGGTGGCGCGACCAGCTTTCATCTGGTCCGCGCTCGGCTTCTCGGCGGGATCCTCCTCGATAAGCTGGAGGCGGTCGTAGGTCAGTGGGAAAAACCGAACATGCTCCCAGAGCTCGCCTATGCGCTCGGTGTCGTGGCCGATGGGAGTGGTGGATCTCAAAGGATCGACTGCGAGGGCGGCCAGCGCGGATCCGAGCTCGTCCCGGGTGATCCCGCGCACGAACTTAACGGCACCGATGTGGTGGTCGTGCAGACGTTGGGCGAGCTCCTTCAGCACGGGGTTGAGCGGATCGGTAGCGACGCCCTCGATAATCAGCTGCCGCCGCGCGACGCCAATGGAAAGTGAGTCGCGGTCACCAACGAAAAGACTGCCGATCCGATTGGCTACGCCATCGACAGCGACGTCGAGCAACGGATGGCTGGTGGGATAAATGGCGTGCTTGTTCAGCGTGATCGACAACTCGACCAGAAAATCCGCGAGCTCGCGCGACAGCGTTGCCACCGCCGGCTTGGAACCGGAGGCAGCGCCGGACGGGGCAGCGGGCGCTGCCGGTGGTGCTGTTTGAGGCGGATTTGTCATTGAGCGTGCACGGGCGGCCGAGGCTAATTTTTTACGATGTCGGCTGACTTATACTCGACGCGTTGGCGGGTGCTGACGTTACTCGCTTTTTCCGAGTTATTGG
>Ga0136846_1221675_pt1 | contig 19115 bp, 19 predicted proteins | sample HopSoiMetagenom2_FD_96841 | JGI IMG/M metagenome (GOLD analysis project Ga0136846, IMG submission 96841) | Grasslands soil microbial communities from Hopland, California, USA - 2 Assembly 2016 (version 4) | ecosystem: Environmental > Terrestrial > Soil > Grasslands | place: USA: Hopland...
GCGACCGGGGGATGTGTCGGTCATGCAGGCACCTCGCCAAGCCAGATGTGGAAGGTGTCCAGCCGGCTCACCAGGCCATCGGCAAACGTGAACACCTCCGAGTAGACGAAGTCGACTCGATCGCCGCCCATCGAACCGCTGCCGTGCCCGATCACCGCGACCGTGTCGCCCTCCTCGACCATCCGATCCAGCGTCAACTCTGGAATGGGACCGCCCGCGTTGTCGGCTTCCGCGGCGAAGGCGTCCTTGCCCACCAAGGTCTTGGCGCCGTGCAGCGCCCACACGACGTCATCGGTCAAACAGGACAGGATCTGCGCGAGATCGCCCCGGCGGAACCCGTCGGTGTACTTCTCGACCACTGCCTTCTGCTGTGTCACACCGTCACCTCCAAAGGGTCGACCATCGCCGAACGCCAAACTCATCGCCAGACCGAGCATCTATCGTCGTCAGTCGTGACGAGGGTATGGCGCTTCGTGAAGACTGCGCCGCTGACCTACTCGTGGCTCATCGTGCTGCTCGTTACGACGATCGCCGCGCGGGCCATCCCCGCGCGGCGGCTGCATGCACTCCTGCAGAAGGAGTCGACGAACCTGCACCATTTGGCGTCCGATCCGATCCGGGTGTTGATTCAGAGCCTGCTGTGGATCGATGGCAGGTACTGGTGGCCGTACCTCATCGTGTTCACGCTGTTCCTGGCGCCGACCGAGCGCTGGCTGGGGCAGCTGCGATGGCTGGTCGTGGGACTTCTGTGTCACGTCGGAGCCACGTATCTCAGCGAGGGGTACCTCTACTGGCGGATCCAGGAGGCGGTGTCCTCGCCGCGGCTCATCGACGCCCGCGACATCGGCGTGAGCTACTTCGTGGTCGGCATCGTTGGTGTGCTCACCTACCACGTTCCCGCACGGTGGCGATGGCTCTATCTCATCGCCGCATTGGTTGTCTTCGGCATCTCGTTGGCCGTCAAACATGATTTCACCCAGCTCGGTCACTTCAGTGCGCTGCTCATCGGGTTGGCGTGCTATCCCCTTACCCGGTCGCGTCGGCGCGAGCCGGTGGCTGCGTAAACTCCGGCCTGTGGCGATCAGCGACGACGACCTCGACCGCCTCCGCCGCTGCGTGGAACTGGCACGCGTGGCGCTCGACGAGGGCGATGAACCGTTCGGCTCGATCCTGGTCGACGGCGACGGCGCCACGCGCTACGAGGACCGCAACCACGTCAAGGATGGCGACCCTACCCGCCACCCGGAGTTCGCGATCGCCCGCTGGGCCGTCGACAACCTGACTCCTGACGAACGGGCCCGCGCGACCGTGTACACCTCCGGTGAACACTGCCCGATGTGCGCCGCCGGCCACGCATGGGTCGGACTGGGCCGCATCGTCTACGCCACCTCGTCGGAGCAGTTGAGCCGGTGGCGCGGCGAGTGGGGCTCACCGCCGTCGCCGGTTGCGGCGCTCCCGATCACCACCGTCGCACCAGATCTTGTCGTCGACGGTCCTGCACTCGAGCTCGCCGACACCATGAAAGCCTTGTACGAGGCGAAGTTTCGGCCATGAACGAGCCGGCTTGGGTGCAGCACGCGATCTGGTGGCAGGTCTACCCGCTTGGCTTCGTCGGCGCCTATCCCGCCGAGCCGTCGCCAACCGCCGACGAGCACCGGCTGCGCAGGATCGTCGACTGGTTCGACCACGCCATCGCACTCGGTGCATCCGGAATCGCGCTGGGCCCGGTGTTCGCGTCGCGCACGCACGGATACGACACCACCGACCACTACCGCATCGACCCCCGCCTCGGCGAAGACGCCGACATGGACCACCTGATCGCCGAGGCGCACCGGCGCGGGTTGCGGGTGCTGCTCGACGGAGTGTTCAACCACGTCGCCACGGATTTCCCACACACGTCGTGGTTCCGCAAGCGGGGCAACGGCTTTGACACCTTCGAGGGACACGGCGAACTGATCGCGCTCGATCATGACAATCCCGACGTCGTCGCCTACACCGTCGGCGTGATGACGCACTGGCTGCGCCGGGGCGCCGACGGCTGGCGCCTGGACGCTGCCTACGCCATGCCCGACCGGTTCTGGGCACAGGTCATCCCCCAGGTACGGCAGGTCTTTCCGGACGCCTGGTTCGTCGGCGAGGTCATCCACGGCGACTATTCGGCACTGGTACGGGCGTCCGGCTTCGATTCCGTCACGCAGTACGAGCTGTGGAAGGCGATCTGGAGCAGCCTCAACGACGGCAATTTCCACGAGCTGGACTGGGCATTGGTGCGGCACAACGAGTTTCTCGACGATTTCGTGCCCATGACCTTCGTCGGCAATCACGACGTCACCCGGATCGCCAGCCGCCTGGACAACACCCGGCATCTCGAACACGCGCTGGTGATCCTGATGACGACGGGCGGCACCCCGAGTGTGTACGCCGGCGACGAGTCGGCCTACCGCGGCGTCAAAGAAGAGCGGTTCGGCGGCGACGACGCCGTACGGCCCGAATTCACCGCTCCCCTAATGGGTATCGACGAGCACGGCCACGACGTGTACCGATTGCACCAATACCTGATCGGGTTACGGCGGCGCCACCCGTGGCTGCACACCGCCAGGACGTCGCCGCTGCGGCTGACCAACACCCAGTACGTCTACGAGACCCGCAATGGCGCCGACGTGCTGTTGGTGGCGCTCAACGTCGACGATGCGCCGTGGACGCTGTCGCTGCCAGAACTCGGCATCGCTGCGGGCCAGATCGCCGCGGGATCCGGCGCGCCGCCGCAGTCGGTCGTCGCGGCGGCGGAGATCGAGCCGCACGGCTGGCTGATCATCGTGCCGTGCTGAGCCGCTCGACGGTGGCCGGGTCCTCCTCGCCGTCGTAGAACTTGTCCAGTACCGCGCGAAAGTCGGCGTTGTCGTCGGTCGCCCGCTCGAACAGCGTCATCGACGAACGCACCTTGAGATTGTCGGGCCAGCCGAAGATCTCGTCGGCAGAGGACCCGTCGATGGCCGCGACCAGGCGCGCACAGTCCCGCAACCGCTGTCCCAGCACGGGGTGCGCCAAATAGGCCCGCGCCTCCTGCAGCGAGGAAATGCCGTAACGAAGTGCGGTCGGGCTGCGGCCCAATCCCTGCAACTGTGGAAATACGAACCAAATCCAATGACTGCGTTTGCGTCCGCGGCGAAGCTCACCTAGCACCGCATCGAATATCGGTTCCTGTGCGTCGATGAACCGCTGTAGATCGTATGGGTCTGGACTGCCCGACATCTCAATTCCCTCACTGTGACGATGCATGCAAGTTTCACAAGCTAGTCTTCGCGCGGCAGCGTTAACTGCGGAAAGGACACCCATGCCGCCTTTCAATACGGGCCGCAATGGCGAGGCGACGTCGGTCGAGCCCGATTCCGGTGTCAACACCGAGCCGGTGAGGAGGCGCAGGCCCTTCCGTCTTCCCGTGATGTCGCGTGTCAGCATCCAGTCCAAGCTGCTGGTGATGTTGCTGCTGACGAGCATTCTGTCAGCGGCCGTTGTCGGTTTCATCGGGTATCAATCCGGCCGCAATTCGCTACGGGCGTCGGTCTTCGACGGATTAACCGAGATTCGGCAATCGCAAAGCCGTCAGCTTCAAGCAGAACTCTCGGACTTGCAGAATTCACTCGTCGTCTATACCCGCGGATCGACCGCGACCGAGGCGATCGAGGCATTTACGGCGGCGTTCGATCAACTCAACAACGCCACCATCACTGGAGCACAACAGCGGTCGATCGTCGACTACTACAACAAGGTGTTCGCGCCTACCGAAGACGAGCAGACCGGAAACCAAGTCGGCATCGCCGGGCTGCTGCCGACGTCGAACACCCAGAAGTATCTGCAGGCCCACTACACCGTGCCGTTCACCGATTGGGACCAAGCGCTGCGATTTGACGATGCCCACGACGGCAGCGCCTGGTCGGCGGCCAGTGCGAAATACAACGACTTCTTCCGGGAAATCGTGACGCGCTTCGAGTTCGAGGACGCGCTGCTGCTGGACACCCGCGGCAACATCGTCTACAGCGCCTACAAGGGCGTCGACCTCGGATCCAACATTCTCAACGGCCCGTACAAGGACGGCGACCTCACAGAGGCGTACGACAAGGCCATGGCATCCCACGCCGTCGACTATGTCGGCATCACCGACTTCGGCGACTACCAGCCCGCCGACGAGCCGACGGCCTGGATGGTGTCTCCCGTCGGCCCCCAGGGTCGCGTCGAGGGGGTGCTGGCCCTGCAATTCCCGATCTCGAAGATCAATCGGTTGATGACGATGGACAAGCGGTGGGAAGAATCCGGGATGGGCAAGACCGGCGAGACATTCATCGTCGGCCCGGACGACCTGATGCGCTCGGACTCCCGGCTGTTTCTGGAGGATCCGGACGCGTTCAAGCGCGACGTGATCGACGCCGGTACCCCACCCGACGTGGCCCAGGAATCGATCCGTCAGCACGGCACCACGCTGGTGCAGCCCGTCGCCACGGAAGCCACCCAGCTTGCGCAGCGCGGCCAGCGGGGCACGCTCATCGCGGGGGACTACCTCGGTCACGAGACACTGCAGGCCTATGCACCTCTCGATCTACCAGGCCTGCACTGGTCCGTCATCGCGAAGATCGACACCTCAGAAGCGTTCGCACCGGTGTCGGCGTTCACGCGCACATTGGTGCTGTCCACCGCGGTCATCATCTTCATCGTCTGTTTGGCCGCCATGCTGCTAGCCCGCCTGTTCGTTCGGCCGATCCGGCGGCTCGAGGCCGGCGCCCAGCGCATCAGCAGCGGCGACTACGACGTCACGCTACCCGTCCTCTCCCGCGACGAATTCGGTGATCTCACAGTCGCTTTCAACGACATGAGCCGAAACCTTGCCATCAAGGACGAACTGCTGGCAGAGCAGCGGCGGGAAAACGACCGCCTGTTGCTGTCGCTCATGCCCGAGCCGGTGGTGCAGCGCTACCGCGAGGGCGAGGAGACAATCGCCCAGGATCACCGGGACGTGACCGTGATATTCGCCGACACCGTCGGTCTCGACGAACTGTCACGGGAACTGTCGTCCGACGAGCAGCTGGCGATCGTCAACAAGCTGGTTCGGCAGTTTGACGCCGCGGCCGAAAACTTGGGCGTGGAACGGATTCGGACGCTTCATAACGGCTACCTGGCCAGCTGCGGGCTGAGCGTGCCGCGGTTGGACAACGTGCGCCGCACGGTGGATTTCGCGATCGAAATGCAGCGCATCGTCGACCGCTTCAACACCGAGTCCGGAGCCGATTTGAGGCTGCGGGCGGGAATCGACACGGGCACCGTCTCCAGCGGTCTCGTCGGCCGCTCGAGCCTGGCCTACGACATGTGGGGCGCGGCGGTCGACGTCGCCAACCAGGTGCAGAGCGGGTCGCCGCAACCGGGCATCTACGTGACGTCGCGCGTCTATGACGTAATGCGTGACTCCCGTCAGTTCACGCCGGCCGGTGAGGTGGGTGCCGGGGAGGACCTGGAGCCGATCTTCCGGTTGTCGGAGCGCCAGTCGTGAGCGTGTTCGACGCGCCGTGGTTCTACTGGGCCGTCGCCGTCGCAGTCGGCTTCCCCATCGCACTTGTAGTGCTCACCGAACTGCACAACGCCCTACTGCGACGGCGCAGCGCGCTCGCCCGGCCCGTGCACCTGTTCCGCAACTACATCCTTCCGCTCGGTGCGCTGCTTCTTCTGCTGGTTAAGGCGACACAGGTGTCGGCGGAGGCGACGCCGGTGCGCATTGTCACGACGGTATTCGGCTTCGTGGTGCTGGTCCTGCTTCTCTCCGGACTAAACGCGACATTGTTCCAGGCTGCGCCGGAAGGCAGCTGGCGCAAGCGAATTCCGTCGATCTTCGTCGACGTCGCGCGGTTCGCCGTCATCGCGATCGGCGTCGGTCTGATGTTCTCCTTCATCTGGGGTGCCGACGTCGGTCGCTTGTTCACTGCACTGGGCATCACCTCGATCGTCCTTGGTCTGGCGCTGCAGAACTCCGTCGGCCAGATCATCTCCGGGTTGCTCGTCCTGTTCGAGCAACCGTTCCAGCTCGGTGACTGGGTCGATACCGCGTCGGCCCGCGGTCGTGTGCTCGAAGTCAACTGGCGCGCAACGCATATCGAGACGTCCAGCGGGCTGCAGATCATACCCAACTCGGTACTTGCCGCTGCGTCCTTCACGAACCTGAGTCGTCCCCCGGGGGCGCACACCATCACGATCACGACGGTGTTCTCGTTGACCGATCCGCCAGACGACGTGTGCACCGTGCTGACACGGGTCGCAGGCACACTGCCGCAACTGCGCCCGGACACAGCGCCGTCAACGGTGCCGGCCGGGGGCAACGAGTACCAGACGTCGATCCCGCTGAGGACGCCCGCGGACGACTTCGCGGCGCGGTCGACCTTCCTGCGCTGGTGCTGGTACGCCTCGCGGCGAGCGGGGTTGCATCTCGACGAAGCCGTGGACGACTTCGCCACCCCGGAGCGGCTGGACGCCTCGCTGCGGGTCATCGCGCCTACGCTGCGGTTGACCCAGGCCGACCACGAGGCGCTACTCCCCCACGCCCACCTGACGAGGTATGGGACCGACGAGTACATCCAATTCGCCGGTCAGGTACCCAAGCGCATGATGTTCGTGGTCAATGGGCGGGTGCGGCTGGTGGTGACCGGCGACGACGGGGCGATCATCCCGGTGCGTACCCTTGAAGAGGGTGATTTTCTGGGTCAGACGGCGCTGACGCGGGAACCCGTTGCCGCGTCAGCCTACGCACTCGAAGAGGTGACCGTACTGAGGGTCGAACGGGAGTACATCGAGGAACTCGTCGCACGAAAGCCGTTGCTGTTGCAGGATATCGGTCGTGCGATCGAAGAGCGGCGGGCCAATGTCCGGCGGGCCTTGGCGCCCGCAGGCGACTAGAGAGTGGGCGCGATGAGACGCCGCCTTCCCCGGCCCCGCGAACTGACGGCTCTGCTGGGCTTCCGCAGGCCACAGCTGAGTGCGACGAAACGTCGGCTGGCTGCGGCGCTGACCATCGACGATCTGCGCCGAATTGCCAAGCGCCGCACCCCGAAAGCGGCGTTCGACTACACCGACGGCGCCGCCGAGGAGGAGCTGTCGCTGGCCCGCGCCCGGCAGGCGTTCCGCGACATCGAGTTTCATCCGACGATCCTGCGCAATGTCGAGAAGGTCGACACCGGCCGGACCGTGCTCGGCGGCACCGTGGCGCTGCCGTTCGGGATAGCGCCGACAGGTTTCACCCGGCTGATGCAGACCGAGGGCGAGGTCGCCGGTGCCCACGCAGCCGCGCGGGCCGGTATCCCGTTCTCCCTTTCGACGCTGGGCACCAGCTCGATCGAGGACGTCAAGGAGACAAATCCGCACGGCCGCAACTGGTTTCAACTTTATATGTGGAAAGACCGCGACCGGTCGATGGCGCTGGTGGAGCGGGCGGCCGCAGCCGGCTTCGATACGCTGCTCGTCACCGTCGACGTGCCGGTGGCGGGTGCGCGGCTGCGTGACACCCGCAACGGCATGTCGATCCCGCCGACGCTGACGTTGCGCACCGTGTTGGACGCAGTGCCGCACCCTCGCTGGTGGTTCGACCTGCTGACCACCGAACCGCTCTCGTTCGCGTCGCTGGACCGCTGGCCAGGGACGGTCGCCGAATACCTGGACACCATGTTCGACCCGACCGTGACGTTCGAGGACCTGGCGTGGATCAAGTCGCAGTGGCCCAACAAGTTCGTGGTCAAGGGAATTCAGACGTTGGACGACGCCCGCGCCGTCGTCGACCTCGGTGTCGACGGTGTCCTGCTGTCCAACCACGGCGGCCGCCAGCTCGACCGTGCGCCGGTGCCGTTCCAGCTCTTGCCGACCGTCGCGCGTGAACTCGGCGGTGCGACGGAGATTTTGCTGGACACCGGGATCATGTCGGGAGCGGACATCGTGGCCGCGATAGCGCTCGGTGCGCGGTTCACGCTTGTCGGGCGGGCCTACCTGTACGGGTTGATGGCCGGTGGCGAGGCGGGCGTCGAGCGGGCCATCGAGATCCTATCCGGGCAGGTCACCCGCACAATGCGGCTGCTCGGTGTGACCTCGCTGGACGAGTTGACGCCGCAACATGTGACACAGCTGTACCGGCTCGGGCGCGGCGCGCCGGGCGTTGACGGCTAGGCATATCCGTAACTGTATTCCCAATGGTCACGGCCTATAACCGGCGTTCTCGAGTCCGGGCCGAGTCGGAATCGTTAGCCAACCGCGATGTCGCATCGCAGTGTTGCGTCGCGGAACTCCCGGGTTGTGCGTGTTTCATTACGCACGAAAGCAACGGCAATTGCTTTGTGGCACGTAATGAAAGGTGGGTTGGTTGCCGTTATGAAGTTCGTAGAGAAGTTTCGAGGTAAGTGGTTGCGCCGGCTGGCGGTGAGCGCCGTTGCGGCGGCGACACTGCCCGGGCTGATCGGCTTCGTCGGGGGTTCGGCGACTGCTGGTGCGTTTTCCCGGCCCGGTCTTCCCGTCGAGTATCTGGATGTGTTCTCGGCGGCGATGAACCGCAACATCCGGGTTCAGTTCCAGGGCGGTGGACCGCACGCCGTGTATATGCTCGACGGCTTGCGCGCACAGGACGACTACAACGGCTGGGACATCAACACCCCGGCGTTCGAGTGGTACAACGGCTCCGGGCTGTCGCTGGTGATGCCGGTCGGCGGCATGTCCAGCTTCTACACCGACTGGTATCAGCCTTCGCGGGGCAACGGCCAGGACTACACCTATAAGTGGGAGACGTTCCTGACTCAGGAGCTGCCCGCGTGGCTGGAAGCCAACAAGGGTGTGTCGCAGAACGGCAACGCGGTGGTCGGCCTCTCGATGGCCGGCAGCACGGCGCTGACGTACTCGATCTACTACCCGCAGAAGTTCATCTACGCCGCTTCTCTGTCGGGCTTCCTGAACCCGTCCGAGGGCTGGTGGCCGATGCTGATCGGGCTGGCGATGAACGATGCTGGTGGCTACAACGCCGAGAGCATGTGGGGTCCGTCGTCTGACCCGGCATGGAAGCGCAACGACCCGATGGTCAACATCGGTCAGCTGGTGTCCAACAACACCCGGATCTGGATCTACTGCGGCACCGGTACGCCGTCGGATCTCGACTCGGGTACCTCGGGCGAGAACCTGATGGCCGCGCAGTTCCTCGAAGGGTTCACGTTGCGGACCAACGTCACCTTCCGGGACAACTACGTCGCGGCCGGTGGCACCAACGGGGTGTTCAACTTCCCGCCGAACGGCACGCACACCTGGGCCTATTGGGGTCAGCAGGCGCAGCAGATGCTGCCGGACGTCCAGCGGGTACTGGGGGCACAAGCCTCCGCGTAGCGACCACCCACAACCAGGGAGCCTGCCGTCACCCCCGAACGGCAGGCTCCCTGCTTCTCATGGGAGCCGTTGACGCTGCGCTGAGGGCGTTGGCCACTGAAACTTTCGCGCCGTACGCGCAGAGTGAACGCAGCTTCGGACCGGGAACAAAGCAGTCTCCGCCAGGGTTGAGTCGATCTGACTGAACTTTGGAGGATTCATGGCTGAAGCCAAATCAGTGCCCGTGTTGTTTTTGAGCGATTCCATCGTGCTGCCCGGAATGGTGGTGCCGATCGAGCTGGACGACGCGGCGCGGGCCGCTGTCGACGCCGCCCGGGCCAGCGCGTCCGGCGAGCTGCTGATCGCGCCGCGCCTTGAGGACCGGTACCCGTCCTACGGCGTGCTGGCCTCGATCGTGCAGGTCGGCCGTGTCGCCGGCGGCAGTGGCACCGCCGCGGTGGTCCGCGGCAACGGCCGCGCGCAGATCGGTGCGGGCGCCAACGGTCCCGGACCCGCGCTGTGGGTCGAGGTGACCGAGGTCGAGGAATTGGCAGCGACCGACGAGACGCGTGCCCTGGCCGCCGAGTACAAGAAGCTTCTGCTGGCATACCTGCAGCGGCGGGAGGCCTGGCAGATCGTCGACTTCGTCAACCAGCTGACCGACCCGTCGGCGGTGGCCGACACGGCCGGATATGCGTCGTACCTGACGCAGGTGCAGAAACGGCAGCTGCTGGAGACGCCCGATGTGGCCGAGCGGCTGCGTGCGCTGATCGACTGGACCGGTGACCACCTCGCCGAGGTGGAGGTCAACGACAAGATCGCCGACGACGTCCGCGAGGGCATGGAGAAGACGCAGAAGGAGTTCCTGCTGCGTCAGCAGCTGGCGGCGATCCGCAAGGAACTCGGCGAGGGCGAGCCGGACGGATCTGATGATTACCGGAGCCGCATCGAGGCCGCCGACCTGCCAGAGAAGGTGCGCGAGGCCGCGCTGCGCGAGGTCGGCAAGCTCGAGCGCTCCAGCGAACAGAGCCCCGAGGGTGGCTGGATCCGCACCTGGCTGGACACCGTGCTTGACCTTCCGTGGAACAACCGCACCGAAGACTCGACCGACCTGAAGGCGGCGCGGGACATTCTCGACGCCGACCACCACGGACTTGAGGACGTCAAGGACCGCATCGTCGAGTACCTCGCCGTCCGCTCCCGCCGGGCCGAACGTGGCCTGTCGGTCGTGGGCGGTCGTGGGTCGGGCGCCGTGCTCGCGCTCGTCGGCCCGCCCGGCGTCGGTAAGACGTCGCTGGGCGAGAGCGTGGCACGGGCCTTGGGGCGCAACTTCGTTCGCGTCGCGCTCGGCGGCGTGCGCGACGAAGCCGAGATCCGCGGACACCGGCGGACCTACGTCGGCGCGCTGCCCGGCCGCATCGTGCGGGCCATCGGCGAGGCGGGATCGATGAACCCCGTCGTGCTGCTCGACGAGATCGACAAGGTGGGCTCGGACTATCGCGGCGACCCTTCGGCGGCCTTGCTGGAGGTGCTCGACCCCGCGCAGAACCACACGTTCCGCGACCACTACCTGGATCTGGACCTCGACCTGTCCGACGTCGTGTTCCTGGCGACGGCCAACGTGATCGAGAACATCCCGTCGGCGCTGCTGGACCGGATGGAGCTAGTGCAGATCGACGGCTACACCTCCGACGACAAGGTCGCGATCGCCCGCGACTTCCTGCTGCCCCGGCAGCGGGAGCGGGCGGCGTTGACCGAGGACGAGGTGACGGTGACCGAGGATGCATTGCGCAAGATCGCGGCCGACTACACCCGCGAACCGGGTGTGAGGCAGTTCGAGCGGCTGCTGGCCAAGGCGCTGCGCAAAGCGACGACAAAGCTGGCTTCGGACGGACTGACGAGCCTCATCATCGATGAGCCGGATCTCGTTGACTACCTTGGCCGTCCGCGGTTCATGCCGGAATCGGCCGAGCGCACGGCGGTGCCGGGCGTGGCCACCGGATTGGCGGTCACGGGGCTGGGCGGCGACGTGCTGTACATCGAGGCCGGCTCGACCGACGGCGAGGCCGGTCTGCAGCTGACCGGTCAACTGGGTGACGTGATGAAGGAGTCGGCGCAGATCGCGCTGTCCTACGTGCGGTCACACGCGGAGGAATTAGGCGTCGACCCCAAGGCGCTGGACCGTCGGATTCACGTGCACGTGCCTGCAGGCGCCGTGCCCAAGGACGGTCCGTCGGCCGGTGTGACGATGGTGACCGCGCTGGTGTCGATGGCGACCGGACGCCAAGTGCGTTCGGATGTCGGCATGACCGGCGAAGTGACGCTGAACGGCCGCGTCCTGCCGATTGGTGGGGTCAAGCAGAAGCTGCTGGCCGCGCAACGGGCCGGGCTGTCAACGGTTTTCATCCCGCAGCGCAACGAACCGGACCTGGACGACGTCCCGACCGAGGTGCTCGAGTCGCTGGAGGTCAAGCCGATGACCGACGTGGCGGACATCGTCGCGCAGGCTCTGGAGCCTGCCGCCGACGCTGCCACTGTCGCTGCCTGAGCCGTGCCGAAACGCGGAATGCCGTTGCGCAGGCTCGGGTTCCTCACCATCGGCCGATTCGATGAGGCCGATCCGGCACCCGGGCATGAGCAGACGCTGTCGATGATCGAGCGTGCCGAAGCGCTCGGCTTCGACAGCGTCTGGCTGCGGTGTCGGCATCTGCAGCCGGGTATCTCCTCCCCCGTGGCGATCATGGCCGCCGCCAGCCAGCGCACCAGCCGCATCGAATTGGGCACTGCTGTGATCCCGCTCGGACTGGAGAATCCGCTACGGCTGGCCGAGGATCTCGCGACGGTCGACATCCTGTCGGGCGGCCGGATAAATCCGGGCGTCTCGGTAGGCACGCCGATGCTCTATGAGCACTACAAGACCAAGCTGTACCCGGAAACCCATGAGCTGGAGGACTTTTCGAAGGACCGGGTGCTGCGGCTGCTGGAGTGCCTGCGCGGAGAGCCAGTCAGTGATTTCGAGGGCAAGGTTGGCATCGAGGACTTCTCCCGGCGGGTGCAGCCGCGCTCTCCGGGGTTGGCCGACCGCGTGTGGTACGGCGGCGGCATGTCGTCTGCGATATGGGCGGCCCAGCAGGGCATCAACTACCTGACCAGTTCGGTCGTCAGCATCGAAGGCACCGACTCGCGCGATTTCGCCACCATTCAGGCGCAGCAGATCGATGCTTTCCGGGCACATCACCCGCGGCCGGAGACCGCCAGGGTGTGTCAGGGCCTGATAGTGATCCCCACCGACTCCGCGTCGCCCGAACAGATCGACAAGTATCGCGCGTATGCGGCGGCGCGCTTCGAGCGGACCAAAACACCGCAGGGCCCACGCGGCATGCTGTTCTCCCCCGACTATGTCGGTAGCTCCGACGAACTCGCCGAGGCGTTGTACGCCCATGCCGGTTTTCAGCGTGCGGACGAGATCGCGTTCGCGCTGCCGTTCACCTTCGACGAGGAGGACTACGTCCAGATCGTCACCGATATGGCCGAAAAGCTGGGGCCGAGGTTGGGTTGGGCGCCTGCGGGTACTAACCAGCAGTGAGGTTTGTGCTGGACGTGAACCTTCCCGACGACGCTGATGCGTGCGACGAGCTGGGCAGGATCCTGCGTTACTGGGGTGGGGCGATGAAGGATTTCGATGAGCTCGAACCCGGAGACAAGCAGGACATCTACGACTCTGCCTATAACAGGGTCGGCTCGTGGGCCGTCAGCGCAGACGCGGAGTGAATGTCGGTCGCAGGCGTTAACGTCCTCGCATGGCCTACGACGAAGACTTGGCCGACCGCATCCGCGAGCTCATCGCCGCCGAGCGTGGCGTCGAGGAGAAGCGGATGTTCGGCGGACTGGCGTTCCTGATCAACGGCAACATGTCCGTGGCCGCCAGCGGCCGCGGCGGCCTGATGGTGCGGGTTCCTCCGGACGAGACGGAAAAACTGCTCGGCCGCGAACACGTCGAACCCATGGTGATGGCGGGCCGCGAAACCCGTGGGTGGCTGCTCATCGCCGCGGATGGCCTCAAGACGAAACGGCAGCTTCAGTCCTGGGTCACCCGCGGCGTCGGCTACGCCAAGAACCTCAAACCGAAGTAGCTGTCAGCCCTTCGGACGCCACACGCCGAACCGGTTGCCTTGTGGATCCTGCAGGTGGGCGAATTCGAGTGCGCCGTTGTCGGTGAGCGGGACCACCACCTTCGCGCCCAGGTCCTCTGCCTTGTCGATCGCGGCCTTCACGTCATCGACCTGGACGTAGAAGATCGCCCACGACGCGCCGCCCATCTGGGAGGTCTCCCAGACGCCGCCCTTGTCCCCTTCGACCATGCCGTAACCGTTCGACGGCTCATCGATCTTCCAGTCGAACAGTTGGCCGTAGAAAGCAGTGGTCGCACCCGCGTCGGGCGTGCCAATCTCGAAGTAGTTCACGACATTAGCCATTGGTGTCCTCTCTCGTCTCGACTGACTTGCGTGCTCGTTTATAGCGGCACCCACCGACACGTTTCCTCAACGCGCAGCTGGGTACGCAAAAACTTGATGGCGGATTCATCGAAGGAGCTGGTCAAAAGCCTGCTGAAGCAGGCGGGCACCACCTACGCCGAGGAGGCCGAGATCCGGCTGACGGACCAGCCGATGCCGCTGTTTCAACTGGTGACACTGTGCATGCTGGCCAGCAAGCCGATCGACGCAACGATCGCAATGCAGGCCGCGTCCGAGCTCTTCCGGGCCGGGCTGCGCACACCGCAAGCAGTACTGGACGCGGACCGGACGGACATGATCCGCGCGTTCGGCCGCGCTCACTACGTCCGCTACGACGAAAGCTCGGCGACCCGGCTGGCCGACATCGCCCGCGCCGTCCACGACGACTACGGTGGCGACCTGCGCAAGCTTGCGGGCCACAGCGACCACGACGTCAAGGCGGCAGCTCGTCTCCTCAAGCAGTTCAAGGGAATTGGCGACACCGGCGCCGACATTTTCCTGCGCGAAGTCCAGGACGTCTGGACCTGGGTGCGGCCCTACTTCGACAAGCGCACCATCTCCGCCGCGCGGCAACTCGGCCTGCCAACCGACCCCAATCAGCTTGGTGCGCTCGCACGACGCAACAACGCGAAACTTGCCGCGGCACTCGTGCGGGTCTCGCTCGACGACGACCTGCGCGACAAGGTGTCACCACAGCGATGATCCGGATCGGCACCTCGGGGTGGTCCTACGACCACTGGGCCGATGTGCTGTATCGGCCAGGGCTTCCGGTGGCCAAGAGGCTGGCCCGCTACGTCGAGGAGTTTGACACCGTCGAACTCAACGCGAGCTTCTATCGCTGGCCCAAGGACGCGACGTTCGCCGGATGGCGAGAGCGGCTGCCCGCCGGCTTCACGATGTCGGTCAAGGCGCACCGCGGGCTGACGCACTATCGACGGTTGGGTTCACCGGAACCCTGGGTTGAGCGGTTCGAGCGGTGTTGGACGGCGCTGGGCGATCGGCGCGAGGCGCTGCTCGTTCAGCTGCATCCGGGGCTGGAACGCGACGATGCGCGACTCGACCACTTTTTGAGTGTGATGCCGGACTGGATTCCGGTGGCGATGGAGTTGCGCCATCCGTCGTGGGACGACCCGGCCGTCTACGCGATGCTGGAGCGGCACCACGCCGCATATGTGGTCATGAGTGGGGCCGGGCTGCGGTGCATTCCGCAAGCGACCAGCGACCTGGTGTATGTCCGGATGCACGGGCCGCCGCAGGATTCGATGTATGCCGGCTCCTACCCCGACGACGAGCTGCGCCAGTGGGCGGACCGCGTCTCCGAATGGCACACAGATGGTCGGCGGGTGCTCGTTTACTTCAACAACGACCTCGGCGGCCACGCCATCCGCAACGCCAGAATGCTCAAGGAGCTGCTGGCGGCGCGGGTCGGCTGAACCGTCATTCCTTGACCCGCTGACAATCCGGTGCGAGTAGGCTCACACGACATGACAACGTCGTCCACCTTCGCCATCGTCGGCGGCGGCCTCGCCGGCGCCAAGGCCGCAGAAGCATTGCGCGACAAGGATTTCGACGGGCACGTCGTTTTGTTTGCCGCCGAGGAACATCTGCCCTACGAGCGTCCGCCGCTGTCCAAGGAGTACCTGGCAGGCAAGAAGGAATTCGGTGACTTCACCACCGCTTCCTCGGCCTGGTATCGCGACCACCACGTCGAGCTGCAGCTCGGCACCGAGGTCTCGGCGATCGACCCGATTGCCCACACCGTCTCCGTGCCCGACGGCAGCACCGTGCGCTACGACAAGCTTCTGCTGGCCACCGGCTCGCACGCGCGTCGGCCGCCGATTCCCGGCGCAGACGCCGACGGCGTGCACTATCTGCGCACCATCGACGACGCCGATGCGCTGAATTCAGCTCTGGTCGAAGGTTCTTCGCTGGCCGTCGTCGGCGGCGGGTGGATCGGTCTCGAGGTCGCCGCCGGCGCCCGAGACCGCGGCATCAATGTCACGGTCGTCGAAATGGCTGAGCTGCCGCTGATGGCTGCGCTCGGCCGCGAGGTCGGCGAGGTCTTCGCGGCGCTACACCGCCAACACGGTGTCGACCTTCGGCTGGGAGCATCCGTGCAGGAAATCACCACCGCCGGCGGCAAAGCGACCGGGCTGCGGCTCGGCGACGGGTCCACCGTCGACGCGGACGCCGTCCTGGTCGCGGTCGGCGCGGCACCCAACACCGCGCTTGCGGAACAGGCGGGCCTGGCCCTCGGCGACGGCGGCGTGCTGGTCGATTCGTCGCTGCGCACCAGCGACCCCGACATCTACGCCGTCGGTGACATCGCCGCCGCCGAACATCCGCTGTTCGCCACGCGCATCCGCACCGAACATTGGGCCAACGCGCTCAAGCAGCCCGCGGTCGCAGCGGCCGGGATGCTCGGCAAGCAGGCCGAATACGACGAACTCCCCTACTTCTTCACCGACCAGTACGACCTCGGCATGGAGTACGTGGGCCACGCGCCCCACTACGACAAAGTGGTGTTCCGTGGCGACGTCGACGCCCGCGAGTTCACGGCGTTCTGGCTCGACGGCGATGACCGCGTGCTGGCCGGAATGAACGTCAATATCTGGGAGGGACTCGACGACATCAAGGCGCTCATCCGGTCCCGCGCGCCGTTGGGTGCCGCTTGATCCCCCGCAATCTGGTCGCGCTGACCGCCTCGATGCTTGCCATTGCGGGCTGTGCGGGTGCAACGGTGATCAACACCTCGGAGCCGCCGGCCCAAACGGCCACCGGCGCCCCGACCGCCGCGCCGTCGACGCCGCCAAGCAATGCGCACCTCGTCAACGCCTTCGACTACGTCGCTCACGTCAGCGACACCACGGGCTATTACTTCACGACGCCCAGCGGCAAGTGGCGGTGCGCGATTCTGACGCACACCAAGGCGGGCTGCCAGGCGTCGAGCAGCTGGCAATCCGGCCTCGGTATCGATGGTGAACCGGACGGCAACGCGATCGTCGTCGACCGCGACGGCGATCCGCAGTTCGTCACGCTGGAACAGCCGGAATTCTGGCTGGTGCCCGGCCCGGCCAAAGCGTTGCAGTTCAACAGGATCCTGGCGGCGGCCGGATTTCGCTGCAACGTGCAGGAGTCCGGCGTGTCCTGTCAGAGCGAGGCGAGCGGCAAGGGCTTCACGTTCTCTGCGCAGGGATTCGTACCGCAGTACACCGACGTGCCGGCTGGCGCGCCCTAGCCGTCGAGGACGCCGACGGCTTCCTTCCTCTCCAAGGCTGGCTGTTCCTCGTCGATCGGCTCAATGGTCTGGCGGCGAAACACCTTTCGCATCCGATCGGCATCGAGCTGGCCTTCCCAGCGCGCCACCACCAGTGTCGCGACACAGTTGCCCATCAGGTTCACCGACACCCGCATCGAATCCATGATCCGGTCCGCACCGAGCAGCAACGCCACCGCCGCTACCGGGATCGCACCGTGCCCGATCGCGGCCACTGTGGCGGACAGCGCCAGGAACGACGAGCCGGGAACGCCGGCCATGCCCTTCGACGTCAGCATCAGCACCAGCACCGCGGTGACCTGCTCGCCGAGGCTCAGCTCAACGCCGAGCGCCTGTGCCAGGAACAAGACGCAGATCGAAAGGTACAGCGTGGCGCCGTCGAGGTTAAAGGAATAGCCGGTCGGCACCACCAAACCCGTTGTAGTGCGCGAACATCCAGCGTTGATCAGCTTATCCATGATGCGCGGCAGCACCACCTCGGTCGACGCCGTGCCCAGCGCGAGGAACAGCTCGTCTTTGATGTACAACACGAAGCGCCACAGGTTCACGCCGGCGAGGAGCCACGCGATCGCCGCAAGGATCAGGATGAACATCGCCGCACCCAGGTAACAGGCGGCGATGAGTTTCGCGTAGCTGCCCAGCGACGAGATGCCGTACTGGCCAATGATGTAGGCCATCGCGCCGAATGCCGCCAACGGCGCCAGCCGCATGATCCAGCCGATGATCGTGAAGAAGATGTTGCTGAGGTGCTCGATCATCTCGAAAACCACCGGAGGCCCGTGCTCGCCGAATTTTGCCAGCGCCAGCCCGAACAGCACCGCGAAGAACAGCACCTGCAGCAGCTGGTTCTCGGCGAACGCGGAGATCGCCGACGTCGGGATGATGTTCAGGATGAACTGGACGGCGTGGGGCAGGTCGCCGTCGCCGGTCTTTTTGGCCACCGCCTCTGCACCGGTCGCCAGCGTCTGCGGGTCGATGTTGAAACCGGCACCCGGCTTGACGAGGTTTCCGATGACCAACCCGAACAGGAGCGCGAACGTCGTGACGACCTCGAAGTAGATCAGGGCCTTGATCCCTATGCGGCCCACCGATTTGAGGTCGCCGACGTGCGCGATGCCGATCACGACGGTGCAGAAGATGATCGGCGCGATCAACATCTTGATGAGTTTGATGAAGCCGTCGGCCAGCGGCTTGAGGTCGGCGGCGAACGCCGGCCAGAGCCAGCCGACGGCGATGCCCGCCACGATCGCGACCAGGAGCTGGATGAACAGCGACGAGTACCACCGGGACTTGCGCGGTATGGCTTCAGGCATATGCATGGTGTAGTGAGGGCAGGTGTCGTAATGATCAGCGGCACATGACCGACGTGTAACAGCGGCGAAAGGCGAGACCGGCATGAGGATCGAGACGGGACAGGTCGCCGTGGTGACCGGCGGCACCAGCGGCATCGGCTTCGCCATCGCCGAGGCGCTGGTGCGGCGCGGTGTGAACGTGATGATCGCAGACATCCGCGAGGATGCGATCCCGGTCGCCGTCGACGCGCTGGCCGGTCACCCAGGGGATGCGGCCGGGGTGCGGGCCGACGTCAGCGTCGACGCCGACCTGGACGCGCTCGCCGATGAAACCGTCGAACGGTTCGGCCGCGTCGATCTGGTCTGCAACAACGCCGGGGTGGTGTGCGAACAGGCGCCGACGTGGGAACAGCGTCCAAGGACGTGGCGGTGGCTGATCGACGTCAAGCTGATGGGCGTGGTCAACGGTGTGCGCGCGTTCACGCCGCTGTTCATCGCGCAGGGCTCCGGCCATTTCCTGAACACCGCCTCGGCAGGCGGGTTGATGCCCCTGCCCAACCTCGCCCCCTATAACGCGACGATGCATGCGGTGGTCGGGCTGACCGAGACGCTGAACGCCGAACTGCGCTCGGTATCACCGCTTCTAGGCGCCACGGTGCTGTGCCC
>Ga0136846_1233205_pt1 | contig 19115 bp, 17 predicted proteins | sample HopSoiMetagenom2_FD_96841 | JGI IMG/M metagenome (GOLD analysis project Ga0136846, IMG submission 96841) | Grasslands soil microbial communities from Hopland, California, USA - 2 Assembly 2016 (version 4) | ecosystem: Environmental > Terrestrial > Soil > Grasslands | place: USA: Hopland...
GATCCATAGGCATTCAGGTCCGCGATGCCCTGAGCAGTCGGAGCAAAGAACTGCGCGCTCGTTCCGTTTCCATAGAAACGCTGCCACTGTGGGCTGAAGAAGAAGAACAATTTGTTCTTTATTACAGGACCGCCGAAGGTGAAACCATAAGTGTGAGTATTCGACCGCGGGCGCGTCGGGGTAACGCCGGCAGCCAATCCGTTTGACGCATCGATTGCGTTCAGACCCGAGCCCTGGTAGTACTCCCACACGTCTCCATGAAATTGGTTCGTGCCGCCCCGGGTGATCACATTCGTGACAGAGGCGCCGCCGCGGCCAAATTCGGCTCCGTAGGCGTTCGTCAGGACCGAGACTTCCTGGATGGCTTGAAGGTTGGTCGGCTGGAATCCCTGTCCTTCGACAAAGTTGTCGTTGTTGTCCTGACCGTCGATTAAGAAGTTGTTCGAGCGTGGACGCTGACCATTTACAGCAAAGTTCACGCCGTTCGATAATCCACGATTCACAGGGTCGCTTACGCCCGGCTCCGTGAGCGCGAGCTCAATCGGATTTAGCGTGGCCATCGGCAACTGTCGGATTTCGAGGTTGCTGATGCTGTGCGAGATCTGTCCGTTCTCAGTTTCGACCTGGTTGTTTTTAGCAACCACTTCCACGCTTTCAGAGCGTGCTCCGATTGCAAGACGAACATCGGCGGGCGTGATCACCGAAGCCACTACTTCACGTCGACTCAAAGTGATTGTCTGGAAATTGTTGGCGCTTACAGTAATGTCATAGCGGCCGGGGTTCACAGCTTCAACGCGGTAGGCACCGGTTGGTCCACTCGTCACTTGGCGTGCCTCACCGGTCTCAGTGTTCTTCACCGAGACCACTGCGTTGGGGATCACAGCACCGCTGGGATCGCTCACCGTGCCGGCGATGATGCCCTTGCTGGTCTGCGCGATCATCGTCGCCGCAAGCACCAGCGGGATCAATGCTGCCGCTGACCATCGACTCATTCGAACCATGTTTTCTCCTGATATCCGTGCGTAATGAAACTCTTAAGACCGAGAGCCTCTCTGTCGCTCAGGAGGCGGTCCACGGCCAATGCATTGTTAGTTGACGACAACAGGGAGCTCCTGTGTGCTGTGTTTTGGTATCGAGAGAGTACTTAGGTAATAGATTTGATCCCTAGAGTTTTTGCCTTTTGTTGGAAGAGCTTAGCGACGGACTTGGCGGCAAATTGGGAGAGATTTGGTTTAAGAGGCTCACTCGGGAGCGATCTCTCAGGCTCCAGGCCACTCCTGCTTCGGCGTTGCAGAAAGGGCCGGTTGTCAGACTAGCCGGCACTTTGTAGATTGGGGACATGGCGCTCAAACGAATGGACAACGTAGGAATCGTCGTCGATGACATCGGAGCGACGATTGATTTCTTTCGCGAGCTCGGCCTCGAGCTCGAAGGACGGGCCACCATCGAAGGAGAATGGGCCGGACGTGTCACTGGACTGGGCGATCAGCGCGTCGAGATTGCCATGATGCGCACGCCGGACGGCCACGGCCGGCTCGAGCTCTCCCGCTTCCTCACGCCGCCTGCCGTCGCGGATCACCGCAATGCCCCGGTGAACGCTCTAGGCTACCTCCGCGTCATGTTCGCAGTGGACGACATCGACGAGACGCTTGAAAGGCTCCGCAAGCGCGGCGCCCAACTCGTCGGCGAAGTAGTCCAGTATAAAAAGGCGTATCGGCTCTGCTACATCCGCGGGCCTGAACGGCTTCTCATCGGACTCGCCCAAGAACTCAGCTGAATGCCAATATTTTAACGATGGTCGGAGAGGCCGCCGGTTTCAGCTCCCGAGTGGACTGCGGCTGTACGGAAGTTATGTTCCTGTACAACGATTGCGCGGGATCCAATGTTCCGGCATTTGATACGAACCACAGTTGGCGCATCGATCTGGAGAGAAGTGAACCTTCGAACTCTCGCTGACCAACTTGAAGATTAGAAACTTACAGTCGAATTTCGCGAAACAGCAACAAGATGGGTATGGTCACAACTCAGTGGACCACAAGACCGGCGTGAAATGGCGCGCCCTGAGAGATTCGAACTCCCGACCTTCTGATTCGTAGTCAGACGCTCTATCCAACTGAGCTAAGGGCGCTACGCAGCGGAAAACAGAGGAAGAATCCGGCGGACAAAAAAAATTATAGCAGAGCGTTTCCCGTGAGAATTCCGTGGGGGTACAGCCAATTAGAGGGCCTGTGGAAGTTCTTCTTCATTGCCAGGCTGTGCTGCCAAGCTCCCTCTGCTGGATGCGCAACATTTCTGTTGCACCCTCCGGGCAAAACCTACACGCCGATTACGCGCTTGCAGAAAACTTTACCGACTAGCCAGCAGCACGTAGCGCTAACTCTTGTGTTTTGAAAGCCTACGAGTTGGCAAGGGGGATGCTTTATTCCCCGGCAGACGAAGTGGCGCGCAACGGGACGCTCTTGAGACTTACTCGGCCAGAGGATCTCTTGAGCGTCTCTTTGCATTTAGGCGCATTTTTAGCTGTTTCCGAATCGCAGTCTCAGCTCTTCAGACCAGCTCTACCTTATTCCGCAGATCCAGTCCTGCGCCTCGGAGGAGTGCCGCCACACTGTCGTCGTTCAGCCGTGTAGCGTCGTACTCCACACGGACCGTCTGCTGCCGCTCGTCAAATCCTATCTTTCGAATTCCGTAAACATCCCGCACCAGCGTGAGCGCGCGCAGTTCGTTTTCCCCAGGCGGCGTGCCGTAACGAAAAGCGACGTCTAATTGTGTCATTCGGACGTAATCCCTTTCAGAGGCTGTCTATAAAGTAATAACAGATATGCGCTGGCGAAGGCTCTCGGCAGTGCGCTTTGGGCGATTCTGAATTGCGTATATCGTACTTACGAACTTCCGTTCGCAACGAGGGAATTCGAAATGAACTATCTATTGAAAACTGAGCCTTCCACGTACTCATTCGCTGACCTGCAGCGCGAGCAGACGACCATTTGGGATGGTGTCAGCAATCCAGTTGCACTCAAAAATCTTCGCGCGATGAAAAGCGGTGACCGGCTCGTCATCTATCACACTGGTGATCAGAAGAGCGCAGTAGGTACGGCGTCTGTTGTCTCTGTGGATCCGTCTGACGCGAAGAATCCTCAGGTGCAGATCAAGGCAGGGAAGGCAATTTCGAAACCTTTGACGCTGGCGGACATCAAGCAGAACAAGACATTCACGGGCTCTCCGCTCATAAACCAGGGGCGACTCAGCGTAGTGCCTCTGACTGACGCGCAGTACAGCTTACTAGTGGGAGCTTAAGTCCAGAGAAATGCCCAGCGAGACAAAGGCGGCGGCAGGCACGGTCATTGACCCCGTGTGCGGGATGCGAATCAACGCCGCACAAGCCGCGGCAACCCGCGAGCACGCCGGAACCAAGTACTTCTTCTGTTGCAATCATTGCGCAGAGAAGTTCGGCGCAGACGCCGACAAATATCTGTCCAAAAACATGCCCGCCGGATTAGTGCAGCTGGGGCAAGCTCCTCCCGCCAGACCGAGCGCCCCTGCTACACGGTCCAAAGCATCGCCCAAATACTTCTGCCCGATGGATCCGGGAGTCACTTCGAGTAAGCCAGGTTCGTGTCGCAAATGCGGAATGGCCCTGGAGCCAGAGCTCGTCAGTGCAAAGACCGAGTACGTCTGCCCAATGCATCCGGAAGTCGTCTCCGACAAGCCTGGACCATGTCCCATCTGCGGCATGGCTCTCGAGCCGCGCACGACGGCAGCCGGAGCTCCCGAAGAGGACGACATTGAGCTGCGCAGCATGCGACTGCGGTTCTGGATCGGAACCACACTCACGATTCCGTTGCTCGTGATCAGCATGGGTGGAATGCTCACCTCGGGGTGGCTACACAAGTTCGACATGGTGCGCGAATCTGCCTGGCTGCAACTTGCCCTTGCTGCCCCGGTGGTGCTGTGGGGAGGCGTGCCTTTCTTTGTACGAGGGTGGAACTCATTGCGTACTCGCAATCTCAATATGTTCACTCTCATTGCCATGGGCACCGGCGTGGCGTTTCTTTACAGCCTGGTGGTAACAGTGCTGCCGCAGAGGTGGTTGCCGCAGATCACCGGCACCATGCGGCATGCCGACCTGTATTTCGAAGTGAGTGCGGCTATTACGGTCCTGGTACTCGCCGGCCAAGTGATGGAGCTGAGCGCCCGGAAGCAAACCAGCAGCGCGATTCGCGCTCTTCTGGATTTTGCTCCAAAAATGGCGCGAAGAGTAGCTCTTGACGGTACTGAGAGCGATATTCCAGTGGCAGAGGTCGTCGTCGGTGATCGCCTGCGCGTTCGGCCCGGCGAAAAGGTCTCTGTGGATGGTCGCGTGGAGGAAGGGAAGAGTAGCGTCGATGAATCGATGATGACCGGCGAGCCGGCTCCTGTGCTCAAACAACCAGGCGACAAGCTCGTCGGAGGCACTTTGAACGGCACCGGCTCGATGGTGATGCTCGCGCAGCGCGTCGGCAGTGAAACCCTTCTCGCACAGATCGTCGCGATGGTGGCATCTGCGCAGCGCAGTCGGGCACCGATTCAGCGGCTTGCAGACCGAGTTGCGGCGGTCTTCGTGCCGGTTGTGATCGCGTGTGCTGCGGCGGCCTTTCTCGGCTGGTTCTTCTTTGGTCCGGAGCCACGCTTGGCACACGCGCTGGTCAGCGCTGTGGCCGTACTCATCATCGCTTGTCCCTGTGCGTTAGGACTCGCCACTCCGATGGCAATTATAGTTGGCACGGGCCAGGGGGCACGCAACGGAGTCCTGGTCCGCGATGCTCGCGCCCTTGAGTCAATGGAACGAGTCAACACTCTGGTGGTGGACAAAACCGGGACCTTGACGCAGGGCAAGCCGGAAGTTACCGAGATCAGACTGCTCGACCGCTCGAACGGCTTCACTGAAAACGACGTTCTTCAATTCGCTGCAAGTATCGAGACACTCAGCGAGCATCCGTTAGCAGATGCCATTACGCGAGCCGCCCGGCAACGTGCAGTGCCGTTGCTCCAGGTCTCAAGTTTCGAGTCCCATCCCGGGAAGGGAATTGCTGCAAACGTGTCCACGCCAGAGGGAACCCGTCGAGTGTTGGTGGGCAGCGCGGAAATGATGCGTGATGCGGGGGTTGACGTGACCGTCACCGTTGTTCCCGACTCGGGAACAGGGCCGAAATCCACCTTCTTTGTTGCGATTAATCATGCGCAGATTGCCGCAATTGTGGTTTCCGATGCCATTCGCGAATCCACTCGGGAAGCTTTGAAGAGCCTGGCGGCAGATCGGATCGACATCGTAATGGCTACTGGTGACAGCCGGGTTGCTGCAGACGCGGTCGCCCGGCAACTCGGCATTAAGCACGTCGAAGCGGAAGTGCCACCGCAGCGCAAAGCCGAACTCGTCCGCGACCTGCAAGCACGCGGCAAGCGTGTTGCCATGGCCGGTGACGGCGTCAATGATGCGCCAGCTCTTGCTCAGGCGGACGTTGGAATTGCCATGGGTACCGGCACGGATGTCGCTTTGGAGAGTGGCGACATTGCGCTGCTGAAAGGCGACCTGCGCGGCATCATGCAAGCCCGTAAGCTGAGCAAAGCCGTGATGCGCAACATTCGCCAGAATCTGTTCTTCGCATTCGTCTACAACGCGGCCGGCATTCCACTTGCGGCTGGGGTGCTCTACCCTGCCTTTCACGTCACCCTGAATCCCATCTTCGCTGCAGCAGCAATGAGTCTCAGTTCCGTTTCGGTAATCAGCAATTCGCTACGCTTGAGAAACCTGCGCCTGTAACGGAATCCACTCGGCGCTGGGCTTTCGCCCCATAGGCGGTTCCGTTACTCCGTCCGCAGCTTCTCCAGGTACGCGACCATCGCTGGGTTCGTCCACTCGACAGGCCCGATGAACTTGCGTCGCACGATGCCGTTGCGATCGATGATGTAAGTCTCGGGCCATCCCCACGTACCATACTTATCGCTGCTCTTTTGTTCTGGATCGTTGACGGTAATTAGGTCGACATTGTGGTCGCGGACGAATTTTCTGTAAGCATCCGGATCATGGTCTGTGGCTACCGCGAGAACCGTCACCCGGTCGCGCAGCTCATGCTGCATTTGGATGAGCGAAGGCATCTCCTCAATGCAGGGTGCACACCAGCTCGCCCAAAAGTTCAAGACCACAACACGTCCTTTGTAGTCGTGCAGCGAGACGGTTCTCTGCGGGTCGGAGACGGTAAAGTCAGGGGCCGAGCGGCCGACCAGCTCCGGCCGGGAGCCGCGATCACACCCAATAAGCGCCAGAAAAAGTGCAACGAATGCGGCCGAGCAGACTCTGATAGATGAAGGGGCAGCGTGCACGCTACGTATAATAAAAACGGCCACAGACGAACTCAAGGATAGGCATGGTTTATCTCACGCGCAAGGCGGAGTTCTCCGCCTCGCACTTCTATCACAACCCAAAGCTCTCTCCGGAAGAGAACCAGCGAATCTTCGGCAAATGCAACAACCCTCACGGACATGGGCATAACTACACGCTCGAGGTCACCGTGGGCGGCAATGTGGATCAGCGGTCGGGTTTCGTCATCGACCTAAAGCAGCTGAAGGAAATCATGAACCGCGAGGTGATTGAAGGCCTCGACCATCGCCACTTGAACAAAGAAGTACCTGAATTTCGCGACAAGATTCCAACCACCGAGAACCTGGCAATTGCAATTTGGAACCGGCTGGCAGGGAAGTTGAATGGAGCGAAGCTGCATCGCGTTCGTGTCTATGAGACTGATGATCTCTTTGTTGACGTGTATGGAGAACCATGAAAGCCCATCTGACAAGGCGATACAAATTCTCCGCCTCTCACCGGTTGCACTCGCCCGATTTCAGCGACCAGCAGAACCGCGACATCTATGGCAAGTGCAATAACCCTCACGGACATGGTCACAACTACAAGGTCGAGGTCACGCTCAGCGGCCGGCCCGATCCGGAGACCGGAATGGTCTGTAATCTTGCCGATTTGGACGGTTTTGCCGAACGCGTCTTAATGCCCCGCTTTCAATTCAGCAACCTCAACGAATTAGACGCTTTCCGCAATCTCGTTCCAACAACGGAGAATCTTTCGCGGGAGCTCTTTCATCTGTTTCGTGACCAATTCCAACTTGCTACCGTGGAGAAGATCCGGATTGAAGAGACCATGATGAATTCATTCGAGTACGCCGGAGGTCATGAACTGGGAGCTCGATGATGCAGAACATAAGGATGAAGGGGGACCCTGTGAAGAACGCAACAGCGAGACGCGTGATGACGATGCCGAAATCGATAACAACAACTTCGAGCAAGGCCGAAGCAGCCCTGGAGAAGTCATATCTGGAAGTGCTCGAGCAGATCGGGGAGGATCCCGAGCGCGATGGTCTGAAGCGCACGCCCGAGCGCATGGCCAAAGCCATCCAGTTCTTGACTCGCGGCTATCGCGAAGATCCCTCACAGCTCCTGCGCGGAGCACTCTTCGAAGTCGATTATGACGAAATGGTGATCGTAAAAGATATTGAGATGTTCAGCCTCTGCGAGCACCACATGCTGCCTTTCTTCGGTAAGGTTCACGTTGCATATTTGCCTAAAGGAAAAGTGATCGGTCTCAGCAAGATTCCACGACTCGTCGACGCGTTCGCGCGCCGTTTGCAAGTGCAGGAGCGCCTGACAAAGCAGATCGCGGAAGCCATCCATGAAGCCATCGAGCCGTTAGGGGTCGGAGTCGTAGTCGAGGCCCGCCATCTCTGCATGATGATGCGAGGAGTCGAGAAACAACATTCATCGGCGGTAACGTCATCAATGTTGGGCGCATTCCGCAACGAGCAGGAGACTCGTGAGGAATTCCTATCGCTCATCCGTTCCGGTAAGGCGAACGGCTTCTGACGCTTTGTTCATCACGGAGACACAGAGACCTCGGAGAAGAGTTTAGCTGTCCTCGTCGTTGACCTGCGAAAAACAACGAAAAGCCGCCTGACTATCTTCGATTGTCTTAGCAACGACGCGGGTTTCGCCTTGGCTCCGTGTCACCCTGGTGAAAACGGTTATGGAAACTCTTGCGGGCAAGACCGCAGTCGTCACTGGCGGAAGCCGTGGTATCGGTTTGGGAATTGCCCGCGAGCTGGCGGTTCACGGTTGCCGGGTCGCTATTGGGGGTCGCGATCCGCAGACGCTCGAAGCGGCCATTGCTGAACTGAAGAGCGAAGGACTTGCGCTTTCAGCAAAGCGCTGCGACATCTCCGACCCGGATCAGGTGCATGAGTTCTTTCATGCCATCCGCGAGCGCTTTGGCAATCTCGACTTTCTCATCAATAATGCCGGCGCTGCGCACGTTCTGGCGAACGTCGAACGACTCTCGCCTGAAGAATTCCGGCGCGTCTTGGATGTCAACCTGGTAGGGACATTCCTCTGCTGTCATGCTGCCATTCCACTTATGAACTCCGGAGCCGTGATCGTGAACAATTTGTCCGTAGCGGCGCATCAGCCCTTCGCGGGAATGTCTGCTTACAACGCCTCAAAAGCCGGCGCACTGGCTTTAACCAACACTCTGCGAGAGGAGCTGCGTGGGCAGGGAATTCGCGTCCTCGCCCTGGTTCCCGGAGCTGTGGACACAGACATTTGGCAGCAATTCTGGCCGGAAGCGCCACGCGAAAAGATGGTGTCGACACAGGACGTTGCCCGCGCGGTGATGCTTGCACTCACCATGCCGGCTTCTACATCAATCGATGAAATTCGAATCGGACCTGCAGCGGGAACCTTGTAATTGGGTAAGTGCAAATTCTTACCGTCACTCATACCTCAGCGCCACCATCGGATCGACCGACGAGGCCCGGCGGGCCGGCAGCAGCGCCGAACATAGTGCCACACCGGCGATTCCGATCAATGCGAGAAGGAATGTCAACGGATCTGCCGCACTCAATCCGAACAGCATTGCCTTAAGCAGACGCGCGGCTGCAAAGGCCAGGGGAAGTCCAATGGCAACCCCGACTACGGCGATGGCCAAACTCTCGCGCAGGACCATCCATAGCACTTGTCTTCGCTGCGCTCCCAAGGCCATACGCACACCGATCTCGGCGGTGCGACGGCTTACGCGGTATGCCAGCGTTCCATATAGTCCAATGGCCACGAGAAATGCAGCAAGAGCTCCGAAGAAGATCGCAAGGCGGGAAAAGAGTTGCTCGCTTGAATACGACTCCTGCAGCTGTTCAACCTGGGTCATGGGCTCAAGCAGTGGGATGTCGGGGCCAAATTCGCGGACGATCCTGCGCGCATCGTCTGGCAGAGCGGCAGGATTTCCGCGAGCACGCAGCTCCACCTGCATGCTCGATGCACCGGGAAACTGCGTATATGGGAGCCACGCCATCGGCCGTGCCTTCTCGCGCACCGCGGTGTACTTGAGATCCGGAACGACACCGACAATGGAATACGGCTCTCCAAACTTATCGCCGTACGTTTCCAGCGCCATCTGATGCCCGAGCGGACTCCGGCCGGCGAGGTAACGGTCAACGAACGTTTGATTCACAATCGCGACTCTCGGCGCACTTGCCGTATCGGATTGGCTGATGTCTCTGCCCAAACGCAATGGTGCGCCCAGAACATGGAAATAATCTGGACCGACCATGTTCCATCGAATGTCAGGAAACTTACCAGGAGTCGGATCAGCGCCATCTACGTGGACGCCCGTGTTGTTACTCCACCCTGCGCCGATTCTGTTTCCCATCACCGTTGCTGATTCCACGTTGGGAAGGCTGCGCAAGCGCTCGAGCAGGCGGGTATAGAACTGCTCCACTTGCTGATCGCCTTTGATGCTGGCCGGCGGATCGATGCCGAACACCAGGAGACCGCCAGCGCGGAACCCAAGATTCGCATGACTGAGATTCTGTAGGGTGCGCAGAAGCAGTCCGGCTGCGACCAGCAGCACCAGGCAAAGCGACATTTGCAGCGCTACGATGAACCTTCCGCTGCGAGCTTTGTCTTTATCTTGCTGAGAACTGAGCGCGGCGTTCTTCAGGGCAAGAGCTATGGGAGCATTGGTGGCGTTGCGCAAAGGCGCGAGTCCGAATAGCAAGCCTGCGGCGGCAGAGATGACAACTGTGAACAGCAAAACGCTGCGGTCAGGAGCGAGACTCGTTTGCAGCTCCGACCACCTGGCGAGTACGTTGGTCGCCCATTGTGCAAAGAGCCATCCGAGAAGGACGCCGCCCGCCACTAGCACAAGGCTTTCCGTCAGTAGCTGACGCAAGATTTGTCCCCGGCTGCCGCCGAGGGCGATGCGCACGCTGAATTCGCGCGTCCTGGATGAGTTGCGCGCAATCAATAGCATGGCGACGTTGCCGCAAGCGATCACCAGGATCAGTCCCGCCATGCCCATCAGCATGTACAGCGGCTGCTTGTAATCGCTGTTCAATCCTTCAATGCCGCGTGCAGGAGTGAAATAGAGTTCGATCTTGGTGTCCTTTTTCGTCTGCTTGCCCAGCGTCTGCTCGATTACATTGCGGTAGAGTGGATTGATTTGCGCCAGCGCGTGTCGTTCGCTGATTCCCGAATTCAGACGGCCGATCATCATCAGGAAAAACCAATCAGGGCTGCCATACATACTGACCTGATCTTGCGGCGATGCTCCCCATGGCTTGAGATCTGGCCGGTCCTGAAATGGTACCCATAGGTCCACCGCCGTCCTTCGTTCGAGGCCGGTAAACCCTGGTGCGGCAACTCCAACGATCGTGAACGGAATCGCCTTGATATAAAGCGTCTGTCCGATCACGTTTCGGTCGCGTGCGAAGCGCGTCGCCCAATACGAGTCGCTCAGAATGACTACTTGTGCGTGCTTCTTCTCATCGTCGAGGGTTAAGCTGCGGCCGAGCACCAGAGTCACACCAAGCCCAGTGAAGAAATTCCCACTCACCATGTCCCCGCGACCCTGCTGCAGATCATTACCAAAGCGGATGCCGATTTTGCCTGCAGAGAGTGGAACGAACGCCATGAGATCGGCGAACACACGGTGACTTTGACGCAGCTGCTCGAATACCGGTTCTGAGATGGAAGCGTCGTCATAACCAGTTTGAGAGGAGCGTTCTGGCTGGTCACGATAATGCAAATAGACCAGCCGGTCTGGGTTCGCGCCCGGCAAGGCACGCATTAGAACTGCGTTCATGACGCTGAAAATCGCGGTGTTCGCTCCAATTCCGAGGGCGAGCGTCACAACGGCGATGATTGCGAAGGCGGGCGTACGACGCAGTTGGCGAAAACCGAAACGCAAGTCTTGCAGGATGGTGTCCAATCGGTACTCCTGGGCTGGTGCCCTGAGGTTGGGAGTGCAACTCGTGAGCCGGAGATTCGTGCGGTATAACGCTGCAGTATCAGAGACTTGAGAGCAGCTAGGCTAAGTTGGTATGGGCCAGAGTGCTCAGCAGCGAGACACGCTGTGCGATAACGGACACGGCTCAATATTGATATCGTGCTCGTCCACGCAGGCGTCTTGGGGATAGCTTGATCATCACCACGCCGGCGATGAAGCCTCCGACGTGGGCCCAAAAAGCAATGCCGCCTCCTCCACCGGTGCGGTTCGAATATGCGATTGCCGTCGCGGCGCCGCTGAGGAATTGCAAGACGAACCAGTACCCAAGCACGATCCACGCCGGCAGCCACACGAAGGTGAAAAAGATGATCAGAGGAACCAAGGTCAGGACGCGTCCGCCAGGGAAGAGGAGAAAGTAGGCGCCCATCACTCCGGCAATGGCTCCACTGGCGCCAACGCTTGGTACGGTGGAATTCTGATTCAGGAAAATATGCAGCAGCGATGCAGCCAATCCACTGACAACGTAAAAGACCAAGTATGAAAAGTGGCCAAGATAGTCCTCGATATTGTCGCCAAAGATCCAAAGCACCCACATGTTGCCGATCAAATGTAACCACGAGGCATGTAAGAACATGGAAGTGAGCAGCGGCACGGCCGAAGCTGATGCGACGTGAACGTTCGCTAGCCCAAACGCCGCGAGGATGCGGATTGGTTCAACTCCAAACTCATAGACGAACGCATTGCGTGTGGGCGGATTGAGTGACACCTCAAACAAAAAGACCAATGTGTTTAGCGCAATCAGCAGGTAATTGATATACGGAGTCGTATACCTCGGTGTGTCGTCGCGAATGGGTATCATGAAACGCTAGTCGTTCTGGAGTACGCCGCCGCTGCTCGCCGGTGATTCGAAAGGCAAAGAACCACGATAACAAATCACCAATGGACGCGGTTCTTGTAATCGACAAACCGGCTGGCATCACATCGCATGACGTCGTCACACGCGTGCGTCGTCTGCTGGGAGAGCGGTCGGTTGGACATCTGGGCACGCTCGATCCTCTAGCAACCGGCGTCCTGCCGCTGCTTATCGGACGCTACACCCGACTGGCTCAGTTCTACAGCGCGGCTGACAAAACCTATGAAGGTGTCATCCGCCTCGGCTTCGCAACTGACACGTACGATGCAGACGGCCAGCCGCTTGGGCCGCCGCAGGTTGTTCAAGTATCACTTGAACAATTGCAAAGAGCCGCCGATGAGCTAGTAGGCGAGATTGAGCAGGAGCCCCCGAAGTTCTCGGCTAAGAAAGTGGCAGGAGTTCCGGCTTATAAGCTCGCCCGCAAGGGCCATGAAGTGGAATTGAAAAAAGTGCGAGTACAGGTGCATCGGTTTGAGATCCAAGACGTCGACGGTGAAGCGGCGCGATTCGTAGCCGAAGTGAGCGCCGGAGCGTACGTCCGTTCACTAGCGCACGAGATCGGAAAGAAGCTGGGTGTGGGCGGACATTTGGCCAAGCTGCGGCGAACAAAGTCAGGCGAGTTCAGCCTGGCCCAAGCTGTGACACTAGAGCGCTTAAGTGAAGTGAGAGAAGAAGCCACCTCGAATGGAAGGGGCCTGGAGGCGCTGATACCCGAAGTTGCGTTACATCCCAGAAAGATCCTGCCGCACATACCTTCGGTGACGGTGAATCAGGAGACCGCTGGTCTCATAGCAAACGGTCGCGCGGTTAACCTGCCGGAGTTTTCGCCCGCTCCACAGGTGAAAGTTTTCCTTGGTCAAGAACAGTTGATTGCAATCGCCAGCCGCATCGCCGGGACGTTATTCCAACCGAAAGTGGTACTGCGAATCTCACCCTGACAGGATGTGCCCTGTGTCCTACGCTGTGGCAAGATGAGCAGTATGGCAGCCACATATCGTAGCCGCGTTAGTTCCAAAGGGCAGCTGGTGATCCCGGCCGAAGTTCGAAACCGCCTCGGCTTCAAACCCGGAAACGAGGTTGTGTTCACTGAAAGTGAGGGCCGCTTAGTCATCGAGAAACAGACATTTGATGACATTCTCAAACTCCAAGGAGCGCTGAAAGACGATGGCGCGTTTGAGCTCCTCCAGGAAGAAAGAGAACGCGAGCACAGGCGGCTAGAGTGGCTTGAGAAGCTGTGACCAGACGATACGTACTCGACAGCATTTCCACCGTCAATCGGGCAGAGTGCCGACACACGCTCATTCGAGTGCGACGAACCTCAGCCGCAACGTCCGATAACAGGTATTCTGTTAACTCGTGAGCGGAGTGGCAGGATTCCTTCCCCGTGACCACGGGCTGTTGGGCCACGAGCAGCTTCCCTGCGAAAGCTACGCACTCTTGCGTTGGAGCAGGCCCAGCAATTCGGCTTCAAAGTCTGCTAGCTGTTTCAAGCGCTCTGGAGTCGCTTCCACCACCTGATCCTTGGCTTGAAATACTTTCTGATTGTTCTTAGTCGTGAGCACGCCGATAACGTCTCCCATTCGCCAGCCTGGACGACCCATGAAGCGTAGCCCATTGTCCTTGGGCTCTAACAAAGCGATGCATTCGCCTTTGAACACTCCAATCACACGAGGAAAACGTTCGGAAGTCTGGAGCTCAAAGCCAGCGAGATACAAGGATTGCAGGATTTCTGAAGCATCCATAAAAGGCTGGGGGGCCGGAGGGCGAAGTCCGAAGCCGTAACGCCAGAGGAGAATTGGGATCCTGCCCTCGCCGCTTACATCAGCAAACTGGCCAGCAGCTAGCAGTCACAACCGCTTTACATCTTGTAGCGACCGAAATCTTCGTCATTCATGTTTTCAAGCAGCTTGCGAAGCTCTTCGTTGGAGACGCGATCAGAGACGGTTGCCGCCAGCTTGGAAGATTTGAGGACTTCGTCTTCAACAAAAATGGGGCAATCCAGGCGCATGGCGATGGCCAAAGCGTCTGAAGGACGTGAATCGATGCTGATGAAATGTCCTTCGCGTTCAATCCAGATTACGGCGAAGAAGGTGTCGTCGCGCAGTTCGGTGACAACTACTTTGTGGACTTTCGAGTCGAGTCCCGTCAGCACATTCTTAATCAAGTCGTGTGTCATCGGGCGTGGAGTCGCTACCTTCTCGATCTCGAGCGCAATGGCGTTGGCTTCGTAGATGCCAACCCAGATCGGCAGCACGGCTTCGCTGGAGGGATCCTTGAGCACGACGATCGGCATGTTGGTGACGGGATCCATCATCAGCCCGCGAATCTTCATCTCGACTTCCATCAATTACCTCCAGCTACGCGCAAGCGCCCCATGAGGCGGCCGAAACCGCAAGCTTAGTTCAGCACCATCTCCCCTACCAGACTATTGGGAAAGCTCTTGGTCACCAGCACCCTCGCGTAGCTCCCCGCGGCTGGAAGGATCGGCAACGTGGTCGTGAAGTTCACAGTCTTGTTCTGCGTGCTGCGTCCGATGATCTGTCCGCGAGCTTCATTACGCCCTTCAACCATTACTTCCAGAACTCCACCGATCGCCTTCTCGTAATTAACCCGCTGAATCTCGCGTTGTCGCTCCTGGAGAATGGTTAATCGCTTCGATTTTTCCTCGTCGGGGATGCTATCTCTCATACGAATGGCGGGCGTGTTTGGACGTGGAGAGTACTTAAATGAGAACACTCCGTCATACCCAACCTCGTCGAGCAATGTGATTGTCTCCTCAAACTCCTCTTCGGTCTCGCCGGGAAACCCAACGATGATGTCTGTGGTCAGACTCAGAGGACGCTTGGCGGCTTTCATCCATTCGATGCGCTCCAGATAGTCCCCTCGCGTGTACTCCCGCAGCATGGCCTTCAAGACTCGGGTTGATCCGCTCTGAACTGGCAGATGGACGTGGTCGCATAGCACCGGAGTTGATTCGATTGCCTGCACAATGTCTCGCGTAAAATCCCGCGGATGGGACGTTGTGAAGCGGACTCGGCGCATTCCAGGGATCTCTGCGATAGCAACAAGCAATTCAGCAAACGTCCTCTTTCCAGCAGGATCGCGATAAGAGTTCACGTTTTGCCCGAGAAGCTGAACCTCGCTGTATCCGCTGTCGACCAGGCGCTTGGCTTCGTCCAGAACTGAATCAAAGGTCCGGCTGCGCTCCTTGCCGCGAGTATAAGGAACGACGCAGTAGGCACAGAACTTGTCGCAGCCTTCGATGATCGTGATGTAACCGCGATACGGATTCGTCCGGACCGTGAAAGGTGTGTCAAACGTCTGATCGGTCTGGCGGTCATCGAGTCCAGTGACACGCCGCTCCCCTGCTTCGATCTGAACCAGCATCTGGGCAAGATTTCGGTACGACGCCGATCCGGCAACCAGCGAAACGTGTGGGGCGCGCTCGAAGATCTTCTCGCCTTCCTGCTGAGCAACACACCCGAGGACTCCAAACTTCTTGCCTTGCGCCTGGAGCTTCTTGAAATCATTGAGACGATGGAAGACCTTCTGCTCAGCTTTATCGCGGATCGAACAAGTGTTATAGAGAATCAGGTCGGCAGATTCGACCGTGTCCACCTGGGCGTATCCCTGCTGTATGAGCGTGCCGATCACCTTCTCTGAATCGTGCACATTCATCTGGCAACCGAAAGTTTCCAGGTAAAACGTCTTTTGCACAGCTGACATCGAGCCCAGTATATCCCAGCAAATCTGCAGAGCTTGAGGGGTTTCCGCCGATCTACACTGGCTTTGGTGGAAGCCACCGACGAACGCGCTCTCTGGAATGAGAAATTCCGGTCCGGCTCACACGCCTCAATGGAGCCAGATCCGTTTCTCGTGCGCGCGCATCGCGATTATGTTCAGACTCTCATTGCCGAGGGAGGCGAACGCCGCGCGCTTGATCTTGCTGGAGGCACGGGGCGAAACGCGATTTTCCTCGCGGAGCAGGGCTGGAATGTGACTTTACTCGACATTTCTGATGTGGGAATCGAGCGTGCTCAGGTCGAAGCTGCGAAACGTGGGCTCTTGATCAAGGTACGCAATGAAGATGCGGCATTCGCTGATCTTGGCCGCGCAGCGTTTGACCTCATCGCAGTCTTCTTCTTTCTTGAGCGCGAACTCTTCCCTGATATTCGTGAGGCCCTCAAACCTGGCGGGCTTCTTATCTATAGGACGTACACCATCGAACATCCACGCCTTTCCGGAGGACGAGGACCTCGACATTCCATGCATCTGCTCAAGCGAAACGAATTACTCCAAGTGTTCAGTGCACTCGAAGTCTTGTTCTATCGAGAAACTGTGATTGGCAAAGGAGTGGCAGAACTGGTTGCACGGCGTCCCTAACGGACTTCTAAGGAATCAGGCGCGCACATAGAAGTGGCAACACAGATGTGCGCGAAGGCTGAGGAAGCTCTACGGGTTCCGGCCGTCGCGGACCTAAGGACAGGCTCGACACGCAGAGGAAGACACCTTTTACTTCTCGCTCCATTCCGGCACATGTCCAGGAGTCCAGGGCGAGCTGGCCTTCTCCATCTCATCTTCGACCTTCTTCAGCTCGACATCCACTAGCTGCCGCAGCTTCGACAGCTGCTCGCCGAATTGCTGGGCGGCTACGTTGTATGAATCGATGTGCGTCTGCGTGGGCCGTGCTGCAGAAAAGCGCTCCTCGTCCTCAATCTGATTCACACGATCATTAATCGCCGTTGGCGTGATGTCCTGACGCCGGCGGAGCACAGAGTCTCCTACCAGTGCGCGCATGATTTCGCGTAGCCGAGTTTGAAGATCGTCAGTACGAGCAACTAGCGCAGAAACATCACTTGGCGTGTCGCGCAGCGACTGCTGCATGGAAGTGAGACGCTTTTCGACGTCGTTTCCCGTCTGAATTGCTCCGGAAAGCGCACGATCAAGGCGCGCAAGCTTTTGCTGGAATTGCTGCAGCACCGTGCGATCCTGCTCGCTCATCTGCTCGGTACCGAAAGCGTTCACCCGAAACTTCACCGGACCAGCCAAGCGCTGCGTTTTGGCGCCCACCTGCGACTCCAACACAACCGAATACTCACCTGGCATCACTAACGGACCGGTAGGTGGCTGCGCGAATTCCGAGTCTGCCTCCTCGGGTGCAGGCGTATGCAGTTCAGAAGCTGGATAATGCAAATCCCATGCGGCACGGTTCATGCCTGCTTCGTTGGAGGCGGAGACGCGGCGAATGGGCGTGCCGCTGGCATCTGAGACTACGAGATACAAAGCCGGTGCTTGCTCTTCGGCTTCCGCTCGGATCTGATCCATAGTGGGATAACTCACTGCTGCTGCGCTTCCCTTCCGCGTTTCATTTTTCTTGCCCCGCAAGTTGGGAGTGTCTGCGTCCCCTTCCTTCGCCGGCTGTTGCGCCGCCTTTTCCTGCTGCTGTCGGACTTCTTTCTTAGTCTTCAACTTATCCTTCAAGTAATACGTGAACATGGCTCCGTAGGGCGGGTTGTCACCTTCAAAGTACGTCGCTCCCAGAAAGCCATGCTTGCCTCCGATGGGGTGCTGCTCGACATACATTAGGGCATCCCGAACCGAGAAAAGCGCGCCTTGCTGCTGGAATGTTTGCGCATTCGCTGCGCGCAACGGGCTTAAATCATCGAGAATGTAAAAGCCTCGGCCGAAGGTCGCAGCTACAAGATCGCTTTCGCGCTTCTGGATAGTGAGATCGCGAACCGAGATCGTGGGCATGCCGCCTTTGAGCTGTGTCCAATGTCCGCCACCGTCGAGAGAAAAAAACATCCCAAACTCTGTGCCCGCGAAGAGAAGCTGCGGATTCACGGGATCCTCGGCCAGGGCTAGCACGGGCCCATTCTCGGGTAGATTGTTGGCGATTGAGTTCCAACTATGGCCATTGTCGCTGCTCTTCAAAAGGTAGGGTTTGAAGTCGCCCATTTTGTGATTGTCGAAGCTGGCATAAACGAGGTTCGCATTGTGCTGCGATGCAACCAGGCGGCTCACGTAAGTAAACGGCGGCACGCCTGGAAACTTGTCGTACTTGGTCCAGCTTCCTCCAGCATCGTTGGTGACCTGGATCAAGCCGTCATCCGTGCCAACATAAAGGACACCTTCCTTTTGCGGGGCTTCCGATAGCGCCACAATATTGCCGTAGAAAGATGTGGAGGCATTCTTGGCCACTGCGTCGGGCCCCCATACTCGACCCATCACCGGAAGTTTGTCGCGATCGAGCTGCCGCGTCAGGTCCGGGCTGATGATCTTCCAGGTGTCTCCGCGATCGTCGCTGCGGAAGAGTCTGTTGGCCGCAAAGTACAAGCGGGTATGTGAATGCGGGCTGATGATGATCGGGGAGTCCCAATTCCAGCGGTAGGAGACGTTATTAGCGGCGGGTTGCGGTTGGATCCCGATCCGCTGTCCCGTGCGCCGATCAAAGCGGGTCAGATTCCCATATTGATACTCAGCGTAAACCGTGTTTGGATCTTCAGGGTCGATTAGGGAGCGAAAGCCGTCGCCGCCCTGAGTGATGAACCAATCTTCATTTGGGATACCGTTGACCTTCAGAGTGCGCGAAGGTCCACCGAGGCTCTCATTGTCCTGGGTACCACCGTATACGTAGTAAAACGGTTTTGAGTTATCGACAGCGACATCGTAGAACTGGGCAACGGGAAGATTGCTCTTGTGCTCCCAGTTTGCTCCGCGATCGAAGCTCTCGTAAACGCCGCCATCATCGCCCACAAGATAATAGTTGGTGTCGGTCGGATCGATCCAGATCACGTGATTATCGCCGTGTTTGTATTTTTCGCCGAGCACACGCAAAGTCTTTCCGCCATCATCGGAAACCCGAACGAGTACGTTCATCACGTA
>Ga0136846_1231003_pt1 | contig 19112 bp, 16 predicted proteins | sample HopSoiMetagenom2_FD_96841 | JGI IMG/M metagenome (GOLD analysis project Ga0136846, IMG submission 96841) | Grasslands soil microbial communities from Hopland, California, USA - 2 Assembly 2016 (version 4) | ecosystem: Environmental > Terrestrial > Soil > Grasslands | place: USA: Hopland...
CACCTGGTGGGTCAATCGCAAGGACCGCGATGGCCACAACGTGTTCGAGGGCGGATTCCTCGGACTGGACAACATCGGGGTGTTCGACCGGAGCGCACCGCTTCCCACCGGCGGATATCTCGAGCAAGCCGACGGCACCGCGTGGATGGCGTTCTTCGCCCAGGGGATGTTCCAGATCGCGCTGGAGCTCGCGGAGAACGACCCGTCATACGCCGAGCTGGCGGTCAAGTTATTCGAGCACTTCATCTGGATCGCCGCATCGCTCGATCGAATCGGCGACAACGAAGACGAGTTGTGGGATGAGCAGGACGGCTTCTTCTACGATCTGCTGCGACTGCCCGACGGCCGGTGTCAGCGCCTGCGCGTGCGATCGATGGTCGGCCTGTTGCCACTCTGCGCTTCGACGGTGATCGGACCGGCAACGCTGTCGCGGATCGAGCGATTACGCAGTCGGCTGGCGTGGGTGGTCAAGGAGCGCAGCACGCTCCTCGAGACGATCGCGCCGCCTCACGTGCCTGGCGCCGGCGGCCGCCACCTGCTTGCAATTCTCGACGAAACGAAGCTCCGCCGGGTGCTCGCGCGGATGCTCGATGAAAACGAGTTTCTCTCGCCATACGGCATCCGGTCGCTGTCCCGTGCCCATCTCCATCAGCCGTACGATCTGTGGGTCGACGGGCACCAGTACCGCGTCTCCTACCAGCCCGCCGAATCGGACAGCGGGTTGTTCGGCGGGAACTCGAATTGGCGTGGCCCCATCTGGATGCCGGTGAACGTGCTGCTCGTGCGCGCGCTCGCGAACCTCTACGCCTACTATGGCGATGATTTTCGCGTCGAGTGCCCGACGGGATCGGGGCGCATGATGACGCTGTTCGAGATCGCGCGAGACCTCACGCAGCGGCTCGAGAGTATCTTCCGCCGGGGGAAGGACGACAGACGGCCGGTATTCGGCGGCGCCGAGAAGTTCCAGACGGACCCGCTGTGGCGCGACAACCTGCTGTTCTACGAGTACTTCCACGGCGACAACGGCGCGGGTATCGGCGCGAGCCATCAGACCGGATGGACCGGTGCCATCGCGCGTTTCGTGCACTTGTTCGCGACCACGTCGGCCGAGGATGTCCTGGCCGCGAAGTCGCGCGCCGAGGTCATGTTCAAGGTCGGGTCGCGAGCATGAGACGGCCGAGCTCGCCCTGCCGCTCGCGGTCCTCGCGCACGTTAGGCTGCCGACGACGCCCCGAAGGCCATACAAAGGTCCGATGGCCGTTGGAGCCGCCGCGGCGCAATCATCCGCCGCACGTATCCCCGTGGCATCGCGGCCGGTGAGGCCCCGGGGACGCCGGCCGGCGCTCACATCGACCAAGCTCGACGCGAACCAAGCAGGCCTTTCCCTGACGGCTTCGCCTAACGTATCGGAGATGGAGGAATCCTCATGCCCCGTGTTCCCGTGACTCTGCGCGCACTCGCGCTGACGATGTTCCTGGTCCCCGCGATATATTCGCCGGCCCGGGCCCAGGGTGGTTACACGCCGCCGAAGCGGCTGGAGTTGACGCCGTTCGGCAGCTACCAGTGGGGCGGCTCATTCGACACCCAGGGCCTGGCCAACATCGTGGCCGGCCAGATCAGCGAGCAGGGCTCGTTCAGCTGGGGTGCCATCCTCAGCTTCCTCGCCGCCGGCAACTCGGCCGTCGAGCTGTACTACCTGCGCCAGGACACCGACGTCGACTTCAAGCCCAACGGCGGCCAGAGCCGAACGGTCGGCGCGGGATTCGCCAACAACTACGTCCAGCTGGGCGTTAGGCAGGGCCTCCCGAAGACCGAAGGGCTCGCGCCGTTCATCACCGCGTCCATGGGCATCAACGTCCTCGACGCCACGAACTCCGAGAGCAGCACGCGCTTCGCGTGGAGTCTGGGCGGCGGCGCCAAGTGGATGGCGGCGAACCAGAAGGTCGGCCTGCGGATGGACATCCGCTGGATGGTGACGCCGGTGCCATCGGGCGACTACGGCACGTGGTGCGACTACTGGGGCTGCTACACGACCCAGGGCACTGATTGGCTGCACCAGGGCTCCGCCGGCCTCGGCCTCATCTTCGCCTTCTGACCTGCCGATCGTGAGTCAACGCCGCGGGGTGACGGTACCCGGCCCCGTGGCCGGCACTCGCATCAGCGAAGCCTATGCGCGCACGGTCGCGCGCGAGGCGTACTTCTGGGCGTGGCCCATGGTCAACGTCTATAACCGGCGCCTGGCGTTCAAGCAGGCGCCGGCGCCCACGTTGATGAATGGCGTGCTGCCGTTGGCGCCGCTCAACCTCCTGGCGATGCTGCACGACTATGTCGAGCCGGAGCAACGTTGGGTGGCATGTCCGAACCAGGATGTCGTGTACGGCGCCGGCGTGCTCGCGCTCGACGAGAGCCCGGTGGTCCTGCAGGTGCCCGACTTCGCAACGCGCTTCTGGGTCTATCAGCTCGTGGACCTGCGCACCGACAGCTTCGCTGACATCGGCGCGATGTATGGCACCAAGCCCGGATTCTACCTCATCGTCGGCCCGGGCTGGGAAGAACCAACGCCGAACGGCATTACTCGAATACTCCACTGTCCCACGCGAACCGGGATGGTCGTGCCCCGCGTGTTCCAGGACATGACGCGGCAGGACAATCGGACGCTGCAGGACCTGATCGGTCGCATCGACATGTACCCGCTCGACGAGTTCGACGGGAGAGAAAAGCGGCACGACTGGAGCAAGCTCTCGAGCGTGAAGCCACGCACTACCGACGGTGGATCGGGGGAAACGAAATGGGTGTTTCCGAACACGTTTTTCGATCAGCTCCCCGTGGTCCTGCTCGACGCGCCTCCCTTGGTGGGTGAGGAGACGCGCTACGAACAAGTGCTCGCCGTGATCGATGCGGCGGCGAAGAACCCGACGCTCAAGCACGCGCTGATCGATGAGGCCGAGAAGGCGGAGACCGCGCTGATCGAGCCGCTGCTGCAGTTCCGCAACTTCGGCACGCCGCTGCCGCACCACTGGACCACCGCGGACAACGGCGCGGCGTTCGGCAGTGACTACTTCATGCGCACGGCCATCGCGCGATCCAACATTCTCGTCAACAAGGGAAACGAGACGAAGTACTTCTACCAGGACCTCGACGCGGCGGGCGTACGTCTCAACGGTGGCAGCCGGTACTCGATCACGTTCGCCAGAGACGAGCCGCCGGTGAAGGGGTTCTGGTCGCTCACGCTCTACGATCGCTTCCACTTCTTCTTCCCGAACGCGGTCCGTCGGTACTCGCTGGGCACGAAGAACCGGGACCTCGTACCTAACGCGGACGGGTCGCTCACGATCTGGGTGCAGGCCGACGAGCCGACGGACAAGGCGCACCGACCCAACTGGCTGCCGGCGCCCAAGGGCGAGGACTTTTCGCTCTACCTTCGCGCGTATTGGCCGGACCTGGCGGTCACCGCCGGCCAGTGGACGCCGCCGCCCGTCTCGCGCATCAGGTAATCGGCGATCGGGCTGTCTATCACAGGACTGTAACCCTGGCGATCCCCAACGCGTTCGGTGGTTGACGCCAAGAGGCGGAGACGTAACTTGCACTCCGTTACACCGTTCTAATCATGACGAGTTCGGAATGAGAGTCCGCCGCCTGCACGCGAGCGGACAGCTTGTCGTGCGGTGCGCGCGAGAGTGCAATTGGCCCACGCTGTCATTCCGATCCGAGGCGCCGCCGTAGCCCACCACGCCAGCGATTCACTGCGGCGTGGCATCGGTTACGCGTGGCGAGTCGCCGTTCTCGGCGGGATGTACTACTTCGCCGCGGAGCTCGGACTCGCGTTCCGCTTCCAGAGCTCTCAGATCAGTGTCGTCTGGCCGGCGAACGCCGTCCTTTTGGCAGCGCTGCTGCTCACGCCCCGCTCGCGCTGGTGGGTGGTTTTCGTCACGACAGCGCTGGCGCATGGCGCGGCGATGAGCCCCACAACCCCGGCGTGGCGCCTGGTCTGGCAGATCGCGGGCAACTCGCTGTTCATGAGCGCCGCCGCAATGCTGTTGCGCGGCTCTGCCGGCCTCCCGCTGCACTTCGGGAATCGGCGCCAGGTGTTCACGTACGTGGCCGTCGCGGTTGGCGTACCTGCGGTCTTCGCGCTGGCGATGCCGTCGTTCGTTCGCACGCTGCTCGGCCTCGACATCACGGCGAGCCCGGGAGCCGCGCTGCTTCGTACCGCCCTCTCGAACGTGATCGCGCTGCTCCTGGTCGCCCCGGTGCTGCTGCTGTGGGGTCACGAGGATCTTCGTCGGCTCGAGAAGCCGACGGCACGTCGGGTTGTCGAGGGCGCAGCCATCATGCTGTCGCTGCTGGTGGTGGGGCTCGTCGCGTTTGGTGGTGGGCCCGAGTTCGCACGCTTCCCCGGGCTGCTGCTCTGGTTCTTTCCGCCGCTCGTCTGGGCTGCCGTCAGATTGGGACCGAGGGGCGCAGTGACGTCGGTGTTCTTTGTCGCGCTGCTCTCGACGCTCGGGACGGCCCGCGAGCTCGGGCCGTTCGTCCTGGCGACCGAAGCCGAACAGGTTCTATCGCTGCAGCTGTTCTGGATCGCGATCGGGCCGCCGATCATGCTGCTCGCCGCGGTGATTCGCGAACGCGAGCAGGCGGAGGAGGCGCTCCACGAGCAGCGCAATCAGCTCGCGCACGTCACGCGTGTCGCGACCGCGGGCGAGCTCTCGGGCGCCATCGCGCACGAGCTACGTCAGCCGCTCACGTCGATCCTGGCGAACGCGCAGGCGGGTCTTCATCTGCTCGGCCGGGACCGGGTGGATCTCGAGGAGGTCCGCGAGATCCTGGGGGACATCGCGCGCGACGACCAACAGGCAGCGAATGTCCTCGGGCGACTGCACTCGTTCGTGAAGGAAGGGAAATCGCGATTCGAGCCGCTCGCCATCGAGACGGTCGTACGTGACGCGTTGGCCCTGAGCAAGAGCACCGTACAGCTCTCGGGTGTCGACGTCCGGACGTCGATCCCTGCCGGCCTGCCGCGCGTCTGGGGCGACCCGGTGCAGTTGCTCCAGGTGATGGTGAACCTCGTCGTCAACGGCTGCGAGTCGATGCACCTAACGCCACCCGCCGCCCGGCGTCTCGAGCTGCAGGCGGTGCCGGTGGACGGTGAGCACGTGAAGGTTCTGGTCAGCGACCAGGGAACCGGGCTGCCTAACGGCAGCGAGGACCGTGTCTTCGATCCGTTCTTCACGACGAAGGAGCACGGGCTCGGGCTCGGGCTGGCAATTGGCCGATCGATCGTGACGGCCCACGGGGGGCGGCTGTGGGGCGAGAACAACGCCACCGATCAGGGCGCCACCTTCCATTTGGTGCTTCCCACGCATCGCGCGAATGGCCGACAGGCGCCCGCTGATCACCATCGTTGATGGCGCGCTCGTAACCACCGAGACGCGCGCCGGCTGATCCGGCAGGCCTGCACCAAGGGTCAATTGTCATCGTCGCCTGGCGGCGACAGGCTGCGGGTCCTGGGCCGCGTACACGCCGGCGTTCCGGCAGCGACGCCGTCCATCACCTGCCGCCTAACGATGATCCCGAGAGGCACCGCGCTCACCCTGCTGCTCGCCCTGACGCCGGCGCCCGCGGTTGGGCAGAAGGGGGGCGTGTTCCGCGACCCGGAAGACGGCCGCCTGGACATGAGCGAGTGGCTGCTCACCAAGAAGGGGGTGCTCCCCATCCCGATCATCATCACCGAGCCCGCGTTGGGCTACGGCGGCGGGCTCGCGGTCGCATTCTTCAGCCAACCGCTCGGTGGAGAGGCGTCCAAGCGTCACCAGGGCCAGGAATTCTCGGTTCCGATGATCGCGGGCGCGGCCGCCTTCTACACGTCGGATGGCAGCGCCGGCGGAGGAGCCTTCCTCTTTTATCCCTTCCGTCACGACCAGTTCCGGTACCTCGGGGCGTTAGGCGGCGCGTCATTGAATCTCGACTTCTTCGGCTTCGACCCGGAGAGCCCGCTCGCCGACAAGCCGCTCGGCTACACGATCGACCCCCGCTTCGTCGTGCAGCGCATGCAGGCGCGCATCAAGCAGACACCGCTGTTCGCCGGCCTTCATTACCTCTACGTGCACACGAAGACCACGTTCGACGCGGCACTGCCGGAGGAGATTCCGGACCGTGACCTGAAGTTGGGCCTCGGTGGACTCGGGACGAGCCTCGAGTACGACACGCGCGACAACCTCCTCGATGCCAGGCGCGGGATGGACATCACGGCGAGCGGCACGTGGTACCAGAAGGCGTTCGGCAGCGACCTCGCATTCGGGCGCTATCAGGTCCAGGGACTCTTCTACTGGCAACCCGAGAAGCGGTGGGGGTACGGGCTGCGCGTGGACAGTCGATTCGCGACCGGCGATGCGCCGTTCTTCATGAAGCCCTTCCTACAGATGCGCGGCCTCGAGTCCGGGCAGTATGCAAACGACGTCACACTGCTCACCGAGGGTGAGCTGCGCTACTCGATCGATGCACGGTGGACGATCCTCGGCTTCGGTGGCGGCGGCCGCGTGGGCGAAACGTTAGGCGACCTCGGAAGTGCCCCGACGGTCGGGGCGGGCGGTGTCGGGTTTCGCTATCTCATCGCACGACAGCTCGGGCTTGGCACGGGCCTCGACTTCGCGTGGGGCTCCGCTGGCCAGTTCGCGTTCTACATCCAGACCGGATCGGCATGGCGGTGACCATGGAAAGCATGAAGGAGCTGTTCACCCTCGCCAGCGAGCATGCGATCCTCGTGATCGACGCGCTGGCGCTCGTGATCATTGTCTTCGCCGCGATCGAGGCGTTCATCAAGAGCGTCCGCGGGATGTTCTCGCCCATGCCCGCTCACGAGCGACGCGACATCTGGCTGCGATTTGCGCGCTGGCTGGTTGCCGCGCTCACCTTCCAGCTTGCCGCCGACATCATCGAGTCCTCCATCACGACGAGCTGGGAGTCCGTCGCACGGCTCGGCGCCGTGGCGGTCATTCGGACGTTCCTCAACTACTTCCTCGAGCGCGACGTCGCCGAGACGCGCGATCGACAGCACCAACCGGAGACCCCGCGTGCGGCGTGAGTGCCTTGGTCGAAAGAATCTACGTCTGACCGGTCGGTAGCTGTTCTCCATGCACGAAGGTCCGATACCCGCCGGCCTCGGCTACGACAATCGTCTCCGGACGACACGTCGCCTACCGTACCCGGAGGAACCATCATGAATCGTCCGTTCGTGGCCGCGCGCGCGGTTACCCTGTTCGCCTCGATCCTGCTTCTCCCCGTCGCCGCCAGCGCGCAGCGGTCGCCGACCGGTTACACGCCGCCGAAGCGACTGGAGCTGACGCCGTTCGGCAGCTACCAGTGGGGGGGCTCCTTCGACACCCAGGGCTTCTCCAACATCCTGGCCGGCGAGATCAACGAGCAGGGCTCGTTCAGCTGGGGGGCGATCCTCAGCTTCCTCGCCGCCGGCAACTCGGCCGTCGAGCTGTACTACCTGCGCCAGGACACCGACGTCAACTTCAAGCCGAACGCCGGCCAGAGCCGGACGGTCGGCTCGGGGTTCTCGAACAACTACGTCCAGCTAGGCGTTAGGCAGGGCCTCCCGAAGACCGAGGGGATCGCGCCGTTCATCACCGCGTCGATGGGCATCAACGTCCTCGACGCCGACAACTCCAGCAGCAGCACGCGTTTCGCCTGGAGCCTCGGCGGGGGCGCCAAGTGGATGGCGGCCAACCAGAAGGTCGGGCTGCGCATGGACATCCGCTGGATGGTGACGCCGGTGCCGTCGGGCACCTACGGCACGTGGTGCGACTACTGGGGCTGCTACGTCACCTCCGGCACCGACTGGCTGCACCAGGGCTCGGCAGGCCTCGGCCTCATTTTCGCCTTCTGACCGTCTGACCTAACGATCGAACACATCCGCCACGGCCAGCGCGTCGGCCGTGGCGGATCGCCCTCTCCTGCCAGGGTCGCACCACCATGATGACGGGGATCGACTTCGCGCTCGTCACATTTGTGTGCACGTTCGCCGCGGCGCTGGTCGGCATGTTCGTTCGCAACGCGCTGCCGCCGGCGCATGTGAGCAAGGAGTCGCAGGATGTCATCCGCCTCGGCATGGGTCTCGTGGCTACGATGACGGCGCTTCTCCTTGGCCTCGTGACTGCCGCCGCCAAGGGCTCGTTCGACTCGCAGGACCTCGCGATCAAGAATACCGCGGCGGGCATACTGACGCTCGACCGCCTTCTCGCACGCTACGGACCCGAAACGCAGCCCACGCGCGACCTGCTCCGCCGGACGTTGGCCGACCGCATCGAGACGATGTGGCCGAGCCGCGCGAGTCCCGCCACTCGATCGACTCTCGAGGATTCTGGATCCGTGGCGAAGACCGGTCAGGGCGCGGAGGAGATCGAGAACGAGATTCTGCAGCTCTCCCCGCAAGCCGAATCGCAGCGGTGGTTCCGATCAGAGGCATTGAAGCTGACCTCGGAAGTGCTGCGGACACGATGGCGACTCCTTAGTGCCGGCGGTGCGGTACCAAAGCAGTTCCTGATCGTCGTGATTTTCTGGCTGTCGATGACGTTCGCCAGCTTTGGCTTGAGTGCACCGAGAAACGCAACGGTCGTGACGGTCTTCGTCATCGCGGCGCTGTCGGTGGCGGCGGCTGTCTTCCTCATCTTCGAGCTGGATGGGCCGTTCGACGGCATCATCCGGATCTCGAGCGGTCCAATGCGATTCGCGCTGGCGCATCTGGGTCAGTAGTCGGCGAGGTCAGCCGTCGGCGCCGTACCGAAGGTCCGATCGCGGCTCGTCGCCGGGCCTGGTGAGCATGCGATCTCTCGGCACTCGTGAGGCAGACCGAGCGCCGACGCATGACACGGAGGATCTCATGCCACAGCCCAACAGGAACAAGCTCGTCGCCGTCGTATTCGACGATCCCTACAAGGCCGAGGAGGCGCGCGCCGCGCTTCACCGGATGGGTGGTGAAGGGTTGCTGGATATCGACGAGACCGCGTTGATCGCGAAGTACCCGGACGGCAAGACGCGCGTGTCGGAGGACGTGAACATCGCGGCGAACGGCGAAAAGGTCGGTCACATCGCCGGGCTGCTGACTGCCGCCGTGACCGGGACGTTGCCGTTCATCATGGCCGGGACGTTAGGCGGCTGGCTGGTGGGCAAGCTCACCGACCACGGCATCACGAACTCCTTCATCGACAAGGTGAAAAAGGAGGTCGTCCCCGGCACGTCGGCCCTCATCGTGTTCGCGCGCTCGGATGATCAGCGCCGGGCGAAGGTGATCGAGCGCATGAATGCGTTCAAGCCGAAGATCATCGAGTCCGACATGCCCGAGGACGTCGAGCGCGAGGTGACCCGTGCGCTCGAGCACGAGCAGATGGCGCCGACGTAGCCGCCTGGCGCGTTCCTAACGCCGGAGCACGTTCGCACGAGCGGAAGCCCGACGACCTCGCGGACATCAGCGTGATAGAGGCACTGAAATGGCCACCAAGACTGAAACTCCCGCCACCCAAGCCGCGGTATCCGCCCTGTCCGACCAGGGCATCAGCGACGGCTACATCTACCTACTCGGCCGCCTAACGGTGACTCGGCAGCAGCAACTGGATTTCCAGGAAGAGTTCAAATGGAACGAGCTCCTGCACCGCAAGCCTGGCGCAGTCGACTGGCCTAACCCGAACCTCGACGTCGCCTATTCGGAGGCGTGGGTGGCGGTGGACGAGAACAGCTACCTGCTGGTTAGCGTGCCACAGATTACCGATCGGTACTACACGGTGCAGTTTCTGAATGGCTGGGGCGAGACACTCGCGAACATCAACGCGCGCACCTTCCCCGACCAGCCCTATGGTGATTTCGCGGTGTGCCTGAAGGGGTCGAACGTGACCGTTCCTCCGGGCGCGCGCCGCGTCGATCTGCCAGTGAGATATTCGCGCGTCCTGCTCCGCGTCGAGCTTGGCGCGGATTGGGAAAAGGCCACCGCGCTGCAGCATCAGTTCTCGTTCAAGGCGGTGGGCTCGCCCAAGCTCCCGACGATCCCGAAGACGCAACCGGCACGGTGCGAAACTGGGCCTACATGATCGGCTTCGCGGCGACGACCGCAATTGCAGTATACGTCATCGTCGATCTCGAGTACCCGCGCCTGGGGCTCGTACGAATTGACACATTCGATCAGGCGCTGGTCGATGTGCGAGCCACGATGAAGTAAGCAGCGAGGCGGTGTGCTGTCGAGAACGGTACAGAGACGACGTTGGCGTGAACCAGCGCGTTACACCTTAAGTCCAATGCCCGCACACGTCATCTCTGCCAATCGTCCTCGGGATTCATCGACGGTGCGAATCGAAAGCGCAAACCTCCACAGTGTTTCGCGGGCGAGGGATCGATGAGGGACATGCTCAAGCTCATCGCGTGTGCGGTCGTCCTCGCGGGTTGTCGCGAGAAGAAACAGGACGAGGCAGCCGGCGACGCCGTAGTCGCGCCCGCGACAGCGGCGATGCCGGTCACGCAGGCGTCGTGGGCCCCGGATGCGCTCGACGAGCTCGTCGCTCCCATCGCGCTCTATCCTGATCAACTCGTCGGGCAGATTCTTGCCGCGTCGGTGAACACGCAGGAAGTGCTCGATGCCGGCAACTGGCTCCTCGAGAACCAGAATCTGAAGGGCGACCAGGTCGACGCGGCGGCGCAGAAAGCAGGGTTCGGTCCCGCGGTTCGCGCGCTGGTGCAGTTCCCGACCGTCGTCGACATGATGTGTCAGGAGATCGACTGGACGAAGCAGGTCGGCGCCGCGTTCACCTCGGATCAGAAGGGCGTGCTCGACGCCATTCAGCGGCTGCGCGCGCAGGCGGCGGATGTCGGCAACCTGAAGTCGACCCCACAGCAGACCGTGGAGCACAAGAAGGAAGACGGGAAAGAAATCGTCGAGGTGAAGCCGGCGGATCCGAAGGTCGTGTACGTACCGCAGTACGACCCGACGATCGTTTATACAACGCCACCGCCCGCGCCGGCACCCGCTCCAGCGCCACAGCCTAACACCGTGAGTACGGAGTCCGCCGTCATGGGTGGGCTGCTCGCGTTCGGCGTCGGCGTGCTCGTCGGTTCGGCGATCAACAACAACGACGCATACTACCCGCACTACGGTCCGGGCGCGGTCTACTACGGGCCGCGTCCATTCTATCCGCCAGCGTATGTCTACCGGCCGGTGTATGGCCCGGCGTTTCATCCGGCGGTTCGATACGCGCCGCCGGCAGGCTACCGCAATCGCTATAACAGCCCGACGAACATCGTCATCAACAACAACAATTACTACAACCGCTTCTCGAACCAGAACAACATTCGCGTCAACAACCAGCGCAACGCCACCGCGGGGAACCGCGTGGGACAACCCGGGAACGCGGGGCGGGGACAGGACTGGAAAGGACAGTCGACGTACGCCGGCGCGCGCCCCGGAGGTGCGGCCGACCGGAAGCCCGGCGCGAACGACCGGACGCCTAACGTCTCCGACCGGAAGGCCACGACGCCGGACCGCAAGGGGACGTCCCAGCGGAATCAGCCGGCGGTTGCACAACGGCCCGCCGGCGCCTCGAAGACGCCGGCACGCGGGGGGCAGCGGCCTAACGAGGTGGCGTCCGCCAACACGCGCGACCGCGGCTACGGAACGGCGACGCAGACGGGAGGTCGCGATGCGGCCACTCGCCAGGTAGCCACGGGCGAGGTGGCGAGTCGTGACGCTGGCGGAGGCAACCGCGCGCAGCCCAAGGCTTCGCCACCAAGCGCACCGCGCGAGAACGCGCTGTCGGGCGCGAGCCGGGAGGGCTCCGGCTCATTCGATCGCGCGGCGAGCGCCCGGGGTCACACGAGCGCGGCGGCGGCGCGTCCAGCGCGCGCCGGACGCAAGCCATAGGAGGCATCCATGCCCGGTATGCATCGATTTGCCCCTGGCGTCGCACGTCTCGTGATCGTCGGTTCGATGCTGGCCGCCGCGAGTTGCGCCAGACGTGAGACCGACGACGCGAACCAACTGACGTTCAGCGCTCCCGACTCGGCGGTCGCGGCGCTGGTGGCCGCGCTCGAGAAGCACGACGTCGTCACGATGCGGCGACTGCTCGGCCCCGAAACCAAAGGGCTGATGTCATCCGGAGACACGGCTCGCGATCGGAGAGACCGCGAGGGCTTTCTCGCGCGGTATCGCGCGCGCCATCAGCTCGTCGCGGGCGGGCCCGACGATGCGATGCTGCAGGTCGGCGAGGACGAATGGCCATTGCCGGTGCCGCTCCTGCGACGCAATGGACGGTGGCATTTCGACGGGGACGCCGCGGTAAAGGAGCTCGTCGCGCGGCGCATCGGCGCCAACGAGCTGCGCACGATCGACGTGATGCACGGGTTCGTCGATGCGCAGCAGGACTATGCTTCCGTGGAACATGACGGCGCTGCTCGCGGGATCTATGCGCGTGTGATGCGCAGCGACCCAGGACGCCAGAATGGATTGTACTGGCAGGTGGCCGCCGGCCAGCCTCCGAGCCCGGCCGGACCGTTCCTGGCTGCCGCCTCGGCGGAAGGGTACAAGGCATCAGGCGGCGCGAACGGGCCTGCCCCTTATCACGGCTACGTGTACCGCATGCTGTTCTCGCAGGGTCCTGCCGCCGAGGGTGGGGCTCGCGAGTATGTCGTCGACGGCAAGCTGACCGGAGGGTTCGCGCTCCTCGCCTATCCGGCGGAATACGGAGAGTCCGGCGTCATGACCTTCATGGTCAATCAGGACGGGCTGGTGTGGCAGCGCAACCTCGGGCCGACGACGGCCGCACTGGCGGCAGCCATCACGCAGTTCAACCCCGACAGCAGCTGGACGGCGATCCCGCGCGATGGGGGAGCGCCGTAAAGGACCCTCAGTCCAAGACTGATGCGAGCCTAACGTCGGTGCTTGTACCGCCTAACGCGGCACGAAGGCACGAGCAGGTGGGCCAGCCATGCTGCCAAGGTCCAATGGACCCGTCCCGTCTCCGGCGCGTTTGTCAGCGAGTGGTGGCACTGTCGCAGCGGGACGCGGCCGAGCGCGATCCCCCGATGGGCCCGGTTCCCGATGTCAGGTAAAGGAGGAGTCATGCACGTCACACGAAGCACGCCCGTCACGCTCTTGTTGATCGCCCTCGTCGCCGGTGTTGCCGGTGCGCAGGCGAGCGGATCCAAGCCGGCAGCGGCGGCGGCCCCATCGGCCAATCCGCAGCAGGACGCGGCCGTGGCCGAACAGTTCAAGAAGCTCGGCCTGCTGGCCTACCCGGCGAAGGGACAGTCGGCGGACAAGCAGAAGAAGGATCAAACCGAGTGTTACGCCTGGGCGAAGGACCAGACGAGCTTCGATCCGATGACCGCCGCCGCACCCAACGCCGACTCGGCCGCCAAGGCCGCGCAGGCGCAGACCGCGGAAGCGACGAAGGGCACGGCCGTGAAGGGCGCCGCGAAAGGCGCGGCCGCTGGTGCACTCATCGGCGCCGCAGCCGGTGATGCAGGAAAGGGCGCGGCGGTGGGTGCCGCGGCCGGTGGCGTGGGTGGCCGGGCGGGCAAGAAGAAGGCGGAGAAACAGGCCGGCGCCGAGGCGGGCAACGCGGCGGTTGCGGCGTCGAACCAGCAGGTGGACACGTTCAAGAAGGCCGTCGGCACGTGCATGACGGGTCGAGGTTACACGTTCACCAAGTGATCCCGCGAAGGCGAAACCGCGGGCGACCTGATCGCATCGACGTTTCACACAAATACCACCGATGGCAGCGCGGCCTCGCATGGCGAGGCCGCGTGTCGTGGTAGGGCCCTCCGGGAGCAACCATGATGCATCTGCGAGCGGTGAGAGGCTTGAACGCGGTCGCCGTTACAACCCTGCTGTTCGGGAGCACGGCGGCAGCGCAGACCCAGGACACGACGGCGCGGTCCACGGGGCTGCCGAAACAGATCCACTGGAAGTTCAACTTCGACGCCGGACTCGGCGCATTCGGCTTTGGGAATTCTCTCTACACGCAAGCACACCCCGACCCGTCGGGCAACCTCGGCGACGACTGGATTGAGAGCTACGCCAAACCAGCGCTTTCGGCGGCGTACCCCCTGACTGGCGGTGGCGCGCTGTACGGCGCGGCGAGCGTTGTTGGCGAGCGAACGTTCGCCGCGCCACCGTCCATCGTCGGTGAGGACGCGTCGTCCTTTCAGGTCGAGGACCTCTACATCGGTTGGCGCTCGGGCAAGTCACTGAGCATCGGTGACGACGCCCTCGACGTCAGAGTCGGCCGAACACCATTCGAGATCGGCCGGGGATTCCTCATCTCGGACGGCGGCGGCGAAGGTGGCTCACGCGGTGGCTACTGGAGCAACGCCCGGAAGGCCTGGGAGCTCGCAGAAATCATCACGTTCAAGCCGAAGCATCACACGTTCCAGGCGTTTTACCTCGACCGCGCCGAGGTGCCGGAGACCAGAACGGGAACGCGGCTGTGGGGCGCGAATTACGATCTGGCGTGGGGCGAAGCCAACACGGTGGGCGCGACCTTCATTGGCGCGCTGTCCGACTCGCTGCCTAACCGAAACGGTATGTCGGTCGCCAACCTCCGTGCCTACGTCTCGCCATTCAAGCGTCTGCCGGCCCTCTCGCTCGGCGCGGAGTACGCGTACGAGAGCAATGGCAGCAAGCTGACGTCGAACGCCTGGACCGCCGAGGCGGCGTACGAGTTCGCGAGCGTGGCGGGGAAGCCCAAGGTCAGCTATCGCTACTCCTTCTTCGAGGGGGACGACCCGTCGACCGAGAAGAGCGAAGCGTTCGACCCATTGTTCCCCGGCTTCTACGACTGGGGCACGTGGTGGCAGGGCGAGATCGCCGGGGAGTATTTCCTCTCCAACTCGAACCTGGCCTCGCACCAGGCGCGCGTCCATTTCACGCCGACAGAATCGTTAGGCACCGGGCTGATCGGCTATCTGTTCCGCAGCGACCACCCCGAGTCGTTTGGCCCTGGCGCGACGTCCAAGAACATCGCGAGCGAGCTGGATGCCTACGCCGAATGGCAGGCGAATCGGAACTTCAGCGTGTGGTTCGTCCTGGCGTACGGGAACCCGCAGGAAGCGCTGGCGCAGGCGTACCAGCGGACGCAGAACTTCACGTACGGCATGGCGTACCTGAAGTATTCGTACTGACAGGCCGCCGGCGTACGGCGCACCGCGACGACACCTAACGAGCGTACCGCGACCGAGCGTTAGGCGTTCGACCTCGCGGACCCGAGCCGTCGCCACGAACGCCGGAGACCGCTTCGAGCCCGCCGGCCGATAACACGAAGGCCCAATTGTCCAGCACGCCCCCCGACCTGATCGTGCGAGGGCCGGAGCCAGGCCGCCGGCCAGCGAGACCCACCCAAGTCCCGGAGAGCCAATCCATGCCCGACGACGTAGCAGCCCTAGTCAATCGCATCGATGCCGAGTTCTCGGCGCTCGGCGATAAGATCAAGCGGGCACAAGGGGAGAAACAGCAGGAGCATCGCGACCGGCAGCAGCGGCTCGCCACGTTCGAAAAAGAGCTGGAAACGCTGCCCGAAGTATGGAAACCCCGCCTGGAGGCGCTGGTCAAACGATTCGGGGACCGCGCCAAAGTGGCTCCGCGGACCGATTCGTCCAGTCGCGCAGTCACGATGGACTTCCAGTCCGAGATGGCGAGAATCAAGCTGCGTTTCTCGGCCGCAACCGATCAGGAGGTCCGTAACCTCATCGTGAACTACGACCTGGAGGTCCTCCCCACCCTCATGCAGTTCGAGTCGCACAGCCAAGCCCAGTGGCCGCTCGATGCGATCGACAGAAAGGCGATTGGGGATTGGGTCGATGACCGGATCGTCTCTTTCGTCAAGACGTACCTCTCGCTCCACGAGAACGAGTACTACCTCAGGGAGCACATGGTACAGGATCCAGTGGCCGGCGTGCGGTTTCCGAAGTTCGCCGCGGCGGCGAAGGGTGAGTGGGGTGGCAAGACCTACTACTTCATCGGCGAAGAGACGCGGCGGGAATACGAGGCGAGCCACGGCGCACCGTCGAAATGACGCCCGCCGTCTGAGGTCATCGGCACGACACATCACAGCAATTGGAGAGTGCCCCATGGACGCCGAACATGCCCGACTCGAGGACGCTCGTGAAAAGAAGCTCCCCTGGAAGAAGTGGGGCCCCTACTTGAGCGAACGGCAGTGGGGCACGGTCCGAGAGGACCAGAGTGCCGACGGCAACGCGTGGAACTCGTTCAGCCACGATCAATCACGCTCTCGAGCGTATCGGTGGGGCGAGGATGGGCTCGCGGGAATCTCGGACGAGCGGCAGCAGCTGTGCTTCGCGCTCGCGCTGTGGAACGAGCGCGATCCCATTCTGAAGGAGCGGCTGTTCGGGCTGACGAACAGCGAAGGCAACCACGGCGAGGACGTGAAGGAGTATTACTTCTACATCGACTCCACGCCCACGCACTCGTACATGAAGTACCTGTACAAGTATCCGCAGGCCGCCTACCCGTACGAGGACATCATCACGTCGAACCAGCGGCGAGGGCGCGCGGACCTGGAGTACGAGCTGCTCGATACCGGCGTATTCGATCAGGACCGCTACTTCGACGTGTTCGTCGAGTATGCCAAGGCTACGCCCGAAGACATCCTCATTCAGGTCACCGTCGAGAACCGCGGGCCTGATGCTGCCACCATCCACGTCCTTCCGACGCTCTGGTTCCGCAACACATGGTCGTGGTCGCCGAACGCCGCGCGACCGGTCCTGTCTCGGACTGCGCCCGACGTCATCGCGACATCTCACCCGGAGATGGGCAAGCGATTTCTCCAGGCCGAGGAGGCAAACGCACTCCTGTTCACGGAAAACGAAAGCAACAGCGAGCGATTGATCAACGCGCCCAACCGCACTCCGTACGTCAAGGACGCCTTCCACAGCTACGTCATCCGGGGCCACCAGGCCGCGGTGAATCCCGAGCAGACCGGAACCAAGGCGGCGGCCTATTATCGCCGCGACATACCCGCCGGCGGCTCGGCCGTGATCCGACTCAGGCTGAGCGACCTGGAGCCGAGCAGTTTGGCGAAGACGGGGCAGAAAGGCAGCGCACGATTCGACAAGATGTTCGATACCACGTTCGCCCGCCGACGGAAGGAGGCTGACGAGTTCTACGCGTCGGTCATTCCATCGTCGCTCAACGACGACCAGGCGAACGTCATGCGCCAGGCTCTCGCGGGCATGCTCTGGTCGAAGCAGTTCTTCTATTTCGATGTCAACCGGTGGCTGCAGGAGCGCGGCAGCGACCCATTCAAGGCACGGCAGCGCGCGACTCGCAACGCGCACTGGCACCACATGGACAACGCCGACGTCATCTCCATGCCGGACAAATGGGAATACCCATGGTACGCAGCATGGGATCTGGCCTTCCACACGCTGGCGTTGACGATGGTGGATCCGGAGTTCGGCAAGGAGCAGCTCGACCTCATGTTGCAGTCGCGGTACCTGCACCCGAACGGTCAGCTGCCGGCCTACGAATGGAACTTCGGCGACGTGAACCCGCCGGTGCACGCGTGGGCAACGATCTTCACGTATCGCCTCGAGAAGGCGCAGGGAAAGGCCGACGTCGAATGGCTCGAACGATCCTTCCACAAGCTGATGCTCAACTTCACGTGGTGGGTCAATCGGAAGGACCGATCCGGAAGCAACGTGTTCGAGGGCGGCTTCCTCGGACTGGATAACATCGGGGTCTTCGATCGGAGTGCGCCATTGCCGACAGGCGGGTATCTGGAGCAGGCCGACGGTACGGCGTGGATGGCCCTCTTCTGCCAGAACCTGCTCGAGATAGCAGTGGAGCTAGCCCAGGTCCGCCCCGCCTACCTCGGCGTCGTCGAGAAGTTCGTGGAGCACGCGCTCCTGATTACGTCTTCCATGCTCAACGCCGGTGATGGTACCGGAATGTGGGACGAAGACGATGGGTTCTTCTACGATGTGCTCCGTCTGCCTAACGGTGAGGCCCACCGTCTGAAAGTGCGGTCCATGGTCGGGCTGCTTCCGCTCTGTGCCGTCACCGTGTTCGAGGGAGAGATCAGGAAGATCGCCCCCCAGCTGAACGATCGCCTGCAAGCGTTACTCGTGGCTCGGCCGGAGATGGTGGGATTCATCCACGACCCGGTCAAGCTCGGGAACGGCGGCCGGCGAATGAGCGCGGCATTGAACGAGGAGAAGCTTCGCCGGGTGCTGACGCGGATGCTCGACGAGAACGAGTTCCTGAGTCCGTACGGCATCCGTGCCCTGTCCCGCTTTCATGCCGAGCACCCGTATGTGTTCCATGTGGAGGGCCAGGCACACACAGTCTCCTACCTTCCCGCCGAATCCGACAGCGGGATGTTCGGGGGGAACTCCAATTGGCGTGGGCCGATCTGGATGCCGGTCAACGGTCTGATCATTCGCGCGCTGCTCCAGTATCACCTCTTCTATGGCGACGACTTCACGATCGAATGTCCGACCGGCTCGGGGCATCGGATGAATCTCTACCAGGTGGCCGAGGAGATCGGGCGGCGCCTAACGAACGTGTTCCTGCGGGGCGAGGATGGGCGGCGGCCGGTGTACGGAGAGACGGCGAAGTTCCAGGACGACCCGCATTGGCGTGACTACGTGCTCTTCTACGAGTACTTCCACGGCGACAACGGCGCCGGGCTCGGCGCCAGCCATCAGACCGGTTGGACGGGGATCATCGCGCGGATCATGCACCTGTTCGCGACGTCGACATCGCAGGAGGCGCTCGAGCTGGGCAAGGCGGCGGTATTCCACGAAGTCGAACAAGTCGCTACGACTCGATAGGCGAACAGCTAAACGACGCAGGACCCATAAAGCGCAGGACCCATAAAGCGCAGGGCCCAGACGACGCAGGACCCGAACGGCAAAGACGAGCAATGGTGGTCGTTCCGCTTAACCGTTGTTCGGGTCCTGCGTCGTCTGGGTCCTGCGTCGTCTGGGTCCTGCGTCGTCTGGGCCCTGCGCCGTCTGGGTCCTGCGCCGTTCGGGCCCCTGCGCCGTTCGGGCCCCTGCGCCGTTAGGGCCCCTGCGCCGTTTAGCTGTTCGCTTTCTCGGAGCCTAAC
>Ga0136846_1210473_pt1 | contig 19108 bp, 9 predicted proteins | sample HopSoiMetagenom2_FD_96841 | JGI IMG/M metagenome (GOLD analysis project Ga0136846, IMG submission 96841) | Grasslands soil microbial communities from Hopland, California, USA - 2 Assembly 2016 (version 4) | ecosystem: Environmental > Terrestrial > Soil > Grasslands | place: USA: Hopland...
ATTCCCATCACCAAAAACATGTGCGTACTCCAGCAGTCAGTTCGATGATTCACGGTACCTCGCGCGCTATCATTCGGATATGAGGCACATTCGGAACGGGCCGTGTAGATGAACTTAACAATCGCTCGAACCCACCTGGACGGACTGGTCATGTTTTTGACCGTGGCGGAATGCCGGGGCTTTCGTGCCGCGGCACGGCAGCTTGGGGTCACACCGTCCGCGGTCAGTCAGGCGATACGGAGTCTGGAGGAACGGGTTGGCGCGCCGCTCTTCTCCCGTACGACGCGAAGCGTCGGGCTGACCGAAGCGGGTGAACGCCTGCTCGCCCATGCGCGCCCCGCAGTCGACATGCTCACGGCGGGATTGGACGCCGCGAGTGGCCTGGGTGGCGAGATTACGGGCCGGCTGCGCATCAATATGCCCAGGCCGATCTTGCCGCTCCTGGTGAATCGCTTGCTGCCCGACTTTCTCGACGCCCATCCCAATGTCGAACTCGAACTGGTGGGCGAGGATCGTCCGATCGATATCGTCGAGGAAGGTTTCGACGCGGGGATACGTCTCGGAAACTTCGTCCAGGTCGATATGGTCGCGGTCTGGCTGACGCCGCCGGAACGCTTTGTCGTCGTCGGCGCGCCGGCGTTGTTTCGGAAGCACGGCCGGCCGGCATCTCCGTACGATCTGCAAGGTTTCCGTTGCGTATTGCTCCGTCAGTCCGTGCGAGCCCTCGATCACTGGCAATTCGTCGTGGACGGTGAGCGCATCACGGTGGGCGTCGAGGGGCCGCTCGTGAGCAACGACATCGAAGCCTGCATTCGCTCGGCATTGAGAGGTGTCGGGCTCTTCCAGGTGCCTCAATCGCTCGTGATGTCGCATCTCGAGAGTGGGGATCTGCAGACCGTGCTTGAACCTTATTGTGAAGAGGTTCCGGGCTTTTCCCTTTACTACCCGAGCCGACATCAGTCACTGCCGAAACTTCGCGCTTTCGTGGATTTCGCCATCCCGCGGATGCGCAGGGAGTTCAGGCCGGGTGATTACTTGCCGAATCCCGTGTCCTAGAAGCGACGTGGTGGGCCCCGACCCTGTCGGCGATACCGCGGCAGCGGGCCAGGTCATGGCAAGCAGCCATCGCCGACAGGGTCGGCTCCCACCAAGGCGACAGAGGGCCTGTAGCTACTATAGATTTAGTTGACAAACGTATCCCGCGGGCATATATCAACTAAACCTATAGTAGATAACCGTGCGAGGACCCGGTATGAAAATCTCTCTCACCGACCGTGAGGCGGACATCATGCAGGTACTGTGGGAACACGGCCCTTCCCTGGTGACGGACGTTCGCGAGCGCTTGAGCGATAAGCTCGCGTACACCACGGTGCTCACCGTGTTGCGTACGCTGCAAGCGAAGGGTTACGTCGGCTACGAAGAGGAGGGGCGTGGGCATCGCTATTTCGCCAGCGTGAAGCAGCAGGCCGCGCGCAAGAACGCACTACAGCACCTGACGGACAAACTTTTCAAAGGTTCCACGGAACTGCTTTTCTCGCACCTGGTTTCCGAGCAGAAGCTAAGTCCCGAGCAGATCAGCCGCTTGCGCAAGTTGTTGTCCGAACGGGCCGGCAAGGAGAAGCCGTGATGCTTGCCTGGATGATCTATGCCGTTCTCGTCGCCATCGCCCTGAGTGGGGCAGCGCTACTAGCCGAGAAGGCGGCCAGGTTTCGGCGGATTTCCACGCGTTGGCCATGGATGGTCGCCATCGCGGCATCGTCGCTTCTGCCGATCGCCATGGCGACGATCTCCATACCACGGTTCGAAACCTTCAGTTCCGCGACACCCGCGGCGGCTTCCGCATCCGGGTCATTGATCCTGCGCGACACGACATCGATCCCGTTGGCATCGACGGTCATCGACTGGAGTGGAACTAAAACGTACACCTCGTCAGTGCGCATCAACAGGTTTTTGGCAGATACATGGCTGGCCAGTTCGTTCACCCTGATGCTGTTTCTTGGTTCAAGCACGGCTCTGTTCCATCGGCGTAAACGTGGCTGGGCATCAGGCACCGTGTGTGGTGTACCCGTGCTCGTTTCCGAAAGCGTCGGGCCTGCGGTCGTCGGCTTGATCCGCTCGCGCATCGTCGTACCGGCCTGGGTGCTGAAGGAATCGTCCCAACAGCAGCGATACGTCATGGCCCATGAGCAATCGCACTTGAACGCGCGCGATCCGTTGCTTGTCGCCGTGGCAATGACCCTCCTGGTGTCGATGCCGTGGAATCCGTTGCTCTGGTGGCAGTTTCATCGCCTTCGATGCGCGATCGAAGTCGATTGTGACGCCCGTGTCCTGGGCGGTGGCGGAGATGTCGGTGAGTATTGCGAAACATTGATCCAGGTAGGACAAGGCCAGTCCGGATACACCGGTGCGGTAACGGCGATGTCTGAATCGAAATCGTTTCTCGAACGGAGAATAAGGATCATGCTGTCGAAGCCAGGAAAATGGGCAGGTGCATTGGCATTTGCCCTGATCAGCGTCGCCCTCGGCATGGCTGTGTTTGCGGCTCAGGTGACGCCGCCTGACGCCCCCGGGCCCTCCGCGAACCACGCGGCTACGATAGACCCGGGACTTCTCGATGCTTACACGGGCTCCTATGCACTCAGTGATTACTCGCTGGTCACCGTGGCGCGTAAAGGGAGCGGGCTGACCATCGAACCCATCGGCCAGTTTCTGGCACAGGGCACCATCGACGTTTCCGCCCTAAGCGATACCGAGTTTTCCGTGCCGAGCATCGACGTCACCCTCGAGTTCATCAAGGGTGTCGACGGCCGGATCAGGTCCGTGACTGTGCGCGAGCATGGACGTGTCGTCATGAAGGCTCCTCGTGTCGATCCGCCGGCCGCGGAACAGATCCGCGCAGGGCTGGCGGCCAGGGTCAAGGATCAGAAACCCTTTCCCGACAGTGAAAGGGTTCTCCACCAGATACTGAGCAATGCCGACACGGGAGGAGTCGCCAAACTTGGACCCGTCGAGTCCTATCGGTTCGAAGGTGTCACGGACTACGGCTGGGATATCTACGACGTTCAATACCAGCATGGCGCACAGCAAGTATTCATCCAGCTCGGCAAGGATGGCTCGCTCACTAATTCCGTCATCCGTCGCCAATAAGAGGTCGACATGCGGTCGATTCGAAAGCTCGTTCTTCATGGATCGGTGGCTATTGCAGGAATGGTTTCTACCCCAGTCCTCGCCCAGTCGGCCCGCTGTCCCATCCCCGATGAGGCCGCGGGTGGGCCAAGCAACGCGCATACCCGCCATGTCGAGACGGAGCTGCGGCCGGCAGTCATCAAGTACGGGGATAAACCGTTCACTCTGGCCGAACGCATGCGCCAGTATGGCGTGCCTGGTCTCAGTATCGCCGTGTTTCACGACGGCAAGATCGACTGGGCGCGTGGCTGGGGTGTTCGCGATACCGCGAGCTGTGCGCCGGTTACGCCGGATACCGCGTTCCAGGCGGCATCGATAAGCAAGGTCGCGACGGCCGTGCTGGCTCTGCGATTGGCCGGGAAAGGGAGGGTCGGACTGAACCGTGATATCAACGATGCGCTTCACTCCTGGAAGCTGCCTGAGGACCCGAAGCTCGCACCCCATGGCGTTACCCTTGGCCAGCTGCTGAGCCACACCTCCGGCCTCGGCGTTCACGGCTTCACCGGTTATGCACCGGATACGCCACTACCCACGCTCGTCCAGATCCTAGACGGCGTATCGCCCGCCAATAATCCTGCCGTGCGTAGCGAGCTACCAGCGGGTGCACAATTCGAGTACTCCGGCGGGGGTTACTTGGTGGCGCAACTCGCTCTCTCCGACGCGAGCGGAATGCCCTTCGAGGAGCTTGCGCAACGCGAGTTGTTGGGCCCGCTCCATATGACTCGAAGCGCCTTCGCTCCGCTGCCGCCGCCGGCGATCCGCGCCGACATGGCGTCCGGTCACGAGAATGGCGTCCCGATTCCGGGTAGCTACCTCGCCTACCCGGAACTGGCTCCGGCAGGCTTATGGACGAGCGCAGGGGATCTCGCCCGGCTACTGATGGACATCCAGGCCTCCGCGGCGGGCATGCAAAATCACCGGCTCTCTCCAGCCATGGCCCGGAGGATGCTGACACCGGTCAAGGACAACTGGGGACTGGGGGTCGCCCTGTATACGGATAAACCCGAACGCTTCGGGCACGATGGCGTGAACAGGGGGTTCCAATCCTTCATGATCGCCTACGTCGGCAAGGGCGATGGCATCGTCGTCCTGACGAACGGAGGTCAAGGGCGGCGACTCATGGACGAGGTCGTGCGCGCCGTCGCAGCGGACTATGGATGGCCCGACATCGCGGCACCGGCGACCGGAGAGAAGACGTTATCGCTCGCCGAGCTTTCCAGGGCGGCCGGACGCTTCAAGGGTGGCGGCCTCGACGTGGTCTTTGAAGCTCGCCCGGACGGCTTGTATGCGAACGCCGGTGCGCCTGTTCCCGAACGTCTGCTCGCGCTTTCTCCCACGCGCTTTCGATCCGAGTCCATGGGTGTCACGGCTGAGTTCGCTTCTGATTTCTCGAGTCTGACCATTATCGAAGGTGGACCGCCGATGAAGTTGGTGCGCTTTCAATAGATAGCCAATGGACAGATTGGCATAGTTGGTACCTAGATCAGGGGCAATGTCTGTACATCGCGGCGTCAGACCGACTCTGGACGTGTGGAGTTATGCCGCCGACGGCATAGTTTGTACGTTCGTGCGGGCAAGGCTGTACCCTCCCCCATCTGGCTCCGTAGAGCACGCGGGTCAGCATGTGACCTGAGATGGCGCGCTCGACCTCGATGGCTACAGCCTCGTGCGTAGCGTCGTCGACGATGGTCAGGCACTTGATCACGTGGCCCTCCGCTGTGCGGTCGAAGACCAAGTCCATGGACCAGACCTCGTTGGCCGCCAAAGTCGCTCAGGCCTATCTTGCGATTGGCTCGAAAGAGTGGCAGAGTTATCGTAAGCTTTAGCGACTAAGCGCAAGCATGTGCGCTAGTCCAGTCTTGAAAGGGGATGTCGAAGGGGGCTGGTCAAGACGGCGATTGCATGGCTCGGAGCCTCAGCCCTTGCCAGCGGTAGCTATGTGGCTAAGACAATCAAGGACGTCGAGGGCTTGAGCATGGATGTGCTGGCGGAAGAGGAAACAAGGACGAATCCTGCGGCTGCCAAGGCGGCGTCCCCCGCCTGGGATAAGGCCTCTGAGGTAAGGGATCAGCCTTTGCGCGGCCTCGTGCTCCTTGCCGAATATCACGGCGTGGCCGCCGACGCCGAGCAGATCCGCCATGAATGCGGTCTGGGCAGCGAGCCCTTTGACGAGCCAACACTGCTGCTCGCCGCCCGTCGGCTGGGACTTAAGGCCAAGTTGTTGAGCCAGCCCGGCGAGCGCATCGATAGGCTTGCCCTGCCGGCGCTCGCCCTTAAGGACGACGGCACTGCCTTCGTGATCGCGCGGGTTCAGGGCGAGCAATACCTTGTCCACGACATCGCTGCCGGACGCCCCGCCGTGTGGACGGCTCAGCAGTTCGTGGCGCACTACGAAGGTCGTGTGCTCGCGGTTGCCTCGCGTGCCTCGCTGGTGGCGGGACTGGCCAAGTTCGACTTCACCTGGTTCATCCCGGCCGTGGTGAAGTATCGCAAGCTTCTGATGGAAGTGCTTGTGGTTTCACTGTTCCTGCAACTGTTCGCACTGGTGACACCGCTGTTCTTCCAGGTGGTGATGGACAAGGTACTTGTGCACCATGCCATAACCACGCTCAACGTGATCACACTGGGCCTGGTGTTCATCACGCTGTTCAACGTGGTGTTGTCAGGCCTGCGCACCTTCGTGTTCGCGCATACGACGAGCCGCATCGACGTCGAGCTTGGAGCGAAGCTGTTCCGTCACATTCTTTCGTTGCCGCTTGCCTACTTCGAAGCACGTCGAGTGGGCGATACCGTGGCACGTGTTCGCGAGTTGGAGAACATCCGCAACTTCCTTACCGGGCAGACGCTGACCTCGGTGCTGGATCTGATGTTCACCTTCGTCTTCCTCGCCGTGATGTGCTTCTACAGCGGCTGGCTCACGCTGATCGTTGCAGTATCGCTGCCGCTTTACGCGCTGTGGTCCGCGGCGATCACGCCTGTGCTTCGCCGTCGCCTCAACGAGAAGTTCAGCCGCAGCGCCGATAACCAGTCGTTCCTGGTAGAGATCATCTCTGGCATTGGCACGGTGAAGGCGATGGCGGTAGCGCCGCGCATGACGCGCATCTGGGACAACCAGCTCGCCGGTTACGTCGCCTCCAGCTTTCGCGTCACGCGCCTCGCCAACATCGGCCAGCAGGGCGTGCAGTTCCTGCAGAAGCTGGTGAGCATTGCAACTTTGTATTGGGGCGCGCAAATGGTGATCGACGGCAAGCTCTCTGTTGGCCAGCTCATCGCCTTCAACATGCTGGCCGGACAGGTAGCCACGCCGATCCTGCGTCTGGCCCAGCTATGGCAGGATTTCCAGCAAGTCAGCATCTCAGTCGAGCGCCTAGGCGACATCTTCAACACTCGCACTGAACCGGGCGATACCAGTGCCATTGCGCTGCCACCTATCCATGGCCGCGTCACCTTCGAGAAAATCGGTTTCCGCTACCGTCCAGACACAGCCGAAGTTCTGTCGGACATCGACCTGGACGTGCAGCCGGGCGAGGTAATCGGAATCGTAGGGCGATCGGGTTCGGGCAAGAGCACGCTTACCAAGCTCGTGCAACGGTTGTATCTGCCCGAGCGTGGACGCGTGCTGATAGACGGACACGATCTGGCCCTGGCGGACCCGGCGTGGCTGCGACGCCAGCTCGGAGTTGTACTGCAGGACAACTTCCTGTTTAACCGTAGCGTCCGCGAGAACATCGCCATCAGCGATCCGGGCATGCCTATGGAGCGCGTCATCCACGCGGCGAGGCTTGCTGGTGCGCACGACTTCATCGTCGACTTGCCGCAGGGCTACGACACCACAGTGGGCGAGCACGGCGCCAGTCTGTCCGGCGGACAGCGACAGCGTATCGCAATCGCGCGTGCGCTGGTTCTCGATCCGCGCATCCTAATCTTCGACGAAGCCACCAGCGCGCTCGATTACGAGTCCGAGCGCGCGGTCATGGACAACATGCGCGCGATCTGCCGTGATCGTACCGTGTTGATCATCGCGCATCGCCTGAGTACCGTGCGTGAAGCCAGCCGGATCGTTGTGATCGACAAGGGCCGCATCGTCGAGAGCGGTGCGCCGGCCGAACTGCTGCGCAGGGAAGGCGGTCATTACCTCCAACTGCACCGGCTGCAGCAGGTATAGGCGATGAATGAACGCATCGAAGCCTTCATCGCCATGGCCCATCGCTACCGTGACGTGTTCCGCGCAGCGTGGGCCGAACGCGTCGCGATGAGCCCGCCGCGGCGCACCTCCGATGAGTTGGCTTTCCTGCCGGCGCATCTGGAGCTGATCGACGCCCCGATATCGCCGGTGCCCCAGTGGAGCATGCGCATCATCATAGCGCTCTTCGCCGTGGCGCTTGTCTGGGCATGTTTCGGCAAGCTCGACGTGGTGGCGGTGGGCGCGGGCAAGACAGTGACCAGCGGCCGCACGCGGATCGTGCAACCAACGGAGACAGCGGCAGTGCGGCGCATCCTGGTTCAGGACGGGCAGCATGTACGCAAGGGCGAGCTGCTGATCGAACTGGACGCCACGGGGGCATCCGCCGATGTGGAGAAAGCCCGGGAAGCCTTGCTCAGCGCGCGCCTCAACGCCATCCGTTCGAATGCGATCGCCGTAGCCATGGACCGCGGCACGCTGCCGCCGCTGACCGGAGACGGCAGCTTCCCACCCGTACGCTTCGAGGCCATGTGTACGCTCGCCGCAAGCCAGTGGTCCGCCTTCCAGGCCCGCAAGCAGGGCATGGAGGCGATGGTCCAGCAGAAGACCGCCGAGCTGAACACGGTCGAGTCGGCCATCGTGCCGCTCGAACAGTACCTCGCCATCTCCCGCGCCCGTGTCGCCGACTACGAAGCGCTGCTGGAAAAGAACTACGTCCCGCGCCAGGAATACATGCTGCGCAAGCAGGAGCGGATCAACGCCGAGCGCGATCTCGCCGGACAGCGCAGCAAGGCACAGGAGCTGCGCTCGGCCATCGCCGGTGCGCGGCAAGAACTGGCGCTGTCGGTCACGGACCTGCGCCGTCAGACGCTGGATGAACTGCGCCAGGCGCGCGAGCAGATCGCTCAGTACGAACCGGAGGTCGCCAAGGCTTCCCAGCGCAATGCCCAGATGGCGCTGCGTTCGCCCGCCAATGGCACGGTGCAGCAGCTGGCGGTGCATACCGTCGGCGGCGTCGTCACGCCTGCGCAACCGTTGCTGTCCGTGGTCCCGGAGGACGAGTCGCTGGAGGTAGAAGTAACCATCCTCAACAAGGACATCGGCTTTATCCGCAGCGGACAGGACGCGGTCGTGAAGGTCGACAGCTTTCCCTATACCCGCTACGGACATATCGAAGGACGCGTGGAAAACGTATCCCACGACGCGATCCAGGACGAGAAGCTCGGTCTGGTCTACCAGGGGCGCGTGGCGCTGGCGAAGAACTCGCTGTTGGTGGACGGGACGAAGGTGAAGCTGACGCCGGGCATGTCGTTGTCGGTGGAGATCAAGACCGACCAGCGGCGGGTGATCGATTACCTGCTGTCGCCGTTGCAGCAGGAAACGCAAGAGGCGATGCGAGAGCGTTGAACAGCTACCTCGCGATGGTCAAACGGGAAGGTGGGCCGCTTGGTTATTTCCAGGAGATAAGCGTGAAAGTTGGCTTTACCGTGATTACGGCGATGCTCATCCTACTTGCCATAAACCTGCTTGCAGGTCTATGGGGTCTTCCACTGCGCGTGATGAACATTACGTGTGTCCTGGCCTTCATCTTCTTCGTCTACACACTGCTTCCGTCATCTCTCAAGGGCTTCGCGCTCACCCTCAGGGAGTGGGGCGACATCTACCGCCGTGAGATGCACGGGATCGATGTCCCCACCGCGGCCGACTTCCGAAGGGCGGCCGGAAGGTCGCTCGCCGTTCTGACGGCGGTCATTCTGTTTGGCGCCTGGATGCAGTTTTTCCGGCGCGATGTGGGGGTACGCGTATTCATGCAGTCTGTGGCGGTTCTGATCGGCATGGAATCGGGCTTCATCATCGGTTACCTGGTTGTCATCCGCCGTCGTAGCTCACCACCGTAGTTCGTCCTCATCCTTGATGTCCGAAAGCTGCCGGCCTCGAATGCCGGCCAATCCCACTACGTGAATGGAGTCGGTTGAATGGATACTTCGAGCAAAGAGCGTCTTGCCGCCGCTATCGCCGAACTGAGCCAGGCGTTCGTGAACAATTATTTCCGCGCGCTCAATGAGGCGCGGATCGCGATCGGCGACGTTTCCGAGCTGGGCATGGCGGACTTGGCCAAGGCTCTGTCTTCCGCCGCCGACCAGAACGCCGAGTTGATGGACTACTTCGAGGAAACCCTCCAGGTCGAAGGCAATCAGCAGTGGAACGACGCGGTCGCCAACTGGAAGAAGTCCATGGTCGACCAGGCGAACAAGCTCAAGGAGGATGGGGTCTCGTACGAAGCGAAAGTCACCAGCTACCTTACCGACGCCATGAGCGGTCTGGAGGACGGCATCAAGGGCGCGACGGGCGAGGGCCGCGTTGTCGACGCGCTGGGCAAGGCCAACAATATCGTCGACGCCGCGAAGTACCTGTCTGCATTTCGGGATGGAGACTGGGGCGAAATTGCTGGCATCGCCGTGGGATCGTTTGCCGGTACGTTCGCGGCGGGCATAACCACAAGCGCTTTGGCAGCCATCAGCTTTCCGGCGCTGGGCATCGTGATGGTGGCCGCGGCGGTCAGCGTGGTGGTGTCTAATTTTTATCAGGAAAAGACCAATACCTTCGTCGACGACCTGCTGGGCAAGAGCGAGGACGAGGACACGCTGGGCTTTATCAAACGCCTCGTTGGCGATACCGGGCGCCAGTACTTACCTACGCTCGAGTACAAGCTCACCTTCGGTAGCAAGGGCGCCGATGTGCTGGCCGGCGACAGCAACTGGAGCAATGCCATCGCCGGTGGTGAGGGCAACGACATCATCTTCGGCGCGGACAAGACAGATTACCTCTCCGGCGGGGACGGCAACGACAACATAGATGGCGCGGCAGGCGACGACATCCTCAAGGGCGGCGAAGGCGGCGACATTCTAAGCGGGGGAGCCGGCAGTGACATGTTGGTGGGCGGGGCCGGCTTCGACACCTACAAGTTCACCACTGCCGATCTCACGGAAGCGGTCACGGACGACGTCATCGTCGACGAGGACGGCCAGGGCAAGATCCTGTTCAACGACCTGGACATCAGCGGCACGGGCATCGGCTTCGACACCATCAAACACGCTTCGCTAGGCGATTGGGAAACATCGGACGGCAAGTTCCGCCTGTCGTGGCGCGAGGCCGAGCACACCCTGGTGATCATCTACCGCCAGAACGGCGCGCGCATTCTTGTCCAGAACTGGAAGAACGGCGACCTGGGCATCACCATCCCCGGCTTCGACGAAATCCATCCGAACGATTCCGCGCCGCTGACCGGCGACGACGACGTGTTCGGTCACAACGGCAACAATGCCGACGATGACCATCTCAACGCGCTGGGTGGCAATGACGGCATATCCTCGGGTGCCGGCAACGATATCGTCGACGGCGGCGTGGGCGACGATCTGATCTTCGGAGGCAACGGCGACGATCAGCTCACCGGCGGCGACGGCAACGACTTCCTCATCGACGGTTCGGAACTGGTGGACCTCGAGGACTGGAGCGATACCATCGAGTCCGACGGTAAGAGCCAGCGTCAACGCATCGAGGAGGAGATCGCAAACCTTGGCGCAGCCGTGCTGAGCACGGGCAAGGGCTGGTACATCCGGGCGAATGGGGGCGGTGTCACCATCGTTACGTCGCAGGCCGCAATCTTCCGGGATCCCAATGCGTTCCGCAGCGGCGACGACTATTTCGACGGCGGTGCCGGCGACGACAATATCACCGCCGGCGAAGGCAACGATGCGATCCTGGGCGGCACCGGCAATGACGTTATCAGCGGCGGCGCTGACGACGACGTGATCAACGGCGGCGACGACAACGACACCATCTACGGCGATACCAGCGACAGCAGTATTCCGGGTGTGCACTTCGGTGCGCTGATCTCCGATCAGGCAAAGAAGAACGGCAACGACCTCATTGACGGTGGCGCCGGCGACGACCAGATCGTGGGCGGTGGCGGCAACGACATCATCTACGGCGGCCTGGGCGACGATCGTATCGGCGGACGCGGAAGCCTGCTGGCGGTGGACGCCGACGATAAGGACAGCGACTACATCGACGGCGGCGCGGGTAGCGACTCCATCTCTGGCGACGACGGCGACGACACGATCTTTGGTGGTGATGGTGACGACATCATGCGCGGCGACAACGAGGGCGCCGATACCCGCAGCGGCAACGATACCCTCGACGGTGGAGCGGGCAACGACTTCCTCGCCGGCGATGGCGGCGACGACATCGTGCGTGGCGGCGATGGCGACGACGAACTCGACGGCGATGCGTTTGACATCGATCCGGCGAAGAACGGCCGCGACTACCTCGACGGCGGCGCGGGTAACGATCAGCTCTTCGGCGGTGGCGATGACGACACGTTGTTCGGTGGCGACGGCGACGACATCCTGCTTGGCGACGCCATCGAATCTCAGGTCCCCGCCGAGTACCACGGCAACGATTACCTGTCCGGCGGCTCCGGCGCCGATGAGTTGCAGGGCAACGGCGGTAACGACGTGCTGGACGGGGGCAGCGGCAACGACCGCCTCTTCGGCGGCACCGGCGACGACGCGCTGTCCGGCGGTACCGACAACGACGTGCTGAGCGGCGAAACCGGAAACGACGTGTTGGACGGCGGCGACGGCGACGACGAGATCTATGGTGGAGACGGCGACGACAGCCTCAGCGGCGGCGCCGGCGTCGACCAGATGTGGGGAGGTGCGGGCAAGGACAGCCTGAGTGGCGGCGAGGGCGATGACATCCTCTCCGGTGAAGAGGGCGACGATACGCTCACCGGTGGCGCGGGCAAGAACCAGATGTGGGGCGGCGCAGGCAACGATCGGCTCACCGGTGGCGCCGACGACGATTACCTGGACGGCGACGACTCGCAGATCGCTGCTGCCCTGCACGGCAACGACACCATTGACGCGGGCGCCGGCAACGACATCGTTCATGGCCTTGGCGGGGACGACGATATCGCCGGCGGCGACGGCGATGACAACCTATACGGCGACGACTACGAAAAGCTCTTCACCGGCAACGACAAGGTCTCCGGCGGCAAAGGCAGCGACTATATCGACGGGGGTGCCGGCAACGACATACTGTCCGGCGACGAGGGCGACGATTCCCTGGTCGGTGGCGAAGGCGACGATCGTCTCACCGGCGGTGTGGGCGACGACGTGCTGCTCGGCGGCGCCGGCAACGACACCTTCGTTTTCGAGCGCGGTTTCGGTACCGACCGCATCTTCGCTGCCATGGGGGATGACGAAGGCCAGGACATCATCCTGTTCGGCGAGTCCATCGCCGCGTCCGAGCTGACCTACCAGTTGCAGGGTGATGACCTGATCATCCGAAACACCGCCACGGGCGACGTACTAGCCGTGCGCGATTTCTTCAATCCCGCCGCCGCTATCGACATCCATTTCGCCAACGGCGGCGTGCTGACGCATGACCAGCTCCGTCAGCAGCTGGGTGTGGTAGTGCCCACGACGGGTACGGCAGGCGACGACGTCATCGAAGGTACGGACGGCAAGGATAGCCTTTACGGCGGCGCCGGAAGCGATACACTGCGCGGCCTTAGCGGCGACGACTACCTCAACGGCGGCGAGGGCGACGACCAGCTCTTCGGTGGCCTCGGCAACAACGTGCTGGAAGGCGGTGCGGGCAACGATACATACACGATCGGCATGACCAGCGTCGACCGGGTGGTGGGCCTGGCCGATGCCGATGCCGGCAGCGACACCATCCGCTTCGGCGTGGGCCTCACACCCGCCATGGTCAACAACTATCAGATCAGCGGTGCCGATCTGATGGTGTTCTTCCTGATAAACGGCAACATCACCGCCGCCATACTCGAGGGCTTTCTTGCCAAGACCAACGGCACCCATGTCATCGAGTTCAGCGACGGTACGCGCCTCACCAGGGACAACTTCCTGACCGGCGACAACCACTGGGTCGGCACGGATGCGGACGACGTCCATGTGGGCTCGGAAGCCAACGACTCGCTGGATGGCGGCGCGGGTAACGACACGCTGTCGGGCATGGGCGGCAACGATACCGTCCTGGGCGGCGCAGGCGACGACACCCTCAACGGCGACGACGGCGACGATGTGATCCGCGGCGGCTCGGGCGCCGATACGGCGAACGGCGGTGCGGGCAACGACCAGCTCTACGGCGACGGCCACGACACGCTGTCCGGCGGCGCGGGCGACGACCGTTACTACATCGTGTCCAGCTCGCCCAACCACGACTACAACGCCGGTGCCGACCGGGTGGCCGAGAACGCCGGCGAGGGTATCGATACCGTCTACGTCGACAACTACTCGTATACGCTGACCGCCAACGTCGAGAACCTGGTGGCGATCTACGACTCCAACGAGTGGGCCTTCACCAATCCGTTCTACCCCGGCTGGGTAGAGATCATACCCCGCCATTTCACAGGTAACGCGCTGGACAACACCATCACCATCGACGTCGCCTCGGGCTGGCAGAGCCATAGCGGCCATACCTACATCCTGGACGGCGGCGCCGGTGCCGATACGCTGATCGGCAGCGAGGCGAACGAGACCTACGTGGTCGACCAGGCGGGCGACCACATTGTCGAAACCGGCACGAACTCGATCGACACCGTCCAGGCGAGCGTTTCCTGGTCGATTGCCGACGACCTCAAGCTGGAAAACATCGTGCTGACCGGCAGCGCCGATACCTCCGCCTGGGGCAATACGCTGAACAACACCCTCGACGGCTCCCAGTCGTCCGGTGCGAACACGCTCTTCGGCGGCGCAGGCAACGACCGCTACGTCGTCGATGCGCTGGATCACGTGGTGGAAGTGGCGGGCGAGGGCAGTGATACCGTCGTCATCGGCAGCTCGGCGACGGCCATCAACGGCGATAGCACGTTCAGCCTGGATGGCTATGCCAACGTCGAGAACATCGCGCTGGGCTCGCTGCTGCACAATTCCATCTGGGGCGGCAACCTGGTCGGTAACGACGGCGACAACACGCTCACCGGCAACGGCTACATCAACGTCCTCCATGGCGGTGGCGGCGACGACACGATCATCGGCGGCGAGGCGGATGTCCACAGCCTCGACCGCGTCAACCACGACGAACTGTACGGCGATGCCGGCGACGACAACCTCTACGCCAGCTCCGGCGGTGCAGATCTTTACGGTGGCACCGGCGACGACGGGCTGCATGGCTCGAGTGGCCTAGACGATTTCCACTACGGGCTGGGCGACGGCACCGATACGGTCTATTCGCTCCCGGGCTCGGGCCTGGACCGCGTGGTGTTCTCCGCCGAGGTCACCACCGACATGGTTAGCTTCAGCCGCGAAGGCGCGACGCTGATCATCCAGGTGGGCACCGATCCACACGACCAGTTGCGCATCGCCAACTACTGGACCGATGCGACAGGCGACGAGCTGAGCGGCGCCATCGACCAGTTCGTGTTCGCCGACGGCACCATCCGCAAGGGTGGCCTCGATCACCTCCCGTACACCAACAATCCGCCGGTGGTGCTGATCGGTAACGTGGAGCTGGAGGCGACCGGAGAGGAACCGCTTAGTTTCGCACTGCCAGACGGCATGTTCTCCGACGCGGCCGACGACACGCTGCTGCTCAGCCTGGGCCAGGGTGCGCCGAGCTGGCTCAGCATCGATCCGCACACCGGCCTGCTCACCGGCACACCGCCCAACGGCGGCCTAGAGACTACACTTGAGATCATCGCCACGGACAGTTGGGGCCAGACGGCGACCTCGACCGTGCGGCTGAGCGTCACCAACGTGATTCATGGCGGTACCGGTGACGACAATCTCACCGGCACGACCTTCCGCGACGACATCTATGCGGGGGCGGGCAACGATACGCTCCAGGGCGGCGGCAACACGGACCACCTGTACGGCGGTGCGGGGGACGACACCTTCCTCATCGGTGACAGCTCGGCCGAAGTGATCGAGTTCGAAGGGGAGGGCACGGATACGGTGCGCTCGACCGTCGACTACGCGCTGGGCGGCAATATCGAGCGCCTGGTGCTGGAAGCGGGGTCGCAGGCGGTCGAGGGCGTCGGCAACTGGCAGGACAACGAGATCGTCGGCAACGAGAACGACAACCTGCTTGACGGAGATGCGGGCGCGGACACGCTCACCGGTGGCCTGGGCGACGATACCTATGTCGTGGACGACGCAGGCGACCTCATTGTCGAGGCGGCCGGCGAAGGCACGGATGCCGTGGAGTCCTTCGTCAGTTGGCAGCTTGGCGACAACCTCGAAAATCTCACCCTGGTGGGCGAGGCGGATGTCGACGGCACCGGCAACGCACAGGACAACGTGCTCGAGGGCAACGATGGCGCGAACCGTCTCGAAGGCGGTGCGGGTAACGACAGGCTCTATGGCGGGTTGGGCGACGACTACCTCGTGCTGGAGTCGTCCGGCGACCGAGCGTTCGAATTCGCGGACGAAGGCATCGACACCATCGAGCGCCGCTACGACACCAACCTCGTGCTCAACGACAACGTCGAAAACCTCGTGCTTGGCGGCAGCGTAGTCACCGGCAACGGTAACGGGCTGGACAACACCATCACCGGCAACGCGGCCGGCAACAAGCTGGCCGGCCTGGATGGCGACGATACGCTGTATGGCCTGGACGGCGACGACCAGATATGGGGCGGTAACGGCGACGACGCGCTGTACGGCGGTGCCGGGAACGACTACATGGACGGCGAAGCCGGTGTCGACCGCCTGGAAGGTGGCGCGGGAGACGACGTCTACGCGGTGGGCGATAGCGACGACGTCGTAGTCGAAGCCAGCGGCGGCGGCACCGACCAGGTGCAGGCATCCGCCTCGTACGTGCTGTCGGCCAACATCGAGAACCTGTTCCTGATGGGCTCCGCCAATATCGACGGCACGGGCAACGCACTGTCCAACTACCTGGCCGGCAGCGACGGCGACAATGTGCTCAACGGCATGGGCGGCAACGACACCATTGTCGGTGCCGCGGGTAACGACAGCCTGATCGGTGGTGCCGGCGACGACAGTTACGTGTGGGACGAAACCTCCGGCAGCGACACCATCGACAACACCGGCGGCGGCTTCGACGGTGTGTTCCTCGACGGCGTCGCGCGCGAGCGCATCACTTTCGCCCGCGACGGGAACGATCTGCTGATCTTCGTCGACGCCGGTAGCGAACCTGCCCTGCGTGTCACCAACCACTTCCTGGGTGGCGATTCGGCCATCGACTTCGTGCAGCCGGACGGCGGTTCGATGCTGACCACCGCGCAGATCAACCAGATCGTGGCCGGCGGTTCCAGCGGTTACGACCAGGTGGTCGAAGGCACGGCGGCCGGCGAGCAGCTTGTCGGTGGCAGCGGAAAGGATCTGCTCAAAGGCCTTGGCGGTGCCGATACGCTGTTCGGCCTTGGCGGCAACGACACGCTGCAGGGCGGCGACGGCGATGACTATCTCGCTGGCGGCAACGGCTCCGGTACCGGCTCGGGCGACGATCGCCTGGAAGGTGGTATCGGAAACGATACGCTGTCCGGCGAGGACGGCAACGACACGATGCTGGGCGGCGCGGGCAACGACCAGTATGTCTATGGCGGCGGCAACGACGTGGTCGACAACACGGGTGGCGGCACCGACGGGATCTTCTTCGACGACGGCATCACCGCCTCGCAGCTTGCGTTCGCCCGCGACGGCGACGACCTGCTCATCACGGTGAATGGCAACGCCACCAAGACCGTGCGCGTGCTCGGTCACTTCCTGGGCGGCGACGCGGCGATCGATTTCGTGCAACCGGCGAGCGGCTCGATGCTCGATACCGCGGCGATCAACGCACTCGCCGGCGAAGGTACTTCGCCCGGTGGCGGGGATCCCACCGAGCCGGGCAACGATGCCGACTACACCAAGACGATCACGGGCACGAGCGCGGGCGAGCAGCTTGTCGGCACCAGCGGTCGCGACCTGATCCGCGGCGTGGGAGGTGCCGATACGTTGTTCGGCATGGGGGGCGACGACAAGCTGGTCGGCGGCGACGGCGACGACTACCTCTCCGGCGGCAACGGCTCGTTCAGCGGTTCGGGCAGCGACATCCTGGTCGGCGGCGCGGGGGTCGACACGCTGGTCGGTGAGGATGGCAACGACCTGTTGCAGGGCGGTGCGGGCGACGACAAGTACCTGTATAGGGCCGGCAACGGCAAGGACGTCATCGACAACACCGGCGGTGGCACCGACTGGCTATTCTTCAACGACGTCGACCGTACCCGGTTGAGCTTCCACCGCAGCGGAGACGATCTGATCGTGCTTGTCGACGGCGACAACAACCAGCAGGTGCGTGTACAAAACCATTTCCTTGGCGGCGATCAGGCGATCAGCTACGTCCAGCCGAGCGATGGCTTTGCAATTCCGGCGTCGCAGTTCGGCAGCTTGTTGACGCCGCTGCCCGCGGGCTTCACGCCGACAGCGGTACCGGCTGCGGCGACAATGGCAGCGGGCGCCATCTCGGAGGCGTCGGCGCGGACGTATGGAGCATTTGCCATGAACTGGATGGACGCCGATCGGGTGCACAGCGACGAAACCATCCGCATGCCGGCCCAAGGGGTGATGAGCGTGGAGGTACAACAGCTGATTCAGGCGATGTCGCAGTTCGGCACGCTCTCGTCGGAGCTGAACCTATCAGGGGATCATGTCGGGAGCCTGGGCGAACTCTCGCTGGCGATGCCCGCCATGGTGCCCGTAAAGGGCCACGGAGGGTTGCACGGCAACGGTTGACGGGTCGTTCCAAGGCGTCCCCAATGGCGGCGCCTTGGCGGTCATCCCAGCGAGACCGGGTCAGCCTCTATCGTCGATGAGCGCGGGGGAGTCTTGGGCGAAATTTGAGGCCCCAAGACTCGAACATCCACGATCGGCGCGAAGTGCTTTGTAGCATTTCGTGCCCGTTTTGCTAGATATCTCGACAGTTTTCCTGATCGGCGTCGAGTTAATGTCACGCAAGGGACTGTTCTTACGATGATATTATTTTTAATCATCAGGCTTAGGTGTGCACAACCATTTTGGTCTGCTGTATTTGCTTCGGCGACGACTGCGAAAGTTGCGTCATCCTCTAATGCGGTGGTCTCGGCCACTCGGCGGAGCTCATCGATGAAGATTTTTGCGGTTTGACTTTGCGAAGATATCTTCGCGATCAGCGCCTTAGACAGTGCTTTGTAAAGGCCGTCAGAGCAGAGAAGCAGTCGATCACCAGTCTGAATGTGGAAGTGCCCTTCCTCGAATTCGAATGGCTGGGAGCCGCCGAGTGCTGAGATGAGAACGTTCGACCTGCGATAGCGCTTTGCTCGCTCTTTCGAGACAACGCCGAGTTCAATCAGCTTCGCGATCTCGGTCTGATCATGCGTGATCGTGCGGAGCCCCTTGCCCCGAAGTAGATACAGTCGGCAGTCGCCGACGTGTCCGTACCTGACATGGTCATCTTCGACGACAGCGATCGTTAGTGTCGTGGCGAGTGAGCGAACGGAATTTCTCTAGGAAAAAGTCATAGCTGTGACGGACGAGGCACTCACAGCGCCGTTTCCATGTGCTCGATTGCCCTCCATTTAGCAAAGTTCGTGCAAGTGCACACACTTTGCCTTTCCGTCCACCAAACCCCGAATTAGTCCCATTGCCCCCGCCCCCCTAACTCCCTACATTGGTGCAATGCATGCACCCAACCAGGCGGAACTGCTGACCCTGCTGTCCACCGGCCTAG
>Ga0136846_1214627_pt1 | contig 19104 bp, 16 predicted proteins | sample HopSoiMetagenom2_FD_96841 | JGI IMG/M metagenome (GOLD analysis project Ga0136846, IMG submission 96841) | Grasslands soil microbial communities from Hopland, California, USA - 2 Assembly 2016 (version 4) | ecosystem: Environmental > Terrestrial > Soil > Grasslands | place: USA: Hopland...
CTTTGGTCTCTTGTCAGGTTCAAGATCAGGGTAGTACAACCATTTGAAAAACCTAGTAAGATGAATTCTATAGATGTTATATGTACCAACCCACTTATGCAACGAATCTATGTCCTCTGGCTTGCGAAAACTATCAAGAAACGATACAAGATTATCTTTTGTTACGTGCTTAAATAATTTATTATTACAAAATATTGAAAAATTGGCCAGCACCTTAACAACGTCTCGTCTATAATTATTAGTCAGATTCATCTCTGTTCTCATAGACATAATATAATTTGCAATTGTCCAAGCATTTTCTTTTGGTAATTTATAAAGCAATTTCTGAAAATATGGAATTAGACCTGCAGTGACATCTTGGATTTTTCTGTCAAATAATACATCATTATCATATGCATGCTTATCAGTAGATGGATTTAAATTGAAAGCTGATCTAGTAACTGTTCCTGTTTTCAAAATACGATCATAACAAGACTGGACGAGACATATAAACATGTATTCTAAGTATTATAATGATCATAATGATCATATTATCATATCATTAGTAGATTGACTGTCCAAATATTACATCGAATTAATAATATAATAAGAACAGCTTATCTGATAGACAGATCAGTATATTGAGTTAATTTAGCCTAAATTTGAGATCAAGACAGACGGTAGATATTTCATTATAATTGTAGTTCTTGCAAATCCTCTGTCAGCAGTAAATATAGTATCTATAGTCATTTCTATATCTAGTCTATCTAATCACTTTCAATTTGGCCAAAAAAGGTGAGTCTTTTATACGGTACACTTACAAAATTTCTAACACATTACCTAAATCTATAGAGTTAGATGGAATAGTACAAAATAGCAAAAAGATGTAGTCTCATCCGAATGTAAAAGTGTATAGCTGAAATCCTTTTCCTTTCACATTAATAATTATTGAATGTACCCCATAGCTATCATGCAAAGCCAAATTATACAATCTTTGACCATTTAATATGAATTTGCCATCTTTGTTTAAATCTGTACCAATCGATTTTATTGGGATCTTTGAATTACCATCCTCAGTAACTGTTCCAGTTTGGCCCTTTCCTGACGCTACTATATTGACAGCCTTGGCATAATATGTTAGGATTATGCTCCCACTATTACCCTGAAGTTCTATATTGTCACGATTGTTTTTCCATTGACCATCTAAATATACAATATTAGGCTGTAAATTAGTATTTGAAGGAATAGTGTATGTTACAGTTTGTTCTGGCTCAAAGTTTTGACTATTACCTAAAGGAGATCTTGCATAACCATATCCAAGGTATAGTTCAGGCGTAGTTTGCTTCGATAAATCAATATATTGAAGACTCTTTGAATTGATTGTTGGTGCTGTTTTAGTGCTAAAGCTTATTTGTTTAAGGCCGTCAAGAGCTGCTCTTTCTGCAAGCAGGGATTGAATTGTCTTCTCCGTCTCAGCATATCCGCCCTCGCCTATATGATCTTCTCTTATATATCCTTGTGCATCTATGAGGTAATGTCTTGGCCAATATTGGTTTCCGTACGCATTCCATGTACCAAGATTATTATCTAACACGACAGGATACATAATTCCAAATTTTTGAACTGCAGTTTTCACGTTGTCATAATTCTTTTCAAATTCAAACTCTGGAGAATGCACTCCAATTATTACAAATCCTTTGTCAGCATATTTTGAGTACCAATCATTCAGGTAAGGTATTGTTCTAATACAATTGATACAACTATATGTCCAAAAATCTATTAGTACTACTTTACCCTTATAATTTGCAAGATGTATTGGTTGATTGTTGTTTGGGGTATTGAGATAACCAGAGATCTGTGTCAGATCGGGTGCTTTTTGAAACTGTGATTTATCAATATTCGTGAATTTATTCTTATCAAGGTTTATCGTTATGATATTTCCATTCTTTGAGGTTGCCGCAGAAATGGCTTTATCTATTTTTTGTTGTTGTATTATAGAGGACGATTTATTAAAAGATGGATTATTAAAATAGATGGCAAAACCTACAATTAAGGTTACAACAGCAATTGCCATTATTGCCGCGCTTATGTTATCCTTATTTTTGAAAAAAGTCTGCTTAGTCATTGTCCTCAGAACATCTCCTACTACAATAGCTGTATCCTATCTTTGACTATCATAGATTGAAGCATCATCATGGTGATCCCTCCAATTTAATTAACTGATCAGCAAGTGGTATATTGGATAGCAAAGTCAATTGATTTGTGAACAGGAGTATACCTACTATTATCAATATACTACCCATAACTAAATTAAAGTATTTCAGATGTTTTACCATTTTTCTAATTATTCCTGTAGCCTGAGAGAAAAATGCTCCAGTAATTAAAAATGGTATTCCCAGACCCAGGGAGTATGCCAATAATGAGTTATATGCTGCTCCTGGTTGAGTAGCAGCTAATGCAAAAGTACTCCCTAATATAGGACCTACACATGGAGTCCATCCTGCTGCAAATGCGGCTCCAAATACGAATGATGTGATATAGCTTGTCTTAAATCTAGGTAGCTTGGTCATCTTCTTTTCAAAATTTAGGTTTCTTAGTTTTGTTGAAAGTATTAAATACGCTCCAAATCCTATAATCACAACTCCTCCAATGAATGTTAATGAGTGCTGAAAACCATTAGCTCCAACAGTTGATACAAGTACACTATTTAGTATTACTCCCAGTACTGCAAATATCAAAGAAAAACCAAGGACGAAATAAACCGTATTAAGAAATATGTTAAGTCTTGTTCGTCTTCCAAGCGTTAGCGTTGGTGATGATGATTTTATTGTACTATTATTGGTTGTCGTTGTTGTAATTCTCGCAGTTCCCCCAGTTCTGTTTTCATCAATATTGGTTATTGTAGAAGTACGATTATTGTCATCATTCTTTTCTAAATCTTTAGCTTCGTTAGCAGCCGAACCTGAGAGATATGATATAAATCCAGGTAATATTGGAAGTATGCATGGAGAGAGAAATGAGGCTAAACCAGCAGCTGCTGATACGATTATGTTTGCTTCATTTATCATTTCTACTATTAATCAGCTCCTGATATAATGATCCTAAACAGAAAGAATAAAGGCTGTCATTATCCATCAGGAAAAGTTAGCCTTATTAATATTAATACTTATTTCCAATTATATTCCAGATTATTTCCGGATGGTTAACAACCAAATTACTTAAATTTCATCTTTTTGATCAGTTCAGGTTATGTTAAATTTGTAAGGGACATTAGCAGTAATATTAAACGATATAGAAGAATAACATTTTCAAGATTCGATCGTGTTAAGAATATTTATGGAAGAACAATTTTTAAACAATACTAATATATAAAAAAATAGTATAGTAAATTATCTTCCATTGCACTCTAAAAGTACCGAAAGTTGCTAGTGCAGTCCTAAAGAAATTAACCAATTCGCTGCCCTCTATTGTTATCCTTTTTGTCTCCTACTTTTTCCTCTTTAATTGCTCGATAAGCCCAATTGCTCTACTTTATTTCCTTTATCTTGCCTAGATTAATACAACCTTCTTTCTTAATCCACGAAGACGGCTGGGGTTCGTTCTGTTCTGCTTTTTCTCCTATTTCCTTGTTGTTTCCTAAACTTTGATTTTGTGATTCAGTAAATGATTCTCTAAATGCAGGATGATTTAATGAAGATGTTTGTTTTTGTGGTGGTGGTGTAGAGTTTAATTCTTCGATATTCAGATGAATGGGCTTTTGGCTAAATAAGATTAGGCTGGATGCCACTAATGTAAGAAAATCACTCAATCCCTCATACGTTTTAATTTTCCTACTTGTAAGGTCTTGAGAATTGTACTTGCTGATTTCTAGCACTTTTTTTGGGTCGTATTCGTGCCTAGGAAGTTTTTGTAATAATAGCGACTTCATACCCTCTTCTTTGTTGTTATGTACTAGGTCGATCCAATGAGAACAACAATTGTAACATAGACGACCTCTAAGTCCAATGGTTCTACTATTTTCAGCAATATTTTTATGAATAAGATACATAGCATTTGATTCACTTGGTAATTGTGTACCGTTAAACTGTTTTGATATATCTTCTATAGTAGTAGTAGATAGACCATAGCTCAATTGATTTGACCTAAAATAATTTTTTATCTCAGCAGCCTGACGTAACATTTCGAGGATTTCATCACCTATTATACCACCTTTTTTAATATGTGGAGAAAGGAATCCTCTTCTTGTTTCTTCGTTGTTAAAATTATTTGCAGCAGTAGAAAAGTATTGTTATTTTTTGGATAAGTTTGAGTAGGTTCACTAGTATTATTGTCATTATTAAGGTAATTATTGTAATAATGGTGGCCGTTATCTCGTTGTATACTATTCGTCTTACAATTAAATTGTGTGGGATTGACAATAGTACTGAAATTGGACATCCTGAGCCTGTATTCATTTGAGTTCTGATCTGATGTATGTTTATGTTAACAGGTTCTCCTATTTCGATATGTTTTCTCCTGATGTGCCTTTCTACGCTCCAATGCCTTATAGGAGACAACTCCATCCAATTAGGGTAGACCCATTTGTTTTTAAAGACTATACCAATTACTATTATATCCTGAATTGCAGTGTCACACCGGTGTAACACCAAGGTAATGAATAACTTGATCTAAGATAGTAAAATATTAACTTATTGATGACTTATTTGGCCCTGTTAATTTAGCGATAAAGCTATAGCTATAAACAGTATCTCATATTCAATGAGTTTATTTGAACGTGAGAGAACATTCATAGAGACAATATTGCTTGCGTTATTATAATTATATCTTCTAGGCTGAAGTAAGTTTCAGAAACACATCTAAGGCAATCCAACTACTTAAAAGAGAGAGTGGAAGGAGTCATGCTGCTATATGGAAATGGGTTCAGAGATTCAATCCCACACGTTTATACTGTTATAAAAGAGTAGCAGTTTTTTCTATCGATGGAACCATGATGCAGATCGGTTCTGACTAGGCTTGGTCATGAGTTGCTGTTGTAGAACCAATGCACAGACAAATTCTTGGAGTTTACATCTCAAGACATAGGAATATGATTGTAGCTGAAGCATCCTTGCAAACGTTGATCAAGATTTATGGCAAACCATACTGTATATTCAGATGGTGAAATATGGTACCCGGAATCATGTATATCATTGAGACTAGAGCATAGATTACATTCGCCATATGAGAAGAGTATAGTTAAAAGAACTGTAGAACATCTAAAGGGTAGAACCCAAAGCATTTGATGATTATTATCCATGTATGAGAGCTGGATTATACAACCTTAGACACGTCCACAAATGGCTCATTCTGTTCATATTTATGCAGAATGGCGTTATAAAATCTAGTACTAAATTTGACAAGCCAAGGAGGTGGAAATATCTCTAAGTTAACAGGGCCACTTCTTCATAGGAAGAGAATAAACAGCAAATTTTGTGAATGCAATTAATTGCAAATATGCGCGATTTAATATTATAATTTCTATATACCGGGTAATATGAGTGAAGGCCCATTATATGTCAGACTATCTGTCAACTAATTGTTGCGCCTGTATTTAAGTAGGGATGAAGGTAAGTAGGGATGAAGGGATTCCCTGGATAAATCTCTAAAATATATTTATTTTATTTTACTTTTTCAGCTTGTAATAAAGAATAGGTCAAAGCAGTTAGAGATACAGCAAGAAATGAGATGAATATGACAAGAACTGACTCCAACAATCAGATCACCATCGATTCAAATCATTTAGGAATCCTTGGTAAAGTTCTGGATAATGTTTTCAAGTCACAAAGAATAAAAATCATAAACAATAGGCATTTCCTTTTATGTAATATTTAGCTGGATTGCTTTTAACAAAGATACAGCGTTATTCTCTGCACCTACCATCAACGTATATTTTCCTGGTTTTAAATCTGCTGAAGGAGTAAAAATTAATCTGATTTTCTCTACATTCTTCTTTGAGGTATCAATTGTAAATGAATTCTTGCTAAAATATGCCTGTGAATTCCCAAGATCTCCGGTTGATGTGAAAGTTCCAGATACGATCATATGGATAAGATTATTATCAATTTCATTTTTAGGATAAAATGAAGACTGCGATCCTGTTGTTTTAATTTTAATATTGATCTTCTCACTTTCTCCTCTTTTAACTGTTAACTCTTTCATATCTGACTTTGAAGAAGAAACTCCTACAGAAAATGGCAGATGTCTATCAGAAACATCTATTTTACCAATCTTATTTTCTGACCACTCTGTAAACCAGACCTGCATAGCTTTTTCGTTATTATTATTATTGTTGCCGTTGCTATTACTATAACTATTGTCAGTAGAAAACTGCAAAACATTAGCAATACCGCATGTTCGTCGAGTATTATTGTTACTATTAATGGCGCTAGAACTTACTGTATTATCAAACGAAGAACATATGCCCCACAATATGTTTTGTGATGGAATCCAATACTCTACCAGCGTTCCATGCGAAGGATCAAATCTGGCGATCTTGTTTCCTTCCCATTCGTTAAACCACAAAGACCTACCAGACTTTTTAATCCAGTATGGAAGAGTATAAGCATGTTTAGAGATATTAGCAATATTATCACTATTATCTTTTGAACTGAATATACCATTAATGCCACTAAAGATCCTAGAAGAGGCATGTGAAGTAGCAAATTTTACAATGCTAATATTATTGTTATCATCGTTAAGTCCATGTGATTTGAATCTATAAAATATGCTTGTGCCTGCATTTGTAACCCATAGATCTCCAGAATCTGGGTCTACAGTCATTCCTAACGGTGAGCTTATTTCTTTAGGTAACTCGAACTCGTTGAAAGTTCTCGTATCTAAATTATACCTTATTAAGTAACCTTTCTTAGAATATGCCATTACAGAGATCCAAATGTCATGCCTTTTACTATCATATGCGAGCGAGCCAACTGTAACATAAATAGGATCGATTCCTTTAAAATCATTCGCAACAGGAAGAGCAATTTGAGAAATTCCTTCTGACGTTCCATTCTTCAGTTTAGCAATGTTGGCATACCAAAGTGAATCTGAATATGTGCCTACAAAGAAGATAATATTGTTGTTATTATTACCAATATCATCAGAAGTAAATTCCATAGAAATTGGGTATGTTGTACCGAAATACTGTGAGCTACCAGGGATCTTGTATATTTCGAATTTTTGTGATGATTTAATAAATCGCCAAATTGCATTTCCTTTCTCGTCTGTAAACCAAACATCTCCAGTCTTTCCATTAACTTTCATGTCCCATATTTGAGAAAAGCTATGGGAATCTTCACGCGGGCTCCATTCTGGGATGATGTGCTCTTGATCGAATCTCTTTTCTTTAATATTATAGCTCCCTAACACACCATTTTTGGTCGATGCATACCAGACCTTTTTTGCATCATAATCGAAAGCAATTCCTAGAGGCATTTCACAAGCCTGCGGAAGAACATATTCAGTTACATAAATATTATAATTAGCTTCTGCATTAGGACCGCAAAATTCATGTTGAAATTTTCTGAAAGAGTCATTATCGTAGTTATTACCAATAATGGTATTCCCTTTTTTGAAGTCTACTTGATTTGTAATGGAGGACTGGTTCTTATTATCCTTCTTCATTTGCAGGGTTTCTTCAGTGTCTAAAATTTTTATATTTTGTTGATTCGATAATAGATTAATGGTACTATTGTTAGATTTTATATTGTGAGTAATAATTTCTGGAGTGGCCATCAAATTTTTTTGTTCACAAAGATAAACAATTGAAATAATTAGAGACACTCCTATCAGAGTTAGAATAGTTAGAATAGTTTTTGACACAACAGACACAAAAGTGGTTCATACTAATTAAATCTTATTTGTCATTGTGATGACAAAAATAATGCTCTTATTAAGAATCACCATTTGGAATGGATGCGTAGATATTATGAATATATCGTATTAGATATTAAAAATAGACTATATAATATTAATTCATTGTTCAGTGAATATCTAAATTAGGAAAAAATTGCTCGAGTTTTACATGGCTCAATTTATTGTCGAAATTATGAGTAATCAGATAGGAAGCAATAAATAAATGGAAAAATATTTATCCTCATATCTGGACTTGTATGCAAAAATAGTCAGAAAATAGATGGATTATTTTTTATATGCTTAGTTTGTCATAGTTTGTCATTTGATACCCACCTTGAGCTCGTAACAACTTCCTAAAATAGCCAAAAGAACTGGAGTATGGATAAATGGTCTTAAATTCCCACCAGTAGCAGCAAACTTTCCTAGTGATAGTAAAGCGTTACTACTAAAATGATACTATATCTAGGGGTGCTATTGCTGGAAATAAGGATTTGACAGTTATAACATGATTCTTTCGCAGTGTGTTAGTAGATATGAATAGATGACTGTCCTATTAAACCCCTTGTTATATTAAAGGATTGACTGGATTATCCGCGTGTCTATAAATTTATGCATAGAATGCTTCTACGATTGGATCCTCATTGACACTAGACTATTACTCATGTTATTTTTACTCACATATGACAATCAAGTATTGGAATTCCAAAACTAATCACGTTCATGCTCGCAACCAACGCAAATACAGTAGCGCTTCATAGTTTCCAGATCATTTGTTTACATGACAACCGCTATCTAGAATCTCGCATGTACTCGTCGCGCCGCCTCAACCACGACTCGGTCTCATTGCGCCCCTTGGGTGCCCGGTCGAGCCACTGGTACATCCCCCAGAGCACGTCGAGGCCTCGCGCAAAGGCTGAGTAAGTGTGGTAGACGACGCCGTCGGAGAGAGCGAATGCGCTCATGCCCGGTGCCTCGCGGGTGTAAGTAGGGACATCAGTACCGGTCATGGCAGCGAACACTTTTGGCGTCAGCGCCAAATCATCTTGACGTCGGTCTTGACGGCCCTCTGAATCGGCTTCCGAACCTGAGGTTATGCCGCCCTTGTGATAGTTATAGTACAGGTTGCCGGAGCGCTGCTGCTCCTCTGTGAACGACGTGTTGAAGTCATAGTTAAAGTCGCTGTCCAATGACGACGCCCACATGAATGTCCAGCCCATGCGGCGCTTGTAGGCCTGAAGCGAGGCGATCGGGGCGCGTGAGACTGCAATCATCGTGACGTCGTGGTGCTCAAGGTGCACGGCAAAGCCATTGAAGCCGTCAGCGATCGCAGAGCATGCCGGGCAGCCGCCAGTGTACTCAGGGCCAAACATGAAGTGATATACAAGGAGCTGCGAGCGTCCTCTGAACAGATCGGCAAGGGATGCCGTGCCCTCGTCGGTCTCGAAACGGTACTCCTTATCGATTCGAACCCACGGTAGGTTCTGCCGCCACTGCGCCAGTTCGTCGTTATGCCGCGTCAGCGCCTTCTCGGCCTTGAGCAGCTCCAGCCTGGCCGCAAGCCACTCTTCACGCGTTCCGATCTTGTGGTCAGTCATTGTTTCTCTCCTTCTTGCTGCCAAAAAAGCCCTTCTTTTCTGCAATTACCACGAGGCGCTGCGAAACGAGGCCGTTTACCACCATCTCCATGAGGGTCTTGTTAAGCCTCGTGACCTTGGCTATCTTGCCTACCGACTTCATCCCCCTTCGAATTACGTCAAGCATCATTAAGTGGTTCGAGCTATCGTTCATACATGGCATGACATTATTTTAATAAACACAGCATTTAAGTTATTTGCTAGACCGAGTCCTGTGATAGTGCAGCGTCCTGTAGAGAACTATCATGGTCGCGGCATTCAATATCCTACCCGAGGATCAGCTTTTTAACCTTTTTTGCGCGCACAAACTCCAGTCTGATATCTAGACGATATTCGTAAGATTGTGCTATTTCCATTTCCTCCTTGGTATCTCCAAGAGCAAAGTACATTAGGATGTTCTAAGCAATTCCTGTGCTATTTCAGTCTCAATCATTGACTGTACTAAGAGTTGCAACTTTCTTCGCCTATCTTCAATTTGTATTTGTATTTATGCATTATCAAGGTTACTATATGCGATCTACTCTTTTGTGAAGGTTATGTTTACGTATTTGATGGATTGACATGAAAATGATCCCTTTAAGAAAAAGATAATTCATTAATTAATTCATCTAGAACATATGAAATGCTCATCTCTAAAACAGCCATATGCAGATCTTTTGGTATCGGGAAAAAAGACCATAGAACTGAGAAATTGGAACACCAAACTTACAGGAAAATCCTTGATACATGCTTCAAAAATATCGATAATGGAAGATCGGAATCCTTAGGTATCGATTACAAGAAACTTGTGCAAGGAGCGATAATAGGAAGTGCAATTCTGTATGACATCAAACAATATAAAAAGAAAATGAACGTGAAAAAGATAGAAATAAGCGTTATGCAGATATAAAAAGTTTGGTTCCTGCAAATATGGATTTATGATAAAGAATTCACATAGACTTCGAAGTTGAGTATCCTGTTAGATCGTAGGTAAATCATCTATAATTTGGTCTATTCCTACTATCACGAAATTTACCAATCAATCTTTCTTTATTTTTGAGATTATAGGCATTAACTTGAGATATTAGATGAATAGCAAATTCTTTTCACCACCCATTTGAACCTGTAGAAACCATATAAACGGCGGATTTACCAGAGTATTTCTATAAGGTGGAGGACAGTGAGTCTTCTAGACGTACTCTAATAGTCATGGTGGTTTTGGATTCAACTGTGGAAGAACTTTACTTTTGCAGCTGCTTCTGCAGAGAGGTCATAATTGCTTAACATTTTAAATACTTAGTCAGGATGAAGTAATATATAAACAAAAGATTCCATTTAGATACGTTTGGGAAGGAGTAATCACGCCAATTGTAGATTATGCATTAACCAGGGCAAACGATGTAGACCCTAAACGCAAAGCGTTAATTATTAGGCATGGAAGGATATTTAGCTGTCAGAGCTGTTGCTTTTGATCATTGTATAGCCACATGCATATTAAATGCTGATGTTTTTAATGGTAACATGCTTCCGTATCAGGCTTTCCTAAATCCTTACTAACTACAATAGAGTGGTAATTCAAAAGTTGTTAATACACTGCTTTACAATTTGATGGAATCTGATCTAAATGTAAGGTTTAACAAGAGATATGGAAGGTGGACAGATGGAGTTAATACACCGTTTAAACTCTACAAAAGTCCAAAATTACACTATAAATATTATACAAACATTAAATGTCAGACACTAGTCCTTGGAGCTGATAAAACGATCTATCAGGATCGGATTCTGATACTACTAAATCGTCATCCCCATCAGGGTTTGATCTTGCATCCTCACATACTGGACATCATCATCATCATCATCATACAACGTCACACAAAAGATCCGATCACAAATCATGCGATCCTACTTTAACAACATTTTCAACCTTTTTAGATATTGTCTTCTCGCCTTAGAAGACTTTGCATACACAAATACACATAGTGGGTCTTCCTTTGTTACTTCTATCTTTACTTGTTAGGGATAGCGAATTTGACTACATATTAATAAAGCGTACGATAATAAAGGAACAACTTTTTTTGGATTCATTATCGACGATGGCGCTGTGAATGTAGTAACAGAACAATGGGTGGGACACAAGATATTGTAAGATGTCTAACAGGAATATCTCGATATTATGATCAGTGGGAGCCCCCCCATTACAATTCAGTTGTGCCTTATAGCCTAAGTCCAAATCTTGAATGCGACACTCATTTTGACAGTATCCTTATTACATACGCTCTCTCACATGAGATAGAAAGGTATGAAAGATCGATGAATCTCCGTCAATTAGTTGGTCTTAATAGAAATTGGCATATTGGAACGAGACAAGAAAAAGATAAGATATTCGAAGAAGTTATAGGATATGATGATATAAAAAAGGTATTCAGGATGGCTCTAAAGTCAGACGAGCCAATCCATGTATTGTTGGTCGGTGCACCAGCTAGTGCGAAGACAATCTTCCTTGAAGCACTGATGCATAAGTTGGGTGATAAGCAAGCCTACTTTGCTATTGGAAGTAGTAGTACGAAAGCAGGAGTAGTCAATATGCTATTCATGAAAGAGCCAAAGTATCTGATGGTCGATGAAATCGACAAAATGTCTGCAAGTGACCAGGCAAGCCTGCTTGGCCTGATGGAAACGGGTGAGATGGTAGAAACTAAGGTAAATAAAACTAGAAGCATTAAACTGAAGACATGGGTATTTGCCACCGCTAATACGACAACAAGATTATCGAAACCATTACTCACAAGATTCATGGTGTTTAGTCTTAAACCGTATACATACGAAGATTTCGAAGAAGTAACCGTCCATGTTTTAGGAAGACGATACAACGTAAAGATGGACTTGGCTATTGTAATTGCCAGTGCAGTATGGCACAAAATGGGTACACCAAACATAAGGCAATGTTTAAAGATCGCAAAGATGACTAAGAAAAAGGAAGACGTTGAATGGCTTATCGATACTATGGAGAAGTATCAAGATAGTGGAGAGGATTGGAACGAGTAAGGTTACAGTCAGAATCCAACAAGAATTTTAATTGGATTCATATAGGGATCTTGACAACGATGGCAACAAATTGGGAACACCGAAGACACCAAAGATAGATGAACTAGATATGGCATCAGATTAAACATAAGTCATTATCTTTGATCGGTAAAACTGGGCCTGATTATATTGAAGCTGGAGTTACCCTTGGAACGGTGGGTCTTCGTTAATTGCAGATAAGACCAATGCTCCGACTGAAGTAAGATTGTCGGCCTCCATAATATGTTAAATGAACAAGGTTCGAAGTAGTCAAAGAAGAAAAATCTGGTGTGTTTACAAAGCGATAAAAAGTACCGTAAATTTTTTGGCATAGCCATAGCGGCCGTGTTATATTAGGTCCAGACAACCAAATCAAATGGCGTCCATCAATATCCGCAGTGGTTGAGACTTTGTCCCACCATTGGACTACAGTATGTTGACTACCTAACAACATGCTTCAGTTTATTAATTATTCTTATAGTCGTGTAGATATCTCACTGTGGTGAGTGTAAATCCAAACACTGGTAGAAGACTACAATCAGGTCTATCAATTCCAGCCCTTCACCAGTTTCTATTAATTCACCACTTTTACTAGGTATGTGACTAGACCAATTTCTTTTATCATGTTTATTATTGTGCATGAATCTTGTATTTATGACTCGTTAACTCCTTCTTGCTATCAAAGAGGACATTACAACTATACGTTTAGACTCAAAATCACCTGGATAAGTGAATCACTTTTCTCGATTTGGAGGGATCAGGGCATGTTAACAAAGTTTTAAGCTAACCCTATCCATAAACAAAATTAATAAATCTCAGCTATCTTTTATCCTCTCTTTTCTTTACTACACCACGGCAGTATCGGAAAGGTTCCAGCGACGCTATTGGCCTATCGAATTAGGAGTCTCTAATATACTAATCTGGTTTTGTTATTACACCCCAATGTTATCTGTAAAGCCACGATTTAGCCTCAATTAAGAGAGATGATAATAACTAGAAGATCATGACGCTTCTAAATATCCTAATTTATACACAGTATTTGGCGCGCCTCATGATAGATATGGCTTCTATTATTATTGTCCATATACTCAGTCTATAGATTTGATCTCTCAATCCAGAAAACCCCTTTAATATGATATATTTCATAACGTTAATAGACGACACTCTTTTCTGATATGACTATAGCTGACTTCAAGAATTGGATATTGTTCGATTTGATAGAATTTACCATGTGATAGAATTAAATACATGTTCACTTCGACTAATGTGCTACTACCTATAAATTTGTAGAGTCAACAGTTTTGTTTGATAATCAACTCATTCCAGGCCTTCATGGTTAGAGCTCACAATTCTTATATACTATCCACAGTCAAGTTTATGAAATAAAATATGGCAGATTCAGTAGAAAACTGGGAATCACTAGTTCAAAAAACTGTCAGATCAAGTGAAGGAAACTTAATAGGAAATGTTGATGCAGTGGATGAAAATTCTATATTGGTGTCCACAGAAGGCGGAAGAACAAGATACAAGATACCAAAACATATTGTTCAGGGTTTTGATGGTCATCAAGTATCACTCAATGTACAGAAAACAGAGCTTGAAAGATTCAAGGGAGCCGAAACTGAAGGCTTTAGAGAAGTAAAGTAAAATAATGGTAAGAGCAGTAGCCTCTGCTTACTAGCTAATGGACTAATCATTATTTCTTTCATTATATACAAATAATAGTATTGAGAATATCCTATTACCACATATTTCCAAACTCATGTCTCAATCGTCTGTAGACATATCTTATTATCCTATAGGCCTGGGCAATCCATTATCCGATAATATTGAGTCTTTCGGACTCAAATATATCAATCTACACATACGCATTATTTTATGCTAGTCTTTTGCCCATTTTTCATTCAGATTAACAAATGGCTGACTGATTCAACTAATTCTTGTCCCTTATTGGCCAATCTATATTCTACTTTGGGCGGGATCTCATTGTATGCTTGTCTTGCTAGAATTCCATTTTTATCAAGTTCCTTTAACCTTTTCGCTAAAATCTTGCTACTAAAGCCTTTCAGTGTGTTTCTGAATTTTAAATATTTAATTGGTGCGCTAGTGCAACATAACGGAATCAGAATTTCAAGAGTTTCTCTCTTTGTAATTATCTTACGTAGTTTAGCAGTCCCTTTCATAAGTGCGTCAGCATCATATCCATGAAAATCACAATTTTCAATATCCTGAACAAGTGGTAGTTCTGTTTTGGTTGTTGTTTTTGGTGTTGTTACTGAATGTTGCTTTTCTACTCTTTTTCTGTTTCCTTTTGTTTCCATAGCTACACTTACTTTACCTAGCTTCTCTTGACAACTTAAATAATTTCTCTTGTAACAATAGATGTGAAAGACGATACAATTAAACAAAAAGTAAGGGAAGCATATGGCAAGATTGCATTAGTTGGAAGTTCCTCAGAAGTTGTTGTGCACCTACAGAATGTTGCGGTAGCAGCAGCAGCGGTAGTAATGACCGTCAGACAATGATGTCACCGTTGCAAATTGCTGAAAATATTGGGTATAATACTAACGATTTGAATTCTATTCCTAAATCATCCATTCTTGGTGTAGGATGTGGTGCGCCAGTAAATTTTGCAAATATCCGAGAAGGAGAAGTAGTTGTTGATATTGGTTCTGGTGGAGGGATTGATGCATTTTTATCAGCAAATAGAGTCAAACATACAGGAAAAGTAATTGGTATTGATATGACAGACGAAATGTTAGAAAAGGCAACTCATTATGCAAAACAGCATGGATATACAAATGTGGAATTCAAAAAAGGAGATATAGAAAAGAGGATTCCAATTAACGATAATATTGTGGATGTGGTAATTAGCAATTGTGTTATTAACCTAACCATAGACAAAATAGCCGCATTCAAAGAAATTTACAGGATCTTAAAACCTAAAGATAGCAGAATGGTAATATCAGATCTTGTAACAAGTAAGGAAGTCGATCCAGATTCTGTGAATTCGGATAAATGGTGTAGTTGCATAGACGGTGCATTGACAAAAGAACACTATCTTGATAGTGTTAGAAAGGCAGGATTTTCCGACACAGAAGTATTGAAAGAGAAATTGCATATGGAAGGCGATAATGTAGAAGGCAGAAGAATTACTAGTTTGGTAATAAAAGCAGTAAAGAGCTAAAGGAGGAGTCTACACCATAGTGTAATATAATCAAGAACAACAACGTCAACGGCCGTGAGCTTACAATAAGATAACCATACTCTTCATTTTCTTCTGCTGGACACAAGATAAACTGTAACTGGTTCTTCATACTCTTCTTTTATCCATAGTATCTCAAAACCCTCTGCTGAGGCCAAGTCATGTATTTCCTCTTCTGTAAAGAATCGAATTTGAAAGCCATTTATATCATAAATTCCTTTATCTACCTCTTTACCTTTACCGTAGGATTTGTCATGATGGTTTCTAACAGAAAAGAAATTCAAACCTTTTGGTTTCAGGACTCTTTTTATTTCTGAAAATATAAAATGAAGCTCATCTTCTGAAAAGCGCATATTAAAAAGCATGTGTGAATACACAGCGCCAAAGTGACCATGTGAAAATGGGAGTGGTGAGCTCCCGACATCAAAGGTTTGTGATTTATTGGCAGTCTTTTTTCCTTTACTATCCTGTTTAATATATTAATACCAACTATGGAATAGTCTAACGCCTCTACTTCAATTCCATTTAATGCCAAAAATATTGTATCTCTACCATGACCCACACCTAACTCCAATACTTTCTTTACGCTGTTTGCCTTCATATGATTAAAAAGTAATGCAAAGTTGCTAGGTTCCTCTCCAAAGAAAGTATTGTCTGATTTGTAGACTTTATTCCAAACTTCACTCATTGCCATTTATAATTACTGCCACAACGATTTTTCTTTTTCTCGCATTTCTATACAGAAAAAACCTCCATCAATAATTACAGCGATGTATAGGACATATGTCTAATATATGATCTCACAAATTCTCTAATAACTCCTGCTTTAGCAGCCTTAAGATGAATCATAACTGATTCGGTGGCATTTAGCAATTCCTTATCTAGCAGAAGGTTAATATCATGATACAATTGTTGTCGAAGCACTCGCGGCTGAAGTTGTAAGGGAATCCTGAAACCGAGTAATTACCGAATCGAATCTTGAAGACAAGCTCTTGGTATATTGATACAATTACCACCCCTAATGGGAATAGTTGAAGGTATGGATCGTTTGATAAATATCATACCTGAATTAGATAAGAGATTGAGATATGCGATATAAGATCTGTTACATATTGATATTCTAGTCTTAAATTATGACAACTAGTAAGTTCTAATTCATGTATGACACAAGAATATAGATAACGAATTGCGATGATCGTCTAGCAGTCACTGGATAGAACGCCAGCATCTCTTTATCTATATCTAAATATTTTAGTTCACAAACTACAGGTGCATAGTGACTAGAAATAATATCACGTCTAGGGAGAGAGCATAGGATCATCTATGGTTTTGCCTCATAAACGATATTAAACCAAGTCTTAGCTACTCGCCTAAAATGCTTAAAACCACCTGACTTTATTACTTTTGATATACGCGACTCGCCTGCTAGTGCACCTAGTGCTGGTCCATTTTGGCTTAAGGAAGCCGGAATACATACCATAGTTGATGCAGCATAAGATAATCGACCAAGGGGATTCAAATTATCCTCTACCTTATCATTTGCAAACCCTTCTACTATCATGACTGTTCCTTCGGGCTTCTTTATCGCTTTTAGTGCATAAGCCGCTGCTCCTTCCGGATCTCCCATATCATGTAAACAATCAAAGAATGTTATTAGATCGTATCCATCGCCAGTAACGTTCGGAAAGTCAGTAGAAGATGCAACTTTAAATATTATCCTATCTTCAACAAATCCTTCCTCTTTGGCCTTATTTCTTGCATACTCTATTGATTCTGCATGACTATCAAATCCATAAAATTTTGAATCCGGATAAGCCTTTGCCATTAGTATAGTAGAAACTCCATGACCACATCCAATATCAGCAACCTTTAGGCCACCTTTCTTAAGTGCCTGTTCTACATTGCCATTATTAAGTGCAGGGATCCAGGAGCTTACTAGATTTGCTAGGTAGCCTGGCTTAAACAGTCTTTCTGTTCCTTCAAATAGGTCTTTATCATGATCTCCCCATGCTACTCCCTTGCCCGTCTTGAATGCTTCTAATATTTTTGGTGCATCCTTATAAAAAGCCATTAAAATCTGAAAACCCCCCGCACAGTAAGCAGGACTAGTATCATTAATTAGTGCCTGTGCTTGCTCAATTGGAAGTGTATAGCTGTTAGTTGAAGCATCGTATGTGATGTATCCACCGGCAGCCTGGTTTGCAAGCCATTCTCTTATATAACGCTCTGATGTTCCAGTAACGTTTGCAAGTTCTTGTGATGATATTGGCTTTCCAAAATCATACATGGCTTTATACAAACCAAGCTTATCACCAATGTAGGTCAAAATTGCGCTTGCCGCTCCACCAAAATCATATAATACCTTTTGCATGAATTGGCCAAGTTTTTCTTCATTAATTGCTGGAATTGTTGTTGTCATATTGTAATCTTCGATTGTTAATAGTAGAGAAAATATATAAATGGTCGTGGTTTCAAGGACTTGCTTACGGTTTATTGTAAATAACAATATGTGTGATATGGTCTGGAGTTAAGTTGCTGATATAATCTACTTAAGGTTCATTGGAGATAGAACTATACAAGAAAAGGATTTTGGTAAGATACAAAAAGACAGGATCTCGGAATGAAAAGGTGGGCTAGATTTGTAAAGAGAGCCAGGGATGAGGAACAAAGGGACAAACTAAACCTAGTAATTGTAGCAGCAAACAATCATTATGCAGGATTTGATTCTGGAACTGCTAACACTTTTAGAAAAAATGTTGGATTTATCAGAAGTGACATGGAAAGATGTTGAGATTCCCAATACAGGAAAATGCATCTAGTAACAAAAAACAAACTAGTCTATCGGACTTCTAAAATGGAGTTTAGTGATGAAGTAGTCAAACAGTAACAGTAGAAATCTATGTCACTATGACTATATCAACTTCAGTTATGCATACAGAGCTTACTAGTTTCAGATTTCTAACATAATTCTACCATCTCTTTCTTTAGCAAATAATGCCTGTAATGCCTCTTTTGTTTCATCTAGCTTGAACTTTTTCCATACTCTGATCTTCAGTTCTTTATACATGTCTATGATTTCCCTGAAATCACTTCTAGTTCCGCCGGTAGATCCTATCAACTTGACTTGTCTTGAATATAATGATTGAACGTTTAACTTAACATCTGCACCCGTTAGTCCTCCAAATGTCACTAACCTTCCATTCGCACCAACAGATTCAAAGCTACTCTCCCATGTCCCAATTCCCAACGAATTTAGAACTACATCAGCCATCTTTCAATTAGTAATCGCTTTTACTTCTTCTGTTACTTTGTCATACTCATTGATAATATAATCAGCACCAAAATCATTTA
>Ga0136846_1220272_pt1 | contig 19101 bp, 16 predicted proteins | sample HopSoiMetagenom2_FD_96841 | JGI IMG/M metagenome (GOLD analysis project Ga0136846, IMG submission 96841) | Grasslands soil microbial communities from Hopland, California, USA - 2 Assembly 2016 (version 4) | ecosystem: Environmental > Terrestrial > Soil > Grasslands | place: USA: Hopland...
CGCCGGCGCCGGCCTCCGGCGCCTGATCCGGGCGTTCGTCTCGAGGATCGACGATGTCTGATGCCGACGTCGCCCGGCGCATCCTGCGCTGCCTCGATCTCACCGATCTGTCGGCGACCTGTTCCGAGCCCGCCCTCGACGCGCTCTGCCGGCAGGCGCTGACGCCGCATGGCCCGGTCGCCGCCGTCTGCGTCTGGCCGCAGCTCGTGGTGCGGGCGCGCGACCTCCTGCGCGGCTCGCCCGTGCGCATCGCGACGGTGGTGAACTTCCCCGAGGGCGAGGACGACCTCGAGCGGGTCAGCGACGACGCCGAGGAGGCGGTCGGCGACGGCGCGAACGAGATCGACTGCGTCCTGCCCTACCGCTCCTTCCTGCGCGGCGAGACCGGACCCGTGCGCGACCTTCTCGCCGCGGTCCGCGACATGGTCGACGGCGGGCGCACGCTGAAGGTCGTCCTCGAGACCGGCGCGCTGCCGGACTCAGGCGCGATCGCCGCCGCGAGCCGGCTTGCGATCGACAGCGGCGCCGATTTCCTCAAGACCTCGACCGGCAAGGCGGCGCCGCCGACGCCTGAAGCCGCCGAGACCATGCTCGAGGCGATCCGCGGCGCCGGCCGGCCGGTCGGGCTCAAGGTCTCGGGCGGCATCCGCACGCTCGCGGCGGCTCGCGACTACCTCGACCTCGCCGATCGCGTCATGGGCGAAGGCTGGGCGACGCCGCAGACCTTCCGCATCGGCGCCAGCGCCCTCTACGACACGCTCGTCGCCGCAATCGAGGGGCGGGAGTGAGCGGATCGCGGAAGCACCTCCCCCAGGAGATCATCCGCGCCAAGCGCGACGGGCGGGCGCTCGCCGAAGAGGAGATCGCCCACTTCATCGACTGGCTCGCCGCCGGCAGGGTGTCCGAGGGTCAGGCCGCGGCCTTCGCCATGGCGGTGTTCTTCCGCGGCATGTCGACCGCGGAGCGCGTTGCGCTGACGCGCGCCATGACCGCCTCCGGCACCGTGCTCGCCTGGGATCTGCCCGGCCCCGTCCTCGACAAGCATTCGACCGGCGGCGTCGGCGACACCGTCAGCCTCGTGCTCGCGCCCGCGGTCGCGGCCTGCGGCGGCTACGTGCCGATGATCTCCGGACGCGGCCTCGGCCACACCGGCGGCACGCTCGACAAGATGGACGCGATCCCGGGCTACATCTCGCAGCCGGACCTCGAGACGTTTCGCCGCGTGGTGCGCGAGGCCGGCTGCGCCATCATCGGCCAGACGGCCGAGCTCGCGCCGGCGGACCGGCGCCTCTACGCGATCCGCGACGTCACCGGTACGGTCGAGTCGCTCGACCTCCTCACCTCCTCGATCCTGTCGAAGAAGCTCGCCGCAGGCCTCCACGGCCTCGCCATGGACGTGAAGTTCGGCTCCGGCGCCTTCATGCGCGACATCGACGGCGGCCGCGAGCTCGCCCAGGCGATCGTGCACGTGGCGCGCGGGGCGGGCCTCGCCACGACGGCGCTCCTCACCGACATGCACGAGCCGCTCGCCTCCGCGGCCGGCAACGCCGTCGAGGTCGCCTATGCGCTCGACCATCTGACCGGGCGCCGGCGCGAGCCGCGCTTCCACGCCGTGACGGTCGAGCTCGCGGCCGAGATGCTGCTTCTCGGGCGCCTCGCCGCGACGGTCGAGGACGCCCGCGCCCAAATCGAGGCATCGCTGTCGTCCGGCCGCGCCGCCGAAACCTTCGGACGCATGGTCGCGGCGCTCGGCGGACCGCGCGACCTCCTCGACGATCCGAAGTGCCACCTCAAGGCGGCGCCGATCGTCGCCGCCATCCACGCCGAGCGCGCCGGCGTCGTGCAGGAGATTGCGACCCGCGAGCTCGGCCTCGCCGTCGTCGCCAAGGGCGGCGGCCGCACCCGGCCGGAGGACGCGATCGACCATGCGGTCGGGCTGACCGAGATGGCGGCGGTCGGCGAGCGCGTCGACGGCGAGCGGCCGCTCGCCATCGCCCATGCGCGCCTGCAAGGCGATCTCGACATTGCGGCCGCGATGCTGCGCCGCGCCTACCGGCTGGGAGAGGAACCCGTCTCGCCGAGGCCGGTCATCGTCGAGCGCATCGCATGAGCCTCCTCGTCGCCATCACGCAGTGGGAGCCCGAGCCCTGGATCGAGCGCTTCCGGCGCCTGATGCCGGAACGCGCCGTCATCGCCCTGGGCGAGCCGTTCAACCCCGCCGAAATCCGTTACGCCGCCTCCTGGAAGCATCCGCCGGGCAGCCTCGCGGCGTTGCCGAACTTGCAGGTGCTGTTCTCGCTCGGCGCCGGGGTCGACCATCTCATGGGCGACCCGCAGCTGCCGGCCGTGCCGGTGGTGCGCGTCGTCGACGACGACCTGACGAACCGCATGAGCGAGTACGTGGTGCTGCACTGCCTGATGCATCTGCGGCGCCAGCGCGCCTATGACGCGCAGCAGCGGCAGAAGCTGTGGCTCGACGACCGCTTCCAGCCGGGCGCGCACCACGTCCGGGTCGGCATCATGGGGCTCGGCGTGCTCGGGCAGGACGCCGCCCGGAAGCTTAAGGTGATGGGCTTTGACGTCGCCGGCTGGAGCCGCTCGCCGCGGTCGGTCGAGGGCATGGCGACCTTTGCGGGCGCGGAGGGGCTCGACCGCTTCCTCGCCCGCACCGACATCCTCGTCTGCCTGTTGCCGCTGACGCAGGACACGCGCCACATCCTGAACCGCTCGGTCTTCGCGCGCCTCGCCCGGGACGGGCGTCTCGGCGGGCCGGTGGTGATCAACGCCGGCCGCGGCGGCCTCCAGGTCGAGGCCGACATTCTCGCCGCGCTCGACGACGGCACCCTCAAGGCCGCGACCCTCGACGTGTTCAAGACCGAGCCCCTGCCGCCGCAGTCGCCGCTCTGGACTCACCCGGCCCTCACCATCACGCCGCACAACGCGGCGATGAGCGACCCCGAGTCGATCGCGGTCCAGATCGCCGAGCAGATCCGCAACGTCGAACGCGGCGAGCCGCTGCGCAACGTCGTCGATCCGCGGACGGGATATTGAGACGTCGACTGCGCGCGAGTTGCGCCTGTCATCCCCGCCGAAGCGCAGCGAAGAGTCGGAACCCATTACGCCCGCAGCTCAGAGCCATGCGTCCGGGAATCGACCTGCGGTCGTCCGGGACGACCTCGGCTTGAGTGTCAAACCGTGCCGAGCCGATCCAGCCGCTTCACCGTGACGATCGGCCCGAAGCTCTTCAGTCGGATGCGCTCCTCGGCCTCGGCGAGCGGCTCGATCGCGACCGCCATGTGATGGCCGTTGGCGTGGAGGAGGCGGGCGGCGTCGAGCATCACGCCCATGTGGCCCTTCCAGAAGATCAGGTCGCCGCGCGCCAGACCTGAGAGATCAGGCCGGATCTCGACGGGACGGCCGAGGGCCTTCTCCTGCAGGTCGGTGTCGCGCGGCGCCTTGATGCCGGCTGCCGCGAGCGCGAGCTGGACGAGGCCCGAGCAGTCGAGGCCGAGGCTGGTCTTGCCGCCCCAGAGGTAGGGCGTGCCCAGGAAGCGCTCGGCGACGGCGACGAAGTCCGGCTCATGGGCGTCGAGCGGCGCGAGATGGGCCGCAAAGACGAACCGCGTGTCGCCGATGCAGGCCCACTCGCCGTCGCGCCCGATAACCGCGACGGCGGCGCCGAGGCTGAGATGGCAACGGTGCGGCAGCTTCAGGTTCGGGCCCGGATAGACGAAGGTCCGCAGCGCCGCGATCCGGTGCGTCGGCGGCGGCTCGGGGTCGCCGAGCGCCTCGCTCGAGAGGTAGCCGACATAGCCGTCGGCCTCGAGCTGGCCCCAGGCGAAGCCCTCATGCTCGTCGAAGACCGTGACGCGCTCGCCCATCAGCGCCTCGGTGTCGATCGCGACCTCGGGCGAGGGATGCGGGCGCAGCGGCGTCGCGGGCGCGACGACGCGCCTTGCCGCACCGGTCGAGAAGCGCGGCGCCGCGACGGTACCGCGCAGGCGCTCGTCGGCAAGATCGGCGCGAGCCGGCGTGATGCGGCGGTCGAAATTCATGGCGCCGAGTGTAGCGCGATTCTGTAACGGTGCGTAACCGCTCAAGGGCCGTCGCCGTAGCGCTCCTTGAGGAGCGCGTAGACGAGGCGCGCGCCCTGGACCTCGCCGCCCTCCGGCCGCCCCGGCCGCGGCGCCGGGTTCCACGCATAGATGTCGAAATGGACGTAGGCTCTCGCCTTCTCGACGAAGCGCGTCAGGAACAGCGCCGCCGTGACCGAGCCGGCGAACGGCCCGCCCGAGATGTGGTTGAGATCGGCGATCTTCGAGTCGAGGAGCTTGGCGTAGGGGCGCCACAGCGGCATCCGCCAGGCCGGGTCGTTGACTGCCGTCGCGAGCCGCGCGAGATCCCCGGCAAGCGCCTCGTCGTCGCTGTAGAAGGGCGGCAGCTCCGGCCCCAGCGCGACGCGCGCGGCGCCTGTGAGGGTCGCGAAATCGACCACGATCTCGGGCGCGTCCTCGTCGGCGAGCGCGAGCGCGTCGGCGAGGATCAGGCGCCCCTCGGCGTCGGTGTTGCCGATTTCGACCGAGAGGCCCTTGCGGCTCTGGAGCACGTCGCCGGGCCGGAAGGCGCTGCCCGACACCGCGTTCTCGACCGCAGCGACGAGGAGGCGGAGCCGCAGCCTGAGCCCGGCGCCCATGACCATGTCGGCAAGCGCGATCGCGGCGGCGGCGCCGCCCATGTCCTTCTTCATCAGCGCCATCGAGGCATCGGGCTTGAGGTTGAGGCCGCCGGTGTCGAAGGCGACGCCCTTGCCCACGATGGTGACGCGCGGCGCCGCCGCGTCGCCCCAGGACAGGTCGACGAGGCGCGGCGCGCGCGACGAGGCGCGGCCGACGGCGTGGATCATCGGGAAATTGCGGGCGAGGAGGTCATCGCCGACCACCGCCTCGACCGCGGCGCCGTGTTTTGCCGCGAGCGCCCGCACCGCGTCCTCGATCTCCTGCGGGCCGAGGTCGTTCGCCGGCGTGTTGACGAGATCGCGGCCGAGCGCCGTCGCCGCGGCGATGCGCGACGTCTCCTCGGCGTCGACGCCGGCCGGGGGCACGAGCCGGCAGGGCTTTGCCGGCCGCTGCCGGTAGCGTTCGAAGCGGTAGGCGCCGAGGAGCCAGGCGAGTGTCGCGAGCTCCGGCTCCGCGGGCGACGCCGAGAAGCGGTAGGTCCCGGCCGGGAGCACGGTCGGCAGCTTGCCGACGAGGAAGCGATCGGCGCCGTTCGCCCCGGGCTCGTCCAGTCCGAAGAGCACGGCTTCGAGCGCTCCGCCCGGGCCGGGCAGGAGGCAATGGGCGCCGGGCTTCGCCTCGAACCCTTGCGCCGCCGCGAAGGCGCGCCCGGTGTCCGACAGGCCCGCCATCCCGGCCTCGACCCCCTTTTCGGTGACGAGCCGGATCGGAACGGCGCCGGCATCGTCCGGCGCGAGAAGCGGATGGGGCATGGGGATTCTGGGGAGTGACGGGGGGCCTCGCAGGTAGCCGGGTTCGCACCGTGCCGCAACGACGGATGCCGGCCTTTGCGGGATTCAGGAAAAATCCAGAAATAGCTCGCTAACCTTCTCCTCCTTGGGGGAATGATCGGAGGTTTTCGATGAACAGGTCTTGTGCCGTCGCGGCGCTCGCCCTTGCGGCGGCGACGGCGTTTTCGGCGCCCGCTTCGGCGGATTGGTACTACCGGCCCGGCTGGTCGCCCGGCGCGGCGGCCGCGGTCGGCGTTCTCGGCGGCGTCGCCGTCGGCGCCGCCATCGCCGCGAATGCGCGTCCCGTCCCGGCGCCGGTCTATGTCGCGCCGCCGCCGGTCGCGGAGGAGTGCTTCGTCGAGCGCCGGCGCGTCTTCGTCCCGGGCTACGGCTGGGAGATGCGCCGCCGCACGGTCTGCGAATAGGGCCGCGCGCCGCGTGACTGGAAAGCCCCGCCGGGCCCTCTCGGCGGGGCTTTTGCGTGAGTTGAAAGCATGATCCCGAAAAGTGGCTACCGGTCTTCGGAAAAGATCATGCTCAAACAAAGAGTTAGAGCGGGAGGACGGCTCGACGAGAAGTCATCGCGCTCGAGCGCAAGGACGCGGGTTAACGCTCGCTTAGGGTTAACGCCGTATTGACGACGGCAGGCGAAGCGGCGGTTCCCGGAGTTGCGCCATGGCGTCACCATCCCATCCCCTGCGCGGCCTTGCGGCGGCGGCCCTCGTCGCGCTCGCAGCCGGCGGATGCCTGAAGCGCGGGCCGGCGGACGTCACGGGCTCGACCGGGCCGGTCGAGGCGGGGCGCCGCGACGCGCAGGCGTGGGCGGCGCGCTTCGAGGCCAACCCCGGCGACGGCGCCGCCGCGATCGGCTACGCCGCCGCGCTGCGCCAGAGCGACCAGCACGCCCAGGCGGTCGCCGTCCTGCAGCAGGCGGCGATCCGCAATCCCAAGGACCTGCCGCTCCTCGCTGCCTACGGCAAGGCGCTTGCCGACACCGGCCGCTACAAGGAGGCGTCCGAGGTACTCGGCCGGGCGCATCTGCCGGAGAAGCCGGACTGGCGCATCCTGTCGGCGCAGGGCGCCGTCGCCGACCAGCTCGGCGACCACTCGCTGGCGCAGCGCTACTACGAGGCGGCGCTCAAGATCGCCCCGGGCGAGCCGACGGTGCTGTCCAATCTCGGCCTATCCTATGCGCTCTCGAAGCGCCTCGCCGACGCCGAGAAGACGCTGAGAGCCGCCGCCGCGACGCCGGCGGCCGACGCGCGCGTGCGCCAGAACCTCGCCCTCGTGCTCGGCCTCGAGGGCAAGTTCGCCGACGCCGAGGAGGTGCTCCGCCGCGACCTCCCGCCGGCCGAGGCCGCCGCGAACCTCGCCACCCTGAAGACCATGGTGGCCCAGCCGAACAGCTGGAAGGCGATCAAGAGCGCCGAGGACAAGAAGCCGGCGAAGGCATCGAAGGTCCGCGCCGCCGCGGCGAAGCCGGCGGAGTCGACGCCGACGGAATAGACCCCTCAGCCGGACCGCCTCACGGCACCTCTGCCCACTCGTCTTGCGCAGCGGCAAGAATGCCCGACACCTGATCGCATGCCATCAGCAGCGGGAAGGTGAACTCGGCCAGATCCTTGCCGGCCTGCGAGTCGCTTGGATAATGCAAGCCCAGGACCTCGCGGTTCCGCGCGATCCGCTGCGCCATCGCGTGTAGCGCGGTCGGAGGTTCAGGCGTCGGCGGAGGGGGCGAGGTCGGCGCCGGGGTCAGGCTCCAAACATCCTGCGGCAGGATTTCCTCGAGCACCCTCGCGACGAGATATGCCTCCGTCGCGTGGCCGCTCGGATAGGCGGCATGCGCCGGAACCGCGATCGGCGGCATCAGCACCGGATACAGTTGCGACGGCCGCGGCCGGTTCCAGTAGGCCTTGTGCCACATGGCCTGGAACTGCGCGATCTGCATCGCGATCGTGACGATTCGGAAAGTCTTCGGATGCGAGCCCGGAGCGAAGCTCCAGAGCCCACAGAAGTAGCCGACGATATTGTTCCGCTGCGCCAGCGCCTCGGCGAGCACGCCCGGCCGATACTCGATGAGCTCGGCAAGCGCGTCGAGCTCGTCCGCGACAGGATAGCTGCCATAGTCGGGAAGCGTGAAGTCGATCCAGGTATTGCCGTCACCGTCTGAAGCCTGCACGAACTCGCCGATAGTCGCGATGCCGAGCAGTTGCGATGACCAGGCGCCGGCCGGAAAAGCGATGTCGCCGAGCCGTTTGTGCAACGCGACTTGCCGTTCAGCACCTCGCCCGGCGGCCACTTATTGCCGCGGTACCAGGTCTCCGGCGGCACCTTCTCGAGCGCGGGCGACACCCCGATGGGGCGCACCACCGGGCTGGCGTCGCGTCCGCTCCCCGCAAGGTTCATATGCCGTCCATGCCATCCATGCCGTCCATGCCGTCCATGCCGTCGGCCGGCCCGATTCCGCCCCTCATGGTCATCCTCCCTTGGGTCGAGCCCGTCCGAGGCGCGGGCGTTCACTCCGGTAATTCGGCCTTGCGCAGATGTGCCACGCAGGCCTCGCGAACTGTCGGATCGCAGAATGGGATCGTGATGCTGGCATAGATACTTACCCGAAAACTCGGATCCTGCGCCAACAAACGCCTGCCGATCTCGCGCGCCTCCTCGAGGCGATCGAGGGCCGCAAGGGCGACGATGAGCCCACGGAGTGTCGAGGTATAGCCCGGGTTCTCGCTTGCCGAGACGCGGCCCCATCTCAGAGCCTCCTCGAAGTTGCCGCTGGCGTAATGGGCCATCGCGAGGAACCCGTAACAGACGTACAGGTCGCGGTCGAAGGGAGACAATCGCAACGCACGCTCGGCGCGCTCGATGGCCTCCCGTCCGCGCCCGAGATAACTCATCGTCGCGCTCGACAAGATCCAGGCAAGAGCGAGGTTCGGGCACGCGGAGAGGGCGCGATCGAAATAGAAAAGCGCGCTCTCGCATTCCTGGAACAGGAACGAGCGCACGTGACCGTAGGTGGCGAGCGCCACGGCATTGCCCTTGTCGAGGTCGATGGCGCGCAGCGCCAGCCTCGCGGCCTCGCCGGCGTCGGCCTTCCAATCCTGCGACCAGCCCTGCCCGATACTGATGCTGTGCCAACGCGCCGCCCAGGCGAACGGCATGGCGAAATTCGCGTCGTGCTGCATCGCTTGATCGAGGAAGACCCGGGCCTGCGGGAAATTCGTGCGATCGAGTTTGCTGAGCACCTCGAGGGCACGCAGCATGCAGTCGTAGGCGGTGAACACCTCCGGCCGCTTGCGCATCGCCCGCTGCAGCTCGGCGCTGCGGACGTTCGGCGCGATGCCGCCGACGATCTTCGAGACGATGCGATCCTGCACCTCGAACAGCTCTTCGGTGCCGACCTCCATCTGCTCGGCCCAGAGCGCGGCGCCGGTCGCGGCCTCGCAGAGCTGGCTCGACACCCGCACCGTGCCGCCCAGACGGCGGATGCTGCCGGTCAGCACGTAGCGCACCCCGAGCGCGCGCCCGACCTCGCGCGGATCGGGCTGCCGGCCGCTGTAGAAGAGCGTCGAGGCGCGCGAGATCACCATCAGCTCGCGCAGGCCGGCGAGCGACATGATGATGTCATCGACGACGCCGTCGGCGAAGTACTCGTTCTTCGGATCGCCGCCGAGATTCCAGAACGGCAGCACCGCGATCGAGGGCAGCGTCGTCTCGAGGGTCGAGACCGGAACGGCAAGGGCGGGCCGCGGCGGATCGAGCGCATAGGCGCGTACCGGCCCTTCGAAGTTCTTCAGCCGTAGCAGCCCGAGGTCGCGGGCGGCGGCGCCGACCGTGCCGCGCAACAGCTCGCGCGCCGTCTCGGACAAGATGATGCCGCCGGGCGGCGCGTGCTCCTGCAGCCGCGCCGCGAGGTTGACGCCGTCGCCGTAGATGTCGCTGCGGCCGCTGACCACCTCGCCGATGTGGATCGCGATCCGGAGCGCGATGAGGTCCTCGGCGCCCTTCGGTTCCGCGCTGCGCGGCACCCCGACCTGCACGGCCTGCGCCCATTCGACCGCGTCGAGCGCGCTCGGGAACTCCGCCAGCACGCCATCGCCGGTCGACTTTACGATCACCCCATGGTGCCTGGCGGCCTCAGGACGGATGATCTCCTCGAGGATCGACATCCAGCGGGCGTGCGTGCGCCGCTCGTCCGACGCCATCAGGATCGAGTAGCCTACGATGTCGGTGAAGGCGATCGCCGCGAGCCGGCGCCGGTCGCGCCCGGCACGGGGTCTCTCGCTGCGCTCCTTGCGGGCCGGAACCATCGCGGATCGTGCTTTCGCTCTTCGAGGGTCCCGGCTGTTCACGGCAGCGTCGCCGCAATATGCTGCCTGCCGGCGCATCGGCGCAAGGCGCATGCACGCCATGGTCCACCTGCCTGGCGGCATGAGCGTTAAAGCGGAGTGAACGGCAATGGCCGATCCGTCCGGTAAGTCTCCATCAGGCGCGCAGGAGGCGCCGCGGCGCTACTACGCGTTGTTCCCCCCGCAAGGCGAGCTGCTCGAGCTCTACCGGCGGGGCGAGTTGAAGGCGATCATCGCCTTCTTCCAGCAGGAGTTCGCCAAAGCCGGCTTCCGGCATCTCGCCGCCACGAGCTTCGAGGTGTCGCTGCCGGCGCCGCGATGGCGCTTCGTCGGCGACCTGCCCGGCAAGGGCGACGCTGCCGCCGGCGCGGCGGCGCCGGACGTCGGCAAGGTGGCGCCGGGCGACTTCGACCCCGCACGACTGCTCCTCGCCTACGAGTTCGACGATCCGAGTTGGGGCCCGGAGTTCCTCGCCTTCCTCGACAAATGGCTCGTCGGCGTCGAGAAGCCGATCGTCGGCGTCGACCTGCGCCTCGACTTCGCCGAGCACTGGTGCCCCTCGGAAGCAACGAGCCCGATCTTCGGCACGCGCCGCGATGCCGGGCGGCTGGGGCTCGCGCGGCACGGCTGCACCGGCGAGCGCGTCAACGTCGTGATCGTCGACGAGGGTCTCGACGCGGCGCTGATCCCGAACTTCGGCGGCGGCTGGATCAGCGGCGGCGGCGCGCCCGGCACGACGAAGCGCGGCCACGGCGTGATGGTCGCCCGCAACGCGCTGCAGGCGGCGCCGCAGGCGCGGCTCTTCGACTGCCGCATCATTCCCGAGCGCATCGGCACCGTCGGCCATTTCATGAGCGACGTGCAGGCGGCGGTGCAGCAGATGCTCATCGACATCGCGCTGCATCGCCTGCTCGGCTACTGGCGCGAGCCGTGGGTGTTCGTCAACGCCTGGGCGCTGTTCCAGGCCTCGCAGGACCCGGACGGCAACTACAGCCGCAATCCGCTGCATCCGATCAATCTGCTCATCGACTTCATCGACGCCCAGGGCCACGACATCGTTTTCGCGGCCGGGAACTGCGGCCAGTTCTGCCCGAATTCGCGCTGCGACTGGGACGCCGGCCCCGGCAACACCATCCTCGGCGCGAACTCGCATCCGAAGGTGCTGACCGTCGGCGCCGTGCGCACCGACGGGCTGTGGCTCGGCTACTCGTCGCAAAGGGCCGGGTCAGCCGGAGCTTTCACCTGGCAGTCCGAAGCGCGCCGAGGAGAAGCCGGACCTGTGCGCGCCGAGCCAGTTCTGCGAAGACGCCGACGCGCACGCCTTCAGCACCGGCACCAGCGCCGCCTGCGGCATCGCGGGGGGCGTCGTCGCGGCGATCCGAACCACCTGCCCGCCGAGCGCGCTTTCGCCGGGACAGCTGCGCGAAGCGCTGCGGAGGACGGCCAGGAAGCCGTGCGGGCCGCGGTGGGACGATCGGCTCGGTTACGGCGTCCTCGATGCCGCCGCCGCGGCGGACGAGGCGACGAAGGCGTGTCCCGCCGCGGCCGCCGCTTAACCACGCCGTCAAGCGCCGCTTCACCATCGCTTAACCTTCTGCGAAGGTCGGCCTCCTCCTGCGCGCGGCGGCTCAGGACCCTCTCACTCGGCATGGGCGTGCGCGCCCGGGAAGGGTCTCGACGATGAAGCGGATCGCGCTCCTGGCGACACTCGTCGCCGCCATCGTGATTTCGGACGGCGCCTCCGCCCGCGGCGGCGGCGGCTCTCGCGGCGGCGGCCTGCGCTCTTCCGGGGTCGCGCACGGCGGTCCGGGGTGGAGCGGTTTCTCGGCCGGGCAAGGCCGGTTCGCGCTCGCGGTCCGGGCCGGGGTGTCCCGCCGAGCGCTCTCGCATGGCGCCGTCCGGCAGGCGCGCATCGGCCACAGCGTCGCCGGGCGCGGCCATCGCGCCGTCGTCCCCGGCAGGTTCGCCGCGGTCTCGAGAGCCGTCCGCTGGCATCATCACCCGGGCCGCGGCTGGCGGCGCTTCGACGCCGGCTTCGATCCGGCCTCCGGCGTGGGATTTGGGGCCGTAGCATTGCCCGGCGATCCGGGCCTCGAGGGGCCCGGCGACCCGCCGCTCGCTTTCGGCCCCGGCGGGCCGGTGCTCGATGACGGCATCGCCGCCGTCACCACCCGGACCGGGGTCGCCTACGCGACTGAGGACGCGCCGGGCTCGATCCGCCGCACCCATGAGCTCGGCCATCCGCGTCCGTACTTCCCGCGCCGGCGCGGCCACAACTGACGCGACCGAGCCGCCGTCGGCCCTCGATGAGTCATGCGCGCCGTCCTGGAGTTCGACGCGCTTGGAGCGCTTAGCCCGAGGCGGCGCTCGTCAGCGCGGCCTCGGCAACATCCGCAATCGAGGCATCGTTCGGGTTCGGGAAGCCGATCCGCTGGGCGAGGTCGGGGCGGTACAGCAACTTGGCCAAGCGGATGACCGCGCTTGCGATGCGCGGCTTCTCGTCCGCCGGCCACGTCGCGAGCCATTGGACGAACTGCTCGATCTTGTCGCGATCCGCCGCGCGGTTCAGGGCTCCGCTCTGCACCAGGTGGGCGACGTGATGGACGAGGGGCGGCTTGCGCATGAAGCTGGGCTCCAGGACGTAAAGGCCCGGGCGGTACATGTCGCTTTCCTGCAGAAGGTAGGCGTGGACCGCGCGAAGCCTGAGGCCCGGCGTTGCCTTGAAGTCACCGTTAGCGTTCTGAATCCATGCCGTCTGGCCGATCGTGGCGATGGTTGCGGCGCGGATGAATTCGTTGGCCAGGTCGCCCGGCTCGATCCGCTCGAGGACATCCAAGGCGATGTCGGTCAGCGGCGCGCGCGCATCGTCCTTGGCATAAAATGTCAGCAGCGTTCCGAGCCGCGTGACGCACTCGGGATTGTCGGCGTGAATCCGGCACCAGACCGCCGCGTCCGCCACGATGCCGAGCGGCAGGTTCGGCTGCCGCAGGATGAACTTCAGCAGGTGCAGCGGTTCGGGACGTTTGAGGTTGCGCCTTAGCCAGGCGAAGGCGAACTCTTCGATAACGTCGAAGTTCCCGCCCGCATTGGCCCACCCTGCCATCACGTGATCGATGTCGTCTCGGCCCCGATGCAGTTCCAGCCAGCGGCGGACGTCCTGCGCGATGGCGTCGACGCCGCCCTTGGCATGGAGCCACGCTCGGTAGACGAACTGCGCCTCGGGGATGTTGGCATAGCGATCGAGCCAGCGGCGGACGTCCGCCGCGACGGCGTCAACGCCGCCCTCGGCGTCGAGCCGCGCGGCGTAGACGTGACTCGCCTCAAGAGTGTCGGCATGGTGGTCGAGCCAGCGGCGGATGTCCGCCGCGACGGCATCGACGCTCCCCTCGCCGCCGAGCCATGCGGCATAGACGAACCGTGCCTCGGAGATCTCGGCATGGCGGTCGAGCCAGCGGCGGATGTCCTGCGCGACCGCGTCGACATCGCCCCCGGCGTCGAGCCAAGCCCGATAGACGTGATTCGCCTCCGGGATCTCGGCATGACGGTCGAGCCAGCGGCGAATGTCGTGCGCGACCGCATCGACGCCGCCCCTGGCGTCGAGCCACGCGCAATAGACGTAACTCGCCTCGGGAATCTCCCCATGTCGAACAACCAGCGACGCATGTCCGGCGCGACGGCCTCGGCGCCGCCGCCGGCATCGAGCCATGCGGTGTAGACGAACCGCGCCTCACCTAGCTCGGCGTGGCAGTCAAGCCAGCGGCGAACATCTCGTGCGATAGGTTCGATGCCACCCTTGGCCTTGAGCCACGCGCGATAAACGTAACTCGCCTCCGAGAGATCGCCATGGCGGTCGAGCCAAACCGAAAGATGCGATCGGACCGCTTCCGCGTCCTCGCTCTCATTTAGCCAAGTGTCGAAAACGAAGCTTGCCTTTCGGTTGGACCAAGCGTGTAACAGAAGCCATTGGTTTACCACAGCCGCGACGGCGTCCGGCGATCTCCCCGCCTTCAGCCAGGCCACGATCAGGAAGTGCGTCTGGTGATCGTCGGGCGCGCCTCTCATCTCGGCGAGCGCCCGCTCCGCGAAGCGGTCCGGATCGAGGGCGAAGGCGCGGCGCAGCAGGAGGTTCGACCGCTGCTCGTCACGATCCAGCGCGACCTCGAGGATCGGCTCGATGACGACGGCGCCGCGAGCGCGCAGAGATTCGTCGCCCGAGCGCGCGAGCCTCTCGGCCAAATACGAGAGCGGCCCATGGCAAGCAGGATCCTCGGCTAGCTCGCGGGCAAGCGCGGCGTCCTCCGCGATGAGCCCGACCAAACCCGCCGGCGCGAGAAGGCGGCTGCGAAGCAGCGCCTGCGCCACGGCAGCGAGCGCCTGCGGATCCTGCTCGCGGACCGATCGCATCAGCGCCGCGCCGTCGAGCTCGCCGAACCGGCCATGACCCGCAAGCCGGTCGAGCGCCGCCAGCGCGCGCCCGAGCGCGCCGGCCGCCTGCGCCTCCCGCAGCATCGCGCGGGCGCGCGGCTGCGGCTGGATGCCGGCCTCGAACATATGGGCCGCGAGGAGCGCATCGGCGAAGACGTCGTGCGCGGCGAGAAGTGCGCCCTCATCGTCGTCGAACCAGCCGTCGGCAACGAAGGCGTCGACGATCGCCGAGGCGGCGTCGTTCGCGACGCGCAGGCGCTGAGTTTCCTGCACCGACAAGGGCAGCATGGCGGCGATTTCCGCCGTCCGCCGCAGGACCTCGGCCCGGCTGCCGCCGAGGCGCTTGAGCGTGAGGGCAATCCGCCTGCGCGCCCACTGCTCGAAACTCGTCTCGGCGGCGAGCCCCTGGAACAGCCGCGCGAACGTCTCCGGCCGGTCTTCGTGCAGATGGAGCGCGAACGCGGCGAGCACCGGCAGACCCGCGCAGACGGCGGCGAGCCCGGCAATGGTCTCGATGCCGCCATGGGCGAGGATGCGCCGGACGACCCAATCGAGATACGCGCCGGCGTGCGGGCCGCTCTCCGCCCCGGCGAGCATCAACCGCCTGACGCCAAGATCCTCGAGCGTCTGCTGCACGGTCGAGACGGCGCTCGCCCGGCAGGTCGCAACGAGGCGCAGGCGATGCCCGGCAGCATTGGCGGCCTCGATCGCCGCCGCGATCGCTGCAAGCTGGTTCTGCGCCTCGGCGTAGTCGACGAAGAGCAGGACGTCCGCGGCCTCCATATGGGACCGCGCGAGCTCCTCGACGGCACGATCGTCGGCCCGCTGTCCGCAGGAGAGGGCGAGCATGCCTTGCCGCTCGGCGGCGCGTGCGATCTCCAGCGCAAGGCGCGTCTTGCCGATCCCGCCCGGCCCCCCGACGACCAGCGCCGGCCGCGAGCCTTCGCTGAGCTCGGCGAGAAGCAGGTCCGGGTCGGGATGGAGGCCGCCGGTCGGAATGCCGCTCTCGCGCGCGAACTCGGCAAACGAGAAGTACGGCAGGGACGCCGCGTCGAGGAACTTGCGGAAGGTGCGCGCGGACGCCGAGGCGTAGGCGTCGACCGCCGTCAAGCCAGCCGGAAGTCTGCCGAACCATCTGTAGCGCAGCGTCGGTCGCCGGGCGAGAACGCTCGCAAAGTGCTGTCCGCCGCGGACCTGGACGACGATTCGAGCCAGATGATCCAACCTCGGATGCAGCTTGGAGATCGCCTCGAAGTCCCGCTCGATCTCGCCCTTCAGCCGGTCCACGGCGGATTCGTTGGCGAAGGTCGTGCTGATGCAGAACCAGTATGCCGTGATGGCGCGCTGACGATCGAGCCAAGGGGCATGCGGCGAGGTCAGGACCTTCGCCTCCTCCTTTCCGCAGAGCTCCGGCAGCGTTTCCTTGAGGACCGAGGCGACCCTGCGCCAATCGCTTTCGGGACCATCGTCCCGCGCGTCGCTATGGAACTTGCACTCCAGCGCGGTTCGTCGGCCGTCACCCTGATCGATCAGGTCGATGCCGCCGTCGCGCCCGCGAACCGGATGCTGGACAAGATCCGGAAACTCGGTCGAGCTAAGCGCTTCCCAGACGAACTGTTGGAAGGCGCGACCGACATCCTCCCGCACGAGTATGCGGCGCTCGAAATCGAGGTTCGACGGATCGGGCGGCGAGAGCGTCATCTGCAAGTTGCATGTTAAGCTTTCGCCGAGCGATGTCACGTCGCCGGCACCGGCTTTTCGCGAGCGGCGCCTGTCAAATCGGCGCCGCCGATGACCCGTCGAAGGAGCAAGGCCCGCCCGCGCCCGTCCGCCCGGCCTCGTCGGGCGTTGGTGTGCTGCCGATCAGAGGAATTGCTTCACGTGGCACATCGGCCGCGCGAGCCGGAGGCTCACTTCCAGCCAAAGACCTGGATCAGCGCCGGCGTCATGATGACCACGAACAGCACCGGCAGGAAGAACAGGATCATCGGCACGGTCAGCTTCGGCGGCAGCGCCGCGGCCTTCTTCTCGGCCTCGTTCATGCGGATGTCGCGGCTCTCCTGCGAGAGCACGCGTAGCGCCTGCCCGAGCGGGGTGCCGTAGCGCTCCGCCTGGATCAGCGCGGTGGTGATCGACTTCACGGCCTCGAGCCCGGTGCGGTTGCCGAGATTCTCATAGGCCTGCCGCCGCTCGGCGAGATAGGACAGCTCGGCGGTCGTGAGCGCGAGCTCCTCGGCGAGCGGGATGCATTGCGAGCCGACCTCGCCGGCAACGCGCCGGAAGGCCTGCTCGATCGACATGCCGGATTCGACGCAGATCAGGAGCAGATCGAGGGCGTCGGGCCAGGAGCGGCGCATCACCACCTGGCGCTTCGAGATCGCGTTCGAGAGATAGATCTCGGGCGCCTTGACGCCGAGATAGGCCGCGACGAGGACGCCGCCGAGCTTGAACAGCACCGGCATCGCGACGATCTTGAGCACGAACAGGTAGAAGCCGGCGATGAGGATCATGGCGATCGGCATCACCAGCCTGAAGAACAGGAACGCGACCTCCGAATGCTGGCCGCGGTAGCCGGCCATGACGAGCTGGTTCCGGGCGCTCTGCGTGCCGAGCCAGTCGTTGAGCTTGAAGCGGTCGACGGTCTGCTTCATGTAGGCTTTCGGAGCCTGGCGCAGCGACACCTTCTGCTGGGTCTTCGAGAGCCGTTCACGCTCGCGGGCGCGGATCTTGTCGCGCTCGAGGGCGACCGCCTTCATGCGCCGGCCGAGGCTGTCGCCCTCGACGAGGGGCATCGCGACGGTGAACACCGTCGCGGCGGCCGCGATCCCGACCAGGATCATGGCCATGAACTGCGGGTCGCTGAGTTTGCTGTAGAGAAGGGCAATCATCGTGGCGCCTTGCGCGTCGGCCTAGAAGTCGAAGGCGATCATCTTCTTCATCACGAAGACGCCGGTCGCCATCCACATGCCGGAGACGACGAGCGCGATCTTGCCGGTCTGGGTCGTCCACAGGAGCTCGATGTAGCTCGGGCTCGACAGGTAGGTCAGGATGCCGACCGTGAACGGCAGGCAGGCGATGATCGCTGCCGAGGCCTTGGCTTCCATGCTCATCGCCTTGATCTTGCCGGCCATCTTGCGGCGGTCGCGCAGCACCCGCGACAGGTTGCCGAGGGCCTCGGAGAGATTGCCGCCCGCTTTCTGCTGGATCGCGATCACGATGCCGAAGAAGTTCGCCTCGGCGACCGGCACGCGCTCGAACAGCTTCGCCACCGCGTCGGCGATCGATATCCCGAGCGTCTGCGCGTCGATGATCGCCCTGAACTCGCCGCGCAGCGGCTCCTGGGCCTCGCCGGCGATCATGCGCATGCAGTCGCCGAGCGGCAGCCCGGCCTTGATGCCGCGCACGATCACGTCGATGGCGTTCGGAAGCTCCTGCAGGAAGCGCTTGATGCGGCGATTCTTGAGATAGGTGAGGAGCCAGCGCGGAAAGCCGAGCCCGCCGACGAAGATCCCGCCCGCGGCAACGATCGGGTTGCCCGAGATGACGAGCAGCGCGAGGGCGAGGACGAGGGCGGCGACGCCGCTGATGATGAAGAATTTCCGCTTCGTCCAGGTCAGCCCCGCCTGTGTGATCCTCGCCTCGATCGAGACCTTGTGGCGGGCCTTCTGGCGGGCCTCGAGCTCCTTGAGGCTCTGCGCCACCTGATCGCGGCGATTGACCGCCGAGATGCGGTCGATCCGGCGTTCGGGTCCGCTCTCGACGAGCGCCTTCTGCCGCTTCTCGGCGCGCGCATCGCCCGACAGCAGCGGATAGACGAAGACATAGGCGAGCCCGCCGGCGGCGACGGACGCGAGCACGGCTCCGGCGATCGCGCTGTTCACGGCATGCTTCCGCTGACGACGAGCGCGACGGTCATGCCGCCGCGTCCTCGCCGATGCGTTCCATGGCGTCGAGGGCGGCGGCGAGCCGCTTCTCCTCGCCATAGTAGCGGGCCCGTTCCCAGAACCGCGGGCGCCCGATTCCGGTCGACCGGTGCCGGCCGATGAGCTTGCCGGCAGCATCCTCGCCGACGATGTCGTAGAGGACGAGGTCCTGCGTGATGATGACGTCGCCTTCCATGCCCATCACCTCGGTGACGTAGGTGATGCGGCGCGAGCCGTCGCGCAGGCGCGCCGCCTGTATGACGACGTCGACGGAGGCGCAGATCATCTCGCGGATCGTCCGCGACGGCAGCGAGAAGCCGCCCATGGTGATCATCGATTCAAGTCGGGACAGGCACTCCCGCGGCGAGTTCGCGTGCAGCGTGCCCATCGATCCGTCGTGGCCGGTGTTCATGGCCTGGAGCAGGTCGAAGGCTTCGGCGCCGCGGACCTCGCCGACGATGATGCGCTCGGGCCGCATGCGCAGGCAGTTGCGCACGAGGTCGCGCATCGTGATCTGGCCCTGGCCTTCGAGGTTCGGCGGCCGGGTCTCGAGCCGCACCACATGCGGCTGCTGGAGCTGCAGCTCGGCCGCGTCCTCGCAGGTGATGACGCGCTCGTCGAGCTCGATGTAGTTCGTGAGGCAGTTCAAGAGCGTCGTCTTGCCGGAGCCGGTTCCGCCGGAGATCACGACGTTGCAGCGCACCTTGCCGATGATCTTGAGGAGCGTCGCCCCCTCGGGCGAGATCGCCCCGAAGCGGCAGAGCTGGTCGAGGGTGAGCTTGTCCTTCTTGAACTTGCGGATCGTCAGCGTCGGCCCGTCGATCGCGAGCGGCGGAGCGATGACGTTGACGCGCGAGCCGTCGGGCAGGCGCGCGTCGCAGATCGGCGACGATTC
>Ga0136846_1207705_pt1 | contig 19096 bp, 17 predicted proteins | sample HopSoiMetagenom2_FD_96841 | JGI IMG/M metagenome (GOLD analysis project Ga0136846, IMG submission 96841) | Grasslands soil microbial communities from Hopland, California, USA - 2 Assembly 2016 (version 4) | ecosystem: Environmental > Terrestrial > Soil > Grasslands | place: USA: Hopland...
ACATAGCCGCGCGCGACGGTGGTGAAATCGATATCCAGATGCTTGGCCAGCTCGCGCTGTGGCGGCAGACGGTCGCCAATGACGAGATGGCCACTGCGCAAATCCATCTCGATGAGGTCGGCAATGGCCATGTAGCGGGGGCTGTTGCTGCGGCTCAGATCGGGTCGCCAGTCTTTCATCGCGATTTCGCCATGTCCTTCGTCACCCACATTGACTGTATATTGTCGCGGCCATGCTCTGTCACGAAAAATGTCTCGTCATATTTCGCATTTGGTATGTGGAGGTTTCTGCACTGATGCCAGCCATTGGCACAGCGACCATCTAGGAGCCAGGCGTGCTGGCGCTTGCCTTTGCGGGTGTGTTTTTCCATGACACCGCAAACTTCATGAGAACGGCAGCCGCTTGCGCGGACAGAAAGGCTATCACTGAAATCAACGCGATATAGAGGAGGATATAAGCGAAAGGCGGGATCTGCACGCTGCGGAGAAGATGGCTATAGATCTCGGTAAAGCCCCGGTGGCACATGTAGACGGGATAGGAGAGGTAGCCTAGAAAAATGCAATGCCGCTGAAATCTCGCGGGGACTTCGAGCATCGTGCCCGCGAAAACGATGAGCGGAGAGATCAGAATGCAAAACGGCAGCGCGAATTTCAGCGAGTCCGTGGGCAGGAAAAGCAGTCCGAAAATCGCGGCGATCGGAAGGATGGCGAAATAGGTGTTAACGCTGCGTCCGAGCCCATGGAAACTTCTGAGCCTGTATATAATCATCCCGACCGTGAACGAAAAGAAAACGCGAGCAAAGCCACCGTCGACGGATCGCCATTCCCAGCCAAGGTCAAGCGACCTATGCATGAAGACCGAGCCAAGAAGCATCGCCAGTGAAGCAAGGGCGATGACGACGAGGCTTCGCGTTTTCAATCTGAACAGCACGAGTGCAAATACGAGGTTTGCCAGCAGTTCCCAGAACAGCGACCAGGCAGGTCCGTTCAGCGGATAAAGCGGCCAAAGATCGGCGGCCGACCTCGTCACGAAGCTGGGTGAGGGCAGCATGAATGCGGTCGATATCAGGCTCGCCAACAGATCCGTGCGGCTACCCCCGGACGATTGCCAATGCGAGAGCAATTGGACAAGGCCGTAGAAACTGCCAATCAGGAAAAGCGGATAAAGACGCAGATATCGAGCCTTCATGAACGCAATGACGGTCATGCCGCTTGCAAGTTTTTCGCCATAGGCCCTGGCAATGACAAATCCGCTGAGAACGAAGAAGAAGTCGACCGCGACATAGGCCGAGGGGGCATATGGCCTCTGAAGGTGGTAAACGACGACCGCCAACGCGGCCAGACCGCGCATCGCATCCAGGGAGGCATATCTATGTCTTGTCTCATCAGCCGGCATTGGTCGACGTCCCGTTGAGTGCCTGGATTGCGAATTTTATCCCTGCGCCCTCGCGCCAAAAAACTGCTTCTGCAAGCCATGATTGAGCAGGCGAACCCGCGAGAGATTGCGGAGCAGTCGGTGAGGACGGCAAAGGACGAATGTGCTCAGGAAATGCGTCCTGAGCAGACTGGGCGATTTGCTGTGAGCGCCGCTGTGTCCTACCCGGTAGATCGCGCCGCGAAAGGGCAGCGCCTCGAGCGGACTACCCGCCTCGGCAAGCGCCTTGCCAACGCGGACATGGCTGCCCATCATCGATTTCATATGGTCAATATCGGCGTCCTCGAATTTTTCGGGAAGGCGGTAAAGATCCGAACGCACGATCAAGGATGTGCCGCAGAAATTTGAGAAATCATTTTGGTGCAGAAGCAGGCGGCCGCCCTCGCTCCAGATGTAACCTTTCTCGATTTTCCAGCCGTTTGCATTGGGATGCTTGGCGACAAAGGCGACAATATTCGCACTGACGAAGTCGTCGTCATCGACAATCATAAAAAACCGCGAGTCACGAGCAGAGAGCATTCCGCTCAGCACACGGCGGCCCTTGTCCAGACGGAATGCGTCATAGGCTTTTTCACGATCCGGACCATTCAGATCATAAAGTTGATTTGGTGGAAAGCTAACCCTTTCGACCGAAAATTGCGGCGGCAGATCAGGGAGGTCCGCGCCCTCGTTGGCGACGATAACGGCACGCCAATCGCTATTTGATTGGCCGGCGATCGACGCGATCGTTTGCGATAACCTACTCTTTAGAGAAGCCCAGTCGTTTGAGTTTTCCTGGTGCCGGACTGGGATGATGAATGTGATCAGCGTCATTGTGTTTCCTCTTTTTGAGAGTCGAAATCGCAATCGCGGAATTGGGAGAATGTCGGAAACCGCAGCCGCTTCGGTCTGCGGTTTCCGATGGCAACTACCGCATCTCTGCTTGGCGGCCTCGCAGCGTCGTTCGCGCGAGGAAGAGGATTCGTTCCCTGCACAATAGGAATATGAGACCGGAGTATGTGATGCCGCCGACAAAAACCTCGATGAGCAGCCGCCACACCGGCGGCCAGTCACCCAACATTGTCGACGCCGCCAACACAACGACAAGCATGCCGAGATAGGCCGCCGTCGGTCTCAGAAACTGGACAAAATACTCCCCGATGCTCAACCCGATCAGCCGTGAAACCATCCACAGCGTCAGGGGCCACATCAGCAACACCTCGAGCATCAGCGCGAAGACAATGGTGGCGACACCGTATTTATAGAGGAGAAGGACCGTCAGGACCGTAACGATATTGCGGGCCAGCTGATAGTAGAACCACCAGTCCGATCTTCCCTGGCTTGTGATCAAGGACGCCTGGACAACGCCGATGCTGCTCATCAGTCCGATGACGCAAAAGAAACGGACCGGCCAGATGGCTGTGGCCCAATGCGGTCCGAAGATCAACGGGATGGCGTCGCCCGCCACCGTTGCCAGTCCCATGAACGCCGGAAAGGAAATGAGCGAGCACCCGAAAGTCGTCATCAGAAACGCGTCGCGAACCTTGTTCTGGTCATGCTGCAGGGAAGAAAGAAGAACGTGGGTGACCGAGGTCAAGCCGCCCGCGACAACGTTGTTGAGCATTTCGAACAGCCGTCTCGCGAAATTGTAGATACCGAGTGCCGCGGGGCTAACCAGCGTCCCGATGATCAATTGGTCCAGATTCATGGTTTGCAGAAACCGGTTCCCTGAAGCAAAGATGCCGTAATGCAGCAATTCACGAAGACTGCTAAGCTTGATCCGGACGCCGGGTAGCCAACCTGCGCCCCAGAAAGCCGCGGCACAAGCTGCCGCCGGCGCTGCGATCTGCGCGATCGCCAAGGCCCACAGACCGAAGCCCGCCAGTATCAACGTCAGACAGATGATGGCGGAAACGACGGTGGAAATCGCCGTGCGCGTTGCCACCAAATGAAATGACATCTGCCTTCCGATCAGGGCATTCGGAACGATGATCATCATGTCGAAGAAGATCTTCAATCCGATGATCATTAACAGGCCGGCGATTTCATCATGCCTCAGTGAATGCGCGAGTAGCGGAGACAAGACGAACAACACGCCATAGAGAAGCGCCGCCGAAAAAAATGACAGCCAGAAAACCGTGTCGAGATGACTTCGTCTAATCGACTTTTGCTGGATCAGCGCCTCGCCGAAGGCGGTCGGCCCAAGGCCGGCGGCAAAGCTCACAATGCTGAAAGCCAAGGCCACAAGGCCGAAATCCTGCGGCTGTAGAAATCGCGATGTGACGATGAAAACCAGGCCGTTGAGCACGGTCGGTATCAGGGTGTCCAGTGCCGACCAGAATGCCCCTCTCAGCGCGGCCCTCGATCGGTTCTCACTTAAATGCTCAAAAACAATATCGTCCGCTTCGGAAGCCAGCAATCACGTACTCCGTCTGAGTGATTTGACATGCTCTATGACGCCAGCGTCTCCTTTGGCGTCCGTGAATTGCATACTTGGCCTGCCACCCGGTGCGAACTGAAAGGCGAACTCGATGCTCATCTAGGCTACCCCCCGATTTTGTCCAGGGAAAGACAAATATTGCATTGCAGCATGACATTGACAAAAAATGTCCCCCTTCAAAAAAAATGATGATGCGCGCGTGGCTCGCCTTACGACCCTGCTTGCCGTAGCGGCTCTGCGAGCGTGCCCCGCAATCGGGGCAAACGCCAAGCCCACCAGCACCGCCTAAAAAAGGAAGAAGGAAAATTGACAAATGGAATCTCCGGACTAAGTGACGCTTAGGTACTGGGGTCCATCATTCGTTTCCGACCACGGCATGATTTTGAGCATTTGTTGTTCCGGCCCGTGATGAATTTTGCGGCCTCATGGAATATTTCTGCGACTAAAAAACGGGGCGCTCGCGTCGTCAAGCAGTGGGATTTGAGCACAATATGACCAGCATTACCGGGCGGCTCTTCAAGGGAAGCATGTGGTTGAGCCTATCGCGGGCGATTGTGAACGGGCTGGCGATGCTAAGCACGTTCGTACTGGCGCGATACCTTGCGCCCTCTGATTTCGGTGTCGTCGCATTGGGGATGACGATCCTGTTGATCGTCACCACCGTCACCGAATTTTCGCTTGCCGAGGCACTTATCCGGCACGAAAAACCTGGGGAATCGCACTTCAGCGCCGCTTGGACACTCAACGCCGCCCGGGGATTGCTCCTCTGCCTCTTGTTTGCAGTCTGCGCCTACCCGGCCTCCAAACTGTTCGATGAACCGAGGCTGTTCGGTGTCATGCTTGCGCTGGGCTTGAGCATGCTGATGGGCGGTTTGACCAACCCGCGCCGGATCATGTTGCAGCGCGATTTGATTTTCTGGCAGGAATTCGTCCTCAGCGTCTCGCAAAAGTTCACGGGCTTCGTCGCTGCCGTGGCAATCGCCGTCATCTATCACAGCTATTGGGCGCTGGTGATCGGGACGCTGGTGAGCCAGGCCACGAACGTCATCGTCTCCTATCTCGTACTGCCGTTCTGGCCCAGGATCACATTCCGGCACATGCGGGAATTCTTCTCCTTTTCCGCTTGGCTCACGGCCGGCCAAATCGTCAGCACGCTCAACTGGCGTTTTGATTATCTGCTGGTCGGCAAGATGCTCGGCGGGGTCGCGCTCGGCTATTATTCCGTCGGCAGCAACCTGGCCATGATGCCCACGCGCGAAGCAACCGCGCCGCTCACCCAGACGATCTACCCCGCCTTCTCCAGCATTCGCGACGATCCGTCACGTCTCGCCGCCGCCTATCAGCGTGTGCAGGCGCTGGTTGCCGCTGTCGCACTTCCCGCAGGCATCGGGGTTGCGGTGGTCGCCGATCCGCTGGTCAGGCTCGCGCTGGGTGAGAAATGGGTGCCGATCGTCTTCATCATCCAGTCGCTCGCCGCGGTTTTCGCGCTCCAGACGTTGGGCTCGCTGGTGCAGCCGCTCGGCATGGCAAAGGGTGAGACGCGGGTGCTGTTCATCCGCGACAGCCAGATGCTGTGTATCCGGGTTCCGATCATGATCGTCGGCCTGATCTCCTACGGGCTCCCGGGGGTCATCCTTGGCCGCGTGTTCACCGGACTGTTCAGCACATTTATCAACATGATGCTGGTGCGGCGCTTCATCGGCGTCACGGTTTTGAAGCAGCTGTCGGTGAACCTGCGCGCGCTTGTAAGCGTCGTCGTTATGGCGGCGGGTGTTTCTCTCGCCTCCGGCTATCTAGCCTACACAACAGACAAGGTCATGCTCACGCTGCACCTGGTGATCCTGATTGCGCTCGGTGGCCTTCTGTACTGCGGATCAAGCTTGCTGCTCTGGATATCGATGCAGCGACCGACCGGCCCCGAAACCGAGGTCCGGAATATCCTTGGCAAGATCCTTCCGAAATTTCGTCTCGCTTGAAGAATGCGCCGCAAATTTCCTGCCGCGTAGTTTGCAATACCAGTAAAGGGGAATGGGGAATGACGTCACAATCAAATCTGGTCCTGATCGCAAAATTGCAGGACATGATTCACGATTGCCTGAAGGACTATGTCTCTAACGAAGAGCCCGTGGCGATTCTTGACTTTCCTGATATCCGCAACTGCGGCGACTCGGCCATCTGGTTGGGGGAAATGGCCTATCTCAGGGACAGGTACGGCAAGCGGCCAGCCTATGTTTCGCGGGTAAACGATTTCTCACCGGATGATCTCGAACGTGTCATGCCGACGGGACCGATCTTCATCCATGGCGGCGGCAATTTCGGCGACATCTGGCATGCGCATCAGGATTTCCGCGAGCGCGTGCTCAAGCGGTTTCCCCATCGTCAAGTCATCCAGTTTCCCCAGTCGATCCATTACAAGTCGCAGGCCCGCCTGGAGGAGAGCGCGCGGGTCATCGGACGTCACAAGAACTTCGTGTTGCTGGTTCGCGATGAGGAATCGAAGGAGTTCGCGCAGAAGCATTTCGATTGCGTTGTGCGCCTCTGCCCGGACATGGCCTTCTCCATTGGAGCGCTTCCGCCCGCGGCGTCCGAATTCCCCGTGCTTGGAATGCTGCGGACGGATCTCGAAAAAGCTGGCAATGCCGATCTCTCGGCCTTTCCCGACATTCCGATGGAAGACTGGACAACCGAATCCGCCAGGCGCGTGCGCCTTTCCAAGGCGTTTGGCGCGGCGGGAGCTTTCCTGGCGCTCAAGCCCGCGGAGGCGCGGCTACGCAAGCTCGACGCGGCCGCGCACAACCGCTTCCAGCGCGGCATTCGGCAGATTTCGCGCGGACGCGCGATCGTTACCGATCGCCTGCATGTGCACATTTGCTCGCTGCTGCTCGGACGGCCCCATGCTGTCCTCGACAATAATTACGGCAAGATCCGGCGATTCATGGCTGCATTTTCCGGCGGAACCGACCTGTCCTACAAGGCGGAGTCACTCGCCGATGGGATCGCTTGGGCACGGCAACAGGCTGGCCAAGGCGGTGCCAGACAACAGGCCTCTTGAGCAACTCTGGTAAAGGGGCGAAGTTCGCCCCTTTACTTTCGAAGGACTGGAGTTTCATGAGGCATTTTCCGCTCTGGCTGACCAGCCTGCTTGTCGCCTGCCTGGTCTCGCTTGCGCCGTCCGCGCATGCGCGGGGATTTGTTCGTGCCGACCATCAGCAGATCGTGGACGGCAAGGGTAATCCCCTGATCTTGCGCGGACTGGGCCTGGGAGGTTGGATGGTCCAGGAGGGTTATATGATGGGCCTATCCAATCTGAAGGCGCAGCATATCATTCGCAGCCGCATTTCCCGGATCATTGGCGAGAAAAAGACCGAGCAGTTCTATCAGTCCTGGCGCGACAACGCCGTGACGAAAGCCGATATCGACGCGATGGCCAAGTGGGGCTTCAACAGCGTGCGCCTGCCGATGCATTGGAACCTGTTCATGAAGGACACGCCCGGCAGCACCGCCACGGGCAAGCGCGTCTGGAACGAAGAGGGCTTTCGGCGTGTCGATGCGCTGATCGCCTGGCTGAAAGCCAACAACATGTTCCTGATCCTCGACATGCATGCCGCTCCTGGTGGCCAGGGTCATGACATTGCCATTTCCGATCGCGATCCGCGCAAGCCCTCCCTCTGGGGCAGTCGCGACAATCAAGAGAAAATGATCGCACTTTGGAGCGAGATTGCCCGGCGCTACAAGGATGAGCCGACCATTGCGGGTTACGATCTGCTCAACGAGCCCAATTGGGGTTTTCAGGACAAGAACGATAAAGGGGGCTGCCGAGAAACCGGCAACGTGCCGCTGCGCGATCTCTATGAGCGCACCATCCGCGCCATACGCGCGATCGATGACAATCATATGCTGATCATCGAGGGCAATTGCTGGGGCAATAATTACCTCGGTATATTGCCCATTGCCGATCGCAACACCGCACTGAGCTTCCACAAATACTGGACCCCCACGACGCAGGAGTCGATCGAGCCGTTCCTGAAATTGCGGGAAGAATACGACATGCCGCTATGGAACGGCGAGTCCGGCGAAAACAGCAACGACTGGTACGCGCGCGCCGTCGCATTGCAGGAAAGGAACGGTATCGGCTGGTCGTGGTGGCCGTTGAAAAAGATCGGCGCGGGCAATCCTCTCGAAATCAAGACCGGAGCAGACTACCGCCGCCTGTCCGCCTATCTTCGTGGAAAAGGCAAGAAACCTCCGGCCAAGGTGGCCTTCACCGGCCTCATGCGATTGGCAGCCGACAGCCGTTTCGACAGAAATGCGTATCATCAAGACGTGGTCGACGCCCTATTGGGAGCCTCCGATCGCCATAAGAAGATAAAGTCCGGATCACAATAATCGCAATTGGGTACCGCCTACCCGTCGTACAACGATAGAATCCCGCTACTTCTGTGTTCGCCTTTTCAAGTCGCCGGCGTAGACGTTCTCACTTCCGATTTTCTCGGAGGACGTCATGTTTGACGTGAATGTGCCCTGGGAAGAACAGGAGGCACGATGAATGAACGACGGCTGATCATGCTCTGGTACGCGAGTTTGGCGCCACCGTTTCAGCCGCAGACAACGTCAGGGCAAAGCCAGCGCAAGTTTGGCAACGCCACCGGTACCCCCGTCCGTAAAAGGGGCGATAATCATCTTGCGCTCCGGCGTTCGCTTGGGACGGGTGGTTCGGCAGCGGCATTATCCGCAGCTCATGATACGCTTAAATTCCAGATTATCGGCCGCCGCGAACGGTAATTCCATTCAATAGCAGCCGTTAATGATTCAGTTTTGCCGTCCAGAAGATAAAGCTGCCCGGTAGCGAGCTCTGAAGGAGGTCCGCCAGAGCCAACACGGCATTGAGCGGATCTCCTTCGCCAAGTTGGGGGCCACGGCAAATCCATATTGCGATCAACTACTGGGAAATCAATCCTTCAGAATTGGGGAGTCCGGCATGATCTCCCGTGATGAGTGCCGGCGCGAGCTGGATTTTCAAAGCATGTCGTGGATGCCATTACCATGGAATTCACGGCCAACCCCATCATTGCGGTTCGACAAAACGAGATTCCGACACTTCGCCGCGCAATCAAAATTCTTCCCACGACGCCGCCGCGACGGCGGCTCTATTCGAACTTCCAAAGGCACCCGCAATCTTGGTCCGGAGCGAGCGGGCGGGCGAGGCAATCGGGCTTGATTGTTCAGTTGCCGCTGTCGGTCTGGCGGAGCCATAACCGTGTTGGAGGGTGAACTGGCCGAGCAGATTGTTCAGGGAAGCCACTTCCTTGGCCAGGCTGTGGCTGGCCGCAGTGGATTGCTCGACCATGGCGGCATTCTGCTGGGTTCCCTGATCGATGGTGTTGACCGCCGTATTGATCTCCTGCAGGCCGGTTGCCTGCTCGCGAGCCGCCTCGACGATCGCCCGCACATTATGGTCGATCTCCTCCACTTCGCCGACGATCTGCTGTAGCGAATCTCCGGTTTTGGTGACGAGTTCGACGCCGCTGTGAACCTGCTGGCCGGATGTCGATATCAGTGCCTTGATCTCCTTGGCCGCATGTGCCGAGCGCTGTGCCAGTTCGCGCACCTCTTGGGCAACGACCGCAAAGCCCTTGCCGGCATCGCCGGCACGCGCGGCCTCAACGCCCGCATTCAGCGCCAGAAGATTCGTCTGGAATGCAATGTCGTCGATGACGCCGATGATATTGCTGATTTCGCTCGACGACTTCGCGATTGCTTCCATTGCGGCGACCGCCTCGCGCATGACATCGCCTGACTTCTGCGCGCCGATGCGGGCGCGGCCGACAAGCGAGCCTGCTTCCTCCGCCCGCCGGGTGGAGTCCTTGACGGTGGTTGTGATCTCTTCCAATGCGGCGGCTGTTTCCTCGATCGAGGCGGCCTGCTGTTCGGTGCGCTTGGAGAGGTCGTCGGAAGCCGAGCGGATCTCGTTTGCTCCGGCCTCGATGGCCTGGGCATTGTCACCGACGGCGCGCAGCGTATCCTGAAGCTTTGCCATTGAGGAATTGAAGTCAGCGCGGAGCTGATCGAGATGGGCAACGAAGGGTTTGTCGATGCGATAGGTTACGTTGCCGTTCGAAAGCTCGGCGAGACCCGCGGCCAATCCATCGACAGCAAACTGGGTGTCGGCCGCATCCTTGGCCTTCTGCGCCTCGCGTTCGAGCCGCTCCTTTTCCGAGAGGTTGCGACCGGCATCGGCCTCTCTCTCCAGGCGAATGCGCTCGATGGCATTGTCGCGGAAGACCGACACGGCGGCGGCCATATGACCGACCTCATCCTGGCGCTCGATACCCGACACCAGTTCCTCGGTCTCGCCGCCGGCCAGGGATGCCATGCGGGCGCGAAGGCGTTCGATGGGAGCGGTGATGCCGCGCACGGAAACAAAAACGGCAATCAGGGTTGCCGCTGCAAACAGGATACCAAGCACAACCAAGGTATCGGCGATGGTGGCAACCGTTCGTCCGCCCAACAGATCACTTTTGGCGCGGATGTTCTTGTTGAATGTATCGAGCCATTCACGAACTGCGATGACCTCGGCGTCGATCAATGGATCTGCTTGCTTCAATATATTGTCGGCAGTTTCATTGTCGTCCGCCAATCCAGCCTTCACGGCTTCATCCGTCAGTGCGATGATATTGTTGGCCCGGGTCGTGAGCGCGTCTAGCGCTGTCGCTTCCGTGGGCATCAGTCGCTTGGCGTTGGCGAAGCGTTCGAGAAGGACCTTCTTGTTGCCCTCGTAGTCCTTGGCAAACTTCGCTGTTGCCGGGTCTTTTGAGCTGTAGACGAGGGTCTGGTAGGCATTGTAGCTGAGCGCGGTCAGCCGCTGGCTTCCCCGCGCCATCTCCACTGCCGCGTTCTCATCATTCGAGATTAAATCAGAATAGGTTGCGACAGTATCCCTGTACTGGCTGGAAACAACAAGTGCGCCCGCGATGCCGATCAGACAGATCGGGAGAATGATCGATAATACCTTTGTCTTGATTTTGGCATTCTGCAAAAATGACATGATGGGGCTCGCGCGACATGATGAGTTGGCAACCGAACGAGCGAAGGAAAAGCGCCCGTTCTAGTGTTGTCTACTATCGAGTTTGGGAAACATTACAGGAAAGGAGCATTCTGCTCATCGCCGATGGCGCTGTGACAAAATATAATCATGCCAACCTGACAAAAACATTAATATCATTAAAAAATATATAAAATTTGATATATGTTCTGCGTATACCGATGGAGCCATTTGCGGATCGAAATACCAAATAATGTCCATACCCGTTGTTGAATAGTCCAGGTTTCGGTGAACTTAACGACCACTTGCCGATCCGTGCGCCAAAGCGTCTTTGACGCACATCAATCCGCACCGCTCGCACTAACCTTTATCTGGCCAGTCTTAAGCATCGGCAAATCCAATAGAGCGCGCCGCTTGATCAATCTGCGAGCTTCCGCGATTTTTCTTCCGACGATTCTTTCGTGTCCCAGTCCAGTCGCAGCGACAAGAACACCGCGACTATTGAGACGATAAAAGAGTTTTGCATCTTCGAGAGCGCTAGTCACCAGCTGGCTTCCGAAATAGGGAATGCCAACGATCTGCAACGATCTGTCATACTGGTCGGACCAGAAGAACGGCACGGCATCGCAGATCAAATTCTCTCCGAGAATTTGGCCGGCCACAACCTTCGCATGTTCTTCACCATTTTGCCAGGCTTCCACTCGGATATAGCGTTCGAACAAGGAGTGCCAGAACGAGACGGCGTCACCACATGCATAGATGTTCGGCACGGAGGTTCTAAGCGATGAATCCGCCCGTATTCCAACTTGGACGTCCAACCCGGCAGCTCTGGCGAGCGCAGTATCCGCGGTAACTCCGACACCGATCACTGCGAGATCGCCTGCAAGTGTTTCCCCGTTCGAGAGAGCCGCAGATTTCAATTTGCCGAGGCGGCTTGAAGACAAGCTCTCAAACATCGAGCCGACACGAAACGCAACTCCGGCCTTTTCATGACATCGAGCGAGCATCGGGCCGATTTCAGGCGGAACGATACGTGAAAGCAACCTGTTCGTTGCTTCCACAACCACAGTTTCCAACCCCACTGAACGCGCTGAAGCAGCGATTTCCAGCCCGTAGTTATGATGGTGCCTGGCTGAACAATACTCGCCTAGCGCTCACTATCATCCTTTCATTTGAGGGAAATCCCTCAGCGCTTGTTGCTGCATATCGTTACGTCTTCGGAAGGAGCGATGAAGGTCAGGGCGGCGCTGGTGCACGGATCAAACGCCCCGAGAGTGGCTGCTTGTTCAAACAGACTCTGCTTGTCGGCGAGATGCTGGGATTGTTGACCTCGGCAATGCGCGCAAAGGCGGCCCCGACGATGACAGCGACGTCGACGCCATTTGCATGGAAGACGTGCGGGGAGGAAATGTCGAAGGCCGGGATATTGGTTAGGTAGTTTCCTCTTCCAATATTCTCACCGGCCGATCCCATTGGATCAGGACGACGCAGCCTGTATCGCTCCAGACCGAATGCTCGCTCCCGGCGGCATTGACGATATAGCAGCCCCTGGCGTAGTCCCCGGTCTCATCGGATTGTACGCCATCAAGCACGAGAATGGTCTCCAGTCCCTCGTGCCGATGGCGGGGCACCGAGGCGCCGGCTTCGTATTTCAGGAGCGCGACGCCCGGCTGATCGTCCTCGAAATTCCGTATCCAGTGGATGGTGACTTCGTCCCGGAATGGGCCGAAGGTCAGCTCCTTCCAGCCGCCTGTCGTCAACAGTTCACGGGTCGTTTCAGGCATGGCCGATGGTCTCCAGAATGTCATCCAGATGGGCCGTCCAGCCGACGATGGCGCCCTGCGCCCGGATCATCGCGATGGCGGCGGCCTTGAATTCGGGAAAATAGCTTTCGGTCGCCTCTTCGGCGAGCAGGCATTCGTAGCCACGGTCGTTGGCCTCGCGCATGGTGGTCTGGACACAGACCTCCGTGGTGACGCCGGCAAAAACGAGCTGTTTAATGCCGCGCCCCTTGAGGATATCGCCGAGTTCGGTGGCGTAGAAGGCGCCCTTGCCGGGTTTTTCGATAATGATCTCGCCATCAATGGGCGCGAGCTCAGGCAGGATGGCGGTACCCGGTTCGCCGGTAATCAGAATGCGTCCCATCGGCCCCTGGTCACCGATCCGCAGCAAGGGATTGCCGCGGTCGCGTTTAGCAACGGGCAAGTCGGAAAGATCGGGCTTGTGGCATTCCATCGTGTGGATGACCGGCAGACCCGCCTTGCGGAAACCCTCGATCAGTCGTTTGACGTCGGGCACGATCTTCGCGATGCGGCTGACATCATTGCCGAGACTGGCGCCGAAACCGCCGGGCTCGGCGAAATCGCGCTGCATGTCGATGACGATCAATGCCACCGTGTCGCGTTGCAGCGGGAATGGGAAAGGTAGAGCCTTGATATCCGCCATCAGTGATGCCCCGCCATATGCGCGCCGATCACGGCGATATCGGCTGATCGCGCCGGCGTTTCGTAAACGAGCTTGCCTTCGGAGATCACCATGATGCGGTCGGACATCTCCAGAAGCTCGTCCAGGTCCTCCGACAAAAGCAGCACTGCGGTTCCGGCATTGCGGGCACGCATGATACGGGCGCGGATCTCGGCGACGGCGGAAAAGTCGAGGCCGAAACAGGGGTTGGAGACGATCAGCAGATCGACGTCGCCCGTCAGCTCCCGCGCCAGGACCGCGCGCTGGACATTGCCGCCGGAAAGAGCCGCGATCGGGGAGGAGGACGAGGCGGTCTTGACCTTGAAATCGGAGATCAGCGATGTCGCGCGCTTCTTCATCGTGCTCTTGCTTAGCCAGATCGCGTCACCGCCATTTTCCTTCAGGTCGAAAGTGCGGAAGGCGAGATTTTCGCTGACGGTCATGCGCGGCGCACAGGCATTCTGCAACGGCTCTTCCGGAATGAAGCGGACATTGTTCTTCCGCGTCTCGAGCCGTGTGGCCCCATAGATCCCGCCGTTGACGGTAACCGATCCCCTCTCGGTCGGCCGCTGTCCGGCGAGGATTTCGGTGAGTTCTTTCTGACCATTGCCGGAAATGCCGGCTATGCCGACGATTTCGCCGGAACGCACCGTCAGCTTGTCGATCTCGATCGTCTTCAGACCAGAACGGTCCAGCGCCTTGACCTGTTCGACCCGCAACACCGGTTTCGCCGCATCCGTGACGGGAACGCGCGCGTCGAGCTCGGCAAGTTTGACATCGCCGATCATCATTCCCGCCATATCCGCCGTCGAAAGTTCTCCGACCTTGCCGCCGCCGACAAGCTTGCCGCGACGCAGGATGGAGACCGCATCGGCGAATTTCGTCACCTCATGGAATTTGTGGCTGATCATCAGCACCGTCAGTTCGCCGCGCTCCGTCATCCCGCGTACAAGACCGAGCATCTCGTCGGCCTCGGCCGGCGTCAGTACCGAGGTCGGCTCATCGAGTACGAGGAAGCTGCGGCCGAGATAAAGCTGCTTGACGATTTCGAGCTTCTGCTTTTCACCGGCGGCGAGCTCGCTGACCCGCCGATCGAGCGGGATCTTGAAGGGCATTCGTTCCATGAAGGCGGCAAGCGCCTTGCGCTCCCTCGTCCAGTTGATGACAGCAGGCACTTCCGCGCGGCTGATGACGAGGTTTTCGGCGCCCGTCAGCGACGGCACCAGCGTGAAGTGCTGGTAGACCATGCCGAGGCCGTAGGCGGCGGCCTCTTTCGGCGAGGTGACCGCCACTTCGCGCCCGTCCACGGACAGCGATCCGGAGGTCTGGTGGTAAAAGCCCATGATGCATTTGACGAGCGTCGATTTGCCAGCCCCGTTTTCGCCGAGAAGCGCGTGAAAAGTCCCGGCGGGAATGCTGACGGAGACATGATCGAGCGCCGTGAAGCTGCCGAAACGCATGGTCATGTCGAGCGTCTCGATGCCGACGGCCTTGCCAGCCTGGGGAAGAGGGGTGTCGCGGATGACGCTCATGGCAACTGGCCCACCAGGGTCGCGGAATTGGAGACGGAGCCGAAGACGCCGCCCTGCATCTTCACCATCTTGATGGCGGCAAGGTGATTGCCATGGTCTGTGGCGCCGCAGCAGTCTTCCAGCAGCAGGCATTCGAAGCCGCGGTCATTTGCTTCGCGCATGGTGGTATGGACGCAGACGTCGGTGGTAATGCCTGTGAGTATGATGTTCTCGATGCGTTTCTGGTTGAGGATCAGTTCCAGATCGGTGGCGCAGAACGAACCCTTGCCGGGCTTGTCGATGATCGTCTCGCCGTCGATCGGTTTCAGCTCGTCGATAATGTCCCAGCCGGGCTCGCCGCGCACGAGGATACGGCCGCAGGGGCCGGGGTCGCCGATACCGGCATTGATGCGCTGTGAACGCCAACGCTTATTGGCGGGCAGATCCGCGAGATCGGGCCGGTGACCCTCGCGGGTGTGAATGATGTGATAGCCCTTGGCGCGCATGGCGGCCAGAACCGTCTTGATCGGTTCGATCGGCGCGCGGACCAGCGACAGGTCGTAGCCCATGTGATCGACATAGCCGCCGGGACCGCAGAAATCCGTCTGCATGTCGATGATGATCAAGGCGGTGTTGTCCGGCCTGAGCGCGCCATTATAGGGCCAGGCATAGGGATCGGCATCGATATAGGTCTGTTTCTGGCTGGTGGAAGCGGTTGCGAAACTGTTCATGGCTGATCTCTCCTATTTGGTAAGCGAGAGTGAGCCGGGGGCACCGGCGAGCGAGCGCGTAGGCGACGAGGTAATGATCATGACGACGAGCGTGAGCACGTAAGGGGCGGCATAGAAGAGGTAGTAACCCTGGGTCACGCCGACCGATTGCAGCGCCGGACCGAGCGCGCCGGCGCCGCCGAAGAGAACGGCTGCCACGAAGCAGCCGATCGGGTTCCAACGGGCAAAAATCACCAGCGCCACCGCCATCAGGCCTTGGCCCGATGAGATACGTTCGTTCCAGGAGCCGGGGTAATAGAGCGAGAGATAGGCGCCGCCGATGGCCGCGAGCGCCCCGCCGACGGCGGTTGCCAGCAGCCGGACGCGATCCGGATCGATACCCATGGCACGCGCGGCATCCGTGCTGTCGCCGACGACGCGCAGCACGAGGCCGATCCTGGTATTCTTGAACGCCCACCAAAGCATGACGGCGAGGACCGCGCCAAGGATGAAGAGGATGTTGATGTTCAGCGCCGCCTGCACCGGCGGCAGGCTCGACCAGAAGCCGAAGGGGATCGCCGGCAGATGCGGCGCGACCGGCTGGATAAAGGATTTGCCGAGGAAAAAGGCAAGGCCCAGGCCGAACTGCATCATGGCGATGCCGATGGCTATATCGTTGACCTTCGGCCATTTGCAGATCCAGCCATGCACGGCGCCGAAGATCGCGCCGCTGGCCATTGCCGCCAGCACGCCGAGCCAGGGCGAGCCGCTCATGACGGCGACGGCATAGGCCGTCATCGCGCCGAAGACCAGTGTGCCTTCGAGGCCGAGATTGATGCGGCCGGAGCGCTCGGTGATCGCCTCGCCGAGACTGACGAAGATAAAGGGCGTCGAGACGCGGATTGCGCCGGCCAAGATGGCGAGAGGCACGCCCCAGAGACCGATGGCGGTATCGTCCATCATGCGCTCCTTCTCCAAAGGTCGGGATTGAAGATCTTGAACCGTCCGTAGAAAGTTTCACCGAAGAGGATGACGATGAAGAGTGTTCCCTGCAGCACGAGAACCGTCGCGTCGGGCAGGCCCATGCGGCGCTGGATCAGGCCGCCGGACGCGTTGATGCCACCGAGAAGAATGGCGACCGGTATGATCGCCAGCGGATTGTGCCGGGCCAGAAAGGCGACGAGGATGCCGGTATAGCCGTAGCCGGCGGCAAGCGAGGCATTGGCGCTGCCCTGGACGGCGGCGACCTCGATCATGCCGGCAAGGCCGGCGAAGCTGCCGGCAATCGCCGTGAAACCGGCGATCAGCCGCCCGACCGGCAGGCCCTGGATCTGCGCGGCGCGGACATTGCCGCCCGCGATGCGGGCGGCAAAGCCATAGCTCGTCATCTCGATCAATATCCATGACACGATGCAGGCGACAATGCCGATGATGAGGCCCCAATGCACGTCCATGCCCGGAATATTGCCAAGCATATAGTCGTGCGCCAGCGGTTTGGTGGAGGGCTTGTTGAGGCTTGCCGGATCGCGCAGCAATCCCTCGACGAACTGGTTCATCAAGGCGATGGCGATATAGGCGAGCAGCAGCGAGGAAATGGTTTCGTTGACGCCGCGATAGTGCCGCAGGAAACCGGCAATGCCGATCCAGATGCCGCCGATGACCATGGCGGCGCACGCCATAAGAACAAGAACGATGATCGGCGGCAACAGGCCGACGATCGGCAGTGCAATCGCCGCCGCCGCCACGCCGCCGAGAACGACTGCACCTTCGCCACCGATGATGACGAGGCCAAGTCTCGCCGGCAGCGCCACGCAAAGCGCCGTAAGCAGGAGCGGAGAGGCCCGGCTCAGGCTGTTCTGGATCGAGAACCAGCTGCCGAAACCACCGGTATACATGAAACGGTAGAGATCGGCCGGCGACTTGCCGACCGCCAGGATGAACAGGGAAAACAGCGCCAAGCCGACCAGGACCGCGCCAAGCGTGATCACTACTGGCTCCGCCCGTCGCGCGAGCCATTCGAGAGCGGGGCGCAGGAGTGCCCGGCCTTGCGGAGAAATGGACAATGCAGGCGCGTTGATTTCTGCCGTCATGACGCTTCTCCCTCGATGATCAAGCAGTGGAGCCGACGACACCTTCGACGAGATAGTTCATGCTCTCGAGCTCGATCGCGTCCTCGGCGAAGCTCTTGTCCGCCGTGACGACGATGTTGCCCTTGTTGTCCTTGATCGGACCCTTGAAGACCGAGAAACCGCCGGCCTTCATCTGGGCAAGCGTCGCCTCGAACGTCTTGCGGGAGGCCTCGGAAACGCCAGGCCCGAGCGGGCTCATCTTGACGAAGCCGTCCTTCAGGCCGCCGCGGACGAAATTGCCGAGCTTCTCGCCGGCCTGCGCCTTCTTGACGAAGTCCGAATAGACATTCCCCCAGGCCCACTCCGCGCCGGTCAGATACTTGGCCGGTGCAAGCGGGCTCTGGTCGGCATGATAGCCGCAGATGAAGGCACCGCGGCCGGCGGCGGTTTCGACGACGACCTTCGGGCTGTCGACATGGCAGGTGATGACGTCGGCGCCCTGGTCGATCAGCGCGTTGGTGGCTTCGGCCTCCTTGACGGCCAGCGACCATTCGCCGGTGAAGATCACCTGGCAGGTGATGGACGGATCGACGGAGCGGGCACCGAGCAGGAAGGCGTTGATGTTCTGCAAAACCTGCGGGATCGGCTTGGCGGCGACGAAGCCGATCTTCTTGCTCTTCGACGCATAACCGGCAGCGACGCCGTTCAGATACTGGCCCTGGAAGATGTAACCGAAATAAGAACCGGTATTCATCGGATTCTTGTCGGCCTGCCAGAGGCCGCCGCAATGGCGGAACTGGATGTCGGGATATTTCGCCGCCATGGCCAGCATATGCGGGTCGAAATAGCCAAAGGAGGTCGGGAAGAGCAGCGACGCGCCATCGAGGTTGATCATCGATTCCATCGTCTTTTGAACGTCGACGGTCTCGGGGACGTTTTCCTCTTCGATGACAGTGACGCCGGGCAGAGCCTTGACGACGGCGGCTCCTTCAGCATGGGCCTGGTTGTAGCCATAATCATCTTTCGGGCCGACATAGATGAAGCCGATGGTGAGCGCGGTCTGTGCGTAGGCGCGGGAGGAAAGAAGGCCCGGCGTGACGCTGGCGAGCGCGCCCGCAGCCGAGGCTTGCAGGAAATTACGGCGATTCATGCAAAGGAGTCTGGTCATGGGAATGCTCCTTGGGGGGCGGGAGCCCGGTTCGCAAAAGAGAGTTACAAAAAAGTGTATGCAATCACCATGCCAGATAATAAGTATATGATATATTTATGTTAAATCTTCCTGCCGAAATCGATAGCCGAAAGTGTATGCAGATTTTTCTCTTGACATGCTCTTAAAAAAGCAATGCCTAGTTTTTAATCTAAATTTTGAGATTGAAAACTCGAAAGCCATCCATGCAGGTTTTATTGTGCACTAAACATCTTTTTAAAACATATAGTTAAATCGATAA
>Ga0136846_1229718_pt1 | contig 19064 bp, 15 predicted proteins | sample HopSoiMetagenom2_FD_96841 | JGI IMG/M metagenome (GOLD analysis project Ga0136846, IMG submission 96841) | Grasslands soil microbial communities from Hopland, California, USA - 2 Assembly 2016 (version 4) | ecosystem: Environmental > Terrestrial > Soil > Grasslands | place: USA: Hopland...
CCTGGCGCCCGGAGCGGCCGCGCAGCTGGTTGTCGATGCGGCGCGACTCGTGGCGCTCGGTGCCGATGATGTGCAGGCCGCCTGCCTTCACCACCTGGTCGTGCAGGGCCTGCCACTCGCCGCGCAGCTTTTCCACCCGCGCCTTTTTCTCTTCCGCCGCGAGCTTCTCGTCCGCCTCGACGAAGTCGCACTGCTTCTCGACGTTGCCGCCCAGCACGATGTCGGTGCCGCGGCCGGCCATGTTGGTCGCGATGGTGATCATCTTCGGCCGGCCGGCCTGCGCCACGATCTCCGCCTCGCGGGCGTGCTGTTTCGCGTTCAGCACCTGGTGCGGCAGCTTTTCCTTCGTCAGCAACCCCGAGAGCAGCTCGGAGTTCTCGATTGACGTCGTGCCGACGAGTATCGGCTGGTCGCGCGCGTAGCAGTCGCGGATGTCCTTGATGACCGCGGCGTACTTTTCTTTTCCGGTGCGATAGACCTGGTCTTGCTTGTCGTCGCGCACCATCGGCCGGTGCGTTGGCACGACGACCGTCTCGAGGCCGTAGATCTGCTGGAACTCGTAGGCCTCCGTGTCAGCCGTACCGGTCATGCCGGCCAGCTTGCCGTACATGCGGAAGTAGTTCTGAAAGGTGATCGAGGCGAGCGTCTGGTTTTCGTTCTGGATGGCGACGCCCTCTTTCGCCTCGACGGCCTGATGCAGTCCTTCGGACCAGCGCCGGCCCTGCATCAGGCGCCCGGTGAACTCGTCGACGATGATCACTTCGCCGTTCTGCACGACGTAATGCTGGTCGCGGTGGAAGAGATGATGCGCCCGCAACGCGGCGTAGAGATGGTGAACCAGGTTGATGTAAGCCGGCTCGTAGAGGCTGGCGCCTTCGGGCAGCATGCCGACCCGCGCGAGGATCTGCTCGGCCTTCTCGTGTCCGGCCTCGGAGAGCGTGATCTGGTGGTTCTTCTCGTCGACGTAGAAGTCGCCCGGCGGCTCGGGCTGGTCCGGCTTCTTCTCCTCCTTCTGGCGCGTAAGGAGCGGCGCGACCTGGTTCATCTTCTGGTAGATCTCGGTGCGGTCCTCGGCCTGACCGGAGATGATGAGCGGCGTGCGCGCTTCATCGATCAGGATCGAGTCCACCTCGTCGACGATGGCGTAGGAGAGGCTGCGCTGGAAGCGCTCCTCCACGTGCATCGCCATGTTGTCGCGCAGGTAGTCGAAGCCGAATTCGTTGTTCGTGCCGTAGGTGATGTCGGCGGCGTAGGCGGCGCGCTTGGCGGTGTTGCGCGCGTCGATCTCCATCTCGTGGTACGGCAGATTGACGCCGACGGTGAGGCCGAGGAACTGGAAGATCTTCCCCATCCAGTCGGCATCCCGGCGGGCGAGGTAGTCGTTCACGGTGACGATGTGGACGCCCTTGCCCGTGAGCGCGTTCAGGTACGCGGGCAGCGTGGCGACAAGGGTCTTGCCCTCGCCGGTCTTCATTTCGGCGATCTTGCCGTTATGCAGCACCATGCCGCCGAGGAGCTGCACGTCGAAGTGGCGCATGCGCAGCGTGCGCTTCGCCGCCTCGCGCACGACGGCGAAGGCTTCGGGCAAGAGCTCGTCGAGCGTCGCGCCATCCGCGTAGCGCTTCCTGAGCTGCGGCGTCTTGGCCGCAAGCGCGGCGTCGGACAGGGCGGAGATTTCGGATTCGAGCGCGTTGATGCGCTCGACGTCGACCGAGTACTGCTTCAGCAGGCGCTCATTGCGGCTGCCGAAGACGCGAGTCGGAATCCTCCAGAGGGTTTCGAGAAAGCTGGGCAAGAGCTGCGGCGCGGAAAGCGCAGAATGGTAACACGCCAGGGACGGCGCCCAGCCGTGCGGAATCAGCTACTTGGCTTGCGCGACGGCCTGCTTGGACTGTGCCGGAAAGAGGAATTTCGCCGGGTTCTGCGCGGCGCCGCGGAAGCGCACTTCGAAGTGCAGATGCGGCCCAGTCGAGCGGCCGGTGGATCCCACCTCGCCGATCTTGCGCCCGCGCGGCACGACGTCGCCATCCTTCACGAAAAGCTTGGACTGGTGGGCGTATCGCGTGACGAGGTCGTTGCCGTGATCGATGTCGACCATGTAGCCGTATTGCGGATGGAAGCCGGCGAACACCACCACGCCGCCGGCTGCCGCGTGGACCGGCGAGCCTTGGTCGGCGAGGAAGTCGATGCCTTCGTGCATGGCGATCTGGCCGGTGAACGGGTCGACGCGCTTGCCGAAGGTCGACGAGTTGTACGGCGCGGCGACCGGCAACATGGTCGGGATCATTTTCTTGTTCACCGCTTCTTCGAACAGCTTCGCTTCGAGCACGCCGAGCATGTCATTGCGGCTCTCGAGCTGAGTGGCGAGCGCTACGAGTTTTTCGCTGAAATCGCCGAGCGACAGGTTCTGCGGCGGCATCATCGCCGGCCGAGCGCCGCCGATGCCCGGCGACGGCGTGAGCTTCAGGTCGCGCACGCCTGCCATGTTCGACAGGCGCTCCCCGAGCGCGTCGAGGCGCGTGAGCTGCGCCTGCATCTCGCCGAGCTTCACCGCCATTGCATCGAGGTTCTGCTGGACGAAGGCGTGGTTGCGCTCGGTTTCGCCTTCCTGCGCGGCGAGGATCAGGCGATGCAGCGCGGGCACCGGAACCTCGGAGGCGTACCGCAGCGTGAGCCAATAGACGCCCGCCGTGGCGCCGAGCACAAGGGTGAGAGCAAGAAACGCGCTGCCGAGGAGATGCCGCAGCGACAACGTCATTGACCTCGCCTTGGCTAGACGGTCCGAGATCAGGATAATCTGCACGCGTTGCCCTCCACATGATCCCCTTCCGGCTCACCAAGATCGACCGGGTCCTATCGGCCGACGGGGAACTGCAGCCGGTTGTTGCCAAGGTGCGCGACTTGCGCGCACTTGCCGGTATCGTTGACGGCTTCTTGTCCGCGGACCTCGCCCGCACCATCCGGGTCGGCAACCTCAAGGACGGCAAACTCACCTTGATCGCCGAGCATTCGGCAGCAGCCGCCAAGCTTCAACTGCTCGCTCCTGCGTTGATCCGAATCCTCCAAGACCGGCGCTGGCAGGTTAATTCAGTTTCCCTGAGGGTGCAACCAAATGGCCCTGGTGCGATGCCTCGGCCGAGCCGAAAAACCGTGCATTTCTCCACACATGCGCTCGACCGGTTGCGCGAGCTACACGCTGGAATGAAGCCGTCACCGGCGCGCGATGCGCTGGCGAAGATGCTGCGGCGCCATGGAGAGTTGAAGAACGACTAGCCGTACTGCGCGGCGAGGCGGACGATGCCGGCCGGTGTTTGCTCCGCGCTCTCGAAGCTCACGGTTTCCAAGGCAGCCGGCTGCGCGAGCAGGGCGCGCGACAGCTTGTTGTTGAGCGCGTGTCCGGATTTGTGTGCGGAGAAGGCGGCGAGAAGCGGCTTGCCTAGGAGGTACAGATCACCGATGGCATCGAGCAGCTTATGCCGGATGAATTCGTCTGCGAAGCGCAACCCTTCCGCGTTCAGCACGCGGTACTCGTCGAGCACCACGGCGTTGTCGAGCCCGCCGCCGAGCGCGAGGCCATGATCGCGCAGGTCCTCGACCTCGTGCATGAAACCGAAAGTGCGGGCCCGGGCGATTTCTTTCAGATAGGACGTCTCGGCGAAGTTCACCTCCACCGACTGCGTCGAGCGCTCGATCACCGGATGGCGGAAATCGATCGAGAAAGCGAGCTTGTAGCCATCGAAGGGATCGAGGCGAGCCCACTTGTCGCCGTCCTTCACCTCGACGCGCTTCGTCACGCGAAGGAACCGCTTCGGCGCTGCCTGCTCGACGATGCCCGCCTGCTGGATGAGGAGCACGAACGGCGACGCGCTGCCGTCCATGATCGGCAACTCGGGCGCATCGAGGTCCGCATAGAGGTTGTCTACGCCGAGGCCGCCGAGCGCGGACATAAGGTGCTCGACCGTGTAGACCTTCGCGCCGTCCTTGATCAGGCACGACGAGAGCCGAGTCTCGCCGACCAGATCGGCGCGTGCCGGAATGTCGACGGGCGAGGGAAGATCGATGCGTCGGAATACGATGCCGGTATCGGGCGGTGCGGGGCGCAGCGTGAGCCGTACTTTTTGGCCCGTGTGGAGACCAACGCCGGAAGCCGAGATGGATGACTTGAGACTGCGCTGCCGAAGCATGGGGGTCCTATGACGACACGGCGGAGTCTAGCAGGGACTGCCTACCCCCGCTCGCGGCTCTCCAGTAGCTCCCTATAGCGGCGCTCGCTCTCTTGCGCCCGCTCCTCCGCCTGCAAGCGCTCCGTCAGGTCCTCGATCACGCCGAGGCGGGCGCGGCGCCCGCCGAAATCGAGATTGAAAGAGGTGATTTTCACCGCAATCAGGTTGCCGTCCTTCTTCTTGTGGCGCCACACGCGCGCGCGGTAATTCGACGGGTCGTCGAAGGCGCGGTGCAGGTCTTCGACGTCCTCCACCGGGCGGATCTGCTCGGCGCTCATCTTGAGGAACTCGTCGTGCGAATAGCCGTACAGGCGGATGGCGGCCTCGTTCACCTCGAGGAAGGCCAGCGTCTTCGCATCCACCACCCACATCGGATAAGGGTGCACGTCGAACAGAGTGCGATAGCGCTTCTCGCTGTCCTCGATCGCCTTCTGCGCCCGCGCACGGTCCGTGATGTCCTTGCCGACGCCGTGATAGCCGCGGAAGTTTCCTTTTTCGTCGAACAGCGGCTCCCCGCTCACGGATAGATAGCGCAGCTCGCCTGCCTTGTTGTGCTTCAGGAAGACGAAATCGGAGAATGACTCGTGGCGCCCGAGCCTGGCGCGATGCTGCTCCCACACTTTCTCCGGCAGCGCGGCAAGACCGGGCAGCTCCCAGCGCGGCTTGCCGATGACGATGTCGGTGTCGTCGAGATGCTCCATGTCGATGCCCGGCACCTCCACGAAGCGGAACTGCGTGTCTTGCACCCAGTACCAGTCCGACCCCATCTCGATCAGCCGGCGGAAGCGGCGCTTCGCGTTCCTTTGCGAGCGCTTGATGGTGGTGACGTCGTCGACGAGGAGCACGGTGCAGATCGCGTTGCCGGACGCGTCGCGCACCACTGCGCCGGCTGCGTGCGCCCATACGGTGGCGCCGTCCTTGTGCACATACCTGCGCTCGTGGACGCGCGCCTTCGTCTTCCCGGAGATCACCTGCGCGCGCGAGACGGCGGTGGCTTCCATGTCGTCGACGTGCACGACGTCGAGATGGGTCTTCTGCAGCAGCTCCTCTTCGCTATAGCCGAGGAGCCGGCAGAACGCGGCGTTGACGCGCAGAAACCGTCCGCCGATCGAGAAGAACGCGAGGGCTATCCCGCTGTGATCGTAAAGAACCGAGAAAGGCGCTGCGCCGGCCAGCGCGGCGTCGACTTCGGCATTTTCATTGGCAGCCATGACAGGTCTCTCTCGGCGCATTGTAAAAGGCGGGCCACGCCGGCAAGGAAGGCGCGGCCCGCATCCCCGGCTAGTCGGCCTGCTTGCGCAGGAAAGCCGGGATGTCGTACTTGTCGACACCGCTCTGTTGCAGGGCCTCGACGGTGGAGGCGCGATTACGCCGGATGACGGCCGGCACGGAATCGAGCTGCTGGTAATCGACCGGCCCCGTCGGCAGGTTGTCCGTGCCGGTCTTCTGCGCCGAGACGTTGTTCAGCACGAGTTGCGGCTTCGGCTGCTGGCGCTCGGCGCTCTTCATGCCAAGGCCGGTGGCCACCACCGTCACGCGAAGCTGGTCGGCCAGGTTGTCGTCGTATACGCCGCCGTAGATGATGGTCGCGTCATCCGCGGCAAAGGTGCGGATGATGTTCATCACTTCCTTCGTCTCGCGCAGCTTGAGGCTCGATTTCGACGCCGTGATGTTCACCAGCACCCCGCGCGCGCCGGCCAGGTTCACGCCCTCGAGGAGCGGGCAGGCAATCGCCTGTTCGGCCGCGATGCGCGCGCGGTCGATGCCGCTCGCGGCAGCGGACCCCATCATCGCCATTCCCTGCTCCGACATCACGGTACGTACGTCCTGGAAGTCGACGTTCACGAGGCCCGGGTTGTTGATGATCTCGGCGATGCCCGCGACGGCGTTGTTCAACACGTCGTCCGCTGCCTTGAAGGCATCTTCCTGGGTCACGTCCTCTCCCAGCACCTCCTCGAGCTTGTCGTTCAGGATCACGATCAGCGAGTCGGTGTGCGGCCCGAGCTCTTCCAGCCCCTGCTCCGCGGTCTTCATCCGCTTCGAACCCTCGAAGGTGAATGGCTTGGTCACCACCGCGACGGTCAGGATGCCAAGGTTTCGCGCCACTTCGGCGATGACCGGCGCCGCTCCGGTGCCGGTGCCGCCGCCCATGCCGGCGGTGATGAACACCATGTGCGCGCCCGCCACGGCCTCCTCGATGCGATCGCGGTCGGCCATCGCCGCGGTACGCGCTTCCTCGGGCTTGGCGCCGGCGCCGAGGCCGCTCGTGCCGAGCTGGATCTGGTTCTGCGCCTTGTTCCGCGACAGGACCTGGGCATCGGTATTCACTGCGATGAACTCGACCCCCTGCACGCCCTGCTCGATCATGTGATTGATGGCGTTGCCGCCTGCGCCGCCGACGCCGATCACCTTGATCACCGGCCCCGCTACCTGACTATCGACTATTTCGAACATGTTGTTGTCTCCTTGCCTTTGTTTGAGCTTCTAGAAATTTCGTTGAAACCACTCCCGCATCGTCGTCAGCACGGCCCCGACCGAGCCGCTCTGGCGTGAAAGCTTTCCCTGGCGCAATTGCGCCGCTCCTTCGAGTAGCAGGCCCACCGCCGTCGCGTAGCGCGGCGCCCGCACCACCTCCGCCAGTCCGCCCGCATAACGCGGCACGCCGGTTCTCACCGGCATGTGGAAGATCTCCTCGCCGAGCTCCACCATCCCCTGCATGACCGCCGAGCCCCCGGTGAGCACGATGCCGCTCGACAGCAGCTCCTCGAAGCCCGACTCGCGCAGCACCTGCTGCACGAGCGAGTAGAGTTCCTCGACGCGCGGCTCGATCACCTCGGCAAGCGTCTGGCGCGAAAGCGAGCGCGTGCCGCGCTCGCCGATGCCGGGCACCTCCAGCATCTGATTGGGATCCGCGAGCTGGCGCAGCGCCACGCCGTGGCGCACCTTGATGGATTCCGCGTCGGCGGTCGGCGTGCGTAGCGCCATGGCGATGTCGTTGGTGATCTGGTCGCCGGCGATCGGTACCACCGCGGTGTGGCGGATAGCGCCGTGCGTGAATACCGCGACGTCGGTCGTGCCGCCGCCGATATCGACCAGGCACACGCCGAGATCCTTCTCGTCCTCCGACAGCACCGCGCGCGAGGACGCGAGCGGCTGCAGGATCAGGTCCTTCACCTCTATGCCGCAGCGGCGCACGCACTTGATGATGTTCTGCGCCGCCGATACCGCGCCGGTGACGATGTGCACCTTCACCTCCAGCCGCACGCCGGACATGCCGATCGGCTCGCGCACGTCCTCCTGCCCGTCGATGATGAATTCCTGCCGCAGGACGTGGAGGATCTGCTGGTCGGTCGGGATGTTCACGGCGCGCGCCGTCTCGAGCGCGCGATCGACATCGAGGGGCCCCACCTCGCGATCCTTGACCGCCACCATGCCCGTGGAGTTGAAGCTGCGGATGTGGCTGCCGGCAATGCCGACATAGGCCTGGCTGATCTTGCAGTCGGCCATCAGCTCAGCCTCCTCCAGCGCGCGCTGGATGGCAGAAACGGTGGCCTCGATGTTCACTACCACGCCTTTCTTCAGGCCCTTCGACTCGTGCGACCCCATGCCGAGGATCTCGAGCGTGCCGTCGGCGCCGATGTCGGCGACAAGGCACGCGACCTTCGAGGTGCCGATGTCCAGCGCCACGACCAGGTTCTTGTTTTCTTTCGGCATCAGCTTCTCGACCGGACCGCGAAGCCGTTGGGATAGCGCAGGTCCACCACCTCTGCGCGCGCGTTGCCGGCGCGGGCATAGGCAGACACGAAGCGTGCAAGGCGATCGTCCCCCGCATCGGCGTCGCGACCGAGGGTAATCTGCAGGCCGTTCGCCAGGCGAAGCTGCCAGCCGTGACGGGCGGACAGCACCACCCGCTCGAGCGGACTGCCGAGCGGCGCGAGCTGCTCGGCGAAGCGACCATAGCGTCGCGCGATCTCGGCTTCGCTGCCGGGCGGGCCGATGAAGAGCGGCAGCTCGGCGTCGCTCACGGCGGCGAAGCGCTCGCCCTGGATATTCACCAGGCCTTCGCTTCCCCAGCGTGCGAAGGCGACGTGCTCCTCGATCGCCACTTCCAGCCGATCGGGCCACACCCGCCGCACCGAGGCGCGGCGCACCCACGGCACCTGCTCGGCCGCGGCGCGCATCTCGTCGATGCGCGCGGCGAAGAAGTTGCCGGCCGCGTAGTGCGCGAGCACCGCTTGCAGGTCTTCGCGCGAGACGCGCTCGAGCGGCGTGCTCACATCCACCACGCGCACCGGGAAGAGCGAAGAGCGGAGCAGCCAGTTCGCGCCGGCGAGCGCGCACGCCAGCGCAGTAATGCCGACGAGGAACCCGGCGGCCGCATTGAGCAGGCGGGGGTTATCCCACATGCGCGCCTTCCAGGATCTTCACGCACAGGTCTTCGTACGAGAGGCCGATTGCCTTCGCCGCCATCGGCACGAGCGAATGGTCGGTCATGCCGGGCGCGGTGTTCACTTCCAGCAGATAGGGCCGTCCCTGACGGCTGACCATCAGGTCGACGCGCCCCCAGCCCTGGCAACCGAGAGTGCGGAACGCCTTCAGGCAGAGCGACTGGATCTCGGCTTCCTTGCGGGCGGAGAGGCCGGACGGGATGAGGTAGCGGGTGTCGTCGGAAACGTATTTCGCCTGGTAGTCGTAGAAGTCGCGGGGCGTCTCGAGCTTGATGATCGGCAGGACCTGCTCGCCCAGGATGCCTACCGTGAGCTCGGTGCCTTCGATGAATTTCTCCGCGATCACCACGCGGTCGTAGTTCGCCGCCAGCGCGTAGGCCTCGTCGAGTTGGCCCGCTTTCCGTACTTTCGACATGCCGATGGAGGAGCCTTCGCTCGCCGGCTTGACCATCAGCGGCAGGCCGAGCTTCCTCGACACGGCGCCCAGGTCGGTGCTCTTGTCGAGTACCGCGTAGGGCGGCGTGGGCAGCTTTTCCGACTGCCAGATGCGCTTCGTGCGCAGCTTGTCCATGGCAAGGGCGGAGGCGAGGACGCCGCTTCCCGTATACGGGATGCCGAGCCACTCCAGGATGCCTTGCACCGTGCCGTCCTCGCCGAAGCGGCCGTGCAGCGCGATGAACACGCGCTCGAATTTCTCCTTCTCGAGCGTGGCAAAGTCGCGCTCCTTCGGATCGAATGGATGCGCATCGACGCCGCGCGAACGCAGCGCTTTCAGCACCATGGCGCCGCTCTTCAGCGACACTTCACGTTCCGCGGACTTGCCTCCCAAAAGCACCGCCACCTTGCCGAAGTTCATGCCGCTTCTCCCACGATCCTGACTTCGGTCTGCAGCACCACGCCCTGCATCTGGTAGACGATGCGTTGCACGTGCTGGATCAGCCATTCGATGTCGGACGCCTTCGCCGCGCCCTCGGGGTTGACGATGAAATTGGCGTGCTTCTCCGACACGCGCGCGCCGCCGCGGCCGAACCCCTTCAGCCCGCACGCCTCGATCAGGCGCGCCGCGTGGTCGCGCGGCGGATTGCGAAACACGCTGCCCGCGTTCGGAAGCTGGAGCGGCTGGGTCGCGATGCGCCGCGAGAGGAGCTCCTTCATCACGCCGCGCGAAGTCTCGCCATCGCCGGGCGGCAGCCGAAACCACGCCGCGGCGAACCATTCCTCGCGCTCGGGCTTTGGCACGCAATGGCGGTACCCGATATCGAACTCGTCCTTCGCGCGCATCACCAGCCGGCCGGCGCGGTCGATGGTGACCGCGCGTTCCACGATGTCCCACGTCTCGCCGCCGTAGCAGCCGGCGTTCATCGCGAGCGCGCCGCCTATGCAGCCTGGAATGCCGGTCAAAAACTCGGCGCCTTCGAGGTCATGCAACGCGGCCAGGCGCGCGACCTTGGGACTCGCTACGCCGGCCTCGGCGTAGATCAGGCCGCTGTCCATGCGAGGCCGCAGCCGCGGTGTGTGCGTCATGATGACCGTGCCGCGGAAACCGCCGTCGCGCACGAGGAGGTTCGAGCCGAGGCCGACGAAGAGCAGCGCTTCCTGGGGCGGCAGTTGTCGCAGGAATTCGCCAAGGTCGTCGAGGTCCGCCGCCGCGTAGAACCGGTCCGCCGCGCCGCCCGCACGCCAGCTCACATGCCGGCTCATGGGCTCGTCGAGCCTTAGGTCGCCGCGCAGTCGTTGGAATTGGAGCGGCTCGGTCATGTTCATGTGAGCTGCGCGGGCACGTTGCCGATGGACCCGGCGCCCATGGTCAGGACCACGTCGCCGTCGCGCGCTACGCGCCGGATGGCCTGCGGCATTTCCGCGATGTCCTCGACGAAAACCGGCTCCACCTTGCCGACCACGCGCACGGCTCGAGCCAGCGAGCGGCCGTCGGCGGCGACGATGGGCGCTTCGCCGGCCGGATAGACGTCGGCCAGCAGCACGGCATCCGCGGTCGACAGCACTTTGACGAAATCCTCGAAGAGGTCGCGCGTCCTCGTGTAGCGGTGGGGCTGGAACGCGAGGACCAGGCGCCGACCTTCGAACGCGCCGCGCGCGGCCTGCAGCGTAGCCGCCATCTCGGCCGGATGATGGCCGTAGTCGTCGATCAACGTGAAAGCGCCACCGTCGTCCAAGCGCACTTCGCCGTAGCTCTGAAACCGACGGCCCACGCCGCGAAAGTCGGCCAGCGCCTTGAGGATCGCCTCGTCTTCGACCCCCAGTTCGTCCGCCACCGCGATGGTGGCGAGCGCATTGAGCACGTTGTGCTGCCCCGGCAGGTTGAGCACCACGTCGAGCGCTTTGCCCGAACGCCGCTCGGCCCGGAACTTCATGCGGCCGCCGGCGTGCACGATACGGGTGGCGCGGAAGTTGCAATCCGGCTGCGTACCGTAAGTCACCACCGGCTTCGACACCATCGGCAGGATGTCGCGCACATTTGCGTCGTCGACGCACAGGATGGCCGCACCGTAGAAAGGCAGGTTCTGCAGGAATTGGATGAAGGCCTGCTTCAGCCGCGGGAACTCCTGGCCATAGGTATCCATGTGGTCGGCATCGATGTTGGTGACCACCGCGATGATGGGCTGCAGGTGGAGGAACGACGCGTCCGACTCGTCCGCTTCCACCACGATGCAGTCGCCGCTACCCAGGCGCGCATTGCTTCCGGCGGCATTGAGGCGGCCGCCGATGACGAACGTCGGGTCGCGGCCGCCTTCAGCGAGCACGCTCGCCACCAGGCTCGTGGTGGTGGTCTTGCCGTGCGTGCCGGCGATGGCCACACCCTGCTTGAGTCGCATCAGCTCGGCGAGCATTAGGGCGCGCGGCACCACGGGGATCCGGCTCTTGCGCGCCGCGACCACCTCCGCGTTGTCAGCCTGAACAGCGGTCGATACGACTACCGCATCGGCGCCTTGGATTTGCTCGGCCTTGTGGCCGATGCTGACGCCCACCCCCAGGCCGGAGAGGCGGCGCGTGGCCGCGTTCGCGGCCACGTCGGAACCGCTCACCTGGTAGCCCAGATTGGCCAGTACCTCGGCGATGCCGGACATCCCGGCGCCGCCGATGCCGACGAAATGGATGCGCCGGACCTTGTGTTTCATCTCGCCAGCTCCATGCACCGCTGTGCGACGATGCGCGCGGCATCGGGCTTGCCGAGCGCGCGGGCCTTCTGCGCCATGTCGAGCAACTTGGCGCGATCGAGCCCGCCGATCATGCTCGCCAGCCGCTGCGGCGTCATTTCTTTCTGCGGCAGCAAAATGGCGCCACCCCGATCGGCCAGGAAGCGCGCATTCGCGCTCTGGTGGTCGTCGACCGCGAAAGGAAAAGGCACCAGCACGCTAGCCATCCCGCCCGCGGAGAGCTCTGCGATGGTCATCGCGCCGGCGCGACAGATGACGAGGTCGGCCGTCGCATAGCGGGCGGCCATGTCATCGATGAACGCCACCAGCTCGCCTTCCACCCCTGCGGCGGCGTAGTGGCTGCGCAAAGCTTCGAGATGCTTCTCGCCCGCTTGGTGCACGACCGAGGGTCGAGGATCGAGCAAGGCAAGCGCGCGCGGCACGTTCTCGTTGAGCGCCTGCGCGCCCAGGCTGCCGCCGACGACGAGGATGCGCAATGGCCCCTCGCGGCCGCGGAAACGCTCCCCCGGCGCGCGCATCGCAGCGATGTCCGAGCGCACCGGGTTGCCGGTCCACTCGGCTTTCGGCAACGCTTGCGGGAATGCCACCATTACCCGGTCTGAAACACCGGCGAGGACGCGGTTCGCCACGCCGGCGATGGCGTTCTGCTCATGCAGCGCGAGCGGACGGCCAAGAAGCGAGGCCATCATCCCGCCCGGAAAAGCCACATACCCGCCGAGACCGAGCACGACGTCGGGCCGGATGCGGCGGATATGGCGCGCGCTTTCCCAGAACGAGTACAGGAGGTTCGCGGGCAGGAGCAGCTTCTGCATCAGGCCCTTGCCCCTCGCCGCCTTGGCGCGGATCCATGCCGTCGCATATCCGTGCCGCGGCACGAGGCGTTCCTCCATTCCGCCGCGTGCGCCCATCCAGACGATCTGCCATCCGGCCGCGCGCGCCTGCTCGGCGACGGCGAGCCCGGGGAAGATATGCCCGCCGGTTCCGCCCGCCATGATGAGAAGCGTGCGGCTCACGCGTGCAACCCCCGGGCGAGCTGGCGGTTCTCCCAGTCAATGCGCAGCAGGATGGCGAGCGCGACGAAGTTGATCACTAGACCCGAGCCGCCGTAGCTCATGAGTGGCAGCGTGAGTCCCTTCGTCGGCAGCAGGCCCATGTTCACGCCCATATTGATGAACGCCTGAAAGCCGAGCCAGATGCCGATGCCTTGCGCCACCAGGGCGCCGAAGTGGCGCTCGCGCTGCGTCGCCTGCCGCGCGATGGCAAAGGCGCGCGCGACGATCCAAGCAAAGAGCGCGATGACCACCATCACGCCGAGGAAGCCGAGCTCCTCGCCCAGCACGGCTAACAGGAAGTCGGTATGCGCCTCGGGAAGGTAGTGCAGCTTCTCCACGCTTGCGCCGAGGCCGACGCCGAGCCATTCGCCGCGACCGAAGGCGATCAGCGCATGTGAGAGCTGGTAGCCCTTGCCGAATGGGTCCGACCAGGGATCCATGTAGCCGAAGATGCGCTGCATGCGATAAGGAGAAGACAGCACCAGGCCGACGAAGCCGAGGCCGAGCATGCCGACCAGCGCCGCGAAATGGCGGCCGTTCATGCCGCCGAGAAAAAGCACGCCGAATGCCGTGACCGCGATGACGACGAACGCGCCGAAATCCGGCTCGCGCAAGAGCAGCCAAGACACGATCAGCATCACCGCCAGCATCGGCAGCAGGCCTTTCTTGAAGCTCTTCAGCACGCTGTGCTTGCGTACGGTGTAGTCCGCCGCATAAAGCACCGCACCGAGCTTCATCAACTCCGAGGGCTGCAGGCTAAAGAGCGGCAGCGCGATCCAGCGCTTCGCGCCGTTAACCTCGCGGCCGACCCCGGGAACGAGCACAGCGACGAGAAGGGCGACGCCGCCGAGGAAGAGCCACGGCGCGGCCTGCTGCCACACGCGCACCGGTAGAAGAAATACCGTGAGCGCGCAAGCGAGCGCGGTGCTCAAATAAAGCGCATGCCGCGCGAGGAACCATGCGGCATTGTTGTTGGTAAAGCGACTCGACTCGGCTGTGGAGATCGAGGCGGAATACACCATCACCAAGCCGCCGACGGCAAGCAGCAGCACCGCCCACGTCAGCGACCGGTCGTATTCTGCGTCCGGGGCATTGCGCGCGAAGACGAACGTCTGGCTCATCCGAGCCTCCGTACCGCCTCGGCGAACACATCGCCACGGTGCTTGTAGTCGCGGAACATGTCGAAGCTCGCGCACGCCGGCGACAGCAGCACGGCCTGCCCCGGGCGGGCCGTCGCCGCGGCGACGTGCACTGCCTCTTCCAGCGTCGCGCAGCGCTGCATCGGTAATCCGGCGAGCGCCTTCTCGATGAGCGGCGCATCGCGCCCGATGAGCAGCGTGCGCACCGCGTAGCGCGCGACTGGCTCGCGCAGCGGCGAGAAGTCCTGGCCCTTGCCGTCGCCGCCGAGGATCAGGACGGTCTTTTGCCCGAGGCCGCGGAGCGCGGCAATCGTCGCGCCGACGTTGGTGCCCTTCGAATCGTCGTACCACTGCACATCGTCTCGCTCGCGCACGCGCTGCAGCCTGTGCGGCAAGCCGCGAAACGACTTCAGGCCGGCGGCGAGCTTCTCGCGCTGCACGCCGAGTGCACGCACCAGCGCACACGCGGCGAGGGCATTGGCGACGTTGTGCGCGCCATGGATCGGCAGCTCGGCTACGGCGACGATCGGCTCGCCGTCCTCGACTAACAGGCCGGCGGAGACGCCAAAGTCGCGCCCATCCAGGCCAAAGGTAACGACGCGCCGGCCGGGCAGCGCCATCGCCGTGGATGCGGGATCGTCGCGGTTCAGGACCTGCACGCCGCTGCCCTGAAAGACGCGAGCCTTGGCTGAACCGTATTCGCGCAGGCTCGAATACCGGTCGAGATGATCCTCGCTGAGATTCAGCATAACGGCAGCGCGCGGATCGAGCGACCAGGTGGTCTCGAGCTGGTAGCTGGAGAGCTCGAGCACCCAGGCGGCCGGCGACGCTTCAAGCGCAGCGTCCAGCACTGGGGGCGCGATGTTGCCCGCGGCTTTTGCCTCGATCCCGGCGCTGCGCAGGAGATGTGCGGCAAGCGCCGTGACGGTGCTCTTGCCATTCGTGCCCGTGACCGCGACCACCGGCGCATTGTTGTGCCAGGCGAAGAGCTCCACATCGCCCAGCACGGGGATGGAGCGCGACAGCGCCGCGTCGATGAGCGGCTGGTCGAGCGCAAGGCCCGGGCTGATACACAGCATGTCGACGCCGTCCAGCAGCGCCTCGGTAAACGGCCCCAGGCGGACATCGCCGTTGAAGTGCCGGGGCGGTTGGGCACGGGTGTCGGCAACCCGCACCTTGGCGCCGTGCCACTCGGCGAAGCGCGCCACCGAAAGGCCGGTGTCGCCCAAGCCGAGGACGAGCAATCGCTTGCCGGCGAGCTGCGTGCGCGCCGGCCGCGGAAGGAGGTGGAATGCGGGCTCGCGCATCATCTCAGCTTGAGGGTGGAGAGTCCGAAGAGCACCAGCATCATGGTGATGATCCAGAAGCGCACCACGACCTGGCTCTCCTTCCAGCCTTCCAGCTCGTAGTGATGGTGCAGCGGCGCCATGCGAAAGATGCGCTTGCCGCCGCTCCACTTGAAGTACACGACCTGGATCATCACCGACAGCGTCTCGGCGACGAACACGCCGCCCATGATGAAGAGGACGATCTCCTGCCGCACGATCACCGCGATGGTGCCGAGCGAGGCGCCGAGCGCGAGCGCGCCGACGTCGCCCATGAACACTTCCGCGGGATAGGCGTTGAACCAGAGGAAGCCCAACCCTGCACCGGCAATCGCGCCGCAGATGACCGCAAGCTCGCCCGCGCCGGGGATGAACGGCAGGCCGAGGTATTTCGAGAAACCCGCGTGCCCGGCGACATAGGCGAAGATGCCGAGCGCGCTGCCGACGAGCACCGTCGGCATGATGGCGAGGCCGTCGAGGCCGTCGGTGAGGTTCACCGCGTTGGAGGTGCCAACGATGACGAAGAAGGTCAACAGGATGAAGCCGACGGTGCCGAGCGGATAGGCGACGAACTTGAAGAACGGCACGATGAGCTGGTTGAGCGGCGGCAGCGTCTGCGCGAGCCAGGCCAGGTAGCAAGCGGCGGCGAGGCCGATCAGCGATTGCCAGGAGAACTTCGCCTTGGCCGAAAGCCCCTTCGGGTTGCGATAGACGACCTTACGGTAGTCATCGGTCCAGCCGACGAGGCCGAAAGCGAGCGTGACGAGGAGCACGACCCACAGGAACTTGTTGGACAGGTCGCCCCACAGCAGCGTCGTCACGCAGATCGACACTAGGATCAGCGCCCCGCCCATGGTCGGCGTGCCGGCCTTGGTGAGGTGCGAGCGCGGACCATCGTCGCGCACAGCCTGGCCGATCTTGTAAGCCGTGAGCTTGCGGATCATGTACGGACCGAGGACCAGCGACACGGCGAGCGCCGTGAGACACGCCAGCACCGCGCGCAACGTGATGTAGCTGAACACGTTGAACACGCGCGCGTCCTTGGCGAGCCATTGGGCGAGCTCGAGCAGCATCTAATGCGCTCCTTCCGTTCGGGCGCCGGTGAGGCCAGCCACGACGCGCTCCATCCTCATGAAGCGCGAACCTTTGACGAGCACCGTGCGGCCGTCGATCGCCCGCAAGAGCGTCTCCACATCGGCGAAATGCTCGCCAGCTTTGCCGAAGCCTTCCACCGCGTGCACGCTCGATTCGCCGAGGGCGAGGAGCCGCGAGACTCCCTTCTCGCGGGCGTAGGCGCCGATCTCGCGATGGAATGCCGGCCCCTGCGGCCCGACCTCGCCCATATCGCCGAGCACCAGCACCGTAGGCCCGGGGCACGAGGCGAGCACGTCGATCGCAGCGCGCACCGAATCCGGATTCGCGTTGTACGTGTCGTCGATCAGCGTGGCGCCGCCGCGAGCCTGCTTGACCTGCAGCCGGCCGGTATACGGACGGAAGGCCGTCAGCCCGCCGCCGATGGCCGCGGCCGGAACGCCCGCGGCATGCGCGCACGCCGCGGCGGCAAGCGCATTACGCACGTTGTGCAAGCCGGGGATGGCGAGGACGGCATCGATCTTCCCTCCCGGCGTGCGCAGCTCGAGCTCGCTCGAGAGCGGCTTCGCCGTATAGCGGCCGCTGACAGCGGCGGCGCCAAGGCCGAAATCGACGACCCGGCGCTGGCCGGCTCGGCTGCGGAAGTACGCCGCGTGGGCGTCGTCCGCATTAACGACCGCCGTGCCCTCAGGCCCAAGCGCGTCGTACACGCTGGCATTCTCCGCGGCCACCTCTTCGACGGAGTTCATGAACTCCAGATGCTCGCGCTGCGCGTTGTTCACGAGCGCGACGGTGGGCGTCACCATCTTCGCCAGATAGGCGATCTCGCCGCGATGATTCATGCCGAGCTCGATGGCGCAGCAACGGTGCTCGGCGCGCATGCGCAGGAGCGTGAGCGGCACGCCGATGTCATTGTTGAGATTCCCCGCCGTGGCGAGCGTAGCCGTCTCGCCGGCGTGCGCGCGCAGGATGGAGGCGAGCATTTCCTTGACGGTGGTCTTGCCGTTGGAGCCGGTGACAGCGATGAGCGCAGGGGCGAAACGAGTGCGCCAGCTTTGCGCGAGCTCGCCGAGGGCAAGCTTCGTGTCCTCCACGATGATCACCGGCAGGGGGTATGGGCCCTGGTAGCGCCGGTCGACGATCGCGGCCGCCGCGCCGCGCGATTGCACGGCGGGCAGGAATTCGTGGCCGTCGAAGCGCTCGCCGCGCAACGCGACGAAGAGCTCGCCCGACTGGATCGAGCGGCTATCGGTCGATACGGCCGAGAAGCGCGTGCCGTTGCCGCTCGTGCGGCCGCCGACGGCAGCAGCAGCTTGGGAGAGAGTCATCATGCGCCGCGGCCCTTCACGGCGTCGCGGGCGACGGCCTGATCGGAGAATGGCAAGCGCCGTCCGCCGATTTCCTGGTAGCTCTCGTGTCCCTTGCCGGCTATGAGAACCACGTCGTGCGCCGCGGCCTCGCGCACCGCTGTCTCGATGGCACGCCGGCGATCCGGCTCGCGTTGCGCCGCTCCGCGCACGCCGGCCGCGACGGCTTCGATGATGCGCGCCGGATCCTCGCTGCGCGGATTGTCGGAAGTGATCACTACTCGATCGGCGAGGCGCGATGCGGCCGCACCCATCAAGGGTCGCTTAGTCGGATCGCGATCGCCTCCGGCGCCGAAAACGACCACCAGCTTGCCGCCGCGCTCGCGCGCGACCGGTCGCAGCGTGTCCAGCACCTTGTCCAGCGCATCCGGCGTGTGCGCATAGTCGACGATGACGAGCGGACGGTCGGCCACCTGCTCCATTCGCCCCGGGACGGGGGGCAGCTCGGCCGCGAGCCCTACCGCTTCACCATAAGGAAGACCGTACGCGACGAGACAGCCAATGACGCCCAGCACGTTCGACAGGTTGAACCGTCCCACCTGCCGGGTAATGAGCTGTGCCCGCCCCCACGGCGAGGAAAGCCGCAATAGCGCGTCGAGGCTCAGCACTTCGTCGGCGCCCGCCGCCGCGCGCAGCGTATAGCCGATGGTGCGCACCTGGCCACGCAAGCGCGAGGCGAGCTGCGCGCCCACCGGATCGTCGAGATTGAGCACCGCCGCTTGCAAGCCCGGCATGGCGAAGAGACGGGCCTTCGCCTCGGCATACGCTTCCATGGTGCCGTGGTAGTCGAGATGGTCCTGCGACAGGTTGGTGAAGAGCGTGCAGGCAAACCGCACGCCGCTCACGCGGCCCTGCACCAGGCCGTGCGAGGACACTTCCATCGCCACCGCGCGCGCCTCGTCGTCGCGAAAGCGCGCGAGTCGCGCCTGCAGCTCGATTGCATCCGGCGTGGTATTGCCCGCCTCGTCGAGCGAGCCGGGATAGCCGCTGCCGAGCGTGCCGATCACGCCGCTCTTCGCCCCGGCGCGCGAAAGGGCGGCCGCGATCCATTGGCTGCAAGAAGTCTTGCCGTTCGTGCCGGTGATGCCACACATCCATAGAGCGTGCGATGGATCGCCGTGGAATTCGCCGGCGATCGCGCTCGCGCGCTGTTTCAGCTCGCGCACCGCCACGTTTGGCACGCGCCATTGCCCGCGCCAATCGAAGCCGGCCGGATCCCATACCACGGCGGCAGCGCCGCGA
>Ga0136846_1243917_pt1 | contig 19064 bp, 19 predicted proteins | sample HopSoiMetagenom2_FD_96841 | JGI IMG/M metagenome (GOLD analysis project Ga0136846, IMG submission 96841) | Grasslands soil microbial communities from Hopland, California, USA - 2 Assembly 2016 (version 4) | ecosystem: Environmental > Terrestrial > Soil > Grasslands | place: USA: Hopland...
CCGAGCTCGCCGATGTCGATGTTGCCGACACCATCGCCATAGGTCGCCATGAAATAATCCGTGTCGACGTAGCGACGGCAGCGCGCGATCCGCTCGCCGGTCTGTGTTGCTTCCCCCGTCTCGGCGAAGATGATCGAACGCTTTGCCTGCGATGGTGCGCTCAGCACCGCGATGTTGCGCTCCGACCCGTCGATATCCATGCGGAAGTCGCAGTCCATCAGCCGCTCGTTGAGGAAATAGTCCTTTATCTCCCAGCCGAGGTGGCCGAGCGCGAGGATGAAGTTCGAGAAGCCGTGCGCTTCGTAGATCTTCATGATGTGCCACAGGATCGGCTTGTCGCCGATGCGGATCAGCGGCTTCGGGATCGCGCCCCCGGACACGTCCGCGATGCGGCTCCCCTCGCCTCCGCATAGGATGATGACCGGTGTGTCCTTGGCTAGCATCCCCGCCCCTCTTGGTCGCCCGCAGTCTTTGACGGCACTAGACGCGGCGTCAACCGTAGGATGGAACGAGTGCGAGCACTGGACGGAAAGCTGCCACTATTAGCCGCGCAGCATCCTTACAGGATGAAGTCGCTCGCCTGCAGGGACTGGAGACCATCAACGCGGATCATGAAGTCGGCGATGCCGTCGCCGTTCGTGTCGCCCTGCACGAAGGTGTTCCCATCGATCTGCTCGACCCGAAGTTCCCCCGCCGTTCCGCTAAAGGCACCGGTTCCGACGAAGGCGAACGCCTGGTTGCCATCGGCCCCGGTGTTCGCATCAATCAGGTCGAGCCGGATTTTGTCGCTTTCGGCGTGACTGAAATCGAAGATCTGGTCAGCGGATGAAACGGTCGCTCCGCCGAAGTCACCTTCGCGGAAGACGAACCGGTCACTTCCGGTCCCGCCAACGAAGACATCCCGCCCAGTGCCGCCCTCGAGCCAATCGTTCCCAAAGCCGCCATGCACCTCATCGGCACCCGCTCCGCCATAGAGCTTGTCGTTGCCGTCCTCGCCATAGAGCATGTTGTTGCCGCTATTGCCCTTGATGGTGTTGTTGAGGTCGTTGCCATGGCCGATGAGGTTCGCACTGCCGGTCAGCTCCAGGTTCTCGACGTTCACGCGCAATTCCAGCCCAGGCGTATCCAGGTCGTCGCTCATGTCGTAGCTGATGGAGGATCCGATGGTGTCCGTGCCTTCTCCGGCGAGTTCGTTCACGATGTCGCCGGCATTGTCGACGATGTAGATGTCGTTGCCGTCACCGCCATTCATGACGTCCGCGCCAATTCCACCATCGAGCGTGTCGTAACCCGCGTTGCCGACGAGGGTGTCGCTGCCGTCCATGCCGCGCAGAAGGTTCGCGCCGCTGTTGCCGGTGATGACGTTATCCAGGACGTTGCCGGTCGCCTGTACCGAGTAGATTCCGGTGAGCGTGAGGTTCTCGACATTGGCCTTGAGCGTGTGCGCCACGGAGGCAAGGACCGTGTCGATGCCCTCGCCGGCTAGCTCAATCGGAGCATCGCTCAAATGGTCGACGATATAGGTGTCGTTGCCGGCGCCGCCGTACATCACGTCCGCATCGCGCCCGCCGTCGAGCGTATCGCTTCCGGCATTTCCGTAGAGGCGGTCGATCCCGTTACCGCCGCTGAGGCTGTCGGCGAACGCGGTTCCCTTCAACGTATTTGCGCCGCTGTTCCCAATAATCGTGACGCCGTTGAGAAGGGCCGACGCGTCAACGTTGTGGTTCAGAAGGCCGGTGGTGGATGCGGTCGCCCCGCTACCCGTGCCGATGACTATGCGCTCGATTCCCGTCTCGCCCGCAAGCAGGGTCAGCGTTTGCGCCGCCCCAGTTGCGGAGAACCGCACCTCGTCCTGCCCGCCAGCGCCATCGTCCGCAATTTCGGCGGTTGTGTGATCGGCCGCGGCCGCGATCATGTAAATGTCGTCACCCGCGCCGCCGTTCGACGAATCTGCGCCGGCGCCGCCGATCAGGACGTCATTCCCCGCGCCGCCGATAAGCGTGTCGTTGCCCGCTCCGCCGTCGAGGGTGTCATTGCCGGTCAGCCAGTCCGCGTTGGGGATGAACGTAATCGTTCCCGCGTTGCCGTTCGACAGGCCGAAGGTGCCGTCGCCGGCCAGCGTGTCGTTGCCGCCGTTACCGGTGAGCGTGTCGTTCCCGCCTTCACCCGCCAGGATGTTGGCATTGTTGTCACCGATGAACCGGTCGGCGCCATAGAAGCCGGACAGATTCTCTATGCTGGTCAGCGTCCAGTTGCCGATCCCCACGGCCTGCGCCTGGCCCTGCTTGAGTAGCGAGATCGCCACGCCGGCATCGGTGTAGAGAGGCTCAAAGGCTGTGTCGGATACTTCAACAGTGTCCGACCCGCTGCCGCCGTCGAGGATCTTGGTCCCGATGCCCGTGGTGAAGAGGTCGTCGCCGCCATTACCGCGCAGCGTATCGGTCCCGTTGAACGTCCAGAACCAGTTGCCGGCATCGTTACCGGTCAAGGTGTCGTCGCCGTAATTGGCCGTGATGTGCTCGATCCCGATGAAGGTGTCGGTGCCCATCGACCCGGTGTTTTGTGCCGTCGAGATGCGCAGATCGATCGTCACGCCGGGGCCATAGGCCGTGAACATGCTGACGCGGTCGGCGCCGTCGCCGCCGTCATAGATGTCATTGCCGAACGGGCCGTTGTCGCCCGAAGCTTCGGACAGGAAATCGTCGCCCGCGCCGCCATACAACGCGTCGGAGCCAGTCCCTCCGCGGAGCGTGTCATGACCATTGCCGCCTTCGAGGCGATCGTCGCCGGCACCGCCCTCCATGACATCATTGCCGTCAAAGCTAAGCAGCTTGTCGGCGCCAGTGCTTCCGGTGATGGTGTCGTCACCTGCGAGCAGCGTCTGGAACAATCCCTGCAGGTCGTCGGTGGTCACGAAGTTCGTGAAGTCTTCGACGGAAATCAGCGTGTCGGTAAGCGTGATGATTGTGCTGCCACCGAGCGAATAGCTCAGACCGAAGATGAAGCCAGTGGTCGGATAGCCGTCGACATAGTCACCAAATTCGCCATCGAGGACCAGGCGTTCGGTCGTACCGCCATCGGTATAGTCAACGACGAACTGGCTGTCGGTCCCGCTGACCGGCGTCCCGAAGTCAAAGAACTCCGCAAGCGACCCGGTCGCGATGAAATTGATCATGTCGAAGGCCGCGCCGGCGCTGAACGTCGTCATATGATTTTTCCCACACGCTTACTGATATGACGCGTCCGGAAAGGTCGCGTGCGGAGTGCTTATGATTGTTAATAAACCTCGTCAACCGCTCAGGGTAAATGAGAGTTAAACTCTGACGGTCTTTGCAGCGGCTGAATGACGGCAACAACAAAGCGTCATTCAGCAGTGAGCGCGCTCATCGAGAGTTTCTGTTGATCAGTTGCGCGTAGCTTTGAGCCAGCTCCTGATGGACTGACCGAGCCGAGACGGACGCCGCATGCTTGGCCGCTGCCCGCTCCGCCCGCTCACGCTTGCGGTAGTAATCCGCCGTGGCCGCCTGCTCCTGCTCGGGCGGCATCATTGCGAATCGTCCTGGCGTTTCAACTCCTCGGCGACTTGCTTCCATTCTTCGCTGGCCTCCGCATCGCCGCTTTCCGCGGCCGCTTTGCTCCGCGTCTCCGCATACACATCGGCGAAAGAGCCATACTCTTCTTCTAAAGCTTCAACCTTGTCTTCGATGGCGTTTTCATTCTCGTTATTGTTACGCACACGTGCCTCCCAATCTCGGTGTCAGAATGCACCGGGAGCTGGAAGTTTCGTTTGATTCACAAAGGTTAGAACGAATCTCCTAACATTTGTCAGGATGCGAAACCGTCTCCCGCAAGCCGTGTTATTGGGCTCATGAGTAATCGAACGGCGCGTATTGCCGGTTCGCTGTCAGCCCATGGCTCGGCCGGTTCCGGATCATCGAAATCCATTAGCGAGTTCCACCGCCGACGCGCGGAGTCGGAGATGTCCCGGGCATTGAGCGCCGGTCCATTGTCCGTGGCGATCAGGCACCTGGAACTGGCGCGACTCCATCGCGAGCGGCGCTCCGCTCTTCACCTGCAAGAGCCGCCACCCGAATGCGCGGCGATCGTGATCGACCGGACCGATAAGGAAGGGTGAGCCATAACTGGCAGCAGCCCGTCCAAGCCACACATCCTACGGAAATGGTGCCCCTGGTCCGACTCGAACGGACACTCCGGTTAGGAACTCGATTTTGAGTCGAGCGCGTCTACCATTCCGCCACAGGGGCACGCAGGGCTGTTACCTAGCGACGGGTCCTTGCGGCGGCAACCACCGTCAGATGCGCAACTGTTGGCGCGAACTCAACGGGTCAGGGCCATATCTGTTCGGTCCATACGAGCCGGCCGCAATCAGTTCCAGGAAGACGACGATGGTTCCCAGCAGCGGGACTAGATACCACAGAAGATACCAGCCCGATCTACCGACGTCGTGAAGACGGCGGACCGACACGCTGACGGACGGCAATAGGAAGAAAATGCACAATGCCCAAGTCACGTAGCCTGGTTGCGGCGGCATTGGCGACATTCCCGTCAGATAATCGATCGCCTGCGCGATCCCGAAGAGCACTGCCCACATGGCGATGTACCACCAATACTCCGAACGCGGTGAGCGCGACCGGAAGTCGGTGAAGGTGCGAAGCGGACGGAGCGCCCAATTGATCGGGGTCATGGCGGTGTGGCGATCAGGCGAATACTTCTTCGAGATCACTCGGCCCATCTGGATTGGGGCCATATCGGTTCGCCCCCCGCGTCCCGGCAATGGCAAGTAGAATGAGGAGCGCGATCGTACCGACAATCGCCATCGCGCCAAGGATCGTGGCGCTCGTTCCGGCGGCCGGATTCAGGCCGTGGCGGACGGCCGATCCTATTCTCCAGCCATTCGCGAATTGTGGAACGAAAGCGACGAGTATCCACCATCCCGTTCGATCGGTGTCGTGCAGGCGCCTTGCCGCCACGGCGAGAAATGGAAGGAGCAGCGAGAAGTTCGCGATCGACGCAAACACGCCGTACGTTCCCACCACCCTCGATCCAATCGCCGTATCCGCTAGCCGAGCAGATATAGAGACCGTGAAATACGCGGCGAAAAACCACCAGAACTCAGGCCTGGGTGCTCGACCCTTGAAAACGGCATAGCTTTTCATCGGCCGAATTGCCCATCCGATAGGCGTCATTTCCCGTCCGACCCGTGCAGTTTACCGCTCAGGCGAAGACCTGTTCGACATCAGGTCCGTACGGATCCTCACCGTAGCTGTTCGTTCCCTTCGTGCCGGGCAGGCAATAGAAGACCAACAGCGTGATCATGTAGATGAAGATGACAATGCCAAGGATCATCGTCGCGCCGAACATCCCGCCCGAAACCTGCGACGGGTCAGTCGGCTGCGCGCCGGGAACAAGCATGGATCCCATGCTCCCGAAAAGCATCACGAAGTAGAGCACATAAAGCAGGTAGAATCCGCCCAACCACCAGCCTGAACGGTTGGTGTCATGGAGGCGCCGAGTCTGCACCGCGAGCGTCGGAAGCAGCATCGCGAGCCAGAAAAATATCAGCACAAGGCCGAGGCCGCCGAACATTCCCATCATGCCCGCGGACGGAGCGCTCTGGGTTCGGGCGGCACTGATCACGCTGCCCACCAAGAGGAAATAGACCGCCATCCAGACCACGAACAGGAAAAGGAAGAACCACCAGAACTCGGCGCGCGAGGCGCGGCCGGAAAACTTGGCGTAATTCTTGAGCGGGCGGAGCGCCCAGCCAATCGGTGACAGATTCTGCATTCGTGGTTCTCCCCCCTTATCGTGCGAATGAGAAAGCGGTCGGCGCGGCGCCGTACTTGTTAGGGACGTTCGACCCCTTCCTGGCGAAGAGCGTGAGCAGGTTGGCGAACACCAGGATCGTGATGCCGAGGAAGCCCAATGCGACGATCTTGGGCAGAAATCCGCGGAACGCGAAGGCGACCGGCACCAGGAACAGCATCACGCAGGGCACGACGAGCTCCTTGCCGGGCTTGCCGAGATCATGGAGACGGCGAACCGCAACAGCCACTTGCGGTATTATGAGGAGCAGGCCGACCAGGCTGCCGAGTGCCGGACCGAAGCCGAGCAACAGCCCCAACAGGCTGCAGACCGCGTTAGTGACGATCACGAAGACAAAGAAGCACCAGAATTCCTCACGCGACGCGCGGCCCTTGAAGTCGGCATAGCGCTTGAGCGTCTGCAACGCTGACTGAAATACGAACATACTGAAGCCCCCAGTTTGCAGGTTAAGCGAAAACCTGTTCCAGATTGTCAGGCCCGTACGGATCAGGCCCGTAGCGATTATCGCCCTGTGTCCCTTCGGTGATCATGAAGACGAGCATCGTGATTCCAATCGCGATCGCCGCAACAATGAAAAGGACCATGAAGGTGAACGATCCCTCCATCGGTACCTGCGAACCCAGGCCGGAAGCGTTCAGTCCCGCAACGACGCCCATCGCCCCGATAATTGCAAAGACGATGACGAAGGCGAGCATCCACCATCCCGTCCGGTCAATGTCGTGCAATCTCCGGACCGTCACGGCCAAGGACGGCACGAAAACCGCGAGGCTGAAGATGCCGCCAATCATCGCGGGACCGACAATGCCGAGCCCAAAGCTCACGATAGTCGAACCGAGGTAGAACCACCAATATTCGGCGCGCGGCGCCCGGCCTGAAAAGTCCGCATATTTCTTCAGCGGCAACACGGCCCACTGGACCGGATTCAACTCACGCATGAACTTCCCCCTTAACTCATGCTAATCGGTTCAACAGGTTACGCAATCATCAATTTCTCGGTGCCTGGCGACGATAGCTGAGCGCTTCGGCGACATGGATCCGGCCGACCTGCTCGGCTCCGGCGAGGTCGGCGATGGTTCGGGCGACGCGAAGGACGCGATGGAACCCGCGCGCCGACAGCCGCATCGCCGCCGCCGCGTCTGCGAGCAGCTTACGTCCCGGCTCGTCCGGAGTGGCCACGCTGTCGAGCAACTCGCCATCGGCTTCCGCATTCGTGCGAGGGCCGTGACCGTTGTAGCGGTCGGCCTGAACCTGCCGAGCGGCAGCAACGCGGCGCCCGACCTCCGCGCTACCCTCCGCCGGTGGGGGAAGCGTCAGGTCGGCGGCGGACACTCCCGGCACTTCGACATGAAGGTCGATGCGGTCGAGCAAGGGACCGGATACGCGTGCCTGATAGTCAGCAGCGCAACGCGGGGCTCGGCTGCAGGCGAGCGCGGGATCGCCGAGGTGGCCGCAGCGGCATGGGTTCATTGCTGCGACGAGCTGGACCCGTGCAGGGAATGTAACGTGAGTATTAGCTCGGGCGACGCTGACGTTCCCGGTCTCGAGTGGCTGGCGCAGGGAGTCGAGGACGGGCCGCTGGAATTCGGGAAGCTCGTCGAGGAACAGCACGCCGAGGTGCGCGAGGCTGATCTCGCCGGGACGAACGCGAAGACCACCACCAACCAGCGCGGGCATCGAGGCGCTATGGTGCGGCGAGCGGAACGGGCGCTGGCGGCGGATGCGGCCATCTGCCAGTTCGCCGGCGACAGACGCGACCATCGATACCTCGAGCGCTTCGGATGGCTGGAGCGGCGGAAGAATGCCGGGAAGGCAAGCAGCAAGCAGGGATTTGCCCGATCCAGGAGGCCCGCTCATCAGCAGATTGTGTCCACCGGCCGCCGCAATCTCGAGCGCGCGCTTGGCCACTTCCTGACCTTTCACCTGGGCGAGGTCGGGCCCGCCGTCGCGCGGCTCAGCCTCCGCCTGCGCAGGCGCAGCCAGCAATGCGGTACCCTTGAGATGCGCCAGGAGCGCCAGCAGGTCAGGCGCGGCGATAACGTCCAGCTCCCCCGCCCAGCTTGCCTCGCTGCCCTGGGAAGCAGGACAGATCAGGCCCTTGTCCGAAGACGATGCGTGGATCGCCGCGAGGAGAACGCCGGGCGATGCGGTGATGCGGCCGTCGAGGCATAGCTCCCCCACAGCGACGTAATGCGAGAGCGTTTCGGCGTCGGTCGCGCCAATCGCCGCCAGCAAGCCAAGCGCGATCGGCAGGTCGTAGTGCGAGCCTTCTTTGGGCAAGTCGGCGGGCGAGAGGTTGACCGTGATGACCTTGGGCGGAAGCGCAAGGCCGATCGAAGCGAGCGCGGCGCGGACGCGCTCACGGCTCTCGGCGACCGCCTTGTCCGGCAAGCCGACAATGGTAAACTTCGGCAAGCCCGAAGAAAGCTGAACCTGGACCTCGACAGCCCGGGCTTCGAGCCCGAGATAGGCGACAGTGGCGACGGTCGCGGCCATCAGGCCACGCCCATCAGATACGCAACACGGGTCAGACTTCCCCCTAGCTCGGCTTGGCCAAGCTAGCCCGCGACCGCCCTTCCCCGCAAGCGGCTTGCGTCAACGGCAGTGTGTCACCACATCAACACGCATGATTACGCGTGCGCAGTGGCGGAAGTTCATGGACAACCCAATCGTCGAATGGGCGCTATTCGCCCTCGGCGTCCTGCTAATAATCGCCGGCTTCCTGGTGGCCCCTATCCCAGGGCCCGGCGGCGTATTCCTCATCGCACCCGGCCTAGCCCTGATTCTGAAGACCAGCATCTGGGCGAAACGCCACTACGTCCGCCTTAAGAAAAAGCGCGTAGGGTTTCGAGGCCGGCACATCGTCATCGGCGAGTGGACTGACTGGGCGCTAAGGCGACAATCGGCCAAGCGGCGCAAGGAAGTCGCCGAAGCCAGGGAAACGGGCAGAAGCAATTGACTTGCCAGCGCCTCTCCACTATCGGCGCGCACAACAGCGGCTGCCTCAACGGCGGCCCTTTTTCTTTGATTTAAGGCATGAGCGATGAAGCGCACTTTTCAGCCCAGCAACCTCGTCCGCAAGCGGCGTCACGGATTCCGCGCGCGCATGGCGACCGTCGGCGGCCGCAAGGTGCTGAATGCCCGCCGCGGACGCGGCCGCAAGAAGCTCAGCGCCTAACAATAATCCGCAAGCGCGCCGATTTCCTCGCTGCCAACGGCGGCAAGCGCGTTCCCATGCCCGGCTTCGTCTTGCTGGTCCGTGACCGCCAGGATTCGGATGAATCGATGCGGGTGGGCTTCACGGTGACCAAGAAAATCGGCGGAGCCGTTATCCGCAATCGCATGAAGCGGCGCTTCCGGGCGCTCGCGCGCGAGATCGTGACGGCGAACGGCATCCCCGGCTCCGACCACGTGATGATCGGTCGCGCCAAAGGCGTCGAGCGCGACTTTGGATTGCTCCGCACCGAGCTGACGCAAGCACTCGACAAGGTGCGCACGTGATTGCACGGGCGCTCATCCTCGTTGCAAAAGCGTGGCAGAAGGGCCCCTCGCGCGTGCTTCCGCCGAGCTGCCGCTATCAGCCAAGCTGCTCAGCCTATGCCATTACGGCGCTCGAACGCTATGGCGCCATCAAAGGGGGTTGGCTGGCCCTCAAACGCATTGGTCGGTGTCACCCGTGGGGCGGCCAGGGCGCCGACCCGGTACCTTAAGAGGATCGAACTACCGTGAGAGACAATAAGAACATGATCCTCGCGATTACGCTGAGCGCGTTGATCCTGCTCGGCTGGACGTGGGTATCGGACAAGTTTTTCCCGCCCGCCAATCCGCAAAGCACGAAGATCGTGAACGGCAAATCCGTGCCTGTGCCCCAGCCACAGGCGCAGCCGGTACCGAATACCCCCAAGATCATGCAGAGCCGGGCGCAGGTACTGGGCTCGACGCCCCGCGTTCGGATCGAAACGCCGTCGCTGCAGGGATCGCTGAACCTGAAGGGCGCACAGATCGACGACCTCGTGCTGGTCCGCCAGAGGGAGACGATCGCCAAGGACTCGCCGCCGGTCCGGCTGTTGTCGCCGGTCGGAGCGCCAGGCTCGAACGTCGCATCGTTCGGCTGGGTGGGCGAAGGCACGGCAGCGCCCGATTTCAACACGGTGTGGACGGCCGACAGCCAGACGCTGACCCCCGGCCATCCTGTTACCCTCACGACCCAGTCGCCCGACGGAGTCCGCTACGCGATGAAGATTGCGGTCGATGACGGCTATTTGTTCACGGTCCAGCAGCAGGTGATCAACGGCTCGGCCAAGCCCGTCGCGGTTCGGCCCATCGGAATAGTGAGCCGCGCCAATAAGTCATCGGACGTTTCGAGCTGGACGAACCACGTGGGACCCATCGGGGTCTTCGACGGCAAGGCCAATTACGAAGTCAACTGGAAGGACCTGGACGAAGGCAAGGCTGAGAAGTTCGCCAACGTTCCCGGCTGGATCGGATTTACCGACAAGTACTGGCTGACCGCGCTCGTGCCGCCCGCCGCCATGAACGGTGAGTTCGTCCGCTCGCCGTCCGGGGCGTATCAGGCCGACTATTCCGCGGCCCCGTCGATCGTGGCGCCGGGCCAGAACCTGACGACCCAGTCGCGGCTCTTCGCGGGAGCCAAGGAAAAAGCCTGGCTCGACAAATATGAGCAGGCCGGCATCCCCAAGCTCACCAAGTCCATCGACTGGGGCTGGTTCGAATGGTTCATGCGGCCGATCTTCAGCCTGCTGGTCTTCCTGTTCCACACGCTCGGGAACTTCGGCTTCGCCATCATTGCGCTGACCCTAATCGTGCGCGGGATCATGTTCCCGATTGCGCAGAAGCAATTCCAGTCGATGGCCGCGATGCGCAAGATGCAGCCCAAGCTCAAGGCGATCCAGGAGCGCTACAAGGACGACAAGCCGCGCCAGCAGCAGGAGATCATGAAGCTCTACCAGGAAGAGAAGATCAACCCGGCCGCCGGCTGCCTTCCGATCCTGCTTCAGATCCCGGTCTTCTACGCGCTGTACAAGGTGCTCATGGTCAGCGTGGAAATGCGCCATCAGCCCTTCGTCGGCTGGTTGAAAGACCTGTCGGCACCCGACCCGGCAAGCCTGCTGACGGTCGCCCACAGCATGGGGTGGACGTGGTTTCCGCCGTTCCTTGGCCTGTCGGTCCTGGCCTTCCTGCTCGGTGTCACCATGTGGCTCCAGTTCAAGCTCAACCCGCAGCAGATGGACCCGGCGCAACAGCAGGTGTTCGCGCTGATGCCGTGGTTGATGATGTTCATCATGGCGCCGTTCGCGAGCGGGCTGCAGCTTTACTGGGTGACCAGCAACGTGCTGACCATTCTTCAGCAATGGTGGCTGTACCGCCGCTTCGGCCTGCACCTCAGCGACACGCATCCGGTGCACACATGAGCGAAGTCGCGGACGAAGATCTGGCCGAGCGGGCGCGTAAGCTGTTCGCCGGCAAGATCGAGTTCCTGAGGTCCGCGCCGGAGCTTCGCTTCCTGCCCGACCCTGACGTGCCGGAGATCGCGTTCGCCGGCCGGTCCAACGTCGGTAAGAGCTCGCTTCTCAACGCACTCACCAACCGGAAAAGCCTCGCCCGCACCTCCAACACTCCGGGCCGGACGCAGGAGCTCAACATCTTTGACGTCGGCGAGCCGCTGCAGCTCCGTCTGGTCGACATGCCGGGCTACGGTTTCGCCGAAGCACCGAAGGACATGGTGAAGCGCTGGCGTTTCCTGGTGAACGACTATCTTCGCGGACGGCAGGTGCTGAAACGGGCGCTGGTATTGGTCGATTCGCGGCATGGCCTGAAGGACGTTGACCGCGAAATCATGGACATGCTCGACACCGCGGCCGTCAGCTACCACCTCGTCCTGACGAAGGCCGACAAAGTGAAGCCGACCGATCTCGCCAAGACTCTCGAGCAGACGGCCGACGAAGCGCGCAAACGCCCGGCCGCACATCCGGCCATCTTCCCGACATCGAGCGAAACCGGTAGCGGGATCGCCGAGTTAAGAACTGCGATACTGGACGCGGCATCCGCCTAGGAGGGGCCTTGCTCAAGCTGATTATCGGTAACCGGGCCTATTCGAGCTGGTCGATGCGCGGCTGGCTGGCCGTCAAGCAGTCGGACGAAGAGTTCGAGGAATATGTCGTCCCGATGTTCGACGCCGACTGGGAAAAGCGGCGCGAGGGCGACGAGTTTGCGCCGTCTCTCGGGAAGGTGCCGATTCTGTGGGACGGCGAATGCGTCGTCTGGGACAGCCTGGCCATCATCGAGTTCCTGGCGGACCGCTATGGACGCGACCTTTATTGGCCGGAGGATGAGACCGCGCGCGGCATGGCGCGTTCAATGGCGGCCGAGATGCACTCCGGCTTCGCCAACCTGCGGCGCGAGCTTCCGATGAATGTTCGCAAGAGCTTCTCGCCCCGCGAGATCAGCGACCCCGTTCGCGAAGAAATCGACCGCATCCTCACTCTGTGGGCGCAAGCTCGGGCCCGGTTTGGCGGGACGGGGGAGTTCCTGTTCGGCGACTGGTGCGCCGCGGACATGATGTACGCGCCGGTCGTCACCCGCTTCATCACCTATGGGGTGCCGGTGCCGAGCTTTGCCGCCGTCTACATGAAGGCGGTGCTGTCGCACCCACATGTGTCGGAGTGGATCGACAAGGCTCAGGACGAACCCTGGGTCATCGAGCAGTACGAGGTAGACAAGGCCGCTTAAACGGGCCGCGTTGTGCCCTCGTAAGGCGTGCCATCCTTGCGGGTGTAGGTTCCCTCAGGTGTGAAGGCCAAGTCGACGTCCGAATAACCACCGCCGGTGTTCGTTCCGCCGCCCACAACGACGAACGAACAATCCTGGTCGCTCTCGTTGATCAGATGATGGCCGTTGGTGCTCCCCTTTGGCCAGGCTGCGCAGTCGCCCGGCTTGAGCACCGTTCGCCCGTCATCCTCCACCAACACCGCCTCGCCCGAGACCATGACGAGGAACTCATCCTCGCCATTGTGCCAATGCCGCTGCGACGACCAGGCGCCGGGCTTCAGCACCACGTGGCTAACGCCGAAATCAGTAAGGCCAGCAGCTGGCGCCAGGCGGCGATACCAACGTCCGGCGACTTCCTGGTTGAACGGATGCGGGTAGCCGGTGCGGTTGACCTGCTCGATGGAGTCGAGATCGATTTTGGGCATAGCCGCGCCCTAGCAGCAGTAGTTGAAAGCTAGAAGGTACCCTTCACCGACACGCTGAACAGCGGGCCAATGAGCTGGTTCTGGCGCTGGTAGAAGGCAAGCGGCGTACGGTCGCGATAGCCTTCGTAGACATGGCGGTACACGAGGTGCCGGCCGTTCAAGATGTTGTCGACCGAAGCTCGGACTTTCAGCCCGAACACATTCTTGTGCTCGACGTAGAAGCCGGAAATCCATGGCAGGTCGAGCCCGCGATAGACCTCGGTCAGGAAGAAGTTCTTCTCGTAATGCTGATATTGCGCGTAGGCGCTCCAGGCAATCTGGGTGCCAGGGATGTCGTGGCGCACCTGCGCGCTGAACGTCGCGTCCTGAACGCCGCTGATCGGGCGCTTCTCCCCGGTTAGGGGGTCCTTCACGCGCGTCCATTCCCGCGCCAACGACAGGTCAAGCTTCGCGCCGTTCCAGCCGAGCGGGTCGAAGTTCAACGTGCTGACGCTCTCGAAGCCATAACGATCGGCGCGCGGCAGGTTGCCGATGCCCTGCTCGTCGACGCCGATCGGGATCACGTCGATGATGTCCGTGACGCGATAATAATGGAGGTTGAGCCTCGTCTTGCCCCATTTGCCGAGGTCGTGTGAGAGTTCGGTCTCTGCTTCCCAGCTCTGCGGCGGCACAAGCTCGGGGTTGCCGGCATTCTCCCGGTCCTCACTGAGCTTGGGCTGAGCGAGAAAATCGAAGAAGCTGATCTGCCCGACCCGGCGGCGCAGCTTCAGGCTGACATCCCAATCCTTCGCAGGTCGCCAGCCGAGGACGATGCTTCCCTTGGGCCGGAAAAACTTGCGCGCCGCCTGGTCGTCGTCGGTCCGGTCAAGGTGCGAAATCTCGCCGCCCGCCGCGACCTGGAGATCGAGGTTTGACGCCAGCGGCCGGGTCAGGGTCGCGATCGCCTCATACCTCGTCTCGACAACCTTGCCGCTGCCTTCCGGGAACGGAACTTCGACAAAATCGCCGGAGGGATCGAGGTTGAACAATTGGCCCCTCTGGTCGAGCGAGTTGAACGCGCGCTCGAGTGAGATTTGCCAATCGTTCTTTCCACTTTTCCAGCGATATTCGCCGCGCGCGACGGTCTCGCCGATGTGCGTGTCGCGCACGAAGCGGGTGCCCTGCGCGTCGGCGCCGGTTGTATCGAAGGTCAGGACCAGGGTCTGGGTCAGCGGCGCGTGCTCCCAATGGCGAACGCCGATCAGCTTCAGGCGGCCTGGGCCAAGCGCAAATTCGTAGTCGCCGTTGATATCGCCGAGATAACCGTTGAGCTTGGTGCGGATGTCGCGGCTGCGCTCTTCCCCGCTCGCAAGGACGCGATGGTCGCGCTGCACGGCAGGGTTCCAATAAGGCGTGTAGGCTAAAGTAAGGTTGCCGACCGAGGAGCCTGGCCCGTCATAGCCGAGCTTCAGCTGCATGTTCGCCCGATCATACTCGGAATGATAGATTTCCTTGCGCGTCTCGATGACGTTGCCGGCCGCATCATAGAGCCAGATCGGGCCGCCGAATGCACCCCGACCCGGGTCGTTCTTCAGGGAGACCGTGTAATCGACCGGCCCCTTCTTGCCCGAGTAACTGATCGAGCCCGAGACCCAGTCCGTCTTGGCATAATGCGCCCGCCAGATCGGGTTCCATTCGAACTGGCCGGATGAGGTGGTCGCGGCCTTCAGGATGACGTTGGCGACCTGGCCGGAAAGACCCGCGATGCCGAGGCTGGCGGCGTCGACGATTTCGATCCGATCGACATTCTGGGCGGACGTGCGCTGCAGCTGGTCGACCGCCCCGCCCGACTTGTTGGCGATGCGCTCGCCGTTGATGAGGACGTTCTCCTGCGCCTGGCCGAGGCCGCGCTGGGTGGTGTCGACCTGCTTGATCGAGAAGCTCGGCACCTGGACCAGCATGTCGTAGGCCGTCTTGGGAGCAAAGCGCGCGAAGTCAGCCGGCGTGTAAACGCGTTTGGTCGCGGCCGGCGAAGCGGAGTGCTGGGCAAGAGCCGTCGCTGGCGCTGTCGCGGCAGCCGTCGCCAAAAGCACACGCAACACGAGCATCGTTTGTCCCCTGTGTCTGAAGCACGAGCTCGTGCTACATTTGTAGCGTGCTACATCTGTAGCGCTGGTGCAAGCCCAAATCGACGAACGGCCTTCTTGCGCCACCAAACACGGCCGCTAGGACTTGGGGAGAATGGCCGAACCGATCGATCCCGTCGAGCTTGCAGCAAAACTGATCAGCGTGCCCAGCGTCACGCCCGCCAGCGGCGAGGTGTTCGACGTGCTCGAGAAAGCGCTGACGCCGCTGGGCTTCACTTGCCATCGGTGGGTGATGGGCGAAGCGCCTGACGGGCCGACGGAGAACATGGTCGCGATCCGCGGCGAAGGCGGGCCGCATTTCGGGTTCGCCGGGCACCTGGATGTCGTCCCGGCCGGGGAAGGCTGGAACGGCGACCCCTACTCCGCCCAAATCCAAGATGGCCTGCTGATCGGTCGTGGCGCGAACGACATGAAAAGCGCCATCGCGTCATATGTCGCCGCGATTTCCCGGATTGAGACCGGCACCGGCACCCTGTCGCTCCTGATCACCGGCGACGAAGAAGGCTATGCCACCTACGGCACGCCGCGGATCATCGACTGGCTGAACGAGCGCCAGATCCGGCCTGACATGATCCTGATCGGAGAGCCGACATCGGTCGACCGCCTCGGCGATACGGTGAAGATAGGCCGTCGCGGATCGGTCAACATGTGGATCGACGTTCCGGGCGTTCAGGGCCACGTCGCTTATCCGCACCGAGCGACGAACCCGATCCCGCCCCTCGCTCGCGTGATCGCTGCGCTGGACGCAGTACATCTCGATAATGGCACCGACCAATTCCCGCCATCGAACCTCGAGTTCACGGCGATCGAGACGCCCACGCAGGCGAGCAACGTTATCCCAGGATCGGCTACCGGCCAGCTAAACATCCGTTTCAACAATTTGCAGAAGGGCGCCGACCTGGTGCGGATGGTCGAACAGATCGCCGAGCGGGAGGCTCCGGGCGCAAAGGTTCGCGCGCGGATTTCAGGCGAGGCATTCCTGACTCCGCCGGGACAGCTTTACGATGTCATCGTCGAAGCAATCGAGGAAGAGACGGGCCAGAAGCCGGAGCTATCGACGAGCGGGGGCACGTCCGACGGACGCTTCCTCATCCAGCTTTGTCCAGTAGTCGATTTCGGCCTGCCCAATGCCACTATGCACAAGGTCGGCGAATGCGCCGCGGTGGAAGACATCCGCGCCCTGTCTCGAATCTACGAGCGGATCGTGAGGAAGGTGGTCGGCTAAGCGACCGATTTGGCTTCTTCGTTCTCAGCTTTGCTTATCCAGGCGAGGAACTCTTCCTCGAACATCGGCTCGGCAAACAAATAGCCCTGGACCGTGTCGCAACCCATGGCGCGAAGGATGTCGGCCTGCGCTGTCGTTTCCACCGACTCCGCCACGATCTCGCACTCGACGCCCTTGATGAGCTGGATCACCGCCTGGACGATCACGCGCGCCTTCTCGCTGGTTTCGATATCAGCGATCAAGGTCTGGTCGAGCTTCACCCGATCGAGCGGCATCGAACGGAGCCGCGCGATATTCGAGTAGCCGGTGCCGAAATCGTCGATCGAAATGGTGACGCCGTCCTTGCGGAGGGCGCCTATCTCGGCGAGCATGAGGTCGCTGGCCTCCATTGCCGCGCTCTCGGTGAACTCGAGCTCGACCGTGGACAGCGCAACGCCCGCGTCCGCGAGCGTCTGGCGGAACCGGCTGAAGAAATCGTGCCGGTCCAGTTGGCGCGGGCTGACGTTGAACGCGAGGCGGCAGCCCACATTGCGCTGGTCCCAGCTGCCAAGCACGGCGGCAACCTCGCCCACGACCCAGTCGCCGATGTCGGCGATCAGGCCTGTGCGCTCGGCGACCGGAATGAAGCTGTCCGGCGCGCGCAAGCCCTCGACCGGATGCTGCCAGCGAAGCAGTGCCTCGGCGCCCGCCAATTCGCCCGTCGTGAGGCTCACCTGCGGCTGGAAGGCCAGCACGAACTCCCCGCGCTGGACAGCAGCGGTCAGCGCCTTTTCCGTGTCGACCCGCGCCTGGTGCGCAGCCGCCAGTTCCTCATTGAACACGCAATGTTGCCCGCCGCCCAGCTCCTTGGCCCGGTACATGGCAATGTCCGCGGCACGCATCAGCGATTCAATGCTCGCTCCGTGGTCCGGAGCCAGCGCGACGCCGATCGAGGCGCCGATGTCGACGCTGTGCGAGCTGAGCTCAAACGGCTCGGCAATCGCCCGGACGACGCGGCGCGCGGATTTCTCAACGTCCGCAATCTCTCCGATATCCGGGAAGAACATTGTGAATTCGTCGCCCGCGAGGCGAGCGAGCAAGGGCCTGCTCTTCGCGCCGCCGGTGAATTCCGAATTGACCGCCACCCGAAGGCGGTTCGCCACCATGATCAGGAGTTGGTCTCCCCGAGCGTGACCGAGGCTGTCGTTGACGGCCTTGAACCGGTCGAGGTCGATGAACAGCATCGCGCAGCTCTTGCCCGCGTTCTCGCCAAGCAGCTTGTCGGCCTCCGACCGGAAGTGAAGCCGGTTGGGAAGCGAGGTGACCGGGTCGTACATGCCGAGAGCGTGGGCATTTTCGATCGACGCCCGTACCTCGGCGAAGAGAGTGTCCACGGCCGCCGCGACCTTGGGCATCGATGCTTTAACGGCCTCTGGAGCCGGAGAAACGAGGTCCCCATCCTCCACCGCCATCAGCCGGTCGCGAAGCGCGGCAAGCGCTCGGGCGCTCTCGCTGTTGGGCCGTTCCGAAGCGATGTAGGCAATGAGCAGGCAGAACGCGCCAGCCACGATCGCCGACAACAAGCGCCCGTTGAATTCGGTGATGCTCAGCAAGGTGGCGAGCGAAAACAGGAACGAGGCAGCCCCGGCCGCACACGCGAGGACCGCGTTGCTGATCTTCTGGCCTCTGCCTGGTGTCATCGAGGGATGAGCCTTCACGCGCGCGGATTAAGTCCGCTCGCCTTCGGCGTTAAATCAGTGCGGTTAAGGAAGTGTCCGGAAAGACGGTTAACCCGCTCTGGACCGTCTTAAGATGATATAGAGGCTACCTCCGCCCCCGTGGCGCCGATGGGCCCCGCGAACGGCAGCGATCTGCGACGCGTGCCGCGAATGGGCGAGCCAGTCGTGAACCGCCGCGCGGATGCGTCCGCGGGCGATCGGCGGGTCGCCTGGCCGGTGGTGGCCGGTGATGAGCAGCATGACCCTGTCGCCCGTTCGGATCGCGCGCTCCAGCCCGCGATCGATCGCCTGCCAGGCGGTGTCGAGCGTCATGCCGTGGAGATCGAGAATGCTGTCCGGTTCAACGGACCCGCCCCTCAGGCGCTTGTCCCAGCTACCGTCGAGGGTTCGCTCGCCAATCGGTTTGGGAGGGACCGGAGGCTTGGTCGGAACCCTTGGCGGAGAGACAGGTTGGCGAACAGGTTTCGCTTTGAGCTCAGGAGGTTGCGGGTCCAGCCGCTGGCGAGAGAGCGGGCGGATTGTCGCCGCGACCCTGGCCCATAGCTCGGCCTCGTCAGGGTTGAGCGATCGCACGGCCAGCCACTCCCTTGGGGAGCAGGATCAGCGCCTGGCCCTTGGCCGACATGCCGCCCGCGATGCGGGTTGCGTCGGGCCCGCCGCCCCAAAAGGTGTCGAAGCGGTTGGCCCCCTTGATGGCTCCGCCGACGTCCTGTGCAACCCAAATTCCATTGGCTTCGGAGCGGTCCATGGCCAGGAAGGCCGGTGCCCCCATCGGGATGAAATTCGGATCCGCCGCCACCGTAGCCCGTGGCGTGATCGGATACCCGAGCGACCCCAGCGGCGGCCCAAGTAACTCCTTGAAGAATATATATGAAAGGTTCTCGCGCATCAGCGCCCGGCCTTGGTCGGGATTGGCCCGCATCCAGTCCTTGATGGA
>Ga0136846_1224787_pt1 | contig 19055 bp, 19 predicted proteins | sample HopSoiMetagenom2_FD_96841 | JGI IMG/M metagenome (GOLD analysis project Ga0136846, IMG submission 96841) | Grasslands soil microbial communities from Hopland, California, USA - 2 Assembly 2016 (version 4) | ecosystem: Environmental > Terrestrial > Soil > Grasslands | place: USA: Hopland...
CCGAAGGTGCGGCCGAGGCCCCACGGCGCCGCCTGCACCTCGAGCCCCACGTCGTGCGACGCGGCGATGATCTCGGCCATCGTGCCGCGGTAGTAGGCGAGATCGTTCTCCGAGAACGTGTGCAGGACGGAGGTGAAGCCGCGCGCGGCCAGATCCTCGAGGTCGCGGCGCACGTGACGCAGAATGCGGACTCCGAAGTACGAGCAGCCCGCGCGAAGCGTCATGCGCCGTCGGCGGCCGCCAGCGCGTTCATCGCCGGCTCACGTCGATGCGAGAGCTCGGCGACGAGCCGGTACCGGTCGCCGCGGTAGATCGACCGCACGAACTCGACCGTCTCACCGCCGGTCGTGGTGCTCGTCCGTTCGAACAGAAATGCCGGCGAGTGGAGCGGTACGTCGAGCAACTGCGACTCTTCCTCGTTCGTCACCGTCGGCTCGATCGTCTGCAGGCCGGACGCGATCACGACGTCGTACCGCTCCTCGAGCAGCGCGTAGAACGAGCTGTGCTCGAGTTGCGCGGCGGTCAAGCCGGGGACGAGCGAGACGGGCACATGCAACGTCTCGACCGCCATCGGCAGGTCGTCGGCGAGGCGGAGCCGCCGGATGCGGAACACCCGCCCGTCGGGGGAGATATTGAGCGCACGCGCGACCTGCGGCCCTGCGTGCACGTTCTCGAGCGAGATGGTCCGGCTGTCCGGCGTCATCCCGCGGCGGCGCATGTCCTCGCTGAACGACGTCAGCGTCAACTGCTGCGCGATCTTCGGCTCGCCGACGAACGTGCCGCTCCCGTGGCGTCGGACGAGGTAGCCCTCGCGCACGAGCTCGTCGAGCGCGGCCCGGAGCGTGAGGCGCGAGACGCCGAGGTCTGTGCTGAGCTTGCGTTCGGACGGGATCGCCTCGCCGACGCCGAGCTGCTGGATCAGCTGGATCACCTGCTGTCGGATCTGCTCCTGCTTCGACATCGCCGCGTATGGAAGCACACGGTGCCGACGGTGGTCAATACCATTTGGTGCGACTCTGGAGACAATGCGGCGAGTTTGGGTCTTGACAAGGAAAGTGGACTATGCCAATCTGCCCGCCGTGGCCGGTGGACTAAACCACTTCAGGCGCCCGCTCGACCGCCGGCCGGGGCGCCAGCGCCTTCGGGAGGCGATATGAAAGCTCGTGTGATCGCGGCGGTCCTCCTCGCCGCCGTCCTGGCCGCAGCGGCCACGACCGCCAGCGGGAGCGTCGCCAAGCACAACGCCACGACGGTCACCGTCTGGCTGCAGGACGACGCCAAGAATGGTTGGGCCGACGCGGTTGCAGCCGCGACGCGCTCGTTCCAGGCGAAGCATCCGGGCGTCAACGTCGACGTCCAGTACCAGCAGTGGACAACCCACCTGACGAAGTTCGACGCTGCCCTCGCGGGCAACAACGCGCCGGACGTGATCGAGTTGGGCAACAGCGAGACGGCCAAGTACATGGCCGCTGGAGCGTTCGCGCCCATCAAGGCGAAGGCGTACCCGAACTCGAGCAAGTGGCTCGCCGGCCTGAAGTCGTCGTGCACGTATAACGGCAAGCTCCTGTGCGTGCCGTACTACGCAGGTGCGCGTGCCGTCATCTACCGGATGGACTACTACCGTCAAGCGGGGATCAGAAGCACGCCGCGGAGCCTGAACCAGTTCGTCGCCGACGGGAAGAAGCTAATGAAGAAGTTCGGAAAGGACGGGAACTTCTCCGCGTTCTATTACCCCGGCAAGAACTGGTACGCGACGATGGGCTTCGTCTATGACTACGGCGGGCAGATCGCCGTCAAGAAGAACGGGAAATGGAAGGGCGCGCTGACCTCTCCGCAGGCGATCAAAGGCTTGACCGCCGCGAAGAGCGTCATGAAGGCCCTCTCACGCGCACCGCGCACGACCGACGAGGCACATCCGTATCCGAGCATCCCGTTCGCGAAGGGCAAGGTCGCCTCGTTCGTCGGCAACGGCTGGGAATGGCCGTACACCCTCGACCCGAAGGTCGGCAACCCGGGTCTCGCGAATGTGATGAATGCCTACCCGATGCCGAGTCACGTGAAGGGCCGCTACATGCCGACCTTCCTGGGCGGCTCCGACCTTGCGATTCCGGCGACGAGCGGCAACAAGACGCTTGCGGCCGACTGGATCGCGGCGTACACGAGCACGGCGAACGAAAAGAAGATGTCCGACGCCGGGAACATCCCGAACGCGTCGAACCTCGCGGCTCTCGCCGCCGGGAATCCGAAGGTCTCGCCGTTCGCGAGGGCGGCGAAGTACAACTGGTTCGTGCCGATCTCACCGAACTGGTCGAACGTCGAGAGCGGCAATGTGCTGCAGGAGATGTGCCAGGCGATCTTCACGGGACGCAAGTCCGTGAGGGCCGCGGCGACGAGTGCGAGCAACACGATCACGAGGATCCTGAACACCGGCTCGTAAGCCGGTGACGCCCGAAGGAGCTGCTGCCGTGGCCGCCGTCGAGAGTGAGCTTGCCGTCTCCTCTCGACGGCGGCCACGCTGGTCCCGCCATCGCATCGCCCGCGGCGTGGCTCCGTACGCGCTGCTCGCGCCGGCGACGATCGCCATCGGAGCTGTCCTCGCGTATCCCCTCTACCTGCTCGTCCGCCTGTCGTTCGAGCGCTACGGCCTCTTCGAGCTCATCCGCCACAAGGGCGTCTGGATCGGTGCCGCGAACTACACACGGATCCTGCACGACGGACAGTTCTGGCACGTCGTCCTACGCACGCTCGCCTTCACCGCCGTGAACGTCTCGTTGACGATGGTGCTCGGCACCGCGATCGCGCTGCTGCTCGTCCAGCTGAACAGCTTCATGCGGATGCTGCTCACGGCCGGGCTCGTATTCGTCTGGGCAACGCCCGTCGTCGTCGCAGTCGACATCTGGCGCTGGATGGTCGACTCCGAGTTCGGTGTCGCGAACTGGACCCTGACGAAGCTTCATTTCGGCAACTTCACCCACCACGACTGGTTCGTGAACCCGTGGAGCGGGTTCGCCGTCATCACGGCGCTCGTCGTGTGGGGTGCGATCCCGTTCGTGACGATCACGGTCTTCGCCGGTCTCTCACAGGTGCCGGACGAGCTGCTCGAGGCCGCGCGGATCGACGGCGCGCGACCGTTCGCCGTCTTCCGGGAGATCACACTTCCGCTGTTGAAGCCCATCTTCGTGATCCTCGCGAGCCTGTCGATCATCTGGGACTTCCAGGTGTTCAACCAGGTCTGGATCATGCTCGACCAGCGGCCGTCGTCGGACTACTTCCTGATGAGCATCTACTCGTTCTTCGAGTCGTTCCGGATCAGCGAATACGGCCTCGGCTCGGCGATCGCGGTCGTGATGGTGCTGATCATGCTCGTCGTGACCTCGTTCTACGTTCGGCAGATGGTGAAGGCGGGGGAGGTCCGATGAGCGCCACGCCGATCGCGCCGACGCCCGTCTCGCCGACGACCGCCCACCTTGTCGGCCGGCGCCGCTCGGCGCGGAAGCGCAGGGCCGGCCGCGTCGGGATCAACGCACTCGCCCTGCTCGTATTCGTCGTGATGGTGTTCCCCGTGTACTGGATGGTCTCGACCGCCTTCAAGACGGGTCCGGACATCTTCGGTTACACGCCGACGTGGTTCCCGATCCACGCGACGTTCGCGAACTTCGGTGACGCGATCCACCGGCAGTACTTCTGGCGCGACGTCGCGAACAGCCTGATCGTGGTGGTCGCCGTCGTGATCATCTCGCTCGTGCTTGCGCTTCTCGCCGCGCTCGCGCTGGCGAAGTTCCGCTTCTACGGGCGGCGCGCATTCATCGTCCTGATCATCGCCGTCCAGATGATCCCGTTGAACGCGCTGATCATCCCGCTCTACATCGCGCTCAGCCGCGCACACGAGGTGAACAAGCTGAGCGGCGTGATCATCACCTACCTGACCTTCGTGCTCCCGTTCACGATCTGGACGCTACGCGGCTTCATCATCGGCGTCCCGAAGGATCTCGAGGAAGCGGCGATGGTCGACGGGGCGACGCGGTTCGGCGCGTTCGTCCGGATTCTCCTGCCGCTTGTCGGGCCTGGCCTCGTCGCGACGTCGATCTTCGCGTTCATCCAGGCGTGGAACGAGTACATCATCGCGTACGTCTTTCTCAGCAGCCCGACCAAGCAGACGCTGACCGTGTGGCTCGCCTCGTTCACGACGAACCGCGGCACTGCCTGGGGGCCGCTGATGGCCGCCGCGACGTTGACGTCGCTGCCGGTCGTCGTGTTCTTCGTCCTCGTCCAGCGGAAGATCGCGTTCGGGCTGACCGCGGGAGCGGTGCGAGGATAGTGGGCACGTAGTGGGCCAGATCGAGTTCCAGAACGTGACAAAGCTGTACGGCGAGACGCCGGCGGTGCGCGACCTGACGCTGACCGTGCACGAGGGCGAGTTCGTCGTGTTGGTCGGCCCGTCGGGGTGCGGAAAGACGACTGCGCTGCGGATGGTCGCGGGGCTGGAGGAGATCACCGACGGCGAGATCCGGATCGGCGAGCGCGTCGTCAACGACCTGCCGCCGCGTCAGCGCGACATCGCGATGGTCTTCCAGAACTACGCGCTCTACCCGCACAAGAGCGTGTACGACAATCTTGCTTTCGGCCTCCGCATGCGCAAGATCGCGAAGGGGGAGCAGCGGCGGCGCGTCGAGGAGATCGCGCGCGTACTCGGGATCGAGGACCTGCTCGCACGCAAGCCTGCACAGCTCTCCGGAGGGCAGCGGCAGCGCGTCGCCATGGGCCGGGCGATCGTCCGCGAGCCGCAGGCGTTCCTGATGGACGAGCCGCTCTCGAATCTCGACGCGAAGCTCCGCGTGCAGATGCGCGCCGAGATCGCGCGAATCCAGCAAACGCTCGGCGTGACGACGCTCTACGTCACGCACGACCAGGTCGAGGCGATGACGATGGGGCATCGCGTCGCGGTGATGCGCGGCGGCATCCTGCAGCAGGTCGACGCGCCGCAGCGGCTCTACCACGCGCCGCGGAACCTGTTCGTCGCGAGCTTCGTCGGCTCGCCGGCGATGAACCTGCTCGAGGGCGAGGTCGTGCGGACGAACGGCGGCGTCTCGTGCAAGCTCGGCCAGGCCGAGCTCGAGCTTCCGGCCGGCGGCTCGCCGGTCGAGCGCTACGCCGGGCGCCGCGTCGCCGTCGGGATCCGGCCGGAGGAGCTGAGCGAAGCGGGCGCCGACGCGCGCGCGCGGCTCACCGGCCGCGTGCTTCTCGTCGAGTCGCTCGGCGCGGAGTCGCTCGCCCACCTCGAGCTGAGCGCTACGCCGCTCGACCGTCCCGAGCTCGCCGACCTGGCCGCGCCGTCTGCACCGCTACTCGGCGAGGCCACGGCGACGGTGCGGGCGCGCCTAGCCGCGGACACACGCGTCCGGCCAGGCGACATCGTCGACCTCGCGGTCGACCCGCGGAAGCTGTACTTCTTCGACCTCGACAGCGGCGAAGCGATTCGCGCCGCAGAATCGGCCGTTCCGACGGCCGTCGCCGGCTGACGATGGCCGGGAGCAGACGGCTCGGCGTCGCCGCGGCGCTCGTGAGCGGCGAGCTCGTTCCCGGCGACGTCGAGATCGCGGACGGGCGCGTCGCGGCCGTCGGCCTGAACGGCAGCCGCGGCCACGGCATCGCCGCGCCGGGCTTCGTCGACCTCCAGGTGAACGGCTTCGCCGGGGTCGATTTCTTCTCCGCCGACGCCGCCGCGTACCGCCGTGCCGGCGACGCGCTCCTGCGGACCGGCGTGACCGCGTTTCAGCCGACCTTCATCACGTCACCCGAGGCGGAGCTGACGAACGCGTTGCGGGAATTGCCGCAAAACGGCGCGGCGCCGCACGTGCTCGGGGCCCACCTGGAGGGCCCGTTCATCGCCGCCGAGCGGCTCGGGACGCATCCGCTCTCTGCGCGGCGCGACCCGGATCGCGCGCTGCTCGAACGGCTTCTGGGCGCCGGTCGCGTGCGGCACGTGACGCTCGCACCCGAGCTTCCCGGCGCACACGACTTGATCGAGCTCCTCCGCGCGCGCGGCATCGTCGTCTCGTGCGGCCACTCGAACGCGACGGCCGAGGAGGCGCACACCGCGTTCGCGCGAGGCGCACGAACCGTCACGCACCTGTTCAATGCGATGCGTCCGTTCTCCGCGCGCGAGCCTGGGCTCGCCGGCGCGGCGCTCGCGTCGCGCGAAGTGTCGGTCCAGGTGATCCTCGACGGCGTGCACCTGGCCGACGACACCGCGCGACTCGTCTGGCAGGCCGCAGCCGGGCGGGTCGCGCTCGTGACCGACGCGATTGCCGGCGCCGGTCTCGGCGACGGCAGCTATCGCCTCGCCTCGGTCGACGTCGAGATCGCGGACGGGATTGCCCGACGGGGGGACAGCGTCCTCGCGGGAAGCACCGTGACGATGATCGAAGCGGTGCGGAATCTGGTGGCGCTCGGCGCGTCCGAGGCGGCCGCGCTCGCCGCAGCAAGCGAGGTGCCCGCCCGGATCGTCGGACGCGACGACATCGGGAGGCTCGCCGCCGGGGCAGAGGCGGATCTCGTCGTCGTCGACGACACGCTCGAGTTGACGCGTGTGGTCGTCGGAGGCGAAGACGTCGATTAGGGCTGGACGACGACGGTCGCGCCCGTCGTCGACGTTCCGCCGGCGGCGTCCGTTGCACTGATCGTCACCGTGTAGCGGCCCGCCCGCGCGTACGCGCGAGTCACACGGAACGCCGACACCGTCTTCCCGTCCCCGAAACGCCACGTCGGTTTGCCGACGAGTGGCGCCGTCCAGCGGATCGGCGTGACCGAGTAGAGCGACGAGACGCCGGCGCGCGGCTGCGGCGGAATCACGAGTTGTGCGAGGAACGGCCCGCTCGCACGAAGCTCGGCGCTCTCGACACCGATCGCCGTGCCCGCCGGGTTCCGGTCCCAGAGCGCGACGGCGTTCCCGCCCGCGTCGATCGCCACGCGCGGCGACGTGGCGTTCGGCCCGAGCGAGAGATTGACCTTTCTCCGCCAGATGCCGGAGGCCGCGGGCCGCAGGCCGCTGCGGAGCCAGTGCGTCGTCGCCCCGACCCAGACTGCGACGGCGTCGCCTGCGGGGTTGACGGCGACGTCGGGCTCGCTCGCACCGGCGGCGGTCAGCGCGACGGTTGCCGACCACGTCCCGGCTGTCCGCATGCGCGCGGCAGAGCGAACGCTGCCCGCGACCCACACGGCAACCGCGTTCCCGGCGGCGTCGATGCCGACGCGCGCGTGCGCATCCGGCGCTCCGGAAAGCGGCGCGACCGTTGCGGCGGCGCTCCAACCGGATCCATGCGGGCGGAAAGCGGCACGGACCGAGCCGCTCGCCGACCAGACGACGACGCCGTCGCCCGCAGGGTTCACCGCGAGGTCGGGATCGCCCGTTGCAGGATCGCTCGCGGGAATCACGACCGCGCCGTTCCAGCTTCCCGACGCGGCCTGACCGGACGCGACGCGCACCGTTCCGTCCTCGACCCATGCCGCAACCGCCTCGCCCGCCGGCGTCACGGCGAGCGCGGGGCCACCTGTCACGTTCCCGCCGTGCGAGAGGCGCACGGGCGCACCCCAGACGCCCGACGCGGCGTCGCGCGACTCGGCCTCGATGACGACGCCGGTGTCCGTCCGCTCCGCCCACGCCGCGACGACGTTCCCGGACGCGTCGAGCGCGACGTCGTGCGCGCGCACTTCGTGCACCGATTCCGAGAGGTCGTTCGGCTCCGGCCATTGCCCACCGAAACCGCGACGGAAGCTCGCCTGGACGACACGGTCGGCACCGATGTCGTGCACCAGCAGGATCGCCGCGTTGCCGTTGGGGTCGATTCCGGCGCGCGGACGCGAGCCGATGCCGGGCCGCCTGATCTCGAGCGGCGCACTCCAACCGCCCGCCCCGTGCATGCGGGTTGCGGCCGTGACGATGTGCACGCACGCGAGCGCCGCCGGATCCGTCGGGCACACCGATCCGACCTCCTGGTCCCAGACCGCCAGCGCGTCGCCTGCCGGATTCGTCGCGAGCTCGGGCACGAGCGCGCGGTCAGGGGCGGAGACCTGGGTCGCGACCGACCATGTCGGCGAGGCCGCACCGCTCGGCGTCGAGACGAGCACGAGCGCGACGAGCACGACGATCGCGGTGCGTGCGTTCACGGCAGGACGACCTTCCGGGAGAACGTCGGGAACGACTTTCGCCACGGATCGAGCGAGATGGCTGCGTAGCGATACGTGCCGGCAGACCCCGGCTTGTTCGTGCACGTCGCGGCCGTGACGCAGACGGCGCTGACGCCCGCGCCGTTGAGCGCGAACGTTCCGGCGCCGGCGTGGCGGTAGACGATGAATTTCTTGACGCGCGGATCGGGATGGCGGTCGACGCGGAGGTTGACCGTTCGGCCGGTGACGCTCGGCACGGCGAGCGCCACCGGCGGCGCAGGACGCGTCAGGTCGTCGAGCGCGTTGCGCATGAACTGCTCGAGGCGCGGGTCGGCCAGAAGTGTGCGCCCGTGCTGGTTCGTGTTGAACGGGTCGAGCGACCACGAGAGCTGCTGCGCGCCGCCGGCGAAGACACGCGCCCCGGATTGCGCCGTGTACTTGACGGCGTCCGCGTTCGCCGGTTGCACGTCGGTGTGAAACAAGACCTTCATCCCCGGCTTCACACACGCGGCCGGAGGAGGCGGATCGGGCAGCGAGTCCCACTCGTTGCCGACGACGTCGAGGATCCTGTCGCCGGCTGCGAACCCTGTTCCCGCCAGCCAGCGATCGGCCGCGCCGGCGTTCGTGACGCTGTAGTCGACCGGGCCCGATTCGTGCTCACGCAGGCGCAGGAACATCACACCCATCAGGCCGCATTCCGGGCGCCCGACGTCGCGGAACTTGATCGTCCGCAGCAGGGGGTTCGGTTCCGGGTCCGGCGCGGCTTCCTTGTAGCCGACGATCGTTCGCTTGCCGTCCTCGTACCGAATCTGCCAGTAGGCGGCATTCGAGCCCGTGAACGCGAGATTCGTGCCCGACGCGCGCGCGACCGCGAACGCGTCGCGCATGGCTTTCGTCCAGTACTCGTCGTGCCCGATGACGAGGACGAGACGGTGCTGGAGCAGGCTCTGCGGGTCGCCGTCGGTGTCGATGTCGGTCTGGTACGAGAGGTCGTAGCCCTCGTGCTCGAGCCAGCGGACCATGTTGATCTCCCAGTCGAACGGTCCTTGTGCTGTGTACGCGAGCGGCCGGTCGAACGACACGCGAAGCGCGGGCGCGAAGTTCGCGCTGTTGAACGGGTAGAGGCTCCGGCCGCCCCATGGGTTGTAGGCCTGCCACGTGTTGACCGGTACCTGGACGACGATGCGCGAGGCGGGCGCCGTGCTCGGCGCGCGCACGATGAACGGGACGTAGCCGCGGGCGCCGACGTCGTCGGAGCTGCCGTCGGTGATGCGCAGGAGCGCGATGTAGTAGCCGCTGACCCAGTTCGATCCGGTCGCGACGACGTCGGTCACCGGCCAATCCGCGCGCACGACCTGCGTCGTCGGGTCGATCTCGCCGCGCCCCTGAAGCCGGCCGGGCTCGTCCCCGCCGCACCCGGGCAGACACGTGAGCAATCGCGCGCCCTGACCGCCGTACCAGCCGAGCCGATAGACCTCGACGCGGTAGCGGTCACCGTCGTTGGCGCTCACGTGGAGATGCACCGGGTCGCCGGCGCGGACGCTCGTCTCCGACGCGTAGCCCTCGATGCTCGACGGCGGCGCGAACGGGGGCAGCCACTGCGATTCCGGCACGCCGCCGTTGGCGTTCTCCGCCTGGATCGGATTCGTGGCGTTCGATCCGATCGCCGCCGCAGCGATCAGGGCTGCAACAACGGGACCGAGCATGCGCTAGTACACGGCGTCCGAGTCTGCTCGAAGGCTCGCCTTGCAGAGCTTGGGCCGGCCGCTGACGAACATGTCGTTGAAGCTGCCGCCGAAAATGCTCACAGCGAGCAGTCCGCCGTTGACGCCCCTGAGCACGAACCGGCTCGGGATCGCATAGTGGAACTGGTCGATGCGGAAGCGCCTGCTCGAGACCGAGACGATGTGCTCGGCGAAGGTGGGATGGACGACGACGGCCTGCCCCGGCCTCGGCTTCTCGACCGTCGCGATCACGCAGAGTTGCCGCACGCTGCGCGAGACGCGCTGCAGGAGGATCCGCTTGACCGTCAGCCGATAGCCCGTCGTGCGTTGCTTCGACCACGCGGCGAAGACGAAGCTCCTGTTGAAGTCGACCGCGTCGAGCTTCGCCTGCGCGCTCTTCGGGAACGCGTAGGAGTAGTACGTCGGATCGGCGGCTGTGAGGAAGATCCGCGCCGTCACGTCACCCGGCCGGAGCACAGGCGCGGCGTACGTCGGCTCGTCGGGGCCGACCGGATGCTCGTCGTGGCTGATCGTCTTGAACTTGAGCGCGGTCGTCGCCGACGCCGGACCCGCCGCACGTGCGGTGGCCGCGACTGCCGCGAGCAGCGCCGCGACGACCAGGACCCGGACCCCGCGCTTCACCCTTCGCGGATTGTACTCCTCCCGAAAAGCGGGTAACGTACCGGTAATGGCGGACGCGGTTCGCGGGCAGCCAATGCGCGAGGAGATCGTCAAGGGGTTGATGGACCTGTTCGCGAGGACGCTCGATCACCAGGGAACGTGCCTGGAGAACCTCGAGCTGACGTACGCGCAGGCGAAGCTCCTCTGGCGGCTGGAGCCGGGCGACACGCCGTCGCTGAAGGAGCTCGCGCGCCGCTGCGGCGTCGATCCGTCGAACCTCTCCGGAATCGTCGACCAGGTGGCCGAGCGCGGCCTCGTGATCACCCGGCCGGCGTCACACGACCGGCGTGTCCGCGTGATCCGTCTAACGGGCGCGGGCATGCGCGTCAGGCGGAAGCTCATCGCCTGCCTCGCTCAGCACCCGTCGATCGACGCACTGTCGCCGCAGCGGCAGGCGGAGCTGCTGCAGATCCTGCGAGAGGTCGCGTGAGCAGCGACTTCATCAAGTACTGGGTCGGCCAGACGATCTCGAACCTCGGGAGCTCGTTCACGCAATGGGCGGTGCCGCTCCTCGTGTTCAAGCTGACGGGCTCGCCGCTGAACCTCGGCCTCGCAACAGCGGCGGTGTTCCTGCCGTACCTGCTGTTCGGGCTCGTGATCGGGGCGTGGATGGACCGCGTCGATCGGAAGCGGACGATGATCGGACTGGATCTCGTCAACGCGGCCGTGATCCTCTCGATCCCGCTCGCCGCGCAACTCGGACACCTGAGCGTGTGGCTGATCTACGCCGTCGCGTTCATCCAGTCCACGGTCTTCATCGCTTTCCAGGCGGGCGAGTTCGCGGCGATCCCGAGCCTCGTCGCCACCGACGACCTTGTCACCGCCAACGGCCGTATCCAGGCGACGTTCTCCGCGGCGCAGGTCGCTGGGCCGCTGCTCGCCGGGTTGATGGTCTCATTCCTGTCGATCGCCTGGGTGATGGCGTTCGACGCGGGCTCGTTCGTGATCTCCTCCGTGTCGCTCGCCCTCGTCCGCCGGAGCTTCAACGTTCCGGGTGACGAGGAGAAAGAACCGACGACGATCCTGCACGACATCCGCGAAGGGCTCGTGTACGTGATCGGCCACCCGATCCTGCGGAACATCTCGCTGATGATGGCGCTGATCAACTTCGTCGGCGCGACGACATTCACGCAGCTCGTCCTGTTTGCCCACGAGCGGCTCGACGCCGGTCCGCGAGAGGTGGGGATCCTCTTTGCCGCGGGCAGCGCCGGCGTGGTCGTGACCGGTCTGCTTGCCGGCCGCCTCCGCAAGCGGTTCAGCTTCACGGCACTCGCGATGACGTCGTTGATGCTGATGGGCGGTCTCGAAGTCGTCTTCGCCGGCATGCGCTGGTTCTGGGTGGCGATCCCTGTCTGGGCCGCGGTGCAGGGTCTCGGGATCCTGTTCAACATCAACACCGGCAGCCTGCGGCAGGCGATCGTGCCGAACCAGTTGCTGTCGCGGATCCTCTCGATCGCCGGCGTCCTCGCATGGTCCGCGATCCCCGCAGGAGCGCTCGTCGGCGGCGCCATCGTGGAGGCGACGGACAACGTGGCACTCGTCTACGGCGTGATCGGGATCATCAACATCTGCATCGCGGCGTTCTTCCGGTTCTTCACCGCGCTCGGTGACGCGGAGCGTTATGTCGAGGAGCGAAAGGCGGAGGAGCGGCGCATCTCGGCCGAAGCTGCGCCCGCGGTGTAACTCTTAACGCTCGCCAAACACCGCCGCGTCAGAGTGTGCGCGTGGACGCGATCCGGATTGTCCCGCTGCGCGACGACGCGATCGCCGTCGCGACCCCGGCGGCGAACATGACGTACCGCGGCGGGCCGCTACTGGCGAATGTGGACGTCGTGACGCTCTACGTCGGGGCGGCGTGGCGTGACGATCCGCTCGACACGCTCGCGCGCGATCTCGACGGCTTCTTCGACTTCATCGTGGCGAGCGAGCTCGTCGATCAGCTGGCGGAATACAGCGTCTCCGCATTCCAGATCGCGTACGGCTCACACAGCTCGTCCGTGCGTCTCGACGGCGTCGAGCTCGGTGCGACCGTCGCAGACGACGAGCTGAGGACGACGCTGCGCGACGCGATGTCCGCGGGGACGATTCCTCAACCTGCGGCGAACACGCTCTACGTGCTGTTTCTCCCGCCGGGCGTCGCGGTCGACCTGCAGGGGGCGCGCTCGTGCCAGGTTTTCTGCGGGTACCACGACGCGATCGACGGCAATGTGTTCTACGCCGTCCTGCCCTCGCCTGACTGTCGCGGCTGCAGCGGCGATCGGCCGGCCCTCGAGGCATTGACGATCACGGCGTCGCACGAGCTCGCGGAGGCGATCACCGATCCGGTTCCCGGAACGGGGTGGTACGACGACGCGGTCGGCGAGATCGGCGACATCTGTGCGTGGCGAACGAAGACGGTCGGCGACTACGTCGTGCAGACCGAGTGGTCGAACGCCGCGCGCTCCTGCATCTAGGTCACGACGCGAACTCGGGCACTTCTTCGCGCGACTTCGCACGGTGCTGGTCGGCGTCGGCCCGTTCTTCGAACCGTTGGAGATGTTCGAGGATGTCGTCCTCGCCGCAGATCGGTGCGCCCTCGTCGGGGACGAGCACGGGGATCTCCGCGGTGCCGGCCACCCGCTCGAGCGCGTCGCGTTCGTCCGGGGACGCAGCGACCTGGCGCGCGGTGAAATCGAGCCCGAGCTCGGTCAGGCGCTGCCGGACCTTGTGGGAATGCGGACACCACTCCGCCTGGTAGAGCTCCACGCCGCGTCGCTACCCGTCCGCGCCGGCCGTGAATCACCTACCACTTCGGCTTCCGGATGGCACGGGTGTGCTGCTTCCAGCGGCGCTTCCGTGCCTCCCGGAGGCGACGGTCGCTCCGCGCGGCGATCGCCTCCAGCTCGCGCTGCAGCTTTCGCCACGACCGGAGACGGTCGAGCTCGAGCTCGCCTTCGTCCACCGCCGCAAGGACCGCGCAGCCGGGCTCGCGCACGTGCGCGCAGTCGGAGAACCGACATTCCGACGCGAGCGCCTCGAGGTCGTCGAAGGCCGCGCCGAAGCCGTCGCCTGCCGTCCAGAGCTGCAGCTCGCGCAAGCCCGGCGTGTCGATCACGAGCGCTCCGCCGGGGAGGCGGATCAGCTCGCGGTGCGTCGTAGTGTGCCTGCCCGTGCCGTCCCCGGCGACCTCCCGCGTCGCCATCACATCGCTGCCGGCGAGACGGTTGATGAGGGACGACTTGCCGACGCCGGACGACCCGAGTAGGACGGCTGTCTTCCCGGGCGCGAGGTGTCCGCCGATCTCCTCGACGCCGTCGCCCGTGACGTTCGAGATCGCGTGCACGTCCGCGCCGATCGCGACAGACTGCAGCTCGCGAAGCGCGTCCGACACGTCGCCGAGGTCCGCTTTCGTCAAGACGACGACGGGCTCGGCGCCGCTTTCCCACGCCATCGTGAGGTAGCGCTCGACGCGTCGCGCGCTCAGGTCTTCGCCGAGGCCCGTCAGCACGAGGACGGTGTCGACGTTCGCTGCGAGCACCTGTGCGGTCGAGCCGGTGAGGTTCTCCTTGCGCGAGAACGACGTCCGGCGCGGCAGGACGGCCTGAATCGTCGTTGCGCCGGACGGGTGCGGACGCACCGCGACCCAGTCGCCGACGGCCGGCAACTCCGCGCCGATCTCGAGGTCGTGGCGCAGCCTGCCGGCGAGCTCGGCGTGAGCTTCGCCGAGCTCGGTCCACAGGACGTACACGCCGCGGTGCTGTGCGGCGACGCGTCCTGCGATCAATTGTTCGTCGTTCAGCTCCCCGAGCTGTGACGCCCACCGGTCGTCCCAGCCGAGGTCGTTCAGAGGTGCCGTGAGCACGCGAGTCTCCTTTTGCGAGAAGTGAAATGCCGAACGGCCCGCAGAAGCGGGCGCGCGTCAGCTCGCGCAGACTCGAGTCGAAGAGGTGCGGTTCCGGCTAGAGCTGCGGAGCAGCGGAGGCAAGCGCAATCATCATCTGGGACTTCCTCCTTCCGCCGGGAACCGTCTGACCGTAGCAGAGCGCTACGGACAACACCAGCTCACGGCGCGCCGGATGCGATCGGTCCGCGCGGCCGTAACACCGCGAACTCGTCGGTGATCTGCAGGTGTCGCGCGCGGAAGCGGAAGAGCGCGCCGGGCCGGCCGCCGGACGGGCCGGGGGCTCGTCGTGCGCCCGTCGGCTCGATGACGTCCCGACGCAGGAGCACGCGTTGGAGGTTCGTCGGTGAGACGTCGCGGCCGAGCGCCGCGGCATAGATCTCGCGCAGCTCCGAGATCGTGAAGCGCTCCGGCGCGAGCGCGAATGCGATGTTCGTGTACGAGAGCTTTGCGCGCAGCCGCTCGCGCGCGGCCCCCACGATCGCCGCATGGTCGTAGGCCAGGGGAGGGAGCGAGTCGATCCCGTGCCACGCCGTGTCGGCAGGAAGCGCCGGGTCGGCGTCGCGCGGGACGAGGCCGAGATAGGCCGTCGCCACCTCACGTTCGCCGGGCGAGCGCTCGGGGTCGCTCAACGTCCGCAGCTGCTCGAGATGCGTGACGTCCCGGACATCGACCTTCGCGGCGAGGTGCCTGCTGACGGAGACCTCGAGCGTCTCGTTCGCGCCGAGGATGCCGCCCGGAAGCGCCCACGCACCCGCGAACGGCGGCACCGCACGCTGCCAGAGGAGCACCTGAAGCTCGCCGGCGCGCGCGCGGAAGACGACTGCCAGGACGACGTGTCTGGGAGTAGGGTGCACGCCGCTAGACTTCGCGTCGGGTTTTCGCCCCACAGTCGGAAACTAGAGAGAAAGGGCCGCATGAACAAGTCGCTCGCCGCCGTCCTCGCGCTCGCAGTTCTGCTCGTCGCCGGCTGCGGCGGGAGCGGCAAGAACAAGTCGGCCAATGGAACGACCACGTCCGCCGGGAAGACCAGCGACGTCAAGGTCGGCCTGGTGACGGACGTCGGCGGCTTGAACGACCGCGGCTTCAACCACCTCGCGTACGTGGGCGTGCAGGAGGCGAAGGCACGCCTCGGCACCGACTTTCACGTCAACCTCTCGTCGTCGCCGGGCGAATACGTGCCGAATCTGACGACGTTCGCGCGCCAGGGTTACGAGCTCATCATCGGCGTCGGCTTCACCGAGGCGAACGCGATCGACACCGTCTCGAACCTCTTCAAGAACGGCAAGTACGCGATCGTCGACGTCGACCAGACGACGGAGCCGCACAAGCCGCCGAACCTGCTCGGCCTGCTCTTCCGAGAGCAGGAGGTCGGCTATCTCGCCGGCTACCTCGCCGGCCTCGAGGAGAAGCGGCGTCCCGGCCCTGACGTGGTGGCCTCCGTCGGCGGACAGAAACAGCCGCCCGTGGATCGGTTCATCGCCGGGTACCAGGCGGGCGCGAAGGCCGCCGACCCCGGCGTCAAGACGCTAAACGCGTACTCACAGGATTTCGTCAAGCAGGACCTGTGCAAGTCGATCGCGCTGAACCAGATCGCGGCGGGCGCCGGCGTCGTCTTCCAGGTCGCCGGCGGCTGCGGCCTCGGCGCGATCAAGGCGGCCGCGGAGAAGAACGTGTGGGCGATCGGCGTCGACGCCGACCAGGCGTACATCGATCCGCAGCACATCCTCACGAGCGCGAAGAAGAACGTCGACGTCGCGGTCTTCAAGGCGATCGAGTCAGTCGTGAACGGGAAGTTCAAGGGTGGCAACGTCGTCTACGGCCTCAAGGACGACGGCGTCAGCCTCGGCAAGATCAACGCGCGCGTGCCGAAGTCGGAGATCGAGCAGGTCGACAAGATCCGGCAGCAGATCGTCGCGGGGAAGATCCAGATCCCGACGACAGTGAAGTGAGACGCGCGGGTCAGCCCCGCGACACGGTCACGGCCAGCTCGCCGTCTGCGGCGTGAGGTCGAGCGCACCGCCGGGACGGCATTCCGCAGACCGGTACGCATCCGGCTCGTTCGAGAAGCCCTTGACCCAAACCCACTGCTGGAGCCTTCGTGCGACCTCCGTGTCGACGCCGAGCTGTTCTGCGACGAACGCCGTGTTCTGCATCGCGTAGCACTCGGCGACGCCTTCGTCCTCGTATCCGCGGAGGTGGAACGCCTCGTGCGCAAGGGCGTGTGCGGACCACGCCGCGTCGAATTGCGCATAGCCGCAGGTGTTGCTCGTGACGCACGAGAAGTCGGTGTGCGCGAGGCGCCGAAGCGCGCGGCACGTCTCCGGCGAGAGGTCGGTGTGGTCGGCCGGGCGCCCCTGCGCGTCGAAGTGCACTCGCCCCGCATCTCCGTGGATGTCGACGAGGCCGCGGAGGAAGCTCGGGCAGTGGACGCCGACCGGCCGGCCGGCGAGCTGCGAGGCCACGCGGCCGAGTGCCCCCTGCTCGCGGACGCGGTCTTCGTGCCGTGCAAATCCGACCGCCACGATCGCAGCGGCGAGGGTCACGATGAGCGCCTTCCCGATCATGCGGGGGAGATCGGCCGGAAGGCGCCGCTGCTTGACCGTCGCGACCCCGGCGTAGGATCGGCGCCTTGACGACGGATCGACCCAAAGACCCTTCCGTCGCCATCGATGCGGCTGGAACCGTGCCGGCACTCCTGTCGGCGACGGCACGTGCGCTCGTGCACGCACTCGACGCGGCCGCGTGCACGATCTCGCGCGCGATCGGCGACCTGCTCGTCGATCTCGTCGATTACAGCCCGGCCGGGCCCGTTCAGATCGGGCACGGCTATCTGATCTCGGACTACCCGACGACACGCGAGGTGCTGGAGGAGCTCGACTCGCGCCGCGTCTCGGTCGCCGACCCGGCCTCGGACGAGCGAGAGGTCGCTCTTCTTCGCCAGCTCGGTTTCGACGCGCTGCTGATGCTCGCGCTCGTACGCGACGGTGGCGCGTGGGGGCTCGTCGAGGTGTACGACGGGCGCGAACGCTTCAGCGACGACGACGTCGCGATCGCGACGCGCATCGTCGAGCGTGCATCATCCGCGCTCGCGCGTCTCCGCGATTAGCCCGCGCTGGATTCCACGGTGACACGGGTACGCTGGCCGTCGTGATCACGATCTGCGATGTCGGTCCGCGCGACGGTCTTCAGAACGAGCCGGAGTCGCTCGACGCGCATACGCGTGCAGAGCTCGTGAACCGGCTCGCGGCCGCCGGTCTTCCGCGGGTCGAGGCAGCCTCGTTCGTACGTGAAGACGCGGTGCCGCAGATGGCGGGCGCGGAGGAGGTCGTCAAGGCGATCGAGCGCCGCGAGGGCACGGAGTACTCCGGCCTCGCGCTGAACCAGAAGGGCTACGAGCGGCTTGTCGCGAGCGGGCTCGATCGCGTCAACTTCACGTTCGCGGTCACCGAGACCTTCAACCTGCGGAACGGCAACCGCTCGCTCGCGGACGCGCAGGCCGGTGCGGACGCGGTGCTCGCGCAGAGCTCGCTGCCCGTGACGCTGACGCTGTCGTGCTCGTTCGGCGACCCGTTCGAAGGCCGTGTCGATCCGGGTGCGGTCGCGGCGATCGTCGAGCACTTCGACGGTCGCGCCGAGATCGTCCTCGCCGACACGATCGGCGTTGCGACGCCGTCGCAGGTGCGCGCGCTCGTCGAGCGGACACGCGCGTCCGGCGTGCATCTCCACAACACGCGCAACACCGGTTACGCCAACGCACTCGCCGCGCTCGAGGCGGGCGCGACGCTTCTCGACGCGTCGTGCGGTGGGCTCGGCGGCTGTCCATACGCGCCGCGGGCGACGGGAAACATCGCGACGGAAGACCTCGTCTACCTGCTCGACGGCGAAGGCGTCGCGACGGGGATCGACATCGACGCGTTGATCGCCACGTCCGAGTGGCTCGAAGGCGTGCTCGGTCGGCGGCTCGAGGGATACGTGTATCGCGCCGGTACCTTCGCCTAACCGAGGCGTACGATTCCGCGTCGCGCGAGCTCCGAGACGGCGTCGTCGTCGAACCCGGCCTCCCGCAGGATCTCCGCGGAATGCTCGCCCAGCCTCGGCGGCGGTGAGCGGTGCGTGATCCTGTCGCCGTCGACGGTAAGCGGCAGCGCGAGCGTGGGCTCAGGTACTCGCTGTACGAATCCGAGCGCGTCCGTCTGCTCGTGCGCGACGGCGTCGCCGATCTCGTTCACCGGTGCGGCGGGCACGCCCGCCGACTCCAGCCGCCGGAGCACGTCCGCGACGTCGTAGCGCGCGACGTGCGGCCCGATCGCGGCTGCGAGCTCCTCACGGTGGCGAAGGCGGTCCGGATTCGTCGCGAAGCGCGCGTCGTCCGCCAGTTCCTGCGCGTCGAGAGCCGCGCAAAGACGCCGGAACAGCCCGTCGTTCGCGGCCGCGATCATCAGCTCGCCGCCACGTGCTGCGAACACCTGGTACGGCGCGATCAACGGGAAGGCGGTGCCGTGGCGCGCGGGTGAGGTACCCGTCTGCAGGTACGACGTCGCCTGGTACGGCAACAACCCGAGGGCCGTCTCGAACAGCGAGACGTCCACCGAGCGGCCGCC
>Ga0136846_1226275_pt1 | contig 19052 bp, 22 predicted proteins | sample HopSoiMetagenom2_FD_96841 | JGI IMG/M metagenome (GOLD analysis project Ga0136846, IMG submission 96841) | Grasslands soil microbial communities from Hopland, California, USA - 2 Assembly 2016 (version 4) | ecosystem: Environmental > Terrestrial > Soil > Grasslands | place: USA: Hopland...
GCGATCGACGAATAGACGTCGATCAGTGAACCGCTCGTGTTGGCTCGGTAGAACGCCCCGCCCGTTTCGTCTGCGAGCTGCTTCAGCGCCGTCGGGTCGTACGAGCGCCCGGCGATCGCGATCGGATAGACGAGCACGTTCCGACTCCGTGCAGCCTGCGCCACCCACGTCAGCGATGCCTTGCTCGACGTATCGGAACCGTCCGTCAGCAGAATCAGGACGCGACCGCCGTCGTGTGCCGCGAGCTGCCTGGCCGCCACGCCGACGGCGTCGTACAGCGCAGTTCCCTGATGCGGGTCGATTCGCAGCGTCCCGAGCGCCGACTCCGTTGCGCCGGGATCATTCGAAAAGCGCGACTCACCGAGGACGCCGGAGCCGAACGCATCGACCGCGACCTCGTCGCATGCCGGCTTCGACGCGACGAAGCTCTTGGCGGCGGCGACCGCGTCGGAGAACGACGGCCCACGCATCGAACGCGAGCGGTCGATCGCGAGCACGACTGACTTGCAGGCGGCGAGATTGAGCGTCTGCAGCGCCGCGACCGCCGTTCCGTCCTCGGACACTGCCGGGCGCAGGGTCGGTCCGCCCGTCGACATCACGGTTGCGCGAACCGTCGGGTAATGACTGGTGTCCAGCCCGCTCACGCGGAGGCTCGCAGTTGCAGCCACCGGGAATGCGAGGACGGCGAGCGTGACCCCCGCGAGGCCCGCCCAGAGCTTGCTGCGCCGGGCGGAGATCACTGGAACGCCCCCTTGAACTGCGAGGACTTGTAGCCGCCGGCGGCTGCCGGCGCATCGTCGTCGGCGGTCGTGAAGAACGCCGGCTGGAGGACGACGCCGTTGGCCGCCAGCTTCTCCTGGAAGTGGGGCTTCAGGCCGGTACACGTAAGCGGTGCCAGCAGGCGGTGGGTGCGACCGTCTGCCGCTTGCGCCTCGTCCGGCGGCTTCGCGACGAAGATGTCCTGCATCGTGATCGTCTCCGATTCCATCCGGAGGACCTCGGTGATGTGCGAGATCTTCCGCGAGCCGTCGACGAGCCGCGAGATCTGGATGAGCAGATCGAACGCGGACGACACCTGTTCGCGAATCGCGCGCAGTGGCAATTCGACTCCTGCCGTCAACACGAGCGTCTCGAGCCGCGAGAGCGCATCCCGAGGTGAGTTCGCGTGGATCGTCGTCAGTGAGCCCTCGTGACCCGTGTTCATCGCCTGCAACATGTCGAGCGTCTCCGCGCCGCGAACCTCGCCGACGATGATCCGGTCGGGACGCATGCGCAGTGCGTTCCGGACGAGCTCGCGGATGCGGATCTCGCCCTGACCTTCGATGTTCGGCGGCCGCGACTCGAGCGTGATCACGTGCTCCTGCTGGAGCTGGAGCTCGGCAGCGTCCTCGATCGTGACGATGCGCTCGTCGCCGGGGATGAACGCCGACACCGCATTGAGCGTCGTCGTCTTACCGGTGCCGGTACCGCCGCTGATCAGGATGTTCAGCTTGCCCTTGACGCATGCGGCAAGGAATTGAGCCGCCTTCGGCGTCAGCGAGCCGAACGTGATCAGGTCGTTCATCGTGTACGGGTCACGCGAGAACTTCCGGATCGTCAGCGTCGGTCCCTTCAGCGCGAGCGGTGGGATGATCGCGTTGACGCGGGAGCCGTCCGGAAGCCGAGCGTCGACCATCGGCGACGCTTCGTCGACGCGGCGCCCAACCGTCGAGACGATCTTGTCGATGATGCGGAGAACGTGCGCGTTGTCAGCGAACGCCGCGTTCGTCCGTTCGATCTTCCCGAGGCGCTCGACGTAGATCCGGTCGAACGCATTCACCATGACCTCCGTCACGGAGTCGTCGCGGAGGAACGGCTCCAGCGGACCGTAGCCGAGGATGTCGTCGGTGATCTGACGGATGAGCTTCCGACGCTCTTCACGCGTCAGCGGCGTACGGTCGAGCACGAGCTGCTCCGTCACCGCGCGTGTCACGCGTTCGGTCAGGTCCTCCGTGGACTGATTCTTGAAGAGCTCGGGCCCCAGCGTCGCGATGCAGGCGTGGTGGATCCGAGTCTTCAGCTCGGCGTACGGGTCCTTGACCGCCGGTGCGGACGCGGTCTCGGTCGAAGCGGTGCCCGGATCGGCGGCGAACGTCGCCGCCGATCCGTTGCCGTTCGTGGTCTTGAGTCGGTCGTGCAGGCCCATTTCTACGACCTCGCGAACGCCGGCAGGAGGCGCCGCTGCTTCTTCGCACCTTCGTCCGCCGGGAAGAGATTCTTCGCCATCGCGCGGATCGCCCGCGAGACGTCCGCGCCCTCTTCGTCGAGGACGACAGGCTTGCCACGGTTGACCGAGAGCGGCACGGCGCGGTCGGAAGGAATCTCGAAGCGCACCTTCATCCCGAGCGCCCCTTCGACCTCGTTCTGCTTCATGCCGACCTTCGAGTTGGCGCGGTTGAGGACGATCCGGATGCGCTGCTTCGGGAACGACAGGAGCTCGAGCGTCTGCAACGCCAGACGGAGGTTCTTCAGCGTCGGAACGTCGAGCGAGCAAAGCAGAAGCAGCTCGTCGGTTCGGTCGAGCGTCGCGAGCATCGGCCCGTGGAAGAAGGGCGACGTATCGACGACGATGCAGTCGTACGATTCACGCGCGACCTCGAGCAGCCGGCCCAGTTTCGCCTCCGTCACCAGCTCCGCGTCTTCGGGACGAAGCGGAGCGGGCAGGACGTCGAGGCCGGACACGTGCTTGGTCGTGTAGCCCGCGAGCTTTTCGGAATCGAGCTCGCCCGGCGCGACGACCAGGTCGTAGATCGTTTTGTCGGGCTCGACGCCCAGCATGATCGCGGCGTCGCCGAACTGGAGGTCGAGGTCGAGCAAGAGCGTACGGCGACCCTCGTACTTCGCGAGGGCAGTCGCGAGGTTCGTCGCCGTGACCGTCTTGCCCGTCCCGCCCTTCGGCGAGAACACGGTCAGGATGTGGCCGTGCCGGCCGCCGGTGGACGTCGTCGCGGCCCGGGTCGTGTGAGTCGCCTTCCGGATTGCGAAGACGACGTTCTCGACCAGCTGCGGCAGCAGGAGGACGTCCGCGATGTCAGCCTCGAGCGCCTCCTCCAACATCCGGGAGGACCCGCTCGACGCGACGATCAGGACAGGAGCACGGGTGTGCTCGCGGATCGCTGCCAACTCGTCCTTCGGCAGACTCGCGCTCCTCGTCGCGTGCAGGACTGCGTCCAGGTGGCCGCCGGCGAGCGCTGCAGCCGCGTCCGCGGGCTGCACGCTTGCGCCGACGAGCTCGAGCTCCGGATGCTGCGAGAGCGACTCGCGGAGCTTGTCAAAACCCTCGCACGAGCCGGTCGCGAAGATCCGGACGCGTGGTCGTTCTTGCGTCTGTGTGGCGGTCATCGTGTCACCCCCAGCGTGCGCGCGTTGTCGATGCTCCGAGGTGAATCGGTCGAGTCGGCAGGAGGACGAAGCTCGAGTGAGAGCTTGCCGTTCTGCTCGGCCCAATACAGCTTCTGCGACTGCGCGTCGGTGACGCGGAGCTGGATCGAGAAGTCCTGATTCGGCCCTGCGAGCTTCGCGCTCGAGCTCGGCTCCTCCGGTGCCCTCAGAACGAGCAGGTTCCGGAGAATCACCTTGCTCACGTGTGTCTCGCCGCCCTCGGGAGAGAGCCAGTTGGCGACGACGTCGATGTGATCGCCTTCCTTGATCGTCCCCGCGAGCAGGTCGTTCGCGCCGCCGGGCAACTCGAATGCACGCTCGTTGCCGCGGATCTGCGCGCGGACGCCGAGCTCGGTCCGCGTGCCGAAGCTGCGAGCCGTCACCTGCTCGCCGCGAAACACCTGCTGCGTCACGACCAGGCTGTTCAGCTGGTCGGGTTTCGAGATCGCGCCCGGGACGACAGAGCGCCGCGCGACCGTTGCCTCTTTCAGGTAATGCTGCTCGACGACCTCCGAACCGGTCGTTCCGGCAGGAATATCGCGAGCGGCCACGAGCACGCTGACGTTCTTCTCGCCGTGCTGGACGTGGCGCTTGTAGTTCGCCACGTAGAAGATTGTCAGCAAGCCCGCGAATGCGGCCAGGATGACCGCAATTCCGATGTTCTTGACACGGTAAGTCATCGATGTCTTCCTTCTCTGGGCTTATCCGATGAGTTGGATGGATTTGACGCCGAACGTCGCCGGCGCACCACTTCCGCCCCCGAATCCGCCGCCAGACTGCGCGAGGATTCCCTGGGCGATGTACTGCGTGAAGTAGCCCGTCAGCGTCGCGTTGTTGCCGTGGGCCACGTAGCCGGTCAGGTGGAACCCGATCCAGCCGATGATGTCGTACTGCGCGTTCTGCCCCTGTCCGCCCAGCGTCTTGAAGACGGGGAACAGGAGCTCGGTTCCGATGCGGTCGTCGAGCGCGCCCTGAATGTTCTGCGACGAGAACTTCGCGCCCGGGTCCGAGTTGTACATCCCGAGCGGGAGGAACTTGTCGAAGCCGTGCAGAATCCAGGCGGCTTCCTCCGAGGTTCCGGGGGTGCCGTTTCCGCCGTCGAGATTCAGCATGCCGAATGCACCCGGCGCGCCCATGGGATCGAAGTCGAGCGTCGTCGGGATGTTGAACTGCGGGATGTTCTTTCCGTTGCAGTTCTGGATCAGCTGGTGCTTGCAGCTGACGACCATCGGCGCGACGTAGCGCGCGGCTGCCGGCGGACCGACGATCGCTTTCGCGGACGCGCGGATGTCGACGACGTCGATGCCGAAGACCCTGCTGAAGAAGCCGGGCTGCGTCCTTTCGCCGTCGACTGAGATCGTGTCGTTGCCGAGATTCGTCGAGGTGATCGAGACTGAGCCCGCAAGGACTCCACCGCCGTTCTTGTTCGCGTACGCCACGGCGAGATTCGTGCTTCGGGCCGGATCGTCGGGAAGCGCTTGCGCGCCGGCGAGCGCGGCTGCGTCTGCCGTTGCCTGCAGCTGCCGCTTCGTCCGGAACCACGCTCCGACGTCCAGCACGAGCGCGGTCATCCCGAGGAGCATCGTCAGCATCAGCACCGTCTGCACGAGTGCCTGGCCGCGCTCGTTCTTCGAGCCGCTCATTCGACTCGCTCCTTCATGACCGTCGTGAGATCTCCGCTCGCGACGACGAACCCGAAGAGGTTGATCGAATACGGGTACGCCGCATCGACCTCGACATCCGAGCCCGGAGCCCACGACGACAGGCACTGGACCTTGGGATTGAGGGTGCTCTGGTTCAGGTTGCTTGCCGCGGCGAGCACCGCGGCCTTGCATGCTCCCGCGGGATTGCCGGCGCCTCGTGACACGGCCGCCTTGCGGGCGCCTGCGCGCGCCGCGTCCGTCAGCGTCACGTAGTTGTTGAATGCGATCCCGAACTGGATGATCGCGAAGAGCAGCGTGATGAAGATGGGCAGGATGAGTGCGAACTCGGTCATCGTCTGACCGCGCTCGTCGTTGATCCTGGTGTATGTCTGCTGTTTCATTCCGACTCCCGTTCTGGAAGATCTGCGGGGCCTCCGCCGCTCGTCGGAGGCCCCACAGCCATGGCCAAGCTGCTTACGGCAGCAGCCTCACCACTCCAAGCACAACCGTTTCGACCTTGGTCGCGAGCCCGCTGAAGAGCAACATCGACGTTCCGCTGATCAGTGTCAGGACGACGGCGTATTCCGACATCGTCTGGCCCCGCTCGAGCTTCTGGCGGTCCTTCAACTCGTCGATTGCCTTCTTCATGTTCAGCGTTCGGTTCATCTCCTTCGACCTCGCTTCCTTCGGCCGTACTAGAGGTTGCTCACCACGTTCGTAATCGCACCGGCGATGCCGGTCTTGAGGGCCGTGAACGCCAAAACGGTGCCGACGGCGATCACCGTCAGCACGACGCCGTACTCGGCCATCGTCTGACCCTCCTCGATCGCAAAGCGCGCGTTCAGATACGCACGCAGATCCGAGAACGTCATGTAGAAGTCACCTCCTTCCACAGCATCCGAGCGCACGCACTGCTGCGCTGGTGACCTGCGAAGGCGCGGCGCGCCGCTGAGCTGCTGCTGCGCGCGACGGATCCTCAATCGCCTTGCGTTGCACGACACGCTGAACGTCCCTTCACGTTGAGGCGTGCCGCACGCCCGATTGAACTGATCTACCGGCTTCATCGCTCGGGGGCCGGCCTTAGCCAATCCCTCGTCTTGATGATTTGTGCGCACCATTCGCTGTCACCTCCTTACTGATTCGCTTGCTTCGGTTACAGGTTGCTGACGACGTTGTCGATCGCGCCTGCGATCCCCGTCTTCAGTGCGGTGAAAGCCAGAACCGTGCCAACCGCGATCACGGTGAGCACGACGCCGTACTCGGCCATCGTCTGACCTTCCTCGACGTTGAGCCGCGCACGGAAGTACGCAACCCAGTTCGAGAACGTCATGTTCGAGCCACCCCCTTTCAAGGAGTCGATGCGCATCTGCCGACGCGCCGGAGAACCTGGATTTGGGTTCGAGATCGATTCGAATTCGGCGGAACGCTGTGGCACGTCGCAAGAAGTCCCTTCTGCGTGAGGCGTGCCGCTACGCCTGATGACTCGATCTGAGCCGTTCATCGTGCGGCGCCGCCGTGACGCCGATCCCTCGAACGGACGATTCGCGGCGACGATCACGCAAACGGGGGAGTGGACACGTGCGGAACGCGGCGATACCTCTCGCACCGTAAGCGGCTGCGGATTCCAGACATCAACGATCCGCGCGCGTGTGGCGGGCACGGCGCTCGACCAGCAAGGAGCTACGACGGCAATGCCACGACGGAGAGTTTTCAAGAAGCCGGACACGTGGGAGTACGGCCACGACGCGCCTGCGGACGAGAAGCCGCTCGCGCAGCCCGGCAAGCGTCGCGCAGCGACGATGCTCGTATACGGCGCGTTGTTCTTCGCCGGCGCCGCATTCACGGCGTTCGCAGGCGATCGGTTCGCGCAGATGTCCTCGGGCGAAACGGCCGCGAGCGCAGAGACCACCACTGACACCGCCGCTCCGGCGGACGCCGCAGCGCCGGCAACGGACGCAACGGCGGCACCGGCACCGGCAGCGGATCCGGCTGCGGCCCCGAGCGACGCAGCGGCCGCAGCTGCGGCGCCTGCAGACGCAGCGCCCGCCGACACGTCGGCCGCGTCCGCGGATCCGAACGGAGTCGACGACCTGACGCCGAACCGGACGACGAGCTCGAGCGGATCGGCGACCGCAAGCGACGCATCTGCGTCCGGCGACGGATCGTCCGCCGGTGCGCCGGCGGGGAGCGGCGGTCACAAGCCCGCGCGTGGCAAGAACACCGCCGCCGCGAGCCCGTTCGTTCTGCTTCCGAAGGTGCATCCTGCGCCGAAGCCGGAGCTCGAGGGGCCGCCCGCCTACTCGACGGTGTGGCTGAACCGTGCGCTTCCCGACCCGACTCCGCCGGCGCTCCGGCTGTCGCCGAAGTTCGCGCGACGGCTGTCGCTCGCGGCGCAGTCTTCAGGCGTCGATTGGGCGCTCGTGCTCGGCGTGCTGCGCGCGAAGGGTGCAACCGGCCACACGCCGGCGAACGGCGTGACGCTCAACCGGCTCGCCGACCGCCTCGCCTCCATGCAGAAGTCGGCCGGCGGCGAGTGGGCGACCGCCCTCGCGTATGACGGCGCTGCGTCGTTCGCCGATCGTGCCCTCGCGCTCGCACGGTACGACCGGGCCGTCGGGATGTACGCGCTCGTGCACGGTCTCGAAGCCGCGAAGACGCGGATGGCGCAGCGGCTCCTGTCGGATCCCGCGGTGTCGATCTACGGGGGCGGCCGGGACGACATCATCAAAGGCAAGGTGGACGTCCGCGTCCTCGCCGTCATCGCGTACCTGAAGGAGTCGTTCGGCTCGGTCACCGTGTCGTGCCTCGTCTCGGGTCACCGCCTCTATGCACGGCCGGGTGTCATCTCCGCGCACATCTATGGGCGCGCGAGTGACATCTCCGCGCTCGGCGGGACACCGATCCAGGGACATCAGGAGCCGGGCGGCCTCACGGAGCAGGCGGTCCGCGACCTGCTGCTGCTACCGACCGAGGTCATGCCGAAGCAGGTCATCTCCCTGCTCGGTCTCGGCGGCCCGTCCTTCCCGCTCGCGAACCACTACAACCACATCCACATCGGGTTCTAGGTGGAAGTCGCGCTCCGGCGGGAGAACGGCGAAACGTTGTGCGAGCGCTGTGTCCTGGCGGACACGGCGCTCGCACGAATGAAGGGTCTCCTCGGCCGCAGTGAGCTGCCGTCCGACCAGGGGGTCCTCCTCCGGCCGGCCTCGTCCGTTCATACCGGCTTCATGCGCTTCCCGATCGACGTCGTCTTCCTCGACGACGAGGACCGGATCGTCAAGATCTCCGACAACGTGCCGCCGTGGCGAACGGCCGGCGCACGTCACGCAGCCGGCGTCCTCGAGATCCGTGCGGGTGAGGCCGCGCAGCGGCAGCTCCGCGTCGGCGACAAGGTCACGGGCGCGCGTCGGCCGACCGCCGTGTCGAAGCCCGACCCTGTGACGCGGCGCGGCCGGCCGTTGCTGTCGAACGCGATCCTCGCCGCGCTCTACCTCGGGTTCGCCGGCACGAACATCATGAACTGGCGCACAACGCATCATCCGGTCGGCCTCGGTCTCGTCCTGTTCGAGCTGGTGGCGGCGACGCTGTTCATGGTGCGCCGCGACCCGTTGACGACGAGTCGCGAGCCTCTTGCGTGGGTGGCAACCGCGATCGGGACGTGGGGCATCCTCGCCGCGCGTCCGGCATACGCGCCGCTCTTCGGTCTGGGCTGGCTCTTCTTCACGCTCCAGCTGCTCGGCGCCGCGACTGCGATCTGCAGCCTCGGCGCTCTCGGTCGTTGCTTCGGCCTGGTCGCAGCGAACAGAGGAATCCGGACATCCGGTCCCTACCGGCTCGTCCGGCACCCCGTCTACGCAAGCTACTTCGTTGCCGACATCGCCTACACATTCGAGAACCCGTCGAACTGGAACGTCTCCGTACTGGCCGCAGTGCTCACGTGCCAGCTCGTGCGGATCCGGACCGAAGAGGCGTGCCTTCGCGCAGATCCCGGCTACCGCAGCTACTGCGAGCGCGTGCGCTACAGGCTCTTGCCCCTCGTCTGGTAATCGCCGGCCCCGTCCGGCGCCTTCTCACGAGCGGCGGGGCCTTACGGGAACAACGTTCAGACCCGAAAAAGAAAGGCTCTGACCCTCGGCCTTCCGCCGTGCAAGCTTTCGCCCCTCGGCGGACGTATCGTCATCACATGGACGAGGCGCGTCTCGTCGCGCTGGCCCGGCGGGGCGAGCAGGCGGCGATCGAGGAGTTGTTCGAACACGTCTGGCCGCTCGCCTGGCACTGGGCGTACGGCGTCACGGGCGACCGCATGCTCGCGGACCACGTCGCGCAGGAGTCCGTCCACCGCGCGTTTCGCTCGCTCGACCGGTTCGATCCGGCCAGGCCGTTCCGTCCGTGGCTGAAGCGGATCACCGTCAACCTCGCGATCGACGAGCTACGGCGCGAGCGCCGACACGACGCGCGCCGGTGGATGGCCGAGCTGCGCCCCGAGCCGCCGGTCGAGAACGGCGAGCTCCTCGAGCTCGTCGTCGACGCCGTGCGTGAGCTTCCCGAGCGGCAGCGGACCGTCGTCGTCCTCCACTACTGGCTCGACACCTCGGTCGAGGAGATCGCCGACCTGCTCGCCCTGCCCGTCGGAACCGTCGTCTCGCGCCTGAGCCGCGCGCGCGCCGCTCTTCGCGACCACCTGGAGCAGACGCATGCGTGACGACCTCGAGCGCCTGCTCTCCGACGTCCCCGCCGCGTTTCCCCGCGCCGACCGCGATGCGACCGAGCGCGCGCGGCACGCGGCGGTCGCTGCAGCGCGCCGGCCGGGGCGGCGCCCCCAACGGCTCGGCCTCGCGGCCGCAATCGGTGTCGCGGTGTTGGCGGCGACGGCGTTCACGATCGGGCGCTGGGTCGTCCCCGCACGCAGCATCGCCGCGACGTCGATCTCGATCGCCGCGCGGCCGTCGGTGACAAACGCGTACGAGGGCGACTTCACGTTCTACGGGAGCGTTGTCAACGGCGCAGAGGGCCAGATGGTGACCGTCGAGGAACGCGCCTGCGGCAGCTACGCGCCGTTCCATCAGATCGCGACCGCGACGACGACACGCGGCGGCGCGTTCGCCGCGGTCCCGTATACACCGCCCGGTGTGAACACGCAATACCGCGCCGTCTGGCGCAACGGCGCGAGTGATCCGTTCACCGTTCACGTGCGGCCGCGACTGAACCTCCAGTTCGTGTCCGGGTACTTCCACGTCCAGGTCTGGGGGGAGGACGTCTTCCGCGGGAAGCGGCTGCGCGTGGAGCGCCGCTCGCACGGCGTGTGGCTGCTCGTGCGGTGGGTGACGGTCCGAAACGGCGGTTACGGCCCCGGCGGCTTCGCGAACTTTGCAGCGCGGGTGCCGCACGGTTCGGACGTCCGAATCGTCCTGCCCGCCGCTCAGGCCGGGAAATGCTTCTCCCCCTCGGCGAGCAACGTGATCCGCGTATGACCGTAACAGCGAAGATACTGGCCGCCACTGCGGCCGCGCTTGCGAGCACGGCGACCGCCGCCGGCGCGGCACAGGCGCCGATCGCGATCAACGTGCAGCCCGCCGTTGTGACCACGAACGCGCGCGTTCAGGTCTTCGGCCGTATCCCGACGAATCGTGGTGACGAGGACATCAGCGTCGATTCGTGGGCCTGCGGCGGTTACGGCGTCTGGATGCACGTCGCAACGATCAAGACAACGTCGCTCGGCGCGTGGACGACGACTGCGAACGTCGACACGACGACGAAGTTCCGCGCGCGCTGGCGCGGGAGCTCGAGCACCGCCGCCGTCGTTCGGGTGCGGCCTTCGATCCTGCTCGACGTCGACCGGCGCGGCCACCTCCTGATCGTCGTCCGCGGCAACGCGCCGTTCGGCCACGCGATGCTCCAGCGTCGTCGAGGGAACCGCTGGGTCCCGCTGCGGACGATCGCCCTCGACCGCGGCGCGATGCCCGAGTCGTCGGGCGCCGACCTGAAGCTGCGCCTCGCGCGGCCGACGACGGTGCGGCTCGTCCTGACGGCGAACCAGGTCGGCCGTTGCTACCTCCCCAGCGTCAGCGACCCCGTGACGGTCCGATGAGGAAGACGGGCTTCAGGATGCGGATGGCGCTTGCGGCGCTGCTCGCACTCGCGGTCGCGGCGCCCGCCTCCGCCGACGCGCCGGGAATCTCCATCCAGGTCCGCGTGAAGGAAGCGCAGGGCGCCGACCCCGTGCCTGTGAGCGGCGCTGTCGCGAGTGGGCGCGCGGGCGAGGACGTCACGGTCGAGGTCAAGGAGTGCGGCAGCGTCGCGCCTTTTCATGCCGACGGCGGCGCCGAGACGCAGGCGGGCGGGCTATGGTCGACGCAGATCGCCCTGCTCGCGACCGCGCAGGTCAGGGCGCACTGGCGCGGCGGGACGACTGATCCGGTCAGCGTTCAGGTTCATCCGTTCATGACGCTCACCTACCGCGGGCCTGGACGATGGTTCGTCTGGATCCGCGCGTACGACTTCTTCGGCGGCGCGCGCGCAATGCTCGAGCGGCAAACGGGCGGCAGATGGATCGCCGTCAAGACGTTCACCCTGAAACGACAGCCGAGCGCCGGAGTCGCGTCAACGTCCGGGACGGTCAGGGCGAAGGTGAAGAAGGGAACGCTCTTGCGCGTCGTCCTGCCGAAGTCGCAAGCCGGCCGTTGTTACCTCGCGGGCGCGACGAATACGATCAAAGCGTGAACGGCGCGTCCGAGACTGCGGCCCGGCTGCTCGCCAACATCGAGCACGTCGTCCACGGCAAGGCGAACGAGATCAAGCTCGTCCTTTCCGCCCTGATGTGCGGGGGCCACGTCTTGCTCGAAGACGTGCCGGGGACGGCGAAGACCGTGCTCGCGCGGGCGATCGCGCAGTCGATCGAGGGCGCGACGACGACACGCGTCCAGTGCACGCCGGACCTGCAGCCGACCGACGTGACGGGGCTATCCGTCTTCAATCCGAAGGACCGCGACTTCGAGTTCCGACCGGGGCCTGTGTTCGCGAACGTCCTGCTCGTCGACGAGATCAATCGCGCGATGCCGAAGACCCAATCCGCGCTTCTCGAAGCGATGGCCGAGCAGCAGGTGACGGTCGACGGGGTCACGCGGCGCGTCCCCACGCCGTTCCTGCTGATTGCAACCGAGAACCCGATCGAGCAGGAGGGGACATTTCTGCTTCCCGAGGCGCAGCTCGACCGCTTCTTCGTGCGCACCGCGCTCGGGTATCCGGACGAGGAGCAGGAACGCCGCATCGTCGAGGAGCAGGTCGGCGGCCATCCGCTCGGTGAGCTCGCGTCGGCCGTGTCGCTCGTGGACGTGCAGCACCTGCAGCATGCGGTGCAGGAGGTCTACGTCGATCCGCTCATCCGGACGTGGATCGTGCGCCTCGTTCGCGCCACGCGCGACCTCGACGAGGTTGCAACCGGCTCGTCGGTCCGTGGTTCGCTCGCCCTCGACCGCGCGGTGCGCGCGTGGGCGCTCCTCGACGGTCGTACGTACGTGAATCCGGAAGACGTGGAGCGGCTCTTCGTCCCCGTCTTGCTCCACCGGATCTTCTTCACACCGACGTTCCTGGCGGAGGCGCGCGACGTCGGCTGGCACGTCGCAGGCGAGCGGTTTCGTGCGCGGTGCCTTGCGGTTGCTCCGCCTCCCGGTCCCGACCTCGTGCGCGAGGTTCCGGCCGCCGCGACCGCGTGACCCAGGGCACTTTCCCGCTGATCCAGCACCGCCGCCTGATCGGCCTCTCGTTCGCCGCGATGCGGAGCGAGCGGCGCGGCGCCGGCTCGGACATCGCGGGGTCACGTCCCTACCGGCCCGGGGACACGATCAAAGCGATCGACTGGGCAGCGTCGGCACGGCTGTCGATCGCGCGGGGCAGCGACGAGCTCGTCGTCCGCGAGCACTACGCCGAGGAGGCGCCCCGAGTCGTCGTCGTCGCGGACCGGCGAGCAGCGCTCGCGGCGACCCGCGCACCGCTGCCGTGGCTCGACAAGGCTCGCGTGATCGACGTCGCGGCGAAGCTGATCTCCGACAGCGCCGTCGCCGCGCGAAGCTTCATCGGCTACCTCGACTTCGGCGACGGCCACGACGCGCTCTGGCGGCCGCCGCGAACGCAGGGTGACCTCGGCCACCTCATCGACGCTCGGCCGTTCCGCGCGCCGCGCGACAACGTCGCGCGCGCGCTCGAACACCTCGTCCAGCAGCGTCGCGATCTGCCGGCCGGGACGTTCGTTTTCCTGCTCTCCGACTTCCTTGTCCCACCCGACCGGACGATGTGGACGCGCGTCACGGCACGGCGCTGGGACGTCGTCCCGGTGCTGATCCAGGACCCACTGTGGGATGCGACGTTCCCCGACGTGTCGCGGCTGGTCGTGCCGTTCGTCGACGCCGACACGGGCGACGTCTCGCGCGTCCGACTGACGCGGCGCGAAGCCGCCGCCGTGCGCGACGCGAACGAGGCGCGCCTCGCGGCGCTCCGTGCGATGTTCCGCTCGCTCGGAATGGAAGCGGTCGAGGTGACGTCCGACCGCGCGCCGGACCTCCTCGCCACGTTCCTGGCGTGGGCGGACCGGCGCCTCTACACGCGGGGGCGCAAGTGGTGATCCCGCGCCGCGCGGTCCTCGCCGCAGTCGTCGCGGCCATCGTCGTCGGAGCGATCACGGTCGCTGCGTCGATCCTCTCCGCCGGTGGCGGTGGGAGCGCGCTCCCGGACGGGGCCGGGGTCGACGCGACGGCGAGCCTCGACCCGAACGTCGTCTTCTTCGGCGACGCCCTGACCGCGCGAATCGATGTCGCGGTCGACACGAAGAAGGTCGACCCCGATCGCCTGAGGATCGCGACCGCATTCGGGCCGTTCGACCGGCTCGACCAGCAGAAGACGCGTCGAGACGCCGGACGAATCTCGTACATCACCGAGACGTACACGCTGCGCTGCCTCTCGCGGGCGTGCGTACAGGTGCTCCCGCCGGTCGCGGCTGCTGCGGGCGGCGCAAAACCGACCCAGCGCCGCGGAACGACCTTCCCGCCCGCCCGCGTCTACGTCAGCGGGCGGACGAGCGTGCACCCGCTGCTGCTCGAATGGCCGGTCGTCGAGTCCGTCACGCGCGTGAACCAGACGGAGTCGCAGCTGGAGAACTTCTTCTACAAGGCGTCGCTCACGCCGCCGCCGGCCTCGTACCGCGTGACGCCGCGCGCGCTGCTGTGGCTCCTGTTCGCGGCTTTCGTGGTCGCGCTCGCCGTGCCGGTGGGGCTCGTCGTGCGCCGCGTGCGCGCGTGGCGCCGGGCGCGAATGCCGGGTGGCCGGCCGGAGCTCCCGCCGCTCGAGCGTGCGCTCAGACTGCTCGAGTGGGCGAACGCACAGCCGGCCGGCGAGCCGAGGCGCCGCGCGCTCGAGCTCGTCGCGACCGAGCTTCGTCGTTCGGGACAGGACGACCTTGTCCGCGCGGCACGCGACCTGGCGTGGTCGCCGCCGTCGCCGGGTCCCGAGGACGCCGGCGAGCTCGGCACGCGTGTCCGCTCTGCGACGGGAGGGAACGGTGCGACTCCCACGACGTAGCGACAGCGGCCCGGCAGTTCCGTACTCGGAGGCGACTGTGTTCCGCGGAGCGGCACGGCGCACGAAGGTCCTGCGCGTCGTGCTCGCGCTCGCGGTCGCCGCAGCAGCCGCGCTTCAGCTCGCGTTTGCACGCGGCGGAGGCGTGACCGAGGCTGCATACCTTCCGGCGAACGGGACGAGCGTCGTCGTCATGGACTTCTCGTACAGCATCACCGGCGGCTCGTACAAGCTGATCGTCAACGCGCTGCGCAAGATCGTCGCGGCCGGGAACCCGATCGGGCTGGTCGGATTCTCCGACTCGGCATACGAGCTGCTCCCGCCGGGAACGCCTGCGCGGGAGCTCGAGCCCGTGGCACGCCTGTTCGTGCCGATCCCGACGCGGAACGGCGACCTCCGCTTCCCGTCGAGCCCGTGGGCCCCGTTGCAGGGTGGCACGAGGATCTCCGCCGGGCTCAACCTCGCCGACGCGGCGCTTCGACGCGAGCATGTTCGCAACGGCTCCGTCATCTTGATCAGCGACCTCGAGACGACGAGCGACGACGCGTCGAACGTCGTCGACTCGGTGTCCGCGCTGCAGCGACACGGCTACGCCCTGCACCTGATCGGCCTCGAGCCCACCGACCCGTCGCTGCATTTCTTCCAGGGGCTCGTCGGCCGTCGCGCGTTCATCCAGGAACGAAGCCTTACGGCCGGCGTGAAGCATCCGGGCTCGTCGGGCCTGTTGAGCGGCCAAACGCCGTGGGCTTTCCTACTTGGCGCAGCGCTGCTCGCGGTACTGCTCGCGCTGAACGAGCAGCAGTGCGGCGAGCTCGACCGGTCGGGCCTGCGGAGCGGCGCGTGACTCGACGCGGCGCGCTCGAGCTCACCGCGGGCGTTGTCGGTCTCGCCGTCGCGGTCGTGATCCTGTTCGCAATGGCAGACGTGCGGCGCTGGCAGCGCGCACTCGTCCGCGGCGATGCGCGATTCCAGGTGATGCACGCTGCGTCGAGCGAGTTCGGCGAGACGACCGTTCCACCGGTCGCACGGTGGAAGGGCCCGCACGGTGCTGTCGCCGCCGCGACGAAGGACCTGATCGGGCTCGGCGACGACCTCGAGTTCAGACGCGCACTGGCGGTCTATCGCTCGGCGAACCCCAACCCGAACGAGCAGGCGCAGTTCGGATCGGACCCGGAGCTCCCCGCGCGTCGCATTCGCGCACAGCAGGCGCTCACGGCCGTCAGCAAGACGGCGCCTGACTCGCGCACCCGTTCGCGTGCAACGAACATGCTGGGCATCCTCGCCAAAACCGGCCCGACGCCGAACGACCCCGCCGAGGAGCGAAATCAGATCTTGACCGCAATCGGGTTGTTCCGCAGTGCGATCAAGCTCGACCCGGGCAACGCCGACGCGAAGTTCAACCTCGAACTGCTGCTGCAGGACCCGCAGACGCAGGTGTTCGTCGGGACGTCCCCGAACGGAAACCCGGACGCCGGCAAGCGCGGCGGGTCGGGGTCCGAAGGGCAGGGCTATTGATCGCGGTCCAGCTCGCGTTCCTGACGCCGACCGCTGCGTTGTCCATCGTTCTTGCCGCAATCCCACTGGCGGCGTGGCTCGTCTGGTCGCGCCGCGACGACCATGCGCGGCGCAGCTTGCACCTTCCGGCGCCGCTCCACCGCGTGCGGCTGCTCCCGGCCGCGGCGATCGTGGCGACCGCAGCGCTGATCGCGGTCGCCGCCGCCCAACCGGTGATTCAGCACTCGACGACGCGCCACGAGCGGACCGACGCCGAGGCGTACGTCGTCTTCGACATCTCGCGCTCGATGGCGGCCTCGCCGGCGCCCCGCGCGCCCGATCGACTCGCGCGCGCACGCGCGTTCGCGCTCGCGCTCCGTCCGCGGCTCGCGTCGATCCCCGTGGGGGTTGCGTCCTTCACCGATCGCGTCCTGCCGCACCTTTTCCCGACGACGGACGAGGGAGCATTTGCAGCGGTCGTCCGGCAAGCGGTTCTCGTCGAGCAACCGCCGCCGTCGCGGTTTTACGCGGGCAGAGCGACCGAGCTCAACACGCTGGCGCAGTTCACCACCGCGGCGTATTTCCGACCCCAGGCTCGGTACCGCGCGTTGATCGTCTTGACCGACGGGGAGAGCCAGCCCATCGCCCCGAGCCTCGCCGATTCATTGCGCCGTGCCCCCGGTATCCATGTCGTGTTCGTCCACGTCTGGCGCGACGACGATCGGATCTTCCCGACGAGCATCCCTGACCCGAACTACCGGCCCGATCCCAACAGCCGGGCGATGCTCGATCGTGCAGCGACGACGCTCGGCGCCACGACGGTCTCGGCGAGCGGCATCGGCGCCGCGGCAGCCGCGACACGCGACGCGCTCGGCCGCGGCACGGTCCGACCCGTCAGCGACACGGCGCGCGTCGCGCTGATGCCGTACGTCACGCTCGCGGCTTTTCTGCCACTCGGGTTCCTGCTCTGGCGCCGGAACCTCTAGCTCAGCTTCAGCGCACGGTCAGCCGGTAGGTCTTCGTCGCGCCGGCGCCGAGTGCGTCGCGCACGCGAACGGTCACGCGCGCCGTCCCCGCCGCGGACGGCTTGCCCGCGAGAACGCCGGCCGCACTTAGATGCACGCCGCGTGGGAGTCCCCGCGCCGTCCACCGGAACGGCCCGACACCGCCGCGCGCGGCAAGTGCGCGACGCGACGCGTGCCCGACGCGCAGAGACGCGAGCCTCGCCGTTGCGATCGCGAGCCGCGGCTTCACGACCAGTGGGACGTCCGCATCCTGTGCGCCTCCGTTTGCGTCCACGAAGTGGACCTTCGCCAGGTACGAGCCTGGCGCGCCCGGAACGCCGGCGATCGTGCCGCTCGCGTCGACCGCGAGGCCGGCCGGCAGCCCGGTCGCCGACCACGTGTACGTCGACGTCCCGCCGACCGCGGATAGCTGGGAGCTGAACGGAACGCCGACCTCGGCCGTCCGCCGCGTCGCAGCGACGGAGAGGGGCTGGAGGACGTTCAGCGTGTACTCGCGCTCGTCGATGCGGGTGTGGCTGTCGTCGCCGACCGCCTCCACGTGCGCGGTGAACGTCGACGCACCGGCCGCCGTCGGAGTGCCGCTGATCGTGCCGTCCTTTGCGAGCGTCAAACCGGCCGGCAGCGAGCCCTTGGTGATCGACCACGCGATCGACGTGTAGATATGACCGCCGGCCTCGAGCTTCGCCGTGTACGACGCGTTGATGCGCGCGCTCGGGATCTCCTCGGTCGCGACGAAGAAGCTGCGCTGCGCAATGTCGAAGTCGAAAAGCAGTTCTGCGCTTTCGTTGCACGTGTCCTTGAGAGCGATCCACGCTTTGTAGTCGCCCCCGCTCGTCGGGATTCCCTGGACGAGCCCCATGTTCGGCGTCTTGTTGCCGAGCGTCAGGCCAGGCGGGAGCTGGCCGGACTCCACGACGTAGTGGTACGGCGGACAGCCGGCGTGGCTGTGCAACTCGAAGTAGAAGACGCGGCCGACCTCGCCCGGAGGCGCTTCTTCCGACTCGTCGTTGAAGTCGAGCGCCTTGGCGACGCCCGCGAACGCGGCCGCGGCCAGGACGACAAAGAACAGAATCCGAGCGAAGCGCCTCACGCCAAACCCCCTGATAGACCCGCCTGATTTCGGCCGCGGAATGTACCACGCACTCTGGTCGGATCCTCTGACAGGGTCCCCCCTCTCCGGTCCATCCCCAAACGAAGCGAGGTGCGAGTTGAGTGCATCACTGCAGGGCGTCGGAGCGATCACCCTGTTCGTCGAAGATCCGAAGCGGTCGAAGTCGTTCTACGAGGGGGTCTTCGACGTGACGCCGCTCGTCGAGGACGACGACGGTATCGCCTACAGGTTCGGCAACCTGATCCTGAACGTGCTGCAGACCGGCGCGGCGCATGAGCTGATCGAACCGGCGACCGTCGCCGAGCCCGGGTCGGGGTCGCGCTTCCAGCTCACGATCTGGGTCGACGACGCGGACGCGACGTGCGCGGAGCTCGGACGCAGGGGTGTCGCACTCCTGAACGGGCCTATCGACCGTGAATGGGGCGTGCGCACAGCGGCGTTTGCCGACCCCGACGGCCACGTGTGGGAAGTGGCGCAGCGACTCGGGTAGCGCGCCGCCGAGGTGGCGATGCCCGGTTCTGACGTTCCCGACCTCGACGAGGAGCTGCGGCGGCGTCTCGGGCGACGGTTCGGTGCTGCCGTCGAGCCGTGGTTGGACGCTCTACCGCCGGTCCTGAGCGACCTCGCCGAGCGCTGGCACCTGGCGCTCGACTCGCTGATCCAGCGCGGAAGCATCTCCGTCGTGATCCGCTGCCGAACGACGGCCGGGCGCGGAGCCGTCCTGAAGATCAGCCCGAATCGGACGCGGATCTTGGACGAAGCGGCTGCACTCCGGCGGTGGACGACAAATCA
>Ga0136846_1226433_pt1 | contig 19044 bp, 22 predicted proteins | sample HopSoiMetagenom2_FD_96841 | JGI IMG/M metagenome (GOLD analysis project Ga0136846, IMG submission 96841) | Grasslands soil microbial communities from Hopland, California, USA - 2 Assembly 2016 (version 4) | ecosystem: Environmental > Terrestrial > Soil > Grasslands | place: USA: Hopland...
CAGGGGCACGCCTCCCAGGCGCCGCTGGCGCCGCTGTCGATCGCCGCCGATGCAGCGCATCTGACAGCGGCCGCGATCTGGATCGGCGGGCTTCCGTGCCTCGCCGTGATCGCTCTCCGCGCGCCACGAGCGCTGCCCGACACCGGCCGCGCGGTCGCGGCGGCCGCGTTCGCAGGCTTCAGCCGAGTAGCCGTCTGGTCGGTTGGCGCCCTGATCCTGACCGGCGTCGCGCGCCTCGCCGGAGAGCTCAGCTCGCCCGCGGCGCTGTGGAGCACCGCATACGGTAGCTGCATCGTGGCGAAGAGCGCGCTTCTTCTCCCGCTCCTCCTTCTGGGTGGCCGCAACCGACGGGCAATCGGCGCGTTCGCCCGGCGCGCGCCAGACCAGAGGAGATTGAAAACCATGGCGCGCCGCGTTCAGGTCGAGCTCGCGATCGCACTGGCGATCATCGCCGTTGCGGCGCTCCTCGTCGCCGAAGTGCCGGGATGAAACGCGCGCGGTGGCTCGTTCTCGTCCTCCTGTTCCTCCTCGTCGGCCTTCCTCGTTGGCTCGAGAGCGACAGCAGCACGACCGTAAACGCCGGCACGAGCTTTTCGACGACCTGCCGCAACCACGGCGGACGGCCGGTGGTCACCGGCTCGGCGAGCGCGGTAACACGCGTGTGCCTCGTGCGTTACGGCCGGCGTGTCTACCGGATGGACGGAGTCACTCCCTACGGCTTCGACCGCGATGCAGCGCACTACCAGCGTGTGGGCTGCACCCTGGCGCGACAGCTGGCGAGGGCGTCGAGCCCGCGAGGACGGCGGCCGTCCTTCGTGTACCACCCGAAGACGGGCGTCTGCGAGCGTACTGGGTAGGAAACGGAGCCTTCGACGCTGCTCGTGATCTGGGCGGCGACTGCCCAGCTGCGCTCGACGTGGTCGACGCTTTCCGCAACATCCCGGGCCACTTCGAGAAGCGTAATCGGACGTTAACGAGGCGGGAGCGACGGGACTCGAACCCGCGACCTCCGGCGTGACAGGCCGGCGTTCTAACCAACTGAACTACGCCCCCAAGGCCCGCGCAGTGTAGCCAAGTAGCGGGAAAAGCCTGGACCGATGAGGCCGGTCCGGCCATGTCACCGACTACCCTGCTGATCCGTGACCAAGGTCGACCTGATCGCCCTCGGCTTCGTCGTGCTGACGGCGTTCATCGGCTGGAAGAAGGGTTTGCTCTCCAGCGCGCTTTCCGTCGCCGGAATCATTTTTGGCGCGTGGCTCGGGTCTCGTGTCGCGCCCGCGCTCCTGCAGGGAGGCACGAGCTCGCCGTACACGCCGCTGGCAGCCCTGGCCGGCGCCGCAGTCGGAGCGATCCTGCTCGAGACGCTCGGAACGCTGGCCGGCACGTCGCTGCGCTCGCGCATTCGCAAGCCGAGAGTCACCACGTTCGACTCCCTCGGCGGCCTGGCTCTCGGCGGGCTCGCAGGGCTCGCAATCGTCTGGGTGCTCGGCGCAGTCGCACTGCTCCTTCCGGGACAGGCAGATCTTCGTCACGGTGCGCAGAAGTCAGCTGTGCTGCGCCGCCTCAACGAGGTCGTCTCCCCGGAGAAAGTCCTGAATGCGCTCGCGCGCATCGACCCGTTCCCGGCGATCGCCGGCCCTGCGGCGCCGCGCACGCCGCCCGATCCACGGCTTGCAGGCGCACCGGGTGTACGCAAGGCGGGCCCGAGCGTCGTGCGTGTGCTCGGCACTGCGTGCGGCGTCGGTGTCGAAGGCACTGGATGGACCGCTCGTGCCAATCTCGTCGTGACGGCCGCGCACGTCGTCGCCGGGCAGGAAGACACGACTGTCGAGCTCCAGACGGGAGCGCATCTTCCCGCCGACGTCGTGGCGTTCGACACGCGGAACGACATCGCCGTCTTGCACGTGGACGATCTCGGGCTCCGGCCGCTCGCCCTCACCCGGGCGAGGACGGGCACTCCCGTGGCAGTGCTGGGCTTCCCGGAGAACGGCCCGTTCACCGCCACGCCGGCGCGGGTCGGCCGTACGTCCGTAGTCCTCGCGGAGGACGCCTACGGCCGCGGTCCTGTTACACGCGCGATCACATCGCTCGGTGGGCGCGTGCGGCATGGTGACTCGGGTGCGCCTGCGGTGGATGCACATGGGGCGGTCGAGTCGACCGTGTTCGCTGCGCGGTTGCGCAGCGTCGGTGGATACGGCGTCCCCGACGACATCGTGCGTGCGGCGCTGAATTCCTCCGACGGCCCCGTCTCGACGGGGCAGTGCGCTCCCTAAGCCAGCAACTCGAGCACGCGTAGCGGGCGCCGGAACGGCGCGACGAGATAAACGCCGGCGGCACGCTCGCGCGACGCAGCGATCAGCTCGCGTGCGTGCTCGAAGCCGACAGCCGCGGCGTCGGATCCCGCTGCTTCGAGCGCGTCTTGGAGCAACTGCGGCACGTGAATGCCCGGCACCTCGTTGTGGAGGCGCAGCGCGAGGCGGTAGCTGGTCAAGGGAAAGACACCGAGGAGGGTCGGAATCGGCCACGCCCCGCCGAGCTCCTGCACGAAGCGGTCGACGTAGTCGAGGTCGAACACGATCTGTGTCATCGCGAACTTCGCGCCAGCGTCGAGCTTCTGCCGGAAGCGCTCGAGTTCTGCGTCGAGATCGTCGGGCGTGGGATTGACGGCGACACCGGGAAAGAACGACGTCGGCGCGTCGATCGGCCGGCCGTTGAAATCTTCGCCGCGATTGAGGTTCGTCATCAACTGCGTGAGCCCGATCGAGTCGATCTCGTACACGCCGCGTGCGCCGGGATAGTCGCCGACTTCCGGCGGGTCGCCGGTCACGGCAAGCACGTTGCGCACACCTTCTGCGTGCGCGCCCAGCAGCATCGACTCGAGGCCCATCACCGACCAGTCGCGCGTGGTCAGGTGGGGAATCGTCTCGATTCCTGCTTGCCGCTCGATCGTCGCCGACACCATCAGCGAGCTCATGCCGGCACGGGCGGTGGCGTTGTCGTTGATGTCGACCCAACCTGCGAGGCCCGAGTCGTTCACAGCGGTTGCGACCTCCAAGAGCCCGGTGCTGTTCCCGCCGAGCGGAGGATCGAGCTGTACGGAGATCACCCACTCGCCGGCCGCGAAGGCGCGCGACAGACCCGTCTCCCGTTGTTCCTCGCCCAACGCGACGACGAGCTCGGCCGACTCGAATACGAGCGGCGCGCGTGGCTTCCGCTCGTCTTCCACGGCCGCGCGGATCGCCGTGATCTCCGCGGGCGTCGTGCCGCAGCAACCACCGATCACCTTCGCGCCCAGGTCGCGCGCGTGCGCCGCGAACTCGCCGAAATACTCCGGCGTCGCGTGCGGATAGATCACGCGTCCGCCCGCGAGGCTCGCGAGCCCGACGTTCGGGAGCGCGGCCAGTGGCTTCCCGTTCTTGCCCATCCGCTCCAGCGCTGCGAGCGCGGCGAGAAGACCGGCGCCGTGATTCGCTCCCACTGCCGCGACGTCGAGGTCGGCCAGCCGCTCGGCCGCCTCCGACGCGGTGACGCCGGCAAGCGTCTCCGCGCTCTCGTCGAAGGTGAGGAGCGCAACGATGGGCAGGCTCGAGACGCTGCGCACGGCCTCGATCGCGTCGGTGACCTCCTCGAGGTCGTAGAACGTCTCGACCATGAAGACGTCGACACCGCGGCCGTCGAGCACGGTGGCGACCTCCGCGAAGAGGTCGCGGCGCACGCGCGACGTCGCCGGCTCGCCCAGCGGTCCGATCGAACCCCCGATGAACACTTCCCGCCCAGTCACCTCGCGGGCCTCCCGCGCCAGCTTCACGGCGGCGGAGTTGATCGCCTCCAAGTCATCCTCGAGGAAGTGATGCGCGAGCTTGCGGCGATTCGCACCGAACGTATTCGTCTCGATCAGCTCGGCGCCGGCGTTGATGAAGCTCACGTGCAGGGAGACGACTGCCTCGGGAGCACGGAGATTCGCTTCCTCGGGCGTGCGCAGGCGCGGCACCGCGGCCGACAGCAGCGCGCCCATCCCGCCGTCGCCGACGATTGCGGGGCCGGCCTCGAGCCGGTCGAGGAAGCGGTTACGGGTCTGGGTTTGGGCGGGCACCTCGTCTCCTTCCAAGCTCGCTCGACACATCCTTCGGGCTGGGCCCGACCGGGTTTGGCACCTTGCGCGGAGGCAGGTTGCCGAAGGCGTCACAGGGCCGGTTCCCTCGGCCTTCTCTCGATGCGGAGCGGGACGCGCCCGCTTCCGGGACGGAGTATAGGCAGGCCCTCCGGCGTGAAGTGGCGCAGTCAACCGAGAACGGGTGATGGATGAAGTGCCCCTACCTCGCGATAGTCAGAAGGCATACCGAGCGGGCCCCGATGCGGCGGGGGCAACCTCGGCAAATCTCCTTCATCGGAGACTCAGGAGGGGCCAGGCGGCGGCCCCTCTTGCGTTATCTGGACTCAAGAACGGCGTGGCAGCTGCCGATTGCTGTCTCACTCCAGGCCAGGGACTGACGGCAATCATTCCTGCGGCTTCAGGAGCAATGCGGCGGCCGACGAGGACTCGGCCGCCACCTAGTTGTAGTGGAGGGGTCCAAACGGCACGTCACTCAGTGCGGGCGTTAGCCAGCCGTGCGGGCGAAGCCCGCCCGGCTTCTCTGGTCGGCGCCGACGAGTCGGCGCCTTCGCTCACCTTCATTCATTCGTCGTGAACCACGCGGCCTTCCATGCCGCCCGCGACCGTGACGACCTGGCCGGTCACATGGCCCGAGAGCGTCGGCGACGCGAGAGCGACGACCTGCGCCGCGACGTCTTCCGGTTGAGCCACCTTGCGCAGCGCCATCGTGCGAGAGATCCGCGCGACCTGCTCCTCGGAGACATGACCCCGCGTCATTGGCGACTCCGTCCAGCCCGGCGCCACCGCGTTGACGCGGACGCCGGCCGAGCGTCGCACCACCTCGTTCTTCAGGCTGAGGAGCAGGCCGCCGAGGATCGCCGACTTCGCCGCCGCGTAGTCCGCATGACCCGCCTCGCCGAAGATGCCCGCGGTCGACCCGACCAGGACGAGAGCGCCGTCACCGTCGAGTTGCCGCAGAAACCCGCGCGCAGTGAGGAAGCTCGCCGTCAGGTTCGCGTCGAGCGTCGCGCGCCAGCGCTCGAGCGGGAGCTCCCAGACGGGTACGTCACCAGCCGGCCACACACCGGCGACTGCTGCGCAGACGTCGAGGGGACCGCACTCGGCGAACAGCCGCTCGACTTCCTCCTCGTTCGTCAGGTCGGCACCGAACGTCGCCGCGGCGTCGAGGGCCTCTGCCCGCTCGCGACCCCGATGGTAATGCGCCACGACCTCCGCGCCCTCCGCCACGAAGGCACGGGCGCACGCGCCGCCGATGCCTCCGGACGCGCCGGTGACGAGAACGCGCTTGCCGCTGAGCCCGGTGTCCATGTGTGGAATTCTCCCTGTTGTGGAGCGAGAGCGGATGACGTGGGAAGACGTCGGCGCCGCGGTCGACGAGCTCGCGGCGCAGATCGAGTCTGCCGAGTTCAAGCCGGACGCAGTCCTTGCGCTCGCTCGAGGTGGTCTCCCCGCCGCGGGGGCACTCGCGTATGCGCTCGGCGTGAAGAACATGGCCACGCTGAACGTCGAGTTCTACACCGGTGTCGACGAGCGGCTCGAGGAGCCGCTGCTGCTACCGCCGGTGCCCGACCTCTCGCTGCTGCGCACGGACCGTCTGCTGGTTGTCGACGACGTGGCCGACACGGGCCGGACGCTCGCCCTCGCCCGCGATTTCTGCGCCGAGCACGTGGCCGACGTGCGCACTGCTGTCCTGTACGAGAAGCCGCAGAGCGTCGTGCGCTGTGACTTCGTCTGGCGTCGCACGGATCGCTGGATCAACTTTCCATGGAGCACGCCCGCGGCGGTGTCGGCGGAATGAAGGTCTTCATCATCAGCGACATGGAGGGCGTCGCCGGCATCGTCAAGTGGCAGCAGACGGACGGAACGAAGGAGAAGCAGGCCTACCACGAAGGTCGCGAGCTGTACACCGAAGAGATCAACGCCGCCGTACGGGGCGCGAAGTCGGCCGGCGCGAAGGAGATCGTGGTCATGGACTGCCACGGGGCCGGGGAGGAGTGGACGTTCAACTCCCTCATTCCCGACAAGCTCGATCCCGACTGCGAGTTCGTCGTGCAGAACGACTGGACCGAGTACATCGAGTTCCTCGAGCAAGGTTGCGACGCCGCACTCTTCGTCGGCATGCACGCGAAGGCCGGGACCCCTGACGGCGTGCTCGCGCACACCGTCTCCGGTCAGGCCTGGCGCGAGCTGAAGTTCAACGGCAGATCGGTCGGTGAGACGGGTATCAACGCCGCGCTCTGCGGACAGTGGAACTGTCCGGTGCTGCTCGTCACCGGCGACGAAGCCGTCTGCCGAGAGGCTCGCGAGCTGCTCGGCGACGGGCTGACGACGGTTGCAGTGAAGAAGGGGCTCGGCTCGTACAGCGCACGTCAATTCCCGGCGCAGAAGGCCCGCGAACTGATCGAGGAAGGCGCGAAGAAGGCGTTGAAGGATCTCGATGCCGTACAGCCGTGGGATCCGGGCCGTCCGTCGGAGATCCAGGTCGAGTTCCACACGCCGGCGCGGCTCGTCGAATATCGCAACCGCAAGGGCACCGAGCAGATCGACGACCACACGCTCGTCTCGCGCGCCGACGACTGGTGGACCGCGTGGTCGCAGTTTTACTTCTGAGCTTTGTCGGCGTTTCTGCCGTGGTAATCGTGACGCCGGGGCAGGACACGGCGCTCGTCATCCGCAACACCCTGCGTACGGGACGGCGCGGCGGCGTGCTCACCGCGGCCGGTGTGTCGACGGGCAACTTCGCGTGGGCGTTCGCGACGAGTGCAGGTCTGGCCGCACTGCTCGTGGCATCGGAACCGGCGTTTCACGCGCTTCGCTGGTGTGGTGCTGCCTACCTCGTCTATCTCGGGCTGCACTCACTCGCGCGTGCCGTGCGCAAGGCCTCGGGCACTGTGGCCGAGCGCCCGGCGCGGTCGCGCCCGTACCGCGAGGGACTGCTCAGCAACCTCGGCAATCCGAAGATCGCGGTCTTCTTCTCCAGCCTGCTGCCGCAGTTCTCCCACTCGTTCGCGGGACTGCTCGCGCTCGGCGTCCTGTTCGCCTCCATGGGCCTCGTGTGGTTGAGTTTCTACGCGGTCGCGGTGGAGAGGATCGGCGACTTCCTGCGCCGCTCTGCGGTTCGGCGCGCGATCGACGCAGTGGTCGGCACGGTGCTCGTCGGCTTCGGCGTGCGTCTTGCGACCGAGCGTTAGCTGACGATCTCGAGCTCGTCGAGCAACGTGAAGTAACCCTTGGCGAACGGCGACTCCTGCGTGCGCTCGCGGACGTCCTCCCAGTCGACCTGCTCGCGGAGCGCCCGCGCGAGCTCGAGCACGCTCGAGAAGTCCGGCTGCTGTTCGCTCAATGCGAGCAGCTTCTGCACGAGCACGTCTTCGAGCGCCGCGACCTTCACCCGGGTGGCGTGCACCTCGAGCTCCTCCGCCCGGCCGAACATCGCATCGTCCACAGGCCCGTCCTGCGGGTCGAAGATCAGGTCGATCATCACGCCGTCGTCGTAGGCCTTCAACAGCCAGCCTTCGGGTGGCTTCTCGGTCCGCATGCCCGCCTCATCGAAAGCCTCGAGCGCCCTTTCTGCATCCCGGGGCCGGACGAGGAAGTCGACGTCGTGCTCGGTCTTGGGCGCCCCGCGCGCCCAACAGGCAAGTCCCCCTCCCAGCAGAAACGGGACCTCGGCCTCGTTCAAGATCCCGGCGGCCTTCTTCATCGCGCCCAGGAGGGCTCCGAACTCCTGTTCCTGGCCGCCTGCCATGGTCGGCGGTTTCCCTCATGGCGCTCAGGTGGAACATGAAGACGATGGTCACAATCGCTGCAGCCGGCGACGTCCACGCCTCCGAGGCGACACGCGGAAGGCTCGAGGACTCGTTTGCCGCACTCGAAGAGCGCGTCGACCTGGTGCTACTCGCCGGCGACCTGACGACCCTCGGGGAGCCGGAGCAGGCCGAAGTGCTCGCCGCCGCATGCCGCGGCGTCGGCGTCCCCGTCTGCGGAGTGCTCGGGAATCACGACCTCCACTGCGGTCGCGGTGACGAGGTGGCGGCCGTTCTCCGCGACGCGGGTGTGCACATGCTCGACCGCTCGTCGACGACGATCGAGCTCGCGGGCGGCGAGGTCGGCGTCGTCGGGACGAAGGGGTTCGTCGGCGGCTTCACCGGCTCGCAGCTGCCGGACTTCGGCGAGCCGCTGCTCCGGCAGGTCTACGCCGAGACGAGCGCGGAGGTCGAGGCGATCCGACGAGGGCTCCAGGAGATCGCGCACTGTCCGATCAGGGTCGTCCTGCTGCACTACGCGCCGACGTCGGACACGCTCCATGGCGAGCCCGAAGGGATCTGGACCTATCTCGGGTGCGATCGGCTGGCCGCGCCGATCGCCGAGTACCGACCCGACGTCGTTCTGCACGGTCACGCACACGGCGGGAGCTTCGAAGGCGCGATCGGGACGACGCCCGTCTACAACGTCTCGGTGCACGTGACGGGTCGCGACTTCTACGTGTTCGAGCTGGAAGGACACGAAGTCGAGGTCGAGACGCGCGCGTAGTCTAGGAGCGTGCCCTCGGTCGTCCGCATCTCCATCTCTCCGGTCAAGGGTCTCGCGCTCGTGCATCCCGAGCGCGTGATGCTCGAGCACACGGGAGTGGCGGAGAACCGGCGCTTCCACATCGTCGACGCCGACGGGCGTCGCTACAACCAGCTGCGCAAGGGCGCGCTCGTCCAGATCGCACAGGAATACGACGGGCAGCGCCTGGCGCTGCACTTTCCCGACGGCAGCTCGGCAGAGGGCGAGGTCGCGCTTGGCTGCGAGGTAACGACCGACTTCTACGGACGGCCCGTCGCCGGCCACGTCGTGGAAGGTCCCTGGGGCGACGCACTGTCGCGCTGGGCCGGCCGCCCGCTCCGACTCGTGCAGTCGCCATTCGGCGACGCGGTCGACCGCCGCCGCGGTCACATCTCCCTGGTCTCGACGGCATCTCTCGCCGAGCTCGGCCGGCAGGGAGGGCAGGACGCCCCCGTCGACGGCCGCCGCTTCCGCATGCTCTTCGAGCTCGACGGTTGCGAACCGCACGAGGAGGACGGCTGGGTCAAAAGGCACGTCCGCATCGGTGAAGCCCTCGTGCGATTGCGCGGCGACGTCGCGCGCTGCGCGATCACCACACAGAACCCGGAGACGGGTGTACCCGACCTCGACACGCTGAGGACGATCGGCGCCTATCGCGAGATCACGACGAACGAGGCGGGAACGAAGCTCCTCCCGTTCGGGGTCTACGGCGAGGTCGTCGAGCCGGGAGCGGTGACCCTGGGCGACCGCGTCGAGGTCATGGAACTGAGCCTCTTCGAACAAACCGCGTAGGCTTCCGGCCATGGCGGCAGTGACCAGCTTCGTCATCGACGAGGCCGACGTCGAGCCCGTCCGCGAGGACGGCGACACGGCGAGCACGCGGCTCACGTTCGCGGTCGAGCACCTCGAGCAGCGCGTGATCCGCTTTGCCTCCGGCCGCTCACGGGAGCGGACGGCGGGCTCGCGGCACGAGTTGCTCTACGTGGTCAGCGGGAGTGGCACGCTCGATCTGCACGGAGAGACCCACGCTCTCGAGCCAGGCACAGCCGCGTTCGTCGCCCCGGGTGAGAGCTACACCGTGGAGAACACCGGGCCCGAGGAGTTCGTCGTCGTCTCTGTGGCGGCCAGCGCCGACCTCGACGTCGACGAAGCGCGCCGGCAGGTGACGATCCGCTTCGACGACCAGCCGGAACACACGGCCTCGGTCGAGCGGACCTTCCGCTACCTGGTCAACGAGGAGACGGGCTGCCTCGACGTGACGCAGTTCATCGGGATCGTCCAGCCCAGCAAGGCGCCCTTCCACAGCCACCCCTACGAGGAGCTGGGCTACATCCTGGAAGGGGAGGGGGTCGCCCACCTCGGTGGCCGCTCGATCCCGCTTCGCCCGGGCTCCTGTTTCCATTTGCCGCCCGACAAAGTGCACTGCATCGAGAACCTCGGACCGGGCCCGCTGCGCATCCTCGGGGTCTTCCACCCTTCCGATTCGCCGGCGAATCGCGTATACCAGGACAACAACTAGGCCCGAATGGCGTCACAAGAGGGGCAGGACCGGGGCTTTCCACCACCAGGAGGGGATTCAATGAGGAGAAGGGCAACTGCGACTGCGGCCTTGCTGGCGCTTGCCGCACTCGCGATCGTTGCTGCGGCGTCCGCGAAGGCTGACCGTGCTGCGGCGCCGTCGGCTCAGGCCGGTAACGCCGCAGCGCTGGTGAAGTGCGGCAAGACGAGATCCATCGGGCTGATGGCGCCGTTCACGGGGCCGGCTGCGTCGATCGGAACCGACCAGGTCGCCTGGGCGCAGTACTACCAGCGCACCTACAACGCGACGCACAAGACGAAGATCAAGTTCGTGAATGAGGACACCCAGCTCGGCGCGGCCAACGGGACGGCCGAATCGGTCAAGGGCGCGCAGGCGCTGGCCTCGAATCGGAGCGTCCTCGGCGTCGTCGGGCCGGCAGGCTCGAACGAGGTCAAGGCAACGACGGGTGCGCTGAAGGGAGCAGGGCTTGCCTTTGTGTCGGGCTCGGCGACGAACACCCAGATCACGCTCGATGGGGCACGGACGGGCTATTTCTTCCGCACCGTTCCGCCGGACTCGTCGCAGAGCGTGACCGTGTCTGCGTTCATCGCTTCCAAGCTGAACGCGAAGCATGTGTACATCGTCGACGACCAGGAGGCGTACAGCACGGGGCTCGCCGACGAGGTCCAGACGCAGTTGAGGGCGAAGAACATCACGGTCGGACGCGACGGCGTCAGCCAGCAGCAGTCCGACTTCTCGGCGATCATCAACAAGATCCCGCGTGACGTGGACGTCATCTACCTGCCGTGGCAGCTGCCGCCCAAGGGCCAGGCATTCGGCCAGCAGATGAAGAGCCTCGGCCGCGGGAGCGTCAAGCTCATGGGCTCGGACGGCCTGTTCGATCCGGCCTTCGCCGGCCTCGGGTCGAACGTCTACGACTCGTTCTTCCCGGTCAATCCGGCGGACAAGCGGGTCAAGGCGTTCGCGAGGCTGCACGGCGGCCAGACGGAGTTCTTCGGTGCTCCGAGCTACGTCGCGGCGCAGGTCGTCTCCGCCGCGATCGACCGGGCGTGCAAGAACGGCACGGCGAGTCGTGCCGAGGTTCGCGCACAGATCCGGAAGACGAAGATCAGCAAGAAGACGTCGCTCCTCGGCCTGGCGGTCGCATTCGACCGGCACGGCGACATGGTCAAGAAGCCGTTCGGCGTCTACCACTCGGTCAACGGGGTGTTCGTCCGAGTCGGGTAGCTCTGTCGCATCGACGGTCTGAACTGAGTGCGGCCCGCGTGATCACGTGGGCCGCACTCTTTTGTGCGATGTTCTGCACCCTGTGAACTGGAGTCTCTTCTGGGGTGAGCTGGTGAGTGGCCTGACGCTGGGGAGCATCTACGCCCTGATCGCGCTCGGCTACACGATGGTCTACGGCATTCTGAAGCTGCTCAACTTCGCCCACGGCGATGTCTACATGGTGGGTGCGTTCATCGGCTTCTTCGCGCTCCAGTGGCTGGGCGGACCGTTGGACACGGTCGTGACGGGATGGGTCGCAGTCGCCGTGATGTTCCTGGTCGCCATGCTCGGGTGCGGGGCGCTCGGTGTCGGGATCGAGATCTTCGCCTACCGTCCGCTCCGTAACGCTCCACGAATCGCACCGTTGATCAGCGCGCTGGGTGTCTCGATCTTCTTGCAGAACAGCGCGCTCCTGCTCTGGGGCCCGGACTTCCGGAGCTACGACACGTTCAACCTGGTCGGCGTGAAGAGCTACAGCATCGGCCAGAACTTCTTCATCTCCAACCTGCAGATCTTCACGATCGCGACGTCGATCGCGCTGATGGGCGTGCTGACATTGCTCATCGCCAGGACGCGCACCGGCAAGGCGATGCGAGCGACGTCGTTCGACCGTGAGGCGGCCGAGATGATGGGGATCAGCGTCGACCGAGTGATCTCGTTCACGTTCTTCGTCGGATCTGCTCTGGCCGCGGCCGGCGGCGTGATGTTCGGTCTCGTCTTCGGCCAGATCTTCTCGTTGATGGGCTTCACCGCCGGCCTCAAGGGTTTCACCGCGGCCGTCGTCGGAGGCATCGGCAGCATCCCCGGGGCGATGCTCGGCGGCTTCCTGATCGGTCTGACCGAGGCGTTCGCGACCGGCTACCTGCCCGGCGGCTCGACGTACGCCAACCTCTACGTGTTCGCGCTGTTAATCGCCATGTTCCTCGTCCGTCCGAGCGGCCTCCTCGGGTCGCCCGTGATCCAGAAGGTGTGAGCGGTATGTCGACTGGAGCTCCGGAGCCGCCGGACGCCCGCGATCGGCCGCGCGTCGGCGTCGACGAGTGGGTCGCAAACGTCGACGAGCGCCGGGAAACGGGCACCGGTGTCACCGGCTTCGTTGCCCGCACATGGGAGCGGCTGCCGGCCGTCGCACGACTTGCCATCCTCATCGGCCCCTTCGTGGTCTTCCCGTTCGTCACGAACGAGGGCAATCTCTTCCGCTACGGGCTGATTACGGTCGTCTACGCGCTGCTTGCGCTTGGATTGAACGTCGTCGTCGGGTTCGCCGGGCTGCTCGATCTCGGCTACGTGGCCTTCTTCGGCTTCGGCGCGTACCTGTACGGGATCATGGCGAGCGGCCACTCCGGACATCACCTGCAGGCGGAGATCGCGATCCCGATCGTCGTCGTCGCCTCGGCATTGCTCGGGCTCGTGCTCGGTCTCACCTCTTGGCGGCTGCTAGGCGACTACCTCGCAATCGTGACGCTCTTCTTCCTGCAGGCGTTCGTCATCTTCGTCAACAACGCCAACGGCGGCCTGAGCGACTTCTCGTACCCCTTCGTCGGGCGGGTGGACTTGACGGGCGGCGCCAACGGCCTCGACCAGATCGACCCGCTCAACTTCTTCGGGCACCAGATCACGACGACGAAGGGCTATTACCTGTACACGCTCGCTGCGTTGACGATCCTGATGATCATGCTGTTCTTCGTCAACAAGTCTCGAACCGGGCGATCCTGGCGCGCGCTCCGCGAGGACCCGCTTGCGGCCGAGGTCATGACCGTGCCGGTGAACCGGTTGAAACTCCTCGCGTTCATGTTCGGTGCCGCCACCGCAGGGTTCACCGGGACGATTTTCGGCGCCGTGCAGTCGGGCGCATTCCCGGGTGACTACGACGTCGGGCTTCTGATCACCATCTATGCCATCGTCATTCTCGGCGGTCTCGGCAGCATCGGCGGTGTCGTGATCGGCGCGTTGGTCGTGAACGGTGTTCCGGAGCTTCTTCGCTCATCGACGAATGCGCGCTTCCTCTTCTACGCGGTCATAGTGGTCGCGCTGCTCGTGGCGATGAAGCCGTGGTACCGGGCCGTGCTCGTCCTGCTGGGGACGATCGCCTTCGGTGCAGTCGTCCACGCAATCGCCGGAGCCGCGTGGTCGCGCTCGACTGCCGGCCACATCGAGGGCGGCGGTACGTTCGGGCGGGCGCTCGACCACTGGGTCCTCATCCCGACACACGCGAGCCGCCTCGCGGGCTGGGCCTATTTCGCGCTCATCGTCGCGGCCCTGCTGCTCACGCTCGTCCGCGGCTGGTGGCGTGCGATCGCCTTGATCCCGGCGCTTTATCTGGCGGCGTTCGTCTGGGAGAACAAGCTCGTCGAGCAGGTCTCCGGTGCGACGCGACTCATCATGCTCGGCGCCTTGCTCGTCGTGATCATGAACGTGCGTCCATCCGGCATCTTCGGGACGTCGCGCGTGGAGGTCGTCTGACCGTGGCGCTGCTCGAGCTGCGCGGGATCTCGAAGGCGTTCGGGGGTCTCCAGGTGGTGAGCGACCTCGACCTGCACGTCGGGGAAGGCGAGATCGTGAGCGTGATCGGGCCGAACGGTGCCGGCAAGACCACGGTCTTCAATCTGATCACGGGGATCTTTCGCCCCGACTCGGGGTCGATCGTGTTCGAGGGCGACGTCGTTTCCAACCTCTCCCCGCACACGATCACGACGCGTGGCATCGCCCGCACCTTCCAGACGTTACGCCTGTTCCTGAATATGACAGTGCTGGAGAACGTCATGGTCGCCGCCTACGGAAATACCCGCTCGACGATCGTCGAGGCGATGTTGCAGCTGCCGCGTTCGCGTCGCGAAGAGAAGGAGATCCGCAAGCTCGCCGAGGAGAAGCTCTCGTTCTTCGGACAGAGGCTGATGGGGTACCGCTGGGATCAGCCTGCGTACAGCCTGTCGTACGCGAACCGAAGGAGGCTCGAAATTGCTCGCGCGATGGCGACCGGCGCGAGGCTGCTCCTGCTCGACGAGCCGGCCGCCGGGATGAATCCCGTCGAGACACACGAGATCACCGATCTCATCGGCAAGCTCCGTGACGACGGCGGGTACACGATCCTGGTCATCGAACACGACATGCACGTCGTCGAGGGCATTTCCGACCGCGTCGTCGCGCTCGACTATGGACAGAAGATCGCCGAGGGGTCATTCGAAGAGGTGGCGACGAGCCCGCGCGTGGTCGAGGCTTACCTGGGGCTGAGGAAGGCAGAGACGAAATGAGCCTGCTGCAGCTGTCCGGCATCAACACGTACTACGGGCAGATCCACATCTTGCAGGGAATCGACATCGACGTCGGCGAGGGCGAGCTCGTCTCGCTTCTCGGGGGAAATGCGTCGGGGAAGTCGACGACGCTGAAGACGATCCTCGGTCTCGTGCGGCCACGGACCGGCGCGGTCGAGTTCTCGGGCCAGGACGTCACGCAGCGCTCGACGAGCTATCGGATCGGGCTGGGGATGGCGATCGTCCCCGAGAACCGTCGTCTGTTCGGGCCGATGACCGTGCTCGAGAACCTGCAGATGGGCGCATACCTTCACGGCGGCGGGGCGAAAGAGGACTTCGAGCGCGTGTACACGTTGTTCCCGCTCCTGCACGAGCGGCGCGGCCAGCTCGCCGGGACGCTGTCCGGCGGAGAGCAGCAGATGGTCGCGATGGGACGTGCGCTGATGTCCAAGCCCAAGCTGCTACTGATGGACGAGCCGTCGATGGGACTGGCGCCGATCCTCGTCGAGCGGAGCTTCGAGATCATCCAGCAGGTCCACCAATCCGGGGTCGCGATGTTGATCGTCGAGCAGAATGCCAACATGGCGCTCTCGATCGCCGACCGTGGCTACGTCCTTTCGACGGGCCGCCTTGCCCTGGAAGGCTCGGCTTCAGAGTTGCTCGAGCACGAGGACCTCAGAAAGGCCTACCTTGGCCGATAGTGAATCGTGCGAAAGCCGTGCTTTCGCACGAAGATGATGTACGCGCTTCGCGGAAACGTGCGCGGGCAAAGCCCGCCGCACTCCAAGCTGCTTGGCGTCTTGTCCCTTCCGCGTCGCGCGCGCGCCGGGAGCGGCGCGCGCCGTCAGTCCGCCTCCAGCTAGTGCGGCTTTGCTCGCACTAGCTTCCGGCTTCCATGTTGCGACTGTCGGGCCGATGGAACGCTCCTTAATTCAAGCGACACCTAGAATCGGAGCGTGACCACGCAGTCTCAGGAGAAGGAGGTCGTTGAGACGACCTCCCTGGCGGCGACGTGTCGCCACCGCTTCCCGATCTTCGAGCAGCGGCTCTACATCAACTCCTGTTCGCAGGGCGCCCTCTCCGACGCTGTCCGCAGCTCGTACGAGCAGTACCTGGCCGACTGGGACGAGTACGGGGCCCCGTGGGAGTACTGGGTCGAGCGAGCCGAGGCAGCGCGCTCCGCCTTCGCGGGCCTCGTCAACGCCGAGCCGGACGAAGTCGCCGTCACGACATCCCTGTCCGCCGGGGTTAGCGCGCTCGCCAGCGGGCTGCGCTTCGCGGGGCGCTCGAAGGTCCTGCTGACGGACTGGGAGTTCCCCACGATCGGACAGATCTGGCACGCGCAGGAAGCGCGGGGTGCGCGCGTGTCGCACGTGTACGCCGCCGACGACGGGACGATCCCGCTCGAGCACTTCGATCGCGAGATCGACGAAGACACGCTGCTCGTCTCGATCACCCAGGTCTGCTACCGCAACGGCGCGATGATCGACGTGCCCAGCGTCGTCGAGCTCGCGCACGAGCGCGGCGCCCTCGTGCTGCTCGACTCGTTCCAGGCGATCGGCTCGCTGCCGGTCGACGTGCGAGAGCTCGGCGTCGATTTCCTCGGCGCGGGTGTCCTCAAGTACCTGCTCGGCTCCGCCGGGCTCGGGTTCTTCTACTGCCGGCGCGACCTCGTCGAGCGGGTCTGGCCGACCCAGACCGGGTGGTTCGCGGACGAGAACATCTTCGCCATGGATCACACCGACTATTCGCCGGCGCACACGGCGTCGCGCTTTCAGTCGGGTACCCCGCCCATCCCGGCGATCTACGCCGGCATCGCGGGGATCGAGCTGATGCAGGAGATCGGCGTCGCCGCGACGCGCGAGCACGTCACCAAGCTGAACGCGCGCTTCATCGAGGGCTTCGACGAGCTCGGTGCGAAACTGGCGACGCCGCGCGCACCAGATGCGCGCGGTGCGCTCGTCTGCGTCAAGTCGAAGGATTCGAACGCCCTGGTCGCCGCGCTCGACGCGGACGGCATCGTCACCTCGGAGCGTGACGGCAACCTGCGCGTATCTGCGCACTGTTACAACACGGCCGACGACGTCGATGCCGTGCTGGCCGCATTGCAGCGTCACAAAGCTCTGCTGGCCTAGCCCCGTCGCATAGCATGCCTGGTATGGCACGCGCGGCGAAGAGCTCTCTCGAGCGACTGCAGGAGCGGATCAGGACGGCCGACCGGGGCTGGTTCTTCGCCGCCGTCGCGGAGAAGGTTGCCGAGCAGCGCCAGGCCAAGGGCTTCTCGCAGCGGGAGCTCGCAGAGCTCGTCGGGACGACGCAGTCCGCGATCGCGCGCCTGGAGCGCGGCGGACGCCCACCCCGCATCGACACCCTGCTCCGCATCGCCGACGCGCTGGAGTGCGAGCTGGTCGTCGACCTGAAGCCGCGCCGCTAGGGCTTCGAGACGCTGCCGCCTTCGGCGACGATCGGCTTCAGCACGACGTAGTAGCCCTCGTGTTTCTCCAGGACCTGCTCGACCTGCTCGTCTTCATGCCCCGGCAGGACGAGGAACTTTCCCGTGTCGCGGTCGATCCCCGCGAACGTCGTGGCATTGATGCGGATGGATCCCACACAGGTCGTGTCGGCGCACTCGCAGACGATGTCGATCTCCGACAGCTGGGCGCGGAAACGGTCCGTCATCTTGACGATCTGCTCGTTCACGGTGCGAAAGACCAGCTCGTTCTGGGCGGCGCGTGCCTCGCGTTCCGAGCTTGATGTCATCGCATTCCCTTCGCTCGAGCCGAATCAGATCGGCCGGGGGAATGCCTTTTCGCACTGAATTGCCCTCGGTCTTCGGACACCGTAGCCCAGATCCGCCCACCTCGGGGCCAGCGTCCTCAATAAGATTTCGCGGCGTGAGCGAAGACGCCCAGCAACGCGCCATCGACTCCCTGCGCGGCGGCAGCGCCGATGAGGCGGCAACCGCCGTCGGGCGCCTGCTCGCGGTCACGGAGGCCGCCTACGAGCGTCGCGCCCAGCTCGAGCAGGCCCTCCAGTCACGCGTCGCCATCGAGCAGGCGAAAGGCGTGCTGGCCGAGCGCTACCAGTTGAACGTCGACGAGGCCTTCGAGCTCATCCGCCGTGCCGCCCGCTCGAACCGTGTCAAGCTGCACGACCTCGTGCGCCGGATCCGACCGGGAGAGCCGATTCCCGCGGAGCTCGAGGAACCGCTCAAAGGTTTAGCAAGGCTCCGTAGGTCATAGGCACCTCCTACGCGGCATGAACGTCGAGAGGATCAAGGCGAACAACGAGCGTTTCCGGGAGGCGAACGAGACCATTCGCGAGCACGCTGCTCGGCTCGGTGCGGAGATGTCTCGGATGCCCTTTCTCTGCGAATGTCCCGCCGAGGACTGCGTCGAGGTCCTGCGCCTCTCGAGCGACGAGTATGCGGCAGTCCGCGACCACTCCGATTACTACGTGACGGCAGTCGGCCACGAGGTGAACGAGAAGCCCGTGGGCGAGGTCGTTTCTCGGAACGATCGGTTTGTCGTCGTCGTAAAGTCGGTCTGACGATGGAGCGAGCAGAGCGCATCGGGCTGAACGAGGCCGTGTTCAGGGAGGTCAACGAACGAATCGAGTCGCTCGCGCAGACCTTCGACCTTGGGACGCAGCCACTGGATCTCATCTGCGAGTGCGGCGACGCAGGCTGTGTGCAGCGCATCCACATGACGCATGCGGAGTTCGAGAGGCTGCGATCGAACTCAAGCCATTTTGCGGTCTCTCCGGGCCACGTGGCACCCGACGTGGAGAGCGTCGTGGAGCAGCTCGACGGGTACCAGATCGTGAGCAAGGACGAGGGGCTCCCCCGGCTGATTGCGGAGCGCACCGATCCCCGAGCGGACTAGCCGGCGCCTCGTCGTCGCCGCGCTCGGCGATTCGATCACAGAAGGATCCCCCGGCCTCACCGGCTGGGATCAGTGGGCAGGACGCGCTGATCCGTCAGTCGACATCCGTAACTGCGGCATCTATGGGCAGCGAACCGACGAGATCGCCGCACGCCTGGACGAGTGCGTGCGCGGTGCAGACGTCCTGATCGTGCAGGGCGGTATCAACGACATCGCACAGGGGCGGGATGTCGAGGTCGCGGCGGCGAACCTGCGGGGGATGGTGCGCCGCGGCAAGGAGCTCGGTCTTCGAGTTGCACTCGTAGACGTGCTGCCCTGGAACAACGGCTGGCCGGACGCCGACGCGAAGATCCGGCGCCTCAACGAGCTGATCGCAGCGATCGCGCATGAGGAAGGCGTGCCGCTGCTGCCGTTCCACGACACGCTCGAGGACGAGGA
>Ga0136846_1214117_pt1 | contig 19041 bp, 11 predicted proteins | sample HopSoiMetagenom2_FD_96841 | JGI IMG/M metagenome (GOLD analysis project Ga0136846, IMG submission 96841) | Grasslands soil microbial communities from Hopland, California, USA - 2 Assembly 2016 (version 4) | ecosystem: Environmental > Terrestrial > Soil > Grasslands | place: USA: Hopland...
GCGGGATCCGGCCTTCGCGTAGCCCAGGAACAGGACGCCGCTGATCACGGCGACCACGATCCACAGCGGATGGCCGTTGACCCGGCTCCAGTCGTTCAGCCCGTGCAGGATCGCGGCGGCGACTACGCCGATCCAGGCGACCGTGAACCACCGGTGCCGGCTGGTAGCCGCCAGCCCGATGAAGTAGCCGGTCAGGCCGGACCAGCAGGCGTGGGTGATCGGGTCGGTCAGGAACCGCCAGACGAAATCCAGGACGAAGTACCGCACCGGCCCGATCAGCCCGGCGAACACCGACTCCGGCGCGGAGTGGCCGCTGGAGATCAGTTTCTGGATCGAGGGAAGAGCCGACCGCACGGTCGCGTAGAACTCCGCCACGCCGTTGACCGTGAAATAGTGCACGACCTCGCTGGCCCCGAACACCAGTCCGCTCGCCGCGCCGAGGAACAGGTAGTCCCGGGGCGTGAGCTCGTGCCGCCGTCCGCGATGGTAGATCAGCGCGACCACCAGCACCGGTATGGCCTTGGCCAGTTCCTCGGGCAGGCCGACGCTCCAGATGCTCGGCCCCAGGCCGGTGGTGTCGGCGTGCAGGTCGGCCTCCAGCGTGACCGCCAACGGCACCTGCGTCAGCAAGGCGACCACCGTGACCAGGACGAGCATCGGCCTGGTCACGTGTTCGGGCCGGATGATGACCCCCAGCAGCAGCAGCCACGCGACCGCGAAGTAGGCGGCGAAGATCCAGGCCACGTGGTCGAACGTGGTCACGCTCGGGCTGCCGCCCAAGATGACCAGTGCGACCGACGGCACGCAGATCAGCAGCAGGAACAGCAGCACCGGCCAGCTGCGCAGCGAATGGTGCCGGATCCAGTCGCCCAGTGGGAGCAGGTCGCTGGCCTTCCCGGCTGGCTGCCGCCGGGCCGGCGGCAGCTGCGCGTGCCTCGGCATCGTCATGATCGTCTCCCTGGCGCTCGGGTGTCCCGCCACTTGCACCGCGTCGGCCGCCTTCGGGGTATCTGGCTGCGCAGCCGGGTCGCCGGTTACCCCGCTCATCGCGCCGGAAACCTGCATGGCGCTAAGCTCCCGGGTCCTCGCCTCCTCGTACGCCCGCGCAGGGACAACCGGGTCAGGGCCAGCAGAAAGGCGAGCGCCAGCGCGATGAGCCCCAGTACCTGGGCCGTCAGCACCGGCGTTCCGGGCCAACGGGTGAAGGTGCCCGCCACCCGGCCTGCGGGGCTGGTGCTGCGCTCAGCTGCCGGGGCAGTCCTCTCTGGGGCCGGGAAGGATGCCCGTCCCGGATGGGTTCCCCGGGAATCAGCCGTAAGGAAGGAAAGGGAAGGACTAAACGATGGAAGCCCTGACGCCCGCTTCCGCGGACGATCTGCCGCCGCTCGGAGTTCTGATCGCTGACGACCCGTTCTGGCGGTACCGGGCGGGGGACCTGGTCCGGGAGGGCGTTGCGCACCTGCGCGTCTGGACGACCGTGGCCATTCCCCCGGGTCATCTGGCCGTCGTCACCGAAACCAGCCAGGCCGCCTCGGTCACCGAGTCCGCCGGGCACATCTGGGGCGAGCTCGCCCGCACGTACGGGCGGTCGGTCGTGCTGCTCGAACACTACCTTGCGCCCGAAGCCGGAGAAGGCGCGGAGATTCTCGACCTGGTCCGCATCGGCGTCGACGGCAGCCCGCGCTGGACCCGGGTCTGGCCGACTGCTGAGGAGCATCCCCGTCACCCGGAGCTGGAGCGGTGGATGGCCGCTTGCGGACATCGAATTGTCAGCCTGCCCGCGAGCGCGTTCGCCCGGTGTCAGCCCGAGGGCGACTGACACGATCTCGCCCCGGCCACCCCCCGCCGCGAGATTTCCTCATCTGTATCGCTTTCGCGTCACACCGTAGGCGGCTACCCTTTCTGACCTGCGGTGAAAATAGGGGAGGGGCCCCGTACGATGGCGGCGCGAGCGACGACGGACGGTGACAGCGGCATCCCTCCCGACGGCAACGAGGCTTCCGGCGCGCCGATCGACACGGCCACGGCCGTAGTAGACGGGGAAGGCCGTGTCCTGGACTGGAGCGCGGGTGCGCGGCGGCTGCTCGGGTATGCCGCCGCAGATGTGACGAGCCGGCCGGCGGCCACGTTGCTGGCGTCGGACCTGCCGTCGACGGCCTGGCAGTGCATAGCCGAACGGCGGGACTGGAACGGCCGGGTCTCGCTGCGGCACCGGGACGGCGGCCGGGTGGACGTCGAACTGCTGGCCCATCCGAGCCCGGGGGGTGACGGCAGCCTTCGGTGGATCTTGGTGACTGTCACTGAACGCCGCGCGCAGCCCGGTGAGCCCTTCACGGACCTGGCGTTCACCCAGTCCCCGTTCGCCCTGGCCATCCACGGCAAGGACCTGCTGTGCCTGCGCGTCAACGACCGCATGGGCCAGATGTTCGGGCTCGCCGAAGACGAGCTGCGCGGGCGCCGCCTCACCGATGTCCTGCCCGGTCCGCAATACGACGCACTGGAGCGCTATATGCGCCAGGTGCTCGACACGGGCGAGCCGGAGCACCGGGAGACATACCGCCAGGTACCGGGGGAGAGCCGTCAGCGCGCCTGGTCGGTTTCCGTCTCGCCACTGAAGGATCAGACCGGGCGGACGCAGGCGGTATGGATCGGCGTGCTCGACATTTCCGAGCAGTACAGCGCCCGCCAGCGGCTGACCCTGCTCAACAAGGCCGGCACTCGCATCGGCACTACCCTGGATGTCACCAGGACCGCCCAGGAACTGGCCGACATGGTGGTCCCGCAACTCGCCGACCTGGCGGTCGTTGACCTGCTTGATACGGTGCTCAGCGGCGACGAGCCGAGCCCGGGGCCGCTCACCGGCGCCGTCGCGCTGCGGCGCGTCGCCCATCAGTCCATTTTCGCGGGCGTCCCCGAGGCCGTCGTAAAGCCGGGGGACATCGACATTCACCCGGACTCGTTCCCCTCCAGCCGTTGCCTGGCCACCGGCAAAGCGGTAGTGACCGGCGCAGACGATCCGGCGTTCATCTCGTCGACCGGCCACAACCCGGCCCGGGCGGCCACGATTCGCAGGTTCGGAATCCATTCGGTCCTGTCGGTGCCGATACGCGCCCGCGGAGTCACTCTCGGCGTCGCGGTTTTCCTCCGCGGCCAGCGCCCGGAGCCTTTCGAGCAGGATGACGTGCTGCTCGCTGAGGAGCTCACCGCCATGGCCGCTCTTTCTCTGGATAATGCCCGCCGTTACACCCGCGAGCGGACCACTGCCCTGGCCTTGCAGCGCAGCCTGCTGCCGCAACGACTCCCTCGGCAATCAGCGGTAGAAGTTGCCAGCCGCTACCTGCCCGCCAGCGCCAATGTCGGCGTGGGCGGGGACTGGTTCGATGTGATCCCGCTCTCCGGAGCACGCGTTGCCCTCGTCGTCGGCGATGTGGTCGGCCACGGTATCCGCGCCTCCGCCACCATGGGCCGGCTGCGCACCGCCGTACGGACGCTCGCCGATGTCGACCTGCCTCCCGACGAACTCCTCACCCGCCTTGATGACCTGGTCAGCCGGCTTTCCGCCGACGCGGATGCCGATGATGGCGACGACGGGGAGAACGATATCGGCACCACGTGCCTGTATGCGGTCTACGATCCAGTCTCCCGCCGGTGCAGCCTAGCCCGCGCCGGCCATCCGCTGCCCGCGCTCGTCACCCCGGACGGCGCAGTCAGCTTCCTCGATCTGCCCGCTGGCCCGCCGCTCGGCCTGGGCGGCCTGCCCTTCGAGAGCATCGAGATCGAACTGCCCGCAGGGAGCATCCTCGCCCTGTATACCGACGGTCTCATCGAGTCCCGCTACCGCGATATCGACATCGGGCTTGAACGCCTGCGCCGTGCACTGACCCATCAGGAACAGTCGCTGGAGACCATTTGCGACAACGTCCTCAAAACTGCCCTGCCTGACCGTCCCGCGGACGATGTCGCCCTGCTCGTCGCCCGCACGCAAGTCCTGGACAGCGATCGGGTCGCCACCTGGGACCTGCCTGCGGACCCGGCTGTCGTCGCCGACGCCCGCAAGCAGGTGGCCGTACGGCTCGCCAGCTGGGGGCTCGAAGATGCGGCGTTCGTCACCGGGCTCGTGGTCAGCGAACTGGTAACCAATGCGATCCGGTACGCCGCGAGCCCGATCCAGCTCCGTCTCATCCGGGACCAGATGCTCATCTGCGAGGTGTCCGACGGCAGCAGCACCGCTCCGCACCTTCGCCGGGCCCTTGCCTTCGACGAGGGCGGACGCGGCCTGTTCCTCGTCTCGCAGCTCACCCAGCGCTGGGGGACTCGCCAGACTCCGCACGGCAAGACCATCTGGACCGAGCTCCCGCCGCCCCCGAGCGCGCACGGCGGCTAACCGATGAGTTTCGCGGCCTGTCCCGCTCCGGGCACCAGGGCTGGCGGGGGCCAGCCGGCCACGGGCCAGAGTTGCCGGCTCAGCGCTTGGTGAAGAAGTCGCGGATGCTGGCGGACAACAGGGCGGCGGCGGCCAGGATGAGCAGGACGGCGATAGCCGACCGCCAGTGGCCCAGGGCCGCCCAGGTAGCCAGCCCGGCCGCCACGGCTACGACGGCCACGACGAGCAGCCCCGCGACGAACTGCACCAGATGGCCCCGGGCGAACGCTTCCGCGCACAGCATCACCACCGCCAGGCCGCCGACGGCCGGCAGCAGCGCGCCGAATTGGCCGAGTATCGCCAGGCCGAGCCCGGTGAGGAGGAATGCGGCCGAGATGGCGGACCATATCCGCAGCACCCGGGTACGGGTGCGGACCGGGTCGACGTTGGGCAGGGCCCGGCGCCGGAGATGGGCGTGCGGGTCCTCCCGCGGAAGGCCGTGGACAACTGCGCGGGCCAGCGCTTCCCGCTCCTCGGCCAGGGCCTGGCGGCGTTCGCGCACATGCCTCAGCGTGGTCTCCAGCGCGGCCAGCGCGGCCGGGTCCCGCGGGGCCCCGGTGCCGCTCAGCGCCCGGATACCCGCGCGGGCCCGGCGCAGTTCGCCGCTGCGGTCATCGAGTTCGGCGGTGACGGCGGCAAGCTCGGCGTCCACCTCGGCGATCCGGCCCTCGACAGCTTGCCGCTCGGCCAGCGGCGAGGGGGCCTCCTTGTCCAGGGCCGCCCATCCCACGGGGTCAGACCAGGAGAGCCGCAGTGACCCGTCGCGCTCGTAACGCGGGCCGGCCGGGGCGCGCTCCCCGCCGAAGGGGTCACCGGTGTCCAGGCCCCACAAGCCGCGGTAGTCACGCACCCATGGCGTCTGGTCGTCGATGAGCACCGGGCACCACCTCCTGGCCTCACCTGGCCCCACGCCGGGACCGTCGCCCCGGTGGTAATCGATGAACGGCAGGCCGAACGAGGTACCGCTATTCGCCCGGGTCCACGGCAGGAACAGCCCGCTGACGCGGCGCAGCGCGGCGAACAGCCGCCCCAGCGCTGGCGGCTCGACGGTGACCAGGTAGTCGCCTGGCAGGCAGGCGCCCGAATGTGATCCGGCGCCGACGAAGACGACCGGGTGGGTATCCCGCCACTGCAGGTCGGGGTCGTCGGACCGGCGGCGCAGGTCGTCGCCGGTTTCGTCATGGGCGGAGAACGTCACCCAGGACGGCCGCGAGGAAGGCTCCGGCGGGTCCGGCAGGAACAGGGTGACCTGCTCCCAGTCGGCTTCATGGTCGTTCACGCCCGCGAAGGTCGACCGCCAGTCGTTCATCGCGTAGAAGAACCAGTACTGCAAGGCGATGAAACCGCGATCGCGGATGACGCGGCCGTAGTACGGGCAGCCGTCCGGGTCTGCGTGCGCCCGGTAATCCCGTTCGGCCGCGGCCGTGGTGCCGCCGGGTACCCGCCTGCGCAGCAGCAGTGACAGCCTCATCACCGCGTCGATGAACCGGCTCAGCAGGCCGACCGCGGCGAACCGGCTGACTCCGGCCGCGAGCCGGGGACGGCCCGGGGCGCGACGCCACGCGCGGAGCTCGGAGCGGGCGAGCGCGCGCTCCGTGAAACGAAGCGAGAGATCGCCTCCGGCCGCGCCGATCTCGGCCAGGCGAGCCGGCGTGACTTCTCCGGGAGCGCACAGCCGCTCCGCGCTACCGCCGCGGCCCCGGCCGCGCCGGGCGCCGGTGCGCCACAAGCCGCACGTCCGCAGGTAATCCTCGACCGGCATCGGCAGGAAAAGCTCGCCCTCGGTAAAGCGCAGCACCGGCTCGTAGCGGCGCAGCAGCCGCAGGTCCCCCGCCGCGTCTGCCCCGGCGGCTCGGCTAGCCATATCCGTCAGCTGGTCACCGGTCACGACTTCAGTGTGTCGTGCCGGAGCCGCGAACGCGAAGCGGCCACCGCCCTCGCGTAGCGATCGGGAACGCCTCGGCCAGGCGGGCGATGAAAGACCGGACCCCAGGAGAAATCCCGGCCGCCGGTGCCAGCGGGGTCACCGAGACGTAGCCCGCCCGCAAGGCCGCGATGTCGGTGCCAGGCAAGGCGTCCGCCTCCGGGATGATCTCATCCGGCTCCCCGAACAAGTACAGCGAGCGGACGTCGCCGTCAGCGGCCCACTCCGGCATCGCCACGCGCGGGTAAGCACGCCGGCCAGGCCTGGTGAGCACGCTCGCCGCGCCTGCGCACCGGGCCGGGTAGTTGACGCTCAGCACCACCGGCTCGGCCGGACGGGCCCGGATCACCGAACGGGCCAGCTGAGCACCATGCGCGGCCGCGAAGCTGAAATCGTAGGCCAGGCCGGCGCTGGCCAGGTCCTCGCGGTAGTTGACCGCGAAGGACCCCAGGGGAGTCTGCTGCGACAGGCAGATCGCCGGTATCCCGAGGACCGAGGCCTCCAGGCCCGCGCCGATCGTCCCCGAGTAGACCACGTCGTCGGCCAGGTTCGCGCCGTGGTTGATGCCGCTGACCACGAGGTCCGCCCCCGCCGCCAGACCGGAAAGCAGCCCGGCCCGCACGCAGTCCGCCGGCGAGCCGTCACAGTGGTAGACCGGGTGCCGTCCGCCGGTGACGCGGGTCACCGCGACGGGCCGCGCGAAGGTGCACTTGCGGGCGAAGCCGCTGCAGTCAGCCGCGGGTGCGACGGTGATGACGCTGTCGCAGGAACCGGCGAGCGCGGCGCGCAGCGCGCCGATGCCCTCGGCCTCGAAGCCGTCGTCGTTGGTCAGCAGCACGCGCACGCGGGTTTACCCAGGTATCCGTCTATCGTTGCTGTATGAGTGTCCGCCAGGCCGAGGCTGATCCCGTCACGAGGGCCGAGAACTCCAGGGCTATCCGCGATACGGTCGAGCAGCACATCACGGAGCTCATCTCCGTCGGCCAGCTGAGCGAGGACGGGCGGCTGCCGACCGAGCGCGAGCTGGCCGAGCGGCTCGCCGTGAGCCGCACCACCGTCCGGCAGGTGCTGGACCGGCTCGAGCACGAGGGCTTCGTGTACCGGCGCCGGGGACGCACCGGCGGGACCTTCGTCACCCGGCCCCGGGTGGATATCGACTTCGGCTACCTGGCCGGCATCCCCGCGTACCTGCGCGCCCAGGGCTTCCGGCCCGGCGCCCACGTGGTGTCCGCGCGGATGGTGCCCGCCGACGACACCACGGCCGCGGCCCTGCGCATCCCGGCCGCCACGCTGGTGTACGAGGTGGTCCGGATCCGGCTGGCCGACGAGGTGCGGATCTCCCTGGAAACCGCGCGGATCCCGGTATCGCTCGCGCCCAACCTGCTGGCTCAGCCCCTCGATGACAGCATCTACGACCTGCTGACCGACCGGTACGGGGTGACCTGCGTCAAGGCCGTCGAGCGGATGGTCGCGGTGCTGGCCGATCCCGAGCAGTCCCGCTTGCTCGGGATCAAGGTCGGCGATCCCCTCATGGCCATCGAGCGCATCGCCTTCGACGAGAACGATCATCCTGTCGAGTACTCTAACGACCTGTTCCGCGGGGACCGGACGAGGGTCATCGCCTGGGCGCACGGCGCGGTCAGGGCCGCCGGGTAGCGGTCCCGGCCCCGCCGCCACCCGGGATCAGGCCCGGGTCCGCTCGCCGGCCGGATCGTAGGGCGGCTTCAGCGACACCGTCGCCTCGTGGAGCTCGCCGCCGATGGCGACCTGGTACCGGCCCTGGCTTGCCCACGCGCGATCGGCGGTGCCGCCGTCGCGCCGCTCGGCGTAGCCCAGGAGCACCGTCCGGCCGATGGTGTGGCCGAAGGCCGCCGAGCTGGCGAAGCCGACCGGCTCGCCGTCGCGCAGCAGCAGCTCGCCGCCCCAGGCGTAGGCCGACGGATCGGATACGACCAGGCTGACCAGCCGGCGGGACACGCCCTGGGCCTTGTGCCGCTCCACCGCCTCGCGACCGCGGAACGGGATCGCCGTATTCAGCTTGCAGGCGAAAAGAAGCCCCGCCTCGGCCGGCGAGGTGTCCGGTCCGAGCTCGCGGCCGAACGCCCGGTACCCCTTCTCCAGGCGCAGCGACTCGATCGCGTAGTAGCCCGCGAGCCGGGGCGAGAGGTCATGGCCGGCCTCGGTCAGCCGCTCGAACGCGGCCACCGCCATCTCGCTCGGCACGTACAGCTCCCAGCCCAGCTCACCGACGTAGGTGAGCCGGGTGGCGCGGACGGCCAGGCCGCCCAGGTCAACCACAAGACTTTGACCGAACGGGAATGCCGCTGCCGAGAAGTCACTGCTCGACAGATCGCTGAGCAGGGCGCGCGACCGCGGGCCCATCACCGACAGCACCGCGTAGGACGAGGTGACGTCGAAGAACTCGGCGTGCAGCCCGGCCGGAACGCCGCGGCGCAGCAGGTCCAGGTAGTGGATGCCCTGCCCGCTGCTGGTCACCAGCAGGTACTCGTTCCACTGCAGCCGGGTGAGGGTCACGTCGGCCTCGTAGCCGCCGCGGTCGTTGAGCAGGGGGGTGTAGACGGTCCGGCCGGGCGGGACGGCTACGTCGTTGGCGCACAGGTACTGCAGGGCGGCTTCCGCGTCGGGGCCCCGGGCCGCGATCTTGGCGAACGAGCTCTGGTCGAACAGCGCGACCTCGGAGCGGGCCGCTGCGTGCTCGGCCGCGCTGTGCGCGAACCAGTTCTGCCGCCCCCAGCCGTACTCGACCACCGGCTTGATCCCGGCCGGCGCGAACCAGTTCACCCGTTCCCAGCCCATCTTGGTGCCGAAGCAGGCGCCGTGGGTGTCCAGCAGGTGGTGCACGGGGGACCGGCGCACCCCCCGGGCGCTTTCCGGCTCGCGGTTCGGCCAGGCCAGGGCGAAGTGCAGGCCCACGATCTCCTGCACGCGCTGGCGCAGCCAGCGGGAGTTGCCCTGCATGGGCGCGAACCGGCGGATGTCCACCGCGGACAGGTCCAGGCCCGGGTCCCCGGCCACGATCCACTGCGCCAGGGCCATTCCGGCGCCGCCGGCGAAGGCGATGCCCGAGGAGTTGAACCCGGCCAGCACGAAGTAGTTGTCCAGCTCCGGGGCCAGGCCCATGATGAAGTTGTGGTCCGGGGTGAAGCTTTCCGGGCCGTTGTAGAACTTCTTGACCCCGGTGCTCTCCACCGCCGGCACCCGGTGCATGGCGCTGCGCATGATGATGTCGAACTGGTCCCAGTCCTCGGGCAGCAGCTGGAACTCGAACGGCTCGGGGATCTCGGCCGACGGGACCCAGGGCTTGGCGTCCGGCTCGAACCCCCCGATCAGCAGCCCGCGCACCTCTTCCTTGAAGTAGCTGTACCCGTCCGGGTCGCGCAGCGTCGGCGTGGTCCGGGTCAGCCCCTCGATGGCCTCGGTGACGATGTAGTAGTGCTCGGCCGAGTACAGCGGGACGGTCACCCCGACCTGGTCGGCCAGCGCCTTGGCCCACTGCCCGCCGCAGTTCACCACGTACTCGCACGCGATCTCGCCGCGCCCGGTGGACACCGCCGTGACCCGGCCCCGGTCCACCCGCCAGCCGGTGACCTTGGTCCGCTCCAGGATCCGGACGCCGGCGTTCCTGGCCCCCCGGGCCAGCGCCTGGGTCAGGTCGGTGGGGTTGGCCTTGGCGTCGTTCGGCAGCCAGATCGCGCCGACCAGGTCCTCGGTCCGCATCAGCGGCCACCTGGCGCCCGCCTCGGCCACCGAGATCTCGTGCGCCTCCAGCCCCTGGGCGCGGGCCATGTCGGCCGTCCGCCGTATCTGCATCATCCGGTCGGCGCTGGCCGCCACCCACAGGGCGCCGCTCTGGTTCCAGCCGCTGCCCAGGCCCACCTCGGCCTCCAGGCCGGCGTAGAGCTCGCTGCCGTAGAGCATCAGCTTGGTGAGCGACGGCTGGGTGCGCAGCTGCCCGACGATGCCGGCCGCGTGCCAGGTAGTACCGCACGACAGCTGCCCCTGCTCCACCAGCACCACATCGGTCCAGCCGAGCTTGGCCAGGTGGTACGCGACGCTGCAGCCGACGACGCCGCCGCCGACGATGACGACCTGGGCCCGCTCCGGGAGGTCATTGGTAGGCATGCCGTGGCCTTCCCTCGTGTCCGGCTTCGCCCGCCGCCCCGGCATTCCGGTCAATTGGGCGCACCATATCGATATCAACCTAACGCCGGACATAACCCCTGCGCAAGGCCTGTTAAATCGCGTTACGGGGCCTTGTGAGGTGGCTCACGCCTACGTTACAGTGTGCCAAATGTCTCATCGGCGGGCAAATGGACCACCCAAACGAGAGAAGGGACGGTTCAGCGGATGGGAACTGTCGAGACGTCAGCACCGCAGCCGTCCACCGCCGCGGCGGGCAAGCTCAACCGCGCGCTGACGGCGCTCACCAACGGAGCGCTCACCTTCGCCGGCGTGGGCGTGTTCGCCGGCCTGTTCTCCTTGTACGGGTTCTCCATGGCCGGCGTGGGCGGGGCCGAGTTCTGGGGCTGGCCGCTGGTGGCAATCAGCGTCGGCGCGATGGTGCTGGTCATCGCCGAGCTGGCCTCCAAGTACCCGTTCGCCGGCAGCATGTACCAGTGGCCGACCATCCTGGCCGGTAAGCGGATCGGCTGGTGGATGGGCTGGGTCTACATGGGCGCGGTGTTCCCCCTGATGACTGCCTATTACGCCAGCCTCCCGACGCTGATCCACCCGTTGTTCGATCTGGCGCCGAGCTTCACCACCGACGAGATCATCATCGTCATCGCGGCCGTGATCGCGGTGCTATGGAACATCGTCCGGATCAGCGTGCTCGGCCGTATCGCCCAGTGGGCGATGGTCCTGGAATTGTCGGTCGTCATCGTCGTCTGCCTGCTGACCTTCATCCTCGGCGGCAAGCACTTCGGCAACCTGACCCAGACCGCCACCGTGACCACCACCAGCTCCGGGGCCGCGACGGTCCAGGCCCTGCATGGGCTGGGCAACGTCATCCCGCTGTTCATCGGGGCGGGCGTGTTCAACGCGCTATGGGTGCTGTACACCTTCGAGAACGGAGGCACCCTCGGCGAGGAGACGCTGGACGCCGGCCGCAACGCCCCGCGCGGCGTCATCGGCGCCTATATCTTCGCCGTGATCTGCGGCTTCCTGTTCCTGCTCTGCCTCACGCCGTCCATCCCGGACATGAGGGCCGCGATGCTCGGCGGCGTCCCGGCCGAGAACGCTATCACCGCGCACCTGCCCGTCGGCGTGTTCAAGCTCTTCCTGGTGGTCGTCGCCATCGGACTGATCGTCGCCACCAATACCATGTTCACCGGGGGAGTCCGGCACATCTACGGCATGGCCAGGGACGGGCAGATCCCGTTCTCCCGGACCTTCTCCCGTACCCTGGCCGACGGCTCGCCGTGGACCGCGGTGCTGCTCATCGGCGTGCTGTCGCTGGTGCCGGTACTTGTGTTCACCTCCAAGACCTCCTCGATCGTCGGCGGCGCTACGGCCGCCATGTACGTCGCCTACTTCCTGATCATGACGGTGACCCTGATCTACCGGCTCCGCGGCTGGCCCCGGGTCAGGGGCTGGTTCTCGCTGGGCCGCTGGGGCATTCTGGTCAACCTGGTGGCGGTGCTCGGCACCGGCGCCACGGCGCTTGACCTGCTGTGGCCCCGCCCGGCGACCAACCCGACCTATAACCAGATCTCCGGCACCGACGGCGGCAATTTCCTGCGCGGCATCCCGATGGCCTGGCTGATCATCGGCGTGCCGCTGCTGGTCGGGGTGATCTTCTACGCTTTCCGGTACCGGCGGATACACAATCATCCGCTGGCCATCGACGCCTACGACCCGGAGCCCTGAGCATGACGTCCGACATCGTCACCGGGCGGTTCGCCGGCCGGATGGACCAGGTCGCCGCGGCGGCCGACGTGCTGCGCGGCCGCCAGCTGGAGTGGCGCCAGCTGCACGGCGGCCTGGCCCACGTCACCTACGCCGTCACCGCCGAGCCCGGTGACCGGTACGTGGTCAAGTTCCTGACCCAGGAGATGGACGACTTCGGGCTGATGATCCCGATCGAGATGCTGATCTCCAACACCGCGGCGGCGGGGGAGTCCGGGGTGGGCGCCCGGGTCATCCAGGCCCTGCCCGAAATCCCGTCGGTCGTCCTCGAGTACATCGACGGCCGGACGCTGGACACCCCGGACCTGGCCCAGCCCGGCTACATCCCGCGCATCGGCCGGGCCATCGCCGGCCTGCACCGCGACGCCCCGCCGATGCGGAACACCATGGTGATCTGGAAGTTCCTCGCGGACTACCTCGGCCTGGTCCGGCAGCACTCGCTGACCTGCCCGGACGGCATCCTGGACCAGCTGCCGGTCATGCGCCGGATCCAGGCCGCCCTCGAGGTGAACGCGCTGGGCATGGTGCCCAGCAACAACGACCTGCTGGCCAAGAACATCATGGACGACGGCCGGATCCGGATCATCGACTACGACTTCAGCGGCATGAACGACCCGATGTTCGACGTCGGCGACCTGGCCATGGAGGGCGACTACGACCCCGACCAGGTGGCGGCGGCCTGCGAGGCCTACTTCGGGGCGCACGACCCGGTGCAGTTCGCCCGGGCCCGCCTGTTCGGCATCGCCGCCCAGTACACCTGGTCGCTGCTGTTCGTCGGGATGGGCGCGCTGCTGCCCGAGGCCCCGGCTGAGGGCTTCGACTACTGGCAGGAGGCCTTGTCCCGCTGGGACTGGACCCGGGCCAAGCTCGAGGACCCCGCGCTGGGATCCGTGATCGCCGCGGCTGGCTCCGCCTAGCCGCCCGGGAGGCACGATGGACAGGGTCGCGCTGGTCACCGGCGGCAGCAAGGGCATCGGCTACGCGTGCGCGGAGCGGCTGCTGGCCGACGGGTTCCGGGTGGCCATCTGCGCCCGCAACGCCGGCGAGGTCAGTGCCGCGGCCGGCCAGCTCGGCGACCCGGACCAGGTCATGGGGCTGCGCTGCGATGTCGGCTCGGCCGGCGACTGCGACGTGCTGGTGCCGGCCGTGCTCGACCGCTTCGGCCGCATCGACGCCCTCGTAAACAACGCCGGCGTCTACACGCCGGTGCCGTTCCTGGACTTCACCGCGGACACGTGGGACGCGCTGATGGACATCAACGTCCGCGGCCCGGTGCTGCTCGGCGTGGCCGCCGGGCGGGCGATGCGCGATCAGGGCGGCGGCGGCCGGATCGTCAACATCGCCTCCACCAACGGCCAGCTCTCAGAGGCCGAGTTCGCCCATTACAACGCGTCCAAGGCCGCGATCATCTCGCTGACCAAATCCATGTCGGTCGAGCTTGCCCCGTTCGGCATCCTGGTCAACACGGTCGCACCGGGCTGGGTGCTCACCCCTTTGACCGAGCCGTACGTCGCCAGCCTGAGCGAGGACTCGCTCGGCCGGATCAGCCCGCTCCGGCGCGTCGGCCAGGCGGCCGAGGTGGCCGCGGCCGTGTCGTTCCTGTGCGGATCCGGCGCGACCTACATCACCGGCACCACGGTGAACGTCGACGGCGGCCTGACCGCCATGCACCCCGCGATTTAGGCCTCGGAGCTATCGAGGCTCCGCTCGCTAGGACGGGACCGGCATCGGGTAGTAGTTCTCGTACACGGCCTGGGCCTCCCGGCGGGCGTCCTCCCAGGACCAGCCGCGGGGAATGAACCGGTCCGGGCTCAGCGACCGGACGTACGGGGACGGGTCACCGGTCAGGCTTTCCAGCAGGTGCATGGCCAGGCCGGCCGACCCGGACACGCCGTGCGCGTTGCAGCCCGCCGCCATGACCAGGCCCCGGACGGCGCTCACCGGCCCGACGACGAACCGCCCGTCGGGGCTGAACGCCGGCCAGCCCTGGAAGGTAGCGGCCACGCCCGCCCCGGCCACGGCCGGCGCGAACGCGCTCATCGCTTCGGCGAACTGCCCGAGCACCTCCCAGTCGGGCCGGGCCGCCAGCGCCGCGGTCGCCGTCACCGCGCGGGGATCGATGCTGGTGCCGGCGTTCTCGAACCCGCCGCACAGCACGCGGTCGCTTTCCCCGCGCGCGTACAGCTGCACCTCGGGTACCCGCAGGCAGGGCAGGTCCGCGTGCCAGCCCGGCACCGGCTCGGTGACGAAGTACTCGTGCAGCACCGGGACAACCGGCAGTTCCAGTCCGGCCAGCCGCGCCAGCGCTCCCGACCAGGGGCCGGCCGCGATGATGAGCTGCTCGGTCCGGAAGGTCCCGGCCGCGGTCGAGAACGACGCGACGGCGCCGTCGCGCACCTCGATGCCGGTCACCGCGGCGTGCGTGGCTACCGTGACCCCCAGGTCCCTGGCCGCGCCGAGGTAGGCGCTGACCAGGCTGTTGGGCTGGAGGTAGCCGTCGGTGGGAGACCACAGCGCCGCCTTGACCGACTCGGTCCGCTCCAGCGCCGGGTAGATCTCACGCAGCCGCGCGTCGCTCAGGAACTCCACCGGCAACCCGGTGACCTCGGCCGTCGCGGCGATCTGGCGCAGCTCGGCGACGGAGGTGCCGGACAGCGCCAGCCGGACGGCGCCGCACTCGCGGTAGTCCATCGAATATCCGGTCTCGCGCTCGAAGTCGCGGTACACCTGCGTCGCCGCCATCGTCAGCCGGGCCCGGTCGACCGTCGGCCGGGCCTGCCCGACGAGCCCCGCCGCCTGGCTGCTCGTCGCCTCGCAGACGCCCCGCGCCTCCAGCAGCTGGATGTCCCGGCGTCCGTCGCGGGCCAGGAAGTACGCCGCCGCGGCGCCGACCGCGCCGCCGCCGACGATGGTGATCGCGGCATCGCGAGGTACGGACATGCGCATCAGCCTCGCCTAGGTACGGGCACGAAATGGTATGCCCAAATCTTAGCGCAGATGATGCTCAGGCGAAATGCCTCAGGTACGGCTCGGCGATCGCGCACGTCTGCGCGTTATAGCCGTCCGCCCGCATCTGCGCGGCCAGCCCGGTGTCATGGCGCAGCCCGGCGTACGCCGTCAGCATCAGGCGCCTGAGCATGATGAACGTGTCGATCTCCGCCTCGTCCTCGGCGGGCAGCGGCTCGACTTGCCGGTACCCGTCGACCCAGAGCGCGATCAGCTCGCGTACGTCGGGACGGCCCTCGTTGAAGGTCAGGGCGCACGCCAGGTCGTACAGGTACCAGCTCAGGCCGCAGTCCTCGAAGTCGATGACGGTGATGCGGTCACCGTCGACCAGCAGGTTCGCCAGCCGCAGGTCGGCGTGGACCAGGCCGAACCGGCCGGGCCCGCTGCCGAACCGGCCCAGCCGCGCCATGACCACCCCGGCCAGGCGCTCGAGCTGGCGCCGTTCCCCGGCGTCGTCCACGCCGGACTGCCAGGGGCCCCAGTGCGGCCGGTCGCCCAGCGTGGTGCTCATGTCCCAGCGCGGGCGGCGGAACCAGGCCGGCCGGCTCCACGACCTGGCCTGCTGGTGCAGCCGGGCCGTGATGGCGCCGAGCTGGGGGAACCAGTCCGCCAGCATGTCCTCGGCCGGCTCCCGCCCCGGAGCGCAGCTGAACATCACGCAGTAGCACGGGCCGAGCGGGGCTTCACGCGTCAGCTCGAGCACCTGGCAGCCGGCGGCGGTCGGGATGACGCCGGGCACCAGCGGGCCGAATGCCGCTCCCAGGGCGGTCATCCACGCGAGCTCCGACATGATCTCCTGGTGCGACCGGCCGCCCGGCCGGTAGATGCGCAGCACGGACGGAGATCCGGAACCGTCCTCCACGCGGTAGGTCCAGTTCTCGGTCAGCGGGTACCGGTGCAGCCGGCTCTCGGGCGCGATGCCGTACCGCGCGCAGGCCGCCCTGGCCAGCTCGGTCATGTCCTCCAGGCCCGCTGCGGGCAGCGTCTCCGGAGCGGGGAGCGCCGGGATGTTCACCGCGAGCCCGTGATTGTCATAGCTGCCGCCCCGATTCATCCGAAAGGCACGTTCACGGCCACTCACCGCCCCGGCCCATTGGTTGACCTTAGATTATCCCTTGGCGAGCCTCGACCAGGAGAGATGGTCAGCTTCACGGTCTGTCCGACCCCGGCGGATGATTCACGATAGGCCGGGAAGAAATATTTATGCCGCGAACTGTCCGCGGCAGCGCCCAGCTGGTTCTCGCCGAGGGAGTGCCATGTTCTCAAAGGTCCTGGTCGCCAACCGCGGCGAGATCGCGGTGCGCGCGTTCCGGGCGGCGGTCGAACTCGGCGCCCAGACGGTCGCGGTCTTCCCGTGGGAGGACCGCAACTCGCTGCACCGGCTCAAGGCCGACCAGAGCTTCCAGATCGGCGAGACCGGGCACCCGGTCCGGGCGTACCTGTCGGTCGAGGAGATCCTCGCGGCCGCCCGCACCGCGGGTGCCGACGCGGTCTACCCGGGGTACGGGTTCCTGTCGGAGAACCCCGATCTCGCCGAGGGCTGCGCCCGGGCCGGGATCACCTTCGTCGGCCCGCCCGCGGACATCCTGAGACTGGCGGGGAACAAGGCCAGGGCGATCGCCGCGGCCCGCGCCGCGGGGCTGCCGGTGCTGGCCTCCAGCGAGCCGAGCGCTGACCCGGCGGTCCTGGTCGAGGCGGCCGGTGCCATGGAGTTCCCGGTGTTCGTCAAGGCGGTGGCCGGGGGAGGGGGACGCGGTATGCGCCGGGTCGGCACCCCCGCCGAGCTGCCGGAGGCGCTGGGGGCCGCGATGCGGGAAGCGGAGGCCGCGTTCGGTGACCCCGCGGTGTACCTGGAGCAGGCGGTCGTCGACGCGCGGCACATCGAGGTGCAGGTCCTCGCGGACGCCGCGGGCAACGTGATCCACCTGTTCGACCGTGACTGCTCGGTGCAGCGCCGGCATCAGAAGGTGGTGGAAATCGCGCCCGCGCCGCACCTGGACCCCGGATTGCGCGAGCGGATCTGCGCCGACGCCGTGACGTTCGCGCGCGCGATCGGCTATGTCAACGCGGGCACGGTGGAGTTCCTGGTCGACCGGGCCGGGCGCCATGTGTTCATCGAGATGAACCCCCGCATCCAGGTCGAGCACACGGTGACTGAGGAGGTCACCGATGTCGACCTGGTGCAGGCTCAGCTGCGCATCGCGGCCGGCGAGACGCTGCCCGCCATCGGCCTGTCGCAGGACACGATCGTGGTGCGCGGGGCCGCGCTGCAGTGCCGCATCACCACCGAGGATCCCGCCAACGGCTTCCGGCCCGCCACCGGCCGCATTACCGCCTACCGGTCGCCCGGCGGCGCCGGCGTGCGGCTGGACGGCGGTACTGCGCTCGGCGCCGAGATCGAGGCCCACTACGACTCGCTGCTGGTCAAGCTCACCTGCCGCGGACCGGACCTGCCCGCCGCGATCCGCCGGGCCCGCCGGGCGCTGGCCGAGTTCCGCATCCGCGGCGTGCCGACCAACATCGCGTTCCTGACCGCGGTGCTCGACGATCCCGACTTCCGGGCCGGCCGGGTCACCACCTCGTTCATCGAGGACCACCCGGGGCTGCTGGCCCCGCGGATCTCCGCCGACCGGGGCACCAAGCTGCTGACCTACCTGGCCGACGTGACGGTCAACCGCCCGCACGGCCACCCGCCGCGGCTGGTCGACCCCGTCGAGAAGCTTCCCCGGGCCGACCTCGGCCTTCCGCCGCCCAGCGGGTCGCGGCAGCGGCTCCGCACCCTCGGCCCGGAGGAGTTCGCGCGCGAGCTGCGCCGCCAGCCGGCGCTGGCGGTCACCGACACCACGTTCCGCGACGCGCATCAGTCGCTGCTGGCCACCCGGGTCCGCAGCCGGGACCTGCTCGCGGTCGCCGGGCATGTCGCGCGCACCGTCCCGCAGCTGCTGTCGCTGGAAGCCTGGGGCGGTGCCACCTACGACGTCGCGCTGCGCTACCTGCACGAAGACCCGTGGGAGCGGCTGGCCGCGCTCAGCGCGGCGGTGCCCAACATCTGCCTGCAGATGCTGCTGCGCGGCCGCAACACCGTCGGATACACCCCGTACCCGGAAACGGTGACCGAGGTGTTCGTCCGGGAGGCCGCCACGGCCGGCATCGATATCTTCCGGATCTTCGACGCCCTCAACGACGTCAGCCAGATGCGGGCCGCGATCGAAGCCGTCCGCAGCACCGGCACCGCCGTCGCCGAGGTAGCGCTCTGCTACACGGCGGACCTGTCCGACCCGGGCGAGCGGCTCTACACCCTGGATTACTACCTGCGCCTGGCCGAGCAGATCGTCACCGCCGGTGCTCACGTCCTGGCCATCAAGGACATGGCCGGGCTGCTGCGCCCCCCGGCGGCCGCCACGCTGGTGACCGCGCTGCGGGAACGCTTCGACCTGCCCGTCCACCTGCATACCCATGACACCGCGGGCGGCCAGCTCGCCACCCTGCTGGCCGCGTGGCAGGCGGGCGCGGACGCCGTCGACGGCGCGGTGGCCTCCATGGCCGGCACGACCAGCCAGCCGCCGCTGTCGGCGATCGTCGCCGCCACCGACCACACCGGCCGGGCCACCGGCCTGAGCCTGCAGGCCGTTAACGACCTCGAGCCCTACTGGGAAGCCGTCCGCCGCCTGTACGCCCCGTTCGAGTCGGGCCTGCCCTCGCCGACGGGCCGCGTCTACAGCCATGAGATTCCCGGCGGCCAGCTGTCCAACCTGCGGCA
>Ga0136846_1229722_pt1 | contig 19039 bp, 16 predicted proteins | sample HopSoiMetagenom2_FD_96841 | JGI IMG/M metagenome (GOLD analysis project Ga0136846, IMG submission 96841) | Grasslands soil microbial communities from Hopland, California, USA - 2 Assembly 2016 (version 4) | ecosystem: Environmental > Terrestrial > Soil > Grasslands | place: USA: Hopland...
CTACCAGTCGCACCTCCGGGGCGGTGATTTCCCGGTTGATGCGCTGCGATCTCTCGAGTGCGATGAGTGAAAAGCTCCTCGTCTATTAAAAAAACAGCCGCCCTAAACGGACGGCCACCTATGCTGCGGAATTTTAAACGCTTTCCGGTGTAAAGCCTATGCCCCAGCCCGGTTTTCCGACGCGAAGCGCGTAATGAGCTGATCGACGGGCATGGCACCCAGATCCTCCCCGGTCCGGGTGCGGACCGCAACCGTGCCGGACTGCATCTCCTTGTCGCCCACCACGAGCTGGTAGGGCAGCTTCTGCAGGCTATGTTCGCGGATCTTGTAGCCGATCTTCTCGTTGCTGACGTCCACGGTAATGCGCAAGCCCGCCGAACGCAGCCGGTCGGCGATTTCGCGGGCGTAGTCCGCCTGCCGGTCGGTGATGTTGAGCACCACGGCCTGCACCGGAGCCAGCCAAAGCGGGAAGGCACCGGCATGGTGCTCGATCAGGATGCCGGTGAACCGCTCCATGGAACCGACGATGGCGCGGTGGAGCATGACCGGGGTATGCCGGGTGTTGTCCTCGCCGACGTATTCGGCTCCTAGGCGCGCGGGCATGCTGAAGTCGACCTGCATGGTGCCGCACTGCCAGACCCGGCCGATGCCGTCCTTGAGCGAGTACTCGATCTTGGGTCCGTAAAAGGCGCCTTCGCCCGGCGAGATCGTGTAAGGCACGCCCGACTTATCGAGCGCCTGCTTGAGCGCGGCTTCCGCCTTGTCCCACACCTCGTCGGAGCCGATGCGCGCCTTCGGCCGCGTCGCCACCTTGTAGATGATCTCGCTGAAGCCGAAGTCCCGGTACACCTTCTGAAGAAGCGCCGTGAAGGCGACGCATTCGGGCAGGATGTGCTCGTCGGTGCAGAAGATGTGGCCGTCGTCCTGGGTGAAGCCGCGCACGCGCATCAAGCCGTGCAACGCGCCCGACGGCTCGTTGCGGTGGCAGGCGCCGAATTCGCCGTAGCGCAGCGGCAGGTCGCGGTAGCTGCGCACGCCCTTGTTGTAGATGAGGATGTGCCCCGGGCAGTTCATCGGCTTGATCGCGTAGTCACGATTCTCGGAAGCCGTGGTGAACATGTTGTCCTTGAAGTTCGCCCAGTGGCCCGTCTTCTCCCACAGGCTCTTGTCGAGGATCTGCGGACCGCGCACTTCCTGGTAGCCGTTGTCGCGGTACACGCGGCGCATGTATTGCTCCACCTGCTGCCAGAGCGCCCAGCCCTTCGGGTGCCAGAACACGAGTCCGGGCGCTTCCTCCTGCATGTGGAAGAGATCCAGCTGCGTACCCAGGCGGCGGTGGTCGCGCTTCTCCGCCTCCTCGAGCATCTTCAGGTAAGCGTCCTGGTCTTCTTTCTTCGACCACGCGGTGCCGTAGATGCGCTGGAGCATCTCGTTCTTCGAGTCGCCGCGCCAGTACGCCCCCGCGACGCGCATCAGCTTGAAGTTCTTCAGCTTGCCGGTGGTCGGCACGTGGGGACCGCGGCAAAGGTCGATCCAGTTGCCCTGGCCGTAGAGCGAGATCGCTTCCTTGTCCGGGATGGAGGCGATGATCTCGGCCTTGTACTTCTCCCCGATGGAATTGAAGAAGGCGACGGCGTCGTCGCGCTTCATTTCCTTCCTTTGCACCGGGGTGTCGCGCTTGGCGATCTCGGCCATGCGCTTCTCGATGGCCGCGAGATCGTCGGGCGTGAACGGGCGCTTGTACGAGAAATCGTAGTAGAAGCCATTCTCGATCACCGGACCGATGGTCACCTGCGCGTCTGGAAAAAGCTCCTTCACGGCATGCGCGAGCAGGTGCGCCGTGGAGTGACGCAGGAGATCATTGGCGTCCGGATCCTTGTCCGTGACGATGGCCACATCGGCGTCGGATTCCACCTTGTAGCCCATGTCGACCAGCTTGCCGTTCACGCGACCGGCGAGCGCGGCGCGCGCGAGTCCCGCGCCGATCGAGCTCGCGATCTCGGCTACGGTGACGGGCGCTGGAAACGACTTCGTCGAGCCGTCTGGGAGACGGATATTGGGCATCGGGCGCGAAAAATGGATACTAGCATGATGACTATTGCGCTTTCCCTAGCACTCAACAACTACGACCACGTGCGCGATGTGCTGTCGGGAGCCGTGCGCGCCGACGGCATCGATCTCTTGCCACTGGAGCTCCCGATCGAGGAGATCTTCTACCGCTTCACCAAGTTCCGGGAATGGGACGTCTCGGAGATGTCGTTCGGCAAGGTGGTATCGCTCATGTCGGAGGAGCGGCCGCAGATCGTGGCGCTGCCGGTGTTCGTGTCACGCGTCTTTCGCCACTCCGCGATATACGTGCGCGAAGGCGTCGGCATCCAGAAACCCAAGGACCTGGAAGGCAAGCGCGTCGGCCTGCCCGAGTGGGCCCAGACCGCAGGCATCTACGTGCGCGGTATGCTGGCGCACGAGTACGGCGTGGATCTCGCCAAGATCCAATGGTTCCAGGCTGGCGTGCGCGAGCCGGGGCGCGTGGAGAAGGTCGAGCTAAAGCTGCCGCCCGGGGTAAGCATCCAAAGGATGGCGGATAAGACGCTGGTCGGCATGCTGGCCGCGGGCGAGCTCGATGCCGTGATGAGCGCGCGCGAGATCGACGCCGCGCGACTATTCCGCGACTATCGCAGCGTCGAGGCCGGGTACTGGAAGAAGACGCGCATCTTTCCGATCATGCATGTGCTCGTCGTGAAGCGCGAGGTCTACGAGCGAGACCGGTGGATCGCCATGAATCTTTTCAAGGCGTTCGACGAGGCGAGGCGCCGCAGCATGGCTCGCGTGCGCGAGTTCGGTCTGTCGCACCTGCCGGTGGCCTGGATGCCCGACCATACGAAGCAGTGGATCGCGCTGGCGGGCGACGACTTCTGGCCCTATGGCATCGAGGCGAACCGCCCAACGCTCGAAGCGTTCTTCCAGTATTCCTACGAGCAGGGCGTGGCGCAGAAGCGGCTCACGATGGAAGACGTCTTCGCGCCGGAAACGCGAGAGCAGTTCAGGATCTAGTCGGCCTTTACGCCAAGCTTCTTGATCAGCTGTCCGTACTTGTCGTAGTCGCGGCGGATCAGCTTCTCGAAGTCCTCGGGCGACAGGATCAGCGTCTCCAGGCTGCCCTTGCCCATCAGGCTCGACTTAACGTCCGGCGCCTCGAGCGCCTTGCGCACTTCCGTGCGCAGGCGGTTCAGCACTTCCTCGGGCATGCTCGCCGGTCCGAAAAGCCCGAGCCAGATGGAGTTCTCGAATCCCGGATAAAACTCGCCGATCGTCGGCAGGTCGGGGAAGGTCGGCGAGCGCTTTCCGCCAGCCACGGCGAGCGCGTGAAGCCGCCCGGCCTTGATCTGCGGCGCAGACGAGGTGCCGGAGAAAAGGGCCGCGACTTCGCCCGACATGGTCGCCGCCGTGGCCGGCGCGCCCCCCTTGTACGGCACATGCACCATGTCGAAGCCGGCACGCTCCTTGAGCATCTCCATCGTCAGCTGGTGCTGGCTGCCATTACCGCCCGACGCATAGGCGAGCGGCGGATTCGCCTTTTTCGCGTACTCGATGAACTCCTTGAAGTCCTTCGGCGGCAGCTTTGGATCGATCGAGAGCACGAACTGATTCGACACCAAGCTCGACACGGGCGTCAGGTCCTTCAGCGTGTCGATCGGCATCTTGGAGTACACGTGCGGATTGATGGTGATCAGGCTGTCCGCGGCGAGGAGCAAGGTGTGCCCATCGGGCGCCGCGCGCGCCACCTCCTGCGCCGCGGCGTTGCCGTTCGCCGCCGGCTTGTTGTCGACCACCACCGGCTGCCCCAGCGTATGCGAGATCTTCTCGCCCACCACGCGCGCGACGATGTCCGGCGCGCCGCCCGGCGGGATCGTGACGAGAACGTGAATCGGACGCGACGGGAACTGGGCTAGCGCGGCGCCGGCGAAGACGGCCAGGCCAAGAAGCAATGCGATCTTTTTCATGCCGGAAATCTACTCCGCTTTGATGCCGCGCTCCTTGATGACGCGGCCCCACTTCTTCTGCTCGCTCGCAAGATGCGCGGCTGCCTCCTCGGGCGTGCTCGCCACCACGGTCAATCCGCGCTCTTCCCAGAACTTCACCTGCTCCGGAACGGTCAGCACCTTGCGAATGTGCGAGTTCAGCGTGTCTACGACGGGGCGCGGCGTGCCTTTCGGCGCCGCAATGACGAACCACGTGTCGAATTCATAGCCGGGCACGCCTGCCTCGGCGACCGTCGGCAGATCGGGCATGGCGGAATTGCGCTTCATGCTCGTCACGGCGAGCGCGCGCAGCCGTCCGGACTTCACGTAGCCGATCTGCTGCGACACGTTGCCGAAAGTGACGCCGACTTCGCCGGCGATGATGGCCGTGTCGGCCGGCCCGCCGCCTTTGTATTGCACGGCGATGATCTCGACCTCGGCGAGCAGATTGAACAGCTCGCCGGCGATATGGGGATTGGTGCCCACACCCGCGGCCGAGTAGTGAAGCTGGCCCGGCTTCGACTTGGCGAGCGCAATGAGCTCCTTGATCGAATGCACGGCCAGCGACGGATGCACGGTGACGAAGGAGGGCGACGACGCGACGAGCGAGACGGCGACAAAGTCGTGCAGCGGGTCGTAAGGCGCCCGGGGCAGCAGGAACTGGTTGGAAACGAAGGGGATGGTGTTGACGAGCAGCGTGTAGCCATCGGGCGGCGCGTTCATCACCACCTCGGTGCCGATGACGCCGGAGGCACCCGACCGGTTCTCGACCACCATCTGCTGGCCGATGCTTTCCGACACTTTCGCGGCCATAAGCCGCCCGACGACATCTACGCTGCCGCCGGGCGGAAACGGCGAGATGAGCCGGATGGGCTTCGCAGGGTAGGTTTGCGCGATCGCCGGCAACGCAACCCCCATCGCGGCGACAGCGACGGTGGCGAGGAGGGAGCGGAGTGGGCTCACGAAGAAAGTGGTAGGCGCGATTGGACTCGAACCAACGACCCCTACCATGTCAAGGTAGTGCTCTAACCAGCTGAGCTACGCGCCTGCCGTATAAGTCGAAGGAGGCGAATTTTATACTAGCCCGATGGACCTTATTCTCTGGCGGCACGCGGACGCGGAAAACGGCGCCGACGACCTGGCAAGGCGCCTGACATCGAAAGGACACCAGCAGGCGGCGGCAATGGCGAAGTGGCTGCGAGCGCATTTGCCGAAGACCTACACATTGGTCGCGAGCCCGGCGGTGCGGGCGCAGGAGACCGCGCAGGCGCTCGGCACCCAGGTCGTCACCGATATCACGCTCGCCCCCGGCGCCAGCGTCGCCGACATTACGCAAGCCGTAGAGCGGCATCAGGGGCTGGTGATCATCGTCGGCCACCAGCCGGATCTCGGCCAGGCGGCGGCGCAATTCGCTGGCGCGAGCGGCGAATGGTGGATCGAGAAGGGCGCGATCTGCTGGTTCGAAAGCGGGCGGATCAAAGCGCTGCTCTCAACGGACCTGCTTTAGGACCGACACCTTCCTGTCCGAAAGCCCGCTTACCGCGAGCTTCATGCCGACGGACTTCCAATGATCGGTCTCGGAGTCGAGCGCGGCCGCCGATAGCGCGTTCTCGTCGAGCCACGATTGCGGCAGGTCGATGGCGAAGCCGCCGGCGTCCGCCGCGACGCGAAGAAACGGCAGCCTTGCATCCGTACGGCTACGCAGGATGAGCGCCGCGATGCGCAACGCGAAAACCAGCTTCCAGTCGGCGCCTTCGAGCCCCGCGTCCTGCATCTTGCGCAGCTTGCCGCGGTGGGCGAGGACAATGCGCGAAAGCCGCACCTGCTCCATGCGCGAGAAGCCCGGCATGTCGGCGTTCGAGAGCACGTAGGCCGAGTGCTTGTGGTACTGCGCGTGCTCGATGGAGAGCCCGACCTCGGCGAGGCGCGCAGCCCAGTCGAGGAGCTCGCGGTCCGAATCCTCCGCGCGATCCGCGCCCGGCGTGAGCGCGTCGTAGATGGTCAGCGCGAGGGCACGGATGCGGTCCGCCTGGGCCGCGTCGACGTGGTAGCGGCGCATGAACTGCGAGACGGTCACGTCGCGCATGTCGCGGTGCTCGACGCGGCCGAGCAAATCGTAAAGCACGCCGTGGCGCAGCGCGCCGTCGGATACCTTCATCGCCTCTATACCGAACTCCTCGAGGACCACGCCCAAGATCGCGAGGCCGCCGAGCAGGACCGGCGCCCGGTTCGGGCGCAAGCCGGCGATGCGATCGGGATCCGCGCGCTCCTGCTTGATGACGAGGCTGCGCAGTCGATCCAGGCCGTCGCGTGTGAGGCCCTCGGCGGCAAAGCCGTTCTCGCGCAGGATGTTCTCGAGCGAGCGCGCGGTGCCGGATGAACCCACCGCTTCCTCCCAGCCTGCCGCACGATACGCATGCAGGATGCCGGCGAGCTCCTGGCGCGCGGCTAGCTCCGCCGCCTTCATCCGCGACTTGTCGACCTTTCCGTCGGAAAAGTACTTCAGGCTGTACGAGAGGCAGCCCATGTACAGGGATTCGGTGAGCTGCGGGTCGAATCCCGTACCGATGATGAATTCGGTCGAGCCGCCGCCAACGTCGACGACCAGCCGCCGCTGGCTCGTCACCGGCAGCGCGTGCGACACGCCGAGATAGATGAGGCGCGCCTCCTCGCGGCCGGAAATCACCTCGATCGGGAAGCCGAGCACTTGGCGCGCTTCGCGCAGGAACTGCGACGAATTCTTCGCCACGCGCAACGCGTTGGTGCCGACCGCGCGCACCGCCTGGCGCGGGAAGCCGCGCAGGCGCTCGGCGAACTTCGCCAGCGCCTCGAGCGCGTTCGCCTGTGTCGCCCGATCGATGCGCTTCTCGGCCGTGAGGCCGCCGCCGAGGCGCACCACCTCGCGTACCGCATCGAGCGGGTAGATCTGCCGCTCGACCACGCGGCCGATCTCGAGGTGGAAGCTGTTCGAACCAAGGTCGACTGCCGCGAGCGTGTCCTGTCGTGCCATGCGTTAACCGTAGCAGATTACGTACTCGGTAACGCGACTGTCACATTTCCGGCGACTTGGGCGCGGGGCTGGCAGGTAGAATTTTCGCCTCCGCATGAACCGCCGCATTCCTACGCCGGCCCAGTTCGTCAACCGCGAGCTCGGCATCCTCGCTTTCCAGCGCCGCGTGCTGGCGCAGGCGGCCGACGACGGCGTGCCGCTCCTCGAACGGCTGCGCTTCATCACCATCGTCTCGTCGAACCTGGACGAATTCTTCGAGATCCGCGTCGCCGGACTGAAGGAGAGCATCAAGCTCGGCCTGCACGATGCGGGACCCGACGCGCGAAGCGCGGCCGAGATCTTCGACGCGGTGAGCAAGGAAGCGCACGCGCTGGTCGCCGAGCAGTACAAGCTCCTGAACGAAGTGGTGCTGCCGAGCCTGGCGCACGAGGGCGTGGTCTTCCCGCGGCGCGAGGAATGGTCCGCGGCGCAGCGGCAATGGATCCGCGATTACTTTTTCCGCGAGCTCCTGCCGGTGCTGACCCCGATCGGCCTCGATCCGGCGCATCCGTTCCCGCGCGTGCTGAACAAGAGCCTCAACTTCGCCGTCGAGCTGCAAGGCCGCGACGCCTTCGGCCGCAGCTCGCGCGCGGCGATCGTGCAGGCGCCGCGCGCGCTGCCGCGCGTGATCCGCCTGCCGCAGACGCATGCAAGCGCCGAGTACGCCTTCGTCTTCCTTTCCTCGATTTTGCATGCGCACGTCGGCGAGCTCTTCGCCGGGATGAACGTGATTGGCTGCTACCAGTTCCGCGTCACGCGAAATTCGGATCTCTTCGTGGACGAGGAAGAGATCAAGAACCTCCACACCGCGCTGCAGGGCGAGCTCCTCCACCGCCACTTCGGCGACGCCGTGCGCCTCGAGGTGGCCGACAATGCCTCGACCGGCATGGTCGAGTTCCTGCTGCAGCAGTTCGGCCTGCGCGACGCCGACCTCTACCGCGTCGAGGGGCCGGTGAACCTCTACCGGCTGCGCGAAGTGCCCGACCAGGTCGAGCGGCCGGCGCTCAAATATCCGCCGTTCAAGCCGGGCCTGCCGCCGGCGCTGGATGCGCCGGACCTGTTCGAGGTGTTCAAGAAGCAGGACGTGCTGCTCTACCACCCGTTCCAGTCGTTCCTGCCGGTGATCGACTTCATCCGCACCACCGCGAACGACCCGAACGTGATCGCCATCAAGCAGACCGTGTACCGCACCGGCACGGATTCCGAGCTGATGGAGATCCTCATCGAGGCGGCGCGCAAGGGGAAGGAAGTAACGGTGGTCGTCGAGCTGATGGCGCGCTTCGACGAGGAAGCCAACATGAACTGGGCGGCGCGCCTGGAAGAAGTCGGCGCACATGTGGTGTACGGCGTGGTGGGACACAAGACGCACGCGAAGATGTCGCTCATCGTGCGCCGCGAGGACACCGATCACGGCAAGGTCCTGCGCCGCTACGCGCACCTCGGCACCGGCAACTACCATCCGGCGACCGCGCGGCTATACACCGACTTCGGCCTATTTACGGCAAACGATGAGCTGTGCGCCGACGTCGCCGAGGTATTCCAGCAGCTGACCGGCCTCGGCCGCGCCGGCCGCCTGAAGCACGTCTGGCAGTCGCCGTTCACGCTGCATCGTCGTATCGTCGCCGCGATCAAGAACGAGGCGAAGAACGCGGCGGAGGGAAAGCCGGCGCGCATCATCGCGAAGATGAATGCGTTGCTCGAAGAGCAGATCATCGAGGAGCTATGCGCGGCCTCGGCCGCTGGCGTGAAGATCGACCTCATCGTGCGCGGCGTGTGCGCGCTGCGACCGGGGATCGACGGCATGTCGGAAAACATCCGCGTGCGCTCGATCGTCGGCCGCTTCCTCGAGCATTCGCGGGTCTTCTACTTTGAAAACGGCGGCGCGCAGGACGTATTCCTCGCCAGCGCCGACTGGATGGCGCGCAACTTCTTCCGCCGCATCGAGCTCTGCTTCCCCGTTCTGGACCCGGTGCTGAAGAAGCGCGTGATCCGCGAAGGTCTGCAGCCCTATCTCGACGACAACAGCCACGCCTGGGTAATGACCCCGGAAGGAAACTACGAGCGCCTGCGCCCGCGCCGCGGCACCAAGGGCCACTCGGCGCAGGAAGAGTTGCTCGCCATGCTGGCCGTCGGCGCGAAGCCGCCGGCGCCCGCTCCGCTGCCGGAAGCTACGTCCGCGAAACCCGGATAACGCCCTTCAGCTCGCGCACCACCGCGAAGGCGCGCTTGAGCTGGCCGAGGTTGGCCACGTCGAACGTGAAGCGCATGAAGGCGAGCTCGTCGCGGCTTTGCGTGCGCACCGCCGTGACGCTGATTTTCTCGCGCGCGAGCGCGTCGCCGATGTCGCGCAGCAGTCCGCGCCGATCGACCGCCGTCACGGCCATCTCGACGGTATAGCTGCCCTCGCCCTTCCCCCAGGCCGCTTCGATCAGCCGCTCCGGCTGGCGCTCCGCGAGGCGGGCAAGGCTCGCGCAGTCCTCGCGGTGCACGGAGACGCCTTTGCCGCGCGTGACGAAGCCGCGGATCGGATCCGGCGGCACCGGCTTGCAGCACTTGGCGAGCTGGGTCATCAGCCGGTCCATGCCGCCGACGACGAGGACGCCGGCCTTCTTGGCAGCCTCGCGATGCACCTTGAGCGTCGGCTCGGCCGGCTTCGTCTCGACGCCGCGAAGCGCCGTCTGCAGCTGGCGCAGGTTCACCTCCTCGCGAGCCACGGCGACGAAGAGGTCGTCGGGCTTCTTGAAGCCGAGGCGATCGGCGAGGCTTTCCAGGCTGGCGTTGGCGGCACCTTCGCGCTTGAGCTCCTTCTCGACGACTTGCCTGCCGGCGGCAACCGTTTCCGCCAGCGCCTTGGCGTTGAACCATTGCCGGATCTTCGCCCGCGCCCGCACGGTCTTCACGAAGCCGCGCTCGGCGTTCAGCCAGTCGCGCGACGGGCCGCCGGACTTCGCGGTGACAATCTCGACCTTCTGCCCGCTTTGGAGCGGCGTGTCGAGGGTGACGATATGGCCGTCGACGCGCGCGCCGCGGCAGCGATGGCCGACATCGCTATGCAGCGCGTAGGCGAAGTCGACCGGCGTCGCGCCCGCAGGCAGGTCCACGACCCTGCCCTGCGGCGTGAGGACGTACACCGTGTCGTCGAGGCGGGCCTGCTTGGTCGTCTTCTGCCAGTCCGCGACTTCGTCGCGCCAGGCGAGGAGCTCGCGCAGCCAGGCGATCTTCTGGTCGAAGACCGCGTCACCCTTGTGCGGCTTTTCCTTGTACCGCCAGTGCGCCGCGACGCCGTACTCCGCGTGCCGGTGCATGTCCTCGGTGCGGATCTGCACCTCCACCGTCTTGCCCTGGGGTCCTATCACCGCGGTATGCAGCGATTGGTACAGGTTGCCCTTAGGCCGCGAAATGTAGTCGTCGAATTCCTTGGGAATCGGCTGCCAGAGGTTGTGCACGACGCCGAGCGCCGTGTAGCAGTCCTTCACCGAGGGAACGATCACGCGCAGCGCCCGCACGTCGTAGAGCTCGCTGAAGTCGAGCCCCTTGGTGCGCATCTTGTTCCAGATGGAGTAGATGTGTTTCGGACGGCCATGGATCTCGGCCTTGACGCCGGCGTCGCCCAGCTCGGCTTCCAAGGTCTTGATGGCGCGAGCGATGTATCCCTCCCGCTCGAGGCGCTTCTCGTCCAGCATCTTGGCGATGCGCTTGTAGAGGTCCGGCTCGAGGAAGCGGAAGGAAAGGTCCTCCAGCTCCCACTTGAGCTGGAACACGCCCAGGCGATTGGCGAGCGGCGAATAGATGTCCAGGCTCTCGCGCGCGTAGCCGGCGCGATCCGCACCATCGTTGCGCGCGAACCAGCGCAGCGTCTGCGTGCGGCTGGCGAGGCGGATCAGCACCACGCGCACGTCCTCCACCATGCCGAGGAGCATCTTGCGCAGCGTCTCGTTCTGCTCGACCGGACTCGCGCGCGTCGCCATGCGAAGCTGGTAGAGCTTCTCCACGCCGGCGGCGAGGCTCGCCACTTCTTCGCCGAATCTCGCTTTTATCTGGTCGAGCTCGATCTGCTTGGGCGCCGCGAACAACACGCCCGCCACGCGGCCCGGCGCATCCAGTCCGATCGCTGCCAGGTTGGCGCCAAGGCCGAGCGCATGCGCCCAGGTCGGCTCTCCGGTCGAGAGCACCTGTCCCGCGTACAGCGGCTCGGCGAACTCGAGCGCCTCCGCCACCCGCGCGCGATCGGCGGGCGCGAGATCGCCCGCGAGCATGCCGAGCGCCGCAGCGCCGCTTTGCGGGTGGAGTTTGACGACCGAGACCATGCGCTATTTTACGGTTATGGGCTGGCTCACCAATTGGAGGCGGCAACGCGTCCTCGCAAGGCATCGCATCGACGATGCGCTATGGGCGCGCGCCACTACCGGTCTTGCCTTCCTCCCTCCCACGCCGAAACTGCGCGAGCTGGTACTGCTTTTTCTGGCCGAGAAAGAGTTCGCTGGCGCGCATGGCCTCCAGCTGACGGACGAGATGCGCATCTCGATCGCCGCCCAGGCGTGCCTGCCGGTACTCGAGTTGGGCCTGGACTGGTATCACGGCTGGCGCGGCATCGTCGTCTATCCGGGCGATTTCCGCGTGAGGCGCACCGAAGTCGACGACGATGGTGTGGTGCACGAATGGGACGACGAGCTGGCGGGAGAGGCGATGCCGGGCGGCCCGGTGGTGCTGTCCTGGGATGCGCTTGCGCGCGATCCGCAGATCAACGTCGTGATCCACGAGTTCGCGCATAAGCTCGACATGCTGAACGGCAGCGCGGACGGCGTGCCGCCGCTGCATGCCGGCATGGATCGCGCGGCCTGGATCCAGGCCTTCGAGGATGCGTACGAAGGCTTTTGCGATGCCGTGGAACGCGATAAGGACACTTGGCTCGATCCTTACGCCGCGGAGCACCTATCGGAATTCTTCGCCGTGATCAGCGAGGCGTTCTTTCGCGAGCCCCACGAGACGCGCCGGCGCTATGCGGATGTGTACGACCAGCTGCGGCTCTTCTACCGCCAGGATCCGGCGGCATAATCGCCGCATGGAGCCCTTGGAGATCTACGACGCACTCACCGACGGCCGCCGAAAGTTCGTGCGCGTCGACGAGCTTTGCTATCGCGCCGCCGAGCGCTTTCCCGGCGTGCTGCCGAGCGCCGCTGACCTGGCGGCGGATGCGCCGCGCCTGCAGAAGGACAAGCGCGGCGTCGAGAAGTCGCAGGGCCGGTTCCTGTCCGCCGTGCTCGCCGATGCGGCCGCCGGCAGGCATCTTTGCCACGCGATGCTGCTGCCGATGGCGGGGTCGCAGGCGCGGCTCGCCGAATTCGAGGCGAAAGGCAGCGTGGATCTTGGCGGCGCGCGCGTCGAGCGCGACGGAAAAGCGGCCGTGGTGACGATGAACAACCCGCGCTTCCTGAACGCCGAGGACGAGAGCACGCTCGAGCCGCTCGAGATGGCGATCGACATCGCCCTCATGGACACGAAGAGCGACGTGTGCGTGCTGCGCGGAGCGACGGTGACGCACACGCGCCATGCGGGACGGCGCATCTTCGGCGCCGGCATCAACCTCACGCACCTTTACCAGGGAAGGATCCGCTACCTTTGGTACATCATTCGCGATCTGGGCCTCGTGAACAAGCTCTACCGCGGGCTGGCCAAGCCGGAGGTTTCGCCGGAAGCCGACTGCATCGAAAAAATGTGGATCGGGGCCATCGAGGGCTTCGCCATCGGTGGGCACTGCCAGACCGTGCTTACCCTCGATTACGTCCTCGCCCTGCGCGACGCGTACATGACGCTGCCCGCGCGAAAGGAAGGCATCATCCCGGGCGCGGCCAATCTGCGCCTGACGCGATTCGTCGGCGCGCGCATAGCGCGGCAAGCAGTTTTGGCCGAGCGGCGCATCGACTGCGACAGCCCCGAAGGCCGGATGATTGTCGACGAGCTGGTGGACGATATGGACGCGGCGATCCGGGCGACGGTGGAGAAGCTCACCGGCTCCGGCGTAGTCAGCGCCGCCGGCAACCGGCGCGCTTTCCGCATCTCGGAGGAGCCGTTGGACAGCTTCCGCCGCTACATGTCAGTCTATGCGCGCGAGCAGGCCTTGTGCCATTTCAGCCCGGCGCTGATCGCTAACCTCGAGAGGAACTGGAATGCCGCGTCCCGCCGCGCCTGAGAAGATCCTGGTCCTGCACGGCCCGAACCTGAATCTCTTCGGCCGCCGGGAGCCGCACATCTACGGCACGATGACGCTCGAGCAGATCAACGAGCGCATGCGCACCCTTGCGGCCAAGATCGAGGTCGAGCTCAGCTTCTTCCAATCGAACCACGAGGGCGCGCTGGTCGATGCTCTGCACAAGTACATGGACCAGGTGCAGGGCGCGATCATCAACCCAGCGGGCCTCACGCAATACAGCGTGTCGCTGCACGACGCCATCAAGGCGATGCCCTTCCCGGTGATCGAGGTGCACATGTCCAACATCGCCGCGCGGGAAGAATGGCGCCACCACTCCATCATCTCGCCGGCGGTGAAAGGCACCGTCCAGGGCCTGGGCTGGCGCTCGTACACCGCCGCGCTGCGCGCGCTGGTCGAAATGGTGCGGGAAAAGCAGAAGACGTAGCGGTACGCTTAGCGGCTCTCCTTTTCCGGAAGCCGCCCTCATGACGCAACGCAAGCTCAACCGCGACGACCTGCGCGCCGCCGCCGAAAAATACAAGAACTGGGGCAAGTGGGGCCCGAAGGACGAGATCGGCACGCTGAACTTCACCCAGGCGGAGGACATCGTCGCCGCCGCGCGCCTGGTGCGTAAAGGCAAGGTGATCTCCCTTGCCCTCAACTTCGATCACACCGGGCCGCAGGGCGCGAAGAGCAAGTATCCGTCTATGGGCCGCACCAATCCGATCCACACCATGCTGCGCACCGGCACCGATGCCTACTCCGGCGTCCTCGACCACCGCGGCATCCGCGCCGCCGACGACATGGTGACCATGCCTCTCCAGTGCGGCACGCAATGGGACGGACTCGGCCACGTGTTCTACGAGAACTACATGTGGAACGGCTACGACTGCCGCGAGGTGACGTCCGCCGGCGCGCAGAAATGCGGCATCGAGAAGACCAAGAACAAGATGGTCGGCCGCGGCGTGCTGCTCGACGTGGCCCGAGCGAAAGGCAAGAAGTGGCTCGACGATGGCTATGCCATCACGGGCGCCGACCTCGATGAGACCGCACGCAAGCAGAAAGTCGAGCTGCGCCGCGGCGACTACATCATCGTGCGCACCGGCCAGATGGAAGCGAAGCTCGAGGCCGGTAGCTGGGATGGCTATCCCGGCGGCGACGCCCCCGGCTTCTCGTTCGAAACACTGGACTGGATCAAGCGCACCGAGCTCGCCGCACTCGCGAGCGACACCTGGGGCTGCGAGGTGCGGCCGAACGAGACGGAGGCGGGCATCAACCAGCCGTGGCACTGGATCACCATCCCGATCATGGGAATGACGATGGGCGAGATCTTCTACCTGAAGGACCTCGCCGACGATTGCGCCGCCGATGGCGTCTACGAGTTCATGTTCGTCGCGCCGGCGATCCCGATCACCGGCGCAGTCGGCTCGCCGACCAATCCTTTAGCCATCAAATGAAAATCTCGGGTGCCCAGTGCCTCGCCGACATGCTCGCCGGCTATGGCGTGTCGCATGTCTTCATGGTGCCGGCGGTGTTGCGCCGCACGTTCGCGGAAATGGAGCGACGCACCTCGATTGCCCGCATCCATTGCCACGGCGAGAAGGCGGCGGCGTACATGGCCGATGGCTATGCCCGCGCCAGCGGCAAGCCGGGCATCTGCATGGCGCAAGTCGTCGGCGCGCTGAATCTCGCCGCCGGATTGCGCGACGCGTACCTCGCGCACTCGCCGGTGATCGCCTTCACCGGCGGGCGCGACCCGAAGACCAAGTTCCGCAAGGTGTACCAGGAAATCGACGACGTGCCGGCATTCGAGCCGGTGACGAAATGGAATGCGACCGTCGACGCCGTCGAGCGCTTCCCGGACATGGTTCGCCAGGCGTTCCGCGTCGCCACGACCGGTGCACCCGGGCCGGTGCACCTGCAGTTCCGCGGCAACGAAGGACAGGTGGACCAGGAGGAGGCGGAGCTCGAGGCATTCGTCGAGAAGCAATACGCGCAGATCCCGCCGCATCGGCCCGCACCGGATGCGGTTGAACTGAAGAAACTCCTGGGACTACTGCACGCGGCCGAGCGGCCGGTCATTGTCGCGGGCGGCGGTGCGCGCTGGTCGGGCGCGGGGCCCGAGCTGCAGCAGCTTGCCGAGGCGCTCGGCATTCCGGTCGCCACGTCGCTTAATGGCAAAGACTGCATGCCGGCGGCGCATCCGCTTTGCGTCGGCGTCGTCGGCAGCTATTCGCGCGAGAGCGCCAATCGCGTCGTAGCGGCGGCGGATCTCGTCTGCTTCGTCGGCACCTCGGCGGGCGGGATGACGACCCACGTCTGGGCCGTGCCGAAGATCGGCATTCCCGCAGTGCAGATCGACATCGAACCGGAAACGCTCGGGCGCAACTATCCGCTCAAGGCGGCCGTGCTCGGCGACGCGAAGACCGCGCTCGCGTCGATGCTGCAGATGGCGGATCGCGCCAGCGCGGCGAAGCGCAAGGCGTGGGTCGCTCAGGTCGCCGAGATCAACCGGGAGTGGAAAGAGAAATACCGGGCTCAGCTGCATTCGGACGCGGTGCCGATCCGGCCCGAACGAATTTGCGCCGAGCTCTCGCGCCACGTGCCGGAGGACGCGATCGTGCTTTCCGACACCGGCCACGCCGGGATGTGGATGGGCGGCATGTACGACGTGCGCTCGCGGCAGACGTTCATGCGCAGCGCCGGGCACCTCGGCTGGGCATTCCCGGCCGGGCTCGGCGCGAAGTGCGCGGCGCCGCAGCGGCCGGTGGTGACGTTCACCGGCGACGCCGGGCTCTGGTATCACATCGGCGAGCTCGAGACGGCCGTGCGCTGGAAGATCGCCGCGGTCACCGTGGTGAACAACAACGCGAGCGGCAATCAGTCGAAACGCGGCTTCGATCGCGCCTACGGCGGCGAGCAGACGCAGAAGGCGCGCGAGCTCTGGACCTACAGCATGGTCGATTTCGCCAGGCTGGCGAACGACATCGGCGCGCTCGGGATCCGCGTCGAGAAGGCGGTTGATTTCCCCGGCGCGCTGGAAAAGGCGATCGCCAGTAAACGGCCGGCGCTGATCGACGTTGTTACGGATATCGAGGCGATCGCACCGGCACCGGTAAGCTCTTAGGAGGAGGATGAAAATGAGGAGAGTCTTCGCGTTGCTGGCTGCGTTCGCCTCGACCGTGGCGATGGCGCAGTCTTACCCCAGCAAGCCGATCCACATGCTGGTTGCATTCCCACCGGGCGGGCCGGTCGACATCATCGCGCGGCTGCTCGGCCCCAAGATCGGCGAGTCGCTCGGCCAGCCGGTCGTGGTCGAGAACAAGGTCGGCGCGAGCGGCAACGTTGCTACCACCGAGGTCGCAAGGTCGGCGCCGGACGGCTACACCATCCTCGCGCACTCCTCCGCGTATGCCGTGAACCCGTCGCTTTTCTCGAACGCCGGATACGATCCGGTGAGGGACCTGGCCGCGATCGCCGTCGCCGCGCAGCAGGCGAACATCGTGCTCGTGAATTCCAGCTTCCCGGCGAAAACGCTCGAGGAGCTGAAGGCTGCCATGATGAAGGACAAGCTCGCCTTCGCTTCGCCCGGGGCCGGGACCACGCCGCATCTCACGGCCGAGAATCTGTTCCACGTGCGCTGGAAGGCGGATGTCACGCACGTCCCCTTCAAAGGCGCCGGCCCCGCCGTGACCGGCATCCTTTCCGCCCAGCCGCCGATCGGCTGCATGGCAGGCTCGGCGCCGATGGTGCACATCAAGTCCGGCAAGTTCCGCGCGCTCGCCGTGTCGTCGGCGAAGCGCCTCGCGCTGCTGCCGGACGTGCCGACGCTGAACGAGCTTGGTTATCCCGGCATGGAGGACTACACCTGGGTGGGTATCTTCGCGCCGGCCGGCACGCCGCCCGACATCGCGCAGAAGCTGAACGCGGCGGTGCTGAAGGCCGTGCAAAGCCCCGACGTGCGCGAGCGCCTCGACGCGCTCGCCTTCGAAGCCACTGCCTCGCCGCTCAAGCAGACGGCGGAGTATGTGAAGAGCGAAGTGGCGAAGTGGTCGGCGGTGGTGAAGGCGACCGGGGCGAAAGTCGAGTAGCGAGAGGCTATTCGGCCTTGATGCCGGCGGCGCGCACCACTTCGCCATAGCGCTCGTATTCGGCGCGCAGGAAGGCGTCGAACGCCTGCGGCGTGCCAGGCGCGGTGTCCATGCCGTACGTTTTCAGCTTCTCCTTCACCGCCGCCGCGCCGAGCGCGCGCTGCAGCTCGCGATTCAGCCGCTCGATGGTGGCGGGGGGCGTGGCCGCCGGAACGACGATTCCTGCCCAGTTATAGGCCTCGAGCTGCGGGAAACCCGCTTCCTTCATCGTCGGCACGTCGGGCAGGACGTCGCTGCGTTCGGCGGACGTGACGACGAGCGCGCGGATCTTGCCGGCCTTCGCCGCCTGCACGACCTCCGTCGTGTTGGCGTAGATCATCTGGATGTGGCCGCCGGTCACGGCGGTGAGCGCCGGCGCGCCGCCCTGGAAGGCGCGTGAGTGAACTTCGCCTTCGCCGTGAGGTTGAGGAGCTCGCCCATCACGTGATGCGTGGTGGCGATGCCGGGCGTGCCGTACGCGATGGTCCCCGGCTGCGCGCGGGCTAGGTCGATCAGCTCTTGCAGCGTGCGCGCCGTCACGGACGGGTGCACCGCCACTGTCATCGGCATGTTCACGGTGTGGCCGACCGCGCGAAAGTCCTTCAGCGGATGGAACGACATGCCGGGCCGCACCGATGGGTTGATGATGAAGCTCGGAAAGACGACGAATAGCGTGTAGCCGTCGGCACCGGAGCGCAGCACCGTCTCCGCGCCGATGATCGTGCTGCCGCCGGGCTTGTTCTCGATGAGGACCGGCTGGCCGAGCCCATGCGCCATCTGCTCGCCGAGGAGGCGGCTCGTGATATCGGCCGCGCCGCCGGGCGGAAACGGCACGACGATGCGCACCGGCTTGACCGGAAAAGTCTGCGCCTGGACCGCAAACGCCGTGCAGGCCGCCACAGCGGCTAGCAGTACTTTCACGATACCTCTAGCAGCAGGAAATCGCGCACGATGGCGATCTGGTCGGCGTGCAGCAGCGTCGGTGCATGGCCGACGCCCCGGATCTCGGCGAGCTTGGCCTTTGGGCCGCGTCGCGTCATCGCCACCGCCGTGTCGCGAGAAAGCAGATCCGAGTGCTCGCCACGCACCACCAGGGTCGGGCAGCGCACGGCGTCGTAAAGCGGCCAAAGATCGAGGTCCTTCTCCAGCGGCTGCGCGTTGTACGCCTCGGCAATGCGCGGATCGTAGTGCGCTCGCCAATTGCCGTCGGGCTGCTTGCGCACCCAGGTCTCGGTGAGAAAGCGCCACTGCGTCTCGCTGTGCGGACCGAAGGGCGCGGCGATGGTACGCAGGTATTTCTCCGCCTCGTCGAGCGAGGCGAAGGTAGGAGATTTGCCGACGTTGCCGCCGATGCGCGCGAGCGCGACCTTGGAGACGAGCGGTCCGACGTCGTTCAGCACCAGCTTCTTCACCGGCGTGCCGGGCTGAGCGGCGAGCGCCATGCCGACGAGGCCGCCGAGCGAGGTCCCGACCCAATTGACGGATTCGGCGTCGAGCCGCGCGATGAGCGTCACCATGTCGGCCACGTATTGCGGCACCACGTACAGCTTCGCGTCGGCGAGGCGATCCGAGTCGCCGCGCCCGGCGAGGTCCGGGCAGACGACGCGGAACTGTCCGCTGAGCGCGCGGGCGAGCTCGTCGAAGTCGC